>Ga0208391_1000489_pt1 | contig 21412 bp, 15 predicted proteins | sample Knorr_S23_td_Bot_FD_185612 | JGI IMG/M metagenome (GOLD analysis project Ga0208391, IMG submission 185612) | Marine microbial communities from Southern Atlantic Ocean transect - Knorr_S23_td_Bottom_ad_3770_LV_A (SPAdes) (version 2) | ecosystem: Environmental > Aquatic > Marine > Oceanic | place... | reverse complement strand
GATGGTTTGTTCACCACCACACTTCACACCGTCATCCAACTCGATCTCCGGTGTTGCACGTCGCGTGTAGTCGAACGGGTCGTAGGCCAACGGCACGTCCGGCACGTCGGCGGTTGGGTCGGTCAACTCGGGGATCTGCGCGAGCAGGTCGTTGCAGACGGCGATCTCGTTCGGCGAATCCTCGGTGAGCGAAACGCGGATCGTGTCGCCCAAGCCGTCGCACAGCAGCGAGCCGATGCCGATCGCGCTCTTGATGCGGCCGTCCTCACCATCGCCGGCCTCGGTGACGCCAAGGTGCAGCGGGTAATTCCAATCCGGCCCCAGCTTGGCCAAGCGCGCGGCCAACAGCCGGTAGCACTCGATCATCACCTTCGGGTTGCTGGATTTCATCGAGAACTTGAAATTGTGGAAGTCGCGATCGCGCGCGATGCGGGCGAACTCCAGAGCGCTCTCCACCATGCCCAGCGGCGTGTCGCCGTAGCGGTTCATTATGCGGTCGCTGAGCGAACCGTGGTTGGTGCCGATACGCAGTGCTCGGTTGCGTGTTTTGGACTCCTCGACGAGCGGCGCGAACTCGGTCTCGATGCGAGCCAACTCGTCGGCGTATTGCTCGTCGGTGTATTCGCGGACATCGAATTTTTTGGAGTCGGCGTAGTTGCCGGGGTTGACGCGCACCATTTCGCACCATTTCACCGCCTCGAGTGCGGCGTCCGGTTTGAAGTGAATGTCGGCGACCACTGGCACGTTCGAGCCGCGCGCACGGATGCCGGCGATGATCGGCTCAAGGTTCGCTGCGTAGCGTTTGGTTTGCGCGGTGATGCGGACAATCTGGCAGCCGGCCTCGACCAAGGCCATCGATTGCTCGATGCACGCATCGGCGTCGAGCGTGCTGCAGGTGATCATCGACTGGCGAACGACAGGTTCGCTGCCGCCAACAATGACGCCCCCGTTTTCGGGGTCGCCGATGATCACCGGGCGCGTGTCCCGGCGCGCATGGCGATACGGTGAGGCGCAGTAGTTCATGGCGGGGGATTATTCGCTGGCGGTGGGAGAGGGATCAGCCGGAGCCTGAACTTCCGTGTCGCTGTTGAACATGTCAACGAAGATGCCGCGCCGCATGACGACGTCGTGGAACGTCACGTACAACATCAGCGAGATCAGCGCGACGGCGAAGCCGGTCGTGGCCCATTCCTGGAGCTTGGCGGGGATTTTTCGGCGGAAAATGCCCTCGATCAGCCCCATGACTGTGTGGCCGCCGTCGAGCACGGGGATCGGCAGCATGTTGAGGATGGCAAGGTTCACGTTGAGCAACACGAGAAAATTCAATGCCAGGCGGTAGTCGGTTTTCACCATCGCGCCAAGCATCGCGAGGATGCCGACTGGACCGCTCAGGTCGCTCACGCCCACGCCAGTTTGCTTCGGGTGAAACAGCGCGTAAAGCGTCCGCCACATGAGCGAGCCGACTTCCGAGATGTTCTCCCACGGCGTCGGCCCGGGATATCGCTCGATGTAAACCCGTGGGCCGCGACCAAACTGTACGCCGATCATCACCTTGCCCTCGATCATGCGCGGAGTGATCGGCAGCGGGACATTTTCGCCGTCCCGGTGCACGACGATCTCCGTCGCCTTGCCGCCGTTCTTTTGCAACTCGTCGATCAACTGGCCCTGGCCGCCGAGCGGGATGCCGCCGAGCGATATGATTTTGTCATCCTGTTTCAGGCCGGCCTCCGAGGCGGCCTGGCCCTCGAGCACTCGTCCCACGATCGGCGGGAACTTCGACGGAAGATCAAGCGTCTTGATCGGGATCTCGTCGCTGATCGGAGTGGCTGTCAGCACGTGGGTGAACTCGTCGCGATCCCGCAGAAACGTCACCGCGAAACGGTTCGTCAGAGACAAGGCGGTTAGCTTGTAGGCTTCCTCCCAAGAAGGGATCGCTTGGCCATCGATCCTGGTGACGACGTCGCCCTCGCGAATGCCGAGCGCGTACTCCGTCGATTCCTTGCTCAAGTTGCCGACCACGGGCGGCGTGATCATTTCCGGCAGGCCGACAAAATAAATGACAGTCGCGAGCACGACGGCGAAAACGATGTTCATGATCGGGCCGGCGACGGCGACGGCGATCTTGGCCCACGGCGAGATTTCCGGCAGCGGCTCGGCGTCCTCCTCCTCGCTTTTGCCTTCGATCGCCTCGCTGGTGACCATCTGCGGCAGCTTCACGAAGCCGCCGGCCGGGATCATGCGGACGGTGTAAAGGATGCCGTCCTTTTCTTTTTTCCAGAGAATCTTGCCGAAGCCGATGGCGAACTCCTCCACCTTCATGCCGCACATGCGCGCGACAAAATAATGGCCCCACTCGTGCACAAAAATTGCCGCGCCGAACAGCAGCAGCACGGCGGCAACCACGTAAATTATTGTTAAAATAACCATGAAATCAGTCTCGCTTGGCCAAGCGCAGATTTGCCTTGGCCGACGATTGTTACATTCCAGCCAGCGCGGCGTCAAACCGCTTCAAAACCTCCGCTTGGCCAAGCACCTCCATCAAATGATACAAACTTGGGCCGACCTTGCTGCCGGTGCAGGCCACGCGGGCCGGCATAACGAGTATCTTGTTTTTCACCTCGCGAGCGGCGGCGATGGCCTTGAGCGACTCCATCAGCGAGTCGGCGTCGAATGTGGCCAAGCCGGCGTACGCCTCCCGAAGCGTGGCCAAATGCGGCTTGTTCTCCGACGTCAACGCCTGCGCCGCCGCCTCGGCGTCGAGCACCACGTCGTCACGGAAGAAAAACCCGATGTAGCCGGCGACGTCGTTGAGGTTCTTGATTTTGTCCGTGCACAAGGCCAGCGCGGCAGCGGTGTAGTCGGCGTCGCGTCCTGCGGTATCGAGACCTGCGGCCTTCAGTTGGTCAAGCGCCTGGCTTTTGAAATCGTCCGGGGACAGCGCACGGATGTGCTCGAAGTTCAGCCAGTCGAGTTTGGGCATGTCGAACCGTGCGTTGGCCCGCTGCACGCCGGGGAGGTCGAATCGCTCGATCAACTCGGCCGTCGGCATCATCTCGGTGTTGTCCTTCGGCGACCAGCCGAGCAGGCTGAGATAATTCACCACGGCCGATGGCAGGTAGCCGCCCTCCGTGTAAGCCGCCATCGACGCGCCCGAGTCGCGCTTGCTCATCTTTGAGCCGTCGTTGTTCAGGATCAGAGGGATGTGCGCGAACTTCGGCAACGCCGCGCCGAACGCCTTGAACAACTCGACGTGCTTCGACGTGTTGGAGAGATGGTCCTCGCCGCGGATGACGTGCGTGATGCCCATCTCGATGTCGTCCACAACGTTGACGAGATGAAACACCGGCTTACCGTCGGAGCGCACGATCACGAAATCCGGATCGGCCTCCTCGCGGTCGGTGAGTTTGCGGACGACGTCGCCTGCTACCACGTCGGGGATCGTCACCGGCTCGCGGGTCATGCGGAACTTGACCGCGCCCTCGTGCTCATACGCCAAATCCTTGTCGAGCAGTTCCTGAATTCGGCGCTGGTAAATCTCGCCGCGTTGCGATTGAAAATACGGCCCGCGATCGCCCTTGCTCTCCTGCATGGCATCGCCGGACACTGGCCCCTCGTCCCAGTCGAGCCCGAGCCAGCGCAGGCCGTCGAGGATCACATCGACCGCCTCGCGGGTGTTACGGGCGTCGTCGGTATCCTCCACGCGCAGTACGAACGTGCCGCCGGTGTGCCGCGCATAAAGCCAGTTGAACAACGCCGTGCGGGCGCCGCCAATGTGAAGATAGCCCGTCGGGCTGGGAGCAAATCGAACTCGAATACTCATAAAAAAACCGGCGCGCACGTTACCGGCGACCCAGCCACCGGGCAAGCTTGGAGGCTCGTTTGGCCAGGCCGGATTATTTGAGGGGGCGGAGCTGGATGTCCTTGTATTCGACGTGCATGACTTGGCCGCCGTGGAGTTGCAGGCCGATGTGGCCTTCTGTGCGGCCCTTGTCGTTGGTCAGCTTCGTCGAAACGACGCCGTTGATTTTCACTGTGATGTCGGCGCCCTTGGCCGTCAACTCGAGGTCGGTCCATTCACCTTTTTTGTAGGCGCGTTTTTTTGCCACTTCAGCAGTCGGTTGGTGGACCCAGCCCCGGCCGCCGGTCTCGTACAGGCCGCCGGTTTCGTCGGTCTCGTCCACCTCGACTTGAAAGCCGTGGACGCTGACGCCGCTTTTGACTCGGTCGACGCGGAAATAAAACCCGCTGTCGCCGTGAATGACGCGGAACTTGGCCTTCACCACAAAATCCTTGAACCGTTTTTTGGTCAGCAAAATGCCGTGGCGGCGTTCGCTCTTCGGGCTGGTGCCGATGATGACGCCGTCCTTCACCTCCCATTTGCCGCCTGGTGTGGGTTCCCAGCCGTCGAGGTTTTTGCCGTTGAAGAGGGGCTTGAACTTGGCATCGGCTGCCTGTGCTGAGCCACCGGCCAAAAAGAGCAGGCCCAATACCAATCCGAGAGTGAGTGTTTTTTTCATGTGCGAGCGACCGGCAGCCTAACGTACCCTGCTGATTTGCCAAGCGCTTAGGCCACCGAACAGCGCATGCGGTGTCCATGCGGCGAGATGCGGCGAGAGTTGGCCGCCGACGGCCATCGCGAATTGCTGAACCATGAAGAATGCCAGGCAGACGATGATGCCGGCGGCGACACCCACGGCGGCGTTGCGGCGGCCGGACGGTGCGGCGAAGGGGATTGCGATCAGCACGACGATGAAGCACGTCAGCGGCTCGGCCAGGCGGGCCTGATACTGGGCGTTGAGGATCGCTTTTTTTTCCGGCGCGATGTTTGGGTGGATGCGACGGTAGCTGTCGATCTCGGCCAGAGACACGCTCCAGCGCTTGTGCGCGCGCCTGTCGAACAACGGCGCGATTTTCAGTTCGCCCTCGATCTGCATCGGTGTCTCGTCGAACTCCTCCAGCCGCAGCGTCAGGTGCTGGGTGATGGGGTGCGCCTCGGGGAAGCCTTCCGTCGGCTTGTAGTCGCGGACTTGGTGAAACGTCCAGCCGCCGTTTTCCCATGTGCCCCTTGCGGCCATGATTTCGCGCTTCGGTTGCTCGTCATCCCATTTCCACGAGATGATGATGGGGTTATTTCCCGTGCCGCGCATCTCGCCGGTTGCCCGGTTGAACTTCGGTATCTGCCAACTGCGGCTGGCTTCGTCGTTGCGGAATTTGACGTCGGTAATCCACTCCGGGCCAAGCGGGTTTTCTTCGCCTTCCGCTTGGACGGTTTTGATGATTTCCCCCTCGCGCAGGCCGTTTGGCAGCCATTTTTCGTTCGACCAATACAGTCCCGCTGAGAGCAGCACGCCGACGAGCAGGTACGGCGCGCTCATGCGGAACATGCCGACGCCGGCGTTTCGGATGGCGATGAACTCGTGATGCCGCGAGTGCTGGTTGATGGCGTACATGAGCGAGAGCAGGAGCGCCACCGGCACGACGACGAAGAAATTCCCCGGCAGCGTCACCCAGTAGTACCGCGCGATCTCGGCCGCGCCCACCCCGGCGAACTCATCCAGATCGTTGATCAGTTTGAACGCTATCCACAGCACCATGAACCCGAACAGGCAGACGCCAAACGGGATGAGCCATTCGCGAATCAGGTAGCGATCAAGCAGACGCATGAGCGGCGCAGCGTATCCACGGCCCAAGCCCAAGGCAAGCGACACGCTTGGCCAAGCGCTCAAAAGAGGCCCGGCACGAGGGCCTTGCGCTTGGCCGGGTAGTCGGGGAACCGTTCGCGATACCAGCGGTGGTGTGCCCGTGCGCGCGGCACGAGGTTGGCCATCGTCCACGCCGCGAATGCCAGCCCAGCCGGGCTCCACGTCAGCAGCGCCCAGCCCAGCCACTCAACGATTTCGCCGAGATAGTTTGGGCAGGAAACCCAGCGGAAAAGGCCGCCGCGCGGGATGGAGTAGTCATCGGGATTCGCCTTCTTGAGCCGCAACAACCGCCGGCTCGAATCGATGTTGAGCGCCATGCCGACGGCGAACATCACCGCGCCCGCGATGAATTGCCAGCCGCCCAGCCACTCCGAGTCGCTGATAATTGGGTGGACAAACAGCCAGGCGCCGTGCAGCGAGCCGTTGACAAGGTTGAACGCCAGCCCCATCAGCATCAGCAGCACCGGCATCGGGCTGCTGGCCTTGGCCAGGTGGAGCGGATAAATCCACGCCCGGTACACGTAGTGCGATTGCCAGATCAGGAAAAACGTGAGCATCACCGGCGACTCCCAGCCTCGCATCCACACGAAGAAACCGGCGGGGATCAGCACCGCTGGCGACTCCATCAGCAGCCAGCCAAGCCGGGCATGGATCAGCGCGCCCCACGTGCCGGGGTTGTGCCGCCCGTACGGGGCGTTGATAAAACAGAGGCAGGCCGCGATTGGCAACGCCAGCAGCAGCCACCCCCACGTGAACGCAGTGAGCCAATCGAGATCGGGCGTGACGGTGACGGTTTCGGGCAACATCGGTGCCGCCCCATCAGCGACAAACCGGCCGGTGTTTCAAGCTAAAACATCAGCGCTTTACAGCTTCACAGTCGAGGGATAGCTTCCCTGCATGTCGTCAAAACTCGACGAGTCTGATTTTGTGGATCGCGACCTCGAGGCCACGAAGGAGGCCGGTGCACCTTCCCCCGGAGTGGACGACTCCACCGCCACCGCCCCACCCAGCCGCGAGGAATTGACCTCGCGCGTCACCGAGACCCAGCAAAAGCTTGCCGAGCTAAAGCGCATCCAGGAGGAGGTCGAGCGCGAGAGCAACGAACTGCAGGAGGCACGCAAGCGGCGCATCGAGCTGACCACCGGCCGCGAGGAAATGGTGCAGCACCTTACTCGCGGCATCGGCCTGCTCGAGGAGGCCGAGCTGTCCAGCGGCCGAACCGCCGAGCAACTCGCCATGACCGTCAGCGACCTGCAGGGTTCGCTCAATAAAATCAACAGCATCGCGGAGGAGGAATGGACGGAGGAAAACGGGAGTGTCGAGCTGACCCGGGCGCTGACCACCATCGAGAATGCCCGGCTGGAATGGAACTCCGCCCGGCTCAAGTGGCCGGTGCTCGACGGCGAAACTGGCCTCGCGCCTGCCGGTGCCGGGCAACCGCAAACTGAGGAGCGGCCGAGTCTCGAGCAACACAGCTTCCGGCAGCTCAGCCGGATGGGCCTCGCCTTCACCTGGCCGCTGGTCGTGGTCGGCGTCGCCATCGTCATTCTGCTGATCCTCCAGTTGCGCAGTTGAGCCGCCATGGGCTTGTTCCGACGCAAGGATCCACTCGAGAGCCGGGCCAGGGCGCTCAAGGCCCGCTTGGCAGACTTGGAGTCGCAAATCCAGCAGCTCAACCAGGCCGGTGCCGAGCCGCCCGAAACGCCCCCCACCGTCCACGAACTCAAGCCGAGCGACGAGCCGCTGCTGCCGCGCCCCAGCCATCCGCTCTCCGAGCAGCCGCTGGGCACGAGCGAACCGGAAAACGAAACCTTGTGGCAATGGTTCAGCCGCCGGTTCCGCAAACCGCCGATCTCGTCCAACCCGCGCATGGTCAACTTCCTCGCCGCCGGGAGCATCCAGGGCCTACGGCCGCTGCGTTACGAGCGGCGCGTGGCGCGCAACCGTTTCCTCGCCTTCACCGTGCTGCTCGTACTCGTGCTGATCGGCCTGTTCTGGACACTCCTTCAACAGTGAGCAGTGAGCAGTGAATCTGCGGATAAACAAACCTGAACACTTTTTTAAGACACGAATGAACACAACCGAGAACCGAGAACCGAAACATTGACTGACGAAAGCACCATCCGGGTTGCCATCACCGTCATCGCGGCGGTCATCGCCATCGCCGTCGCGTTGATCTTCGGCCGCGAGGACGATCGCGATGACTAGCGCCGCTCCCATCGCCACACGGCACGGCACCTTCGTCGCGCAGTTCAATGACATCGGCCTGTGCCGGCTCGACTTCCCAGGCAAAGCCCGCGCGCCCAAGCCCGCTCCGAAACCAACCGGCTTGGCCAAGCGCTGGCTGGCGGCCACCACCGCCGCGCTCGAGTCGCTGCTGCTTGGCCGAGCGCCGCGCCGTCTGCCGCCGCTTGACCTCTCGGCCGGAACCGAATTCCAGCAAACCGTCTGGGCGGAGCTGCTCAACATTCCGCCTGGCCAAACCCGCTCGTACGGGGAGATCGCCGGGCGCCTGGCCAAGCCGGGCGCGGCGCGGGCCGTCGGCTCCGCCTGCGGCGCCAACCCGATCCCGATCATCGTTCCGTGCCACCGGGTGCTTGCGGCGCACCGGCGGATCGGCGGTTTCTCCGGTGGCCCTGGCTGGAAGCAGCGCCTCCTCCGCATCGAGCAGGCCGAGTTCGTTGGGTGATGCCTTTTTTTGCGGAAGTCTTGCCGGAGGTTTGTTACGTTGCGGCGCGCGGGCGCTACGCCCGCCGCTGAGCATGATTTCCAGTCGCAACCATTTTTATTGGGGCAGCCTTGCGCTTGGCTTCGCCCTCGCCGGCCCGACATTGACCGCTGACTCGATCGCGGACTTTGGCCAATGGCTCGCCCGCTACGAGGCGGCCCCGATGGGCGACAAGCCGGGCCTGGTGGCCGAGGGGGTGCGCTTGGCCAAGCGGCGCCAACCGGCAATGCGGCGGCTCATCGCCACGCAGCCGCACCTGGCCCTGCAACGCGCCGTGCCGCGCTTGGCCAAGCTGCCGGAGCCGGTCGCCCGTCACCTTGAGCAACACGCCGAGGGGTTGGCGGAGTACACCGTGACGGTTGCCTGCGGTGGCCCGGGGCATCGCACCTGCAAAGTGGAGCGTATGCTAGAGTTGAACGGTCAGCGCTTGACGCCGCGCTGGCTGGGGCGGCGCGCGCACCTTGGATCCAAGAGTGGCCTGCCGGTGCACGGCATTGTGCTTGGCGGGCAGATGGCCATTGCCGACGAGCCGGCCCGCGAACTTTCCGCCGCCGAGAAAACCGCGCTTGGCGTTGCGGCGAATCAAACCGTCCTGTCGCTGGCCGGCGCGCGGCGCGCGTTCGACTCCCCGGCGGCGGCGGCCGCTTGGCAGCAAAAACTCATCGCTGCCGAGCAGGCGCTTGGCCCGGTGGTGCATCTGCGGCCGGTGGCCAAGCAGAAGCCGTCCGTGGCGTGGACCACCGGCAAAAAAAGCGTCCTGTTCATCCGCGTGGACTTCTCCGACCGCGAGGGCAACCCGCTCAACGACGAGGCGGCGGCGTTCTCGATGAAACGCACCAACGAGTTTCTCGGCGACAACTCGTATGGGAAACTCTCGATCGACATGACGCTGGTGCCGGGGGTGTTGCGGATGCCCAAGCCGGCGGCGTGGTACCAGGCCGAGCCGGAAAGCCGCGACGACGATCTGCTGGCGCAGGGCCGTGACGCCGCCCGGGCGCTCGACGCGAAATACAACTACCGGGACCACGACCTGTACATTGTCTGCTTCGACTCGATCTTCGACGGCTGGGCCGGCAAGGCGCGAGTCGGCACGATCGGGCTTTGGCTCAACGGCGGCTTCAGCAACGATACCATCCAGCATGAGATTGGCCACAACCTTGGCCTGTTCCACGCCAACGCCTGGGTGCCAACGCAGGGCGATTCCCCGATCGGCGCCGGCGAGCACGACGAGTACGGCGACCCGTACGACAACATGGGCAACTACTCGGCGTACGGGCACTTCAACGTCTATTTCAAGAACTATCTCTCGTGGATTCCGAATACGTCGGTGAAATCAGTCTCCCGCACCGGCACCTACCGCGTGAAGGCGCACGACCACCGCGAGTCCAGCGTCGGCGTGCGCGCGCTGAAGATTGGCAAAAACTCCGGGCGCGACTATTGGGTGGGCGTCCGGCATTGGCTGGTCGGGAGTGAGATCATGCTGCGCTGGGGGCTCAAGTCGGGCAGCTCGATGAGCGGCGACGGCTCGCTGCTGCTCGACATGACGCCGGAGACGCGCCGTGAATTTGAGGAGAGCCAGCCGCGCGACCACTCGCTGCAGATGGGCAAAACGTTCCACGACAGCAGCCGCCGGGTGTCGGTCACCCCGGTGGCCCGCGGCGGCGATGGCCGCAAACTGTGGGTGGACATGCGCGTGGTGTACGGCTCGGCTGCCTCCAACCGCTCGCCCAGCGTGAGCATCGACGGGTCGTCGGTGGAGGGCAAAGTGGGCGAGCCGTTCCGTCTCACGGCCAGTGGCTCCGATCCGGACAACGACGCGCTGTTTTACCGCTGGGAATTCGGCGACGGCAGCGACGCGGCCTACGGAAAAACGGTTTCGCACACCTACTTTCTCGGCGCTGGCTCGACGTTTATGGTCACCTGCACCGCGGTTGACGGCAGGGGCGGCAGCGCGGAGGCCACAATCCCGGTCGCGGTCGAGGGCAGCGACGACCCAATCAACAGCTGGACCCAAACCACGCTGAGCGACACCGGCAACTTTTCGTTTGCGGCGTTCGGTGACGGGCAGTTTCTCGTGGGCGGCGACGGTGGCACGCTGGCCAAGCGCGACGCCGGAGCGGCGGGCTGGGCCAAGGCCGGCGACAGCGGGACCAAGCGGCGGCTCTTCGGTGGCGCGATCGCAGGAGGCATGCGCTTGGCCGTCGGCTGGTTTGGCGCGGTGACGGTTTCCAAAAACGGGGGCGCATGGCGCCTGGCCAAGGGGGTCGAGTTGGTGAACCTTGAGGATGTGATCCATGATGGCGACCAGTTCATCGCCGTGGGCAAGACAGGCAAGGTCGGCCTTTCGCCGGACGGCGAGACGTGGACGTTTCGCGACAGCGGCACCGACGCCTGGCTCAAGCATGTCACGATTGACGGCGGCACTTACGCAGCGGTTGGCACGCGGGGCACAATCGTCACCTCAACCAACGGCACGAAATGGACGGAGCGCAACACGCCGACGTTGAGCGGCCTCGAGAGCGTAGCGTTCGGCAACAGCCGGTTTGTCGCCGTTGGTTTCAAGGGCACGATCCTCTACTCGGACAACGGGCAGCGCTGGATCGCGGCCAAGTCGGGCACGAAAGAGTGGCTCAACGACGTGACGTTCGGCGGCGGGATATTCGTGGCGGTCGGCGCCAACGGCACGCTGCTGACGTCACTCGACGGCAAGGCGTGGATGCGCCGCAGCTCCGGCACGGAGACGAGCCTCGGCGGGGTGGCGTTCGGGGATCGGCGGTTCATCATCGCCGGGCGAGCGGGATTGATTCTCGAGTCGGGCCAGTTGGCCGCGCCGCCGGAGCCACCGACGCTCACGGCCACCCTGGCCAAGGGCGGCAAGCCGCGGTTGGTCATCGATGGGCAGGAGGGTCAACTTTACCGCATCGAGGTCTCGGCCGACTTGCGGCAGTGGAAAGTGCTCAAGCTCATCGAGGGCGCGGCCAAGCCGGTGGAGTTCGTTGACGAGTCGGGCACGACGGAGCGGACCCGGTTTTACCGCACTGTCACGCCGTAGCCATTTTGACTTCCGCTTGGCCAAGCGGGGCGATAGGTTTGGCCGCGACAATTTGAAGACAAATGAAAACTTTTTTGAGGTTATTCAGTTGGACGACTCTCCTTTGCTGCGCGGCATGCGGTGAGGCGGACGATAAAACAGCCAAGCCGGCCAGCACCCCAAAGCCCATTGTGAACCCATCCAACGAACCCCTGACAAAAGTGGCCAAGGCCGGGTCCATCACGCTCGGCGGCGGATGTTTCTGGTGTGTGGAGGCGGTGTACCAGCGTATCGAAGGCATCACAAAGGTGACCTCCGGCTACATGGGGGGCACTGTGCCCAACCCCACCTACAAACAAATCTGCACCGGCCGAACCGGCCACGCCGAGGTGGTGAAGGTGGAATTCGACCCGGGAAAGATCCCCCTCGAAAAGGTGCTGGCGGTGTTCTGGAAGGCGCACGATCCCACCACGCTTAACCGGCAGGGCGCGGACGTCGGCACGCAGTATCGATCGGCGATTTTTTATCACACCGACGCCGACAAGGCGGTGGCGGAGAAATCAAAACAAGCGGCGGGCAAGTCGGGCGAGTTCAGGCGTCCGATCGTGACCGAGATCGCCCGGGCCGGCACGTTTTACAAGGCCGAGGGGTATCACCAAAACTACTTCAACCTGAACGCCAACGCGCCGTACTGCCGCGCCGTCATCTGGCCCAAGCTCCTCAAACTCGGTCTCAAGTTTAAAAAATAGCCGCTGAGCTAGTCGCCGTTACGGCGTGTCCTTGCCTGGCCGGTTCCGCTCCAACACATCGCGCACGAGCGATTCCATGGATTCATAGTCGAGGTCCCCTTCCTTTTCGAGGTCGCGGTAGACCTGCTTCTCCAAGGCATAAAGCTGGGTGGCGTGTATTTGCAGCTCGAGGTCGTTAAGGGTGGGTGTGTGCTCGAGCATCTCCGCAATACGCTTGTCATTGGCCTCGCGACGTTCGACCAGCCCATTATGCAGGATCTCAAAGGTTCCGTGGGAAAGGATGCCCTTCCTTTCCGCATCCTCCAAGTTATCCACCAGACAACGAATGGCCTGCCGGCGTGCCAGTACCATCTCGTATTCGATCTCTTCATGAGTTTCCACAATAAGCCCCACCCGTTTCATGAGCCATTCAATCGTGGTGCCCTGTAGTAGAATGGATAGCAGCACCACGCCAAAAACGAGGTTAAGGATCAGTTTGCGTGTCGTTTCTCCTTCGCTCTCACTAGCCACTAGCATCATGGCCATCACCATCGACAGGCTGCCACGGACCCCAGACCAGGTAATGACCGGCAGCCACGGTTTCCTTAGCCTCAAATCCTCACGCCGCACCAGGTTGTGTACGCCAAACACGATTACGCTGCGAACCAGGATCATGATCACAAAAAAGGCCACAATTAGTCCGGCGTCCGCCCACAATTCGCTCAATCTTATTTCCAGCCCGATGAGAATGAAGACAAAGGAGTTGGCCATGAAGGCGGCAAACTCCCAGAAGGAAAAGACCGCCTCGCGCGTGGTGGGACTCATACCGTGCTTGGCACCAACATTGCCGACCATCATCCCGCAGACGACCACGGCGATGACGCCTGAGGCATGGAGCTGCATGGCCATAACATTACTGCCGTAGGCGGCGATTGCGGTCAGGGCAACCTCGATGAGGTGGTCGTTGACTTTGCTTGTCAGGTAGGACATGGCCAACCCGACCGCCACACCAACGGCCGTGCCAAGAAAAACCTCGCTCAGGAAATTGCCGAGCACTTGCAGAGCCTGCACATTCCCGCCTTGGCCATCCAGGGTGGGAATGTGCAGGCCCAGGCTGTCAGCGGTGATCTTGACCACGACGCCAAAGAGCACCACGGCGATGCCGTCGTTGATGAGGCTTTCACCCTCGACGATAATGCCGAGCCGCTTCGCCACAGTGAATTCCTTGAATAACGCCACCACGGAAATGGGATCGGTGGCCGCCAGCATGGCGGCGGTGACCAAGCCAACCTGCCACATCATATCTCCCCTGATCAGTTTGGCGACCGGCACAAAAACCGCGGTGGTGAGCACCATGCCGATGATGACGCCGGGTATGGCAAGGAACAGGATGGCACGCCGATTGTTGAGGAAGGACTTAAGGTCCACGTGGAAGGCTGCCTCAAATAGCAGAATGGGCAGAAAGACCTGCAACAGCAACTCGGGCTTGAGCTTGATTTTCTCGAGGTGCTCACGCAACCCGGGTGCCCCGTCAAGAAGCAGGCTCACCGCCAAGCCCGCAACCACAAGCAGCACGGTGTATGGCACCTTCAGCCGTTTAGCCAGAAGAGCCATGCCGCATGCGATCACCAAAATGGCAACAAAGGATACGCTCATCGCGGGGTTTTAAATTTTATTGTCACATTGTCAGGTGGACGTGGCTGCTACAGGCCGGTGTATCATTAGCCAAGCCTGACGGCGCAAACCCAACCAAGGGCGTACTGTTCCATCAAGCTAAATCCCAATGATGGATATGGGGCTATCGAAAGCCATTACTCGAATGGGTTTTTTTTCATTGTGCCATGTCCGTTGAAGCTTTAATAGGGGCGATGTCAGGATTCGTGTCCGCCAACCGTTTCAGTGCTTAAGGGCGCACCGTAAAAGGAAGTTCCTGTCAATTACACAATGAAATTAGCAACAAACTCTTGGCGATTCATCCGCCTGTTCTTCACCCCTGTCGCCTGCCTGTTGTTGGCAGCAGTAGCACGAGCAGAGGATCTGGCGCCTTACAGTTTCGATCATTTTTTTGACACGTCACGCCTGGTCAAAATCGACCTGAAGGTCGATCCCGGGGACTGGAACAAGTTGAGAGTGCAGCACCGGTCACTGGTCAAGACCCTGCGCACCGACATCCCTCCATCGGAGCGGGAGAAACCGTTCGACTATGTGCCCGCGAACCTGGCAATCGACGGCACCGACGTCGGCAAGGTGGCCATTCGCAAGAAAGGGTTCGTCGGCTCGCTCGACCACAACCGCCCTTCGTTCAAGATTCAAATCGATAAGTACGAAAAGAAAAAGATGTTTGCTGGCGTGGACACGCTCACGCTGAACAACAACAAGCAGGACGGCTCGCGAGTCCATCAGCTCGTCGGCTACCAGTTTTTTCGCGCAGCGGGACTGCCGGCGTCACACTGCAATCTTGCGCTCGTGAGCGTGAACGGCAAATCCCTCGGCGTTTATTCCAACGTCGAGTCGCTCGACAAGCACCACTTTCGTCGGACGTTCAAAAACGCCAAAGGTACTCTCTATGAGGGCACGGTTTGCGATTTTCATATGCACTCACTGATCCGTTTTGAGCGCAAGTTCGGATCGAAAAAAGCCATTGCATCCATCAAAAATGCCAGCATGGCGTTGGACTCTGATGAACGCTCGATCCTGGGCAAACTCGGCAGGCATCTGGATCTCGACCGGTTTTACCGTTACTGGGCGACCGAGGTGCTCATCGGCCACTGGGACGGCTACGTCAGCAACAAGAACAATTACTTCGTTTATTTCGACTCGAAATCGGAGCGGCTGCATTTCCTCCCGTGGGGCCTCGATCAGTTGGCGACCGATCGCAATATGTTTTGGCGTCAAGGCTTTGACCCACCCAAGTCTGTCAAGGCAGACGCCGCCATTCCACGCCGGCTCTATAAAAATCCGGAGGCCCGGAAAAAATATTTTGCCGCGATGCACTCCCTGCTAGATGAGGTTTGGGATGAGGAAAAACTCGTCGCACAGATCGATAATCTACAGGCCATGATCAATCCCTACCGCATTGAGAAAGGTTTCTGGAGTCGGCGCCATGCCTCCTCATTCCAAAAGTTCATCAGCCGGCGCCGCGCGGAAATCCTCGACGAGATCGCCGACGGGAAATTTCCCGAGTGGACACTGAAGCCGCGTGAGATGATGGGTGAAATTGTGAAAGTGGCCGACAGCAACAGCACGTTCTCCCTCGAAATGACTGATGCCAAAAAAGGGAAGGACGGTTTTGTGGCGGCCAAGGGAACCGGGCAGGTAAACATGAAATACGGCAATAAAGTCGTGGCCTTCGGCTCACCCGCATATGGATTGCGACAAAACGGGCGGCACTCCGTCACACTGCGAATACATCGGGAGAATGCCGCCGACGGGGAACCCGAGGCGGTTGAGGTCACTTTTCCGCGGCCGAGGCTGACGGACGAGCGGCCGGAGGCGTCCTATCGGATCGATGTCTTCGCGAGTCCCGCCCAGGGGGATTTTATTGTATCCAACTCACGCGAGCCGCTCGGTCGCTTGGCCGGCAATGTGGTACTCACCCGGTTCGGAACCAACCCTGGCGATATAATCGAAGGCCGCTTGGACAGTGAAGTGTTCCGTTTCCTCCAAAAGGAAGGCGAGGAATAAGGTTGTTTTATTGGCCGCTTGGCCAAGCGCTAAAAACTCTATTCATCCGACTTCTGCAAAAGTCGATAAAAGCGGTTGTTTGCGCCCTGGCTGGAACCGTCAGTAAGTTTAATCTCACTGGGAGTGCCGGTTCCCTGGATTATCTTCAATGAAATCCACTCTCCGCTGCCTATTTCATCCGAGTATTGAAGGATGCAATCTTTCCCTTCCGAAAGTTCAATAGTGAGCATGACACGATCGCCAACCGTCTTTATCTCCGTAAAATACATGTTGCCCCTGTAATTCCGCACTCCGGGTGTTGGCGCTGCAGACAGCCAATTGGCCGGCTCACTCCCAAACTGTCCCAAGTCGATCCGTTGAATGGATTCACCGGAACCTACGACCGATTCCGGCCAAGGAGTTCCCACATCATAGGATACAGCATCGATGGTCATGTAAGGGACTTTCCCTATATTTTGGTCGAGGTCAATTTGCGGAGCGTCCGGTTTTTTCAGCACGATCTCATCTCCACTATTGTTCAACTTGCCGGAATACGGGCCATAAATCGAGGTGAAATTTTCAATTTGATAATGCTCCCTGAACCGATTTAACACCTGCGGTTGGTTTACTGGATCAAACCGGACAAGCAAGATTCTGGCTCCGGCATCCAATAGGGTGTTTGGAGGAAAATCGTATCGGATGCCGTTCCGCAGTCGCCATGTGTTTTCCGGATGCGAAACATCAAACAGCGGTACCCACTTGTCGGAATTGTTTTGGAGCTCGATGAACTCCATGTCAGTCGCGTCGGCTCCCAAGTTGTCCGGTGGGGTGTGCATGATTTCGCTGATCACAATCGGGCCGACTCGTGGCCCGGCGTTCGGCTCCGAAAACGTCAATGCGAGTTGCGCCGTGAAGTGTTCCTCGCCATCAGAGGTAACCCATCGGCCAAAGGAAACGCCATTCTCGGCCGCGCCAAATTCAAATCCGTGCATGTACCCGGTCAGCGATCCGGCGGCATTGGCAGAGAACAGATAAATCTCCTCGCCAAATGAACTGAGCGAGAACGCCCGTGAAGAATCGGGGTGACTCATGAAATCATCCTCATCAAACAAAACAAATTCTTGTGGCTTGATCAGGGTGCCAGCCGGAATACGAAACTTTCCTGGAATATTCCTGTTATCGGTCAAAAACCAGCCGGATAGATCAACGGGTTCGTCTCCCTCGTTGGACAGTTCCACCGTATCCTTCGTCGGTAGATCCGTGTGCGTGAGCGCCTCGTTGATGACGACAGTGTAATTGGTCTCCAAGTGGTTGTCTGGAACCCCGGGCGACCCATGTATGTTCAAGCTGGCACCCCAGTACTCCGCCCCGTCCATCTCTCCCTGCGGCGTTAATTTCTTGGCAACCAATGAAAAGCCACGACCGTCGGTAACCGGAATCCAATCGTCCTGATAATTCAACTCGAGGATTAACTTGCCGCTTTGATCGACGATTTCCAACCGGCCGCCACTGTTACTCAGCTTGCCGGTGTACACACCGCCAATGGAAATATTCGGGCCATAACGCGCTGCAAAGGCCTTGGCATTTCTAACCAACAGAACCCGCTCACCTGGATTTAGACTTTTGTTGTCACTTTCCAAAAAGGAGAACCGAACTTCACCGGCAACCGTCAAGCCGGAGAGATTCAGCGTTTTTTGGCTGAAGTTAAGCAATTCAATGAATTCGAAGTCAGACGATTTAAAAGTGGGGTCAGTCGACAACTCGCCGGGAGAAGGATCGGACGGATGATAATGAAGTTCTGAGATCAAAAGATCCTCGGTGGCTGGAGGCGGAGTAACGGAATAAAAATGCGTCAGAGGTCCGGACCATTTACTGGTCAGTGGTGGGTTATTGGACCCAGTAAGACTTCTGTGGGTTGTTTTGTAAACACGCGCCGTCACAAGGACGCCCTCGTTAATTATGATTGGCTTTGCATAAAGGATCGCCTTGGTGGCAACTTGACCCCCCGATCGGCGTGGATCAGTTCCATCAAGGGTATAATAGATTTTGCCACCCTCACGGGATTTGAGAGTAACAAGTGTTCCAGATTCCAAATAACCGGCCGGCTGATTTGCGCCGGGAGGATCTACAAACTGTTGTTCCATGAACGAGATCCTTTGAGACAGCCAGGTTTTCATGTGGTTCACCTCGCCCTGATACGTGCCGCCGTAGGCGCTTCGGGGCCGCCGATTCCATTTCGCCAGATCCCGCTTTTGGGCCTCTTTCAATTCATCGGCCATCCCGTCGATGATGGCGTTGATGTTGGCCTTGCTAAATTCCGCACGGCGAAGCGACTGGAACCGGTCGATGTATTTTTGAAAAAAATCGATATCTGAGAACATGCGCTTCCACCACGGGTAGTTGAAAAAATCCGTGCCCCGATCACTGGAGGTCGACCGCCATGTTCTGGGATTGTTATCCCTTCCATCCGTCGAGCCCAATGCCCTGTCAAAATCCCAGATGGGGCCAAACATCAGTTTGCCGCCGCGGGGTTTATACATGTAACCGCTGAGCCGCAGCGCATCGACGTTGAAGGCCACGACGTTGAGCAGGTGATGATCAATTGCCGCGTCGACATCGATATATTTTGCATAGCCCCGGGTAGGATCCTTGAAATATGAAGCGTTCAGCGCCGTGCCCATCTCGTTGAAAAACCGGCGGACATATTGCTGCTGGGCATCACGTCCGGGTCGCTCGATCTCCACTTCTTTCGGGTAGACATACTTGATGCTTTGACCTGCGGCACCAAAGCCGGAATCGCCGGGATCGGCCCGATCGATCTTAAAGATATAACCGCCGGAAACTTCGGGTTCCTGCTTGTGCTCATCGAATAAACGCTCGACATCCACCCGGTCGGCATCCCTGCTGATTTTCTCCATCAGGGCATAGACCCCGTAGTAATCCGAACTCGAGAGAGTGCCGCCTCCTGTATTGAGGTATAGCTCAACAAATCGGGTCCGAGTAGCGTATCTACCGATCTGACGGCTTAACTCGAAAATAAATGGATTATGCATCAATGAGAGATCAAAATTATAGGGCCCCCACAAGACCCAATCCGACTCGCCCGGCATCCCCAACAGCGAAATATTCTTGTCACGACCAAATTCATCCTGCGCTTCGAGAGAAAGAGATGCCTTGGATCGTCCCGCAGTACTTGAGCCGCGAATCTTGATCCCCACCTGACTCGCCTTTGAAAAAGCATCCTTCAGTCTGGTCCGACCATTGGTTGGTTCGATTACCGCCATGGATGCCGTTTGATAGTCGTTTTGCGATGGACGACCCGAACGGTAATTCTCGAGAACAATAAGCGGGAGGTTGGACGAAAAACTGTTCAAGTTTTGGTTCAGACGAAAATAAATTTCACTGGCAACCCGCCCCATGCCTCCCTCGGGGTGAACCAACCGTGCTTTTACTGGCGTGGTGTTATTCAGTCTTAATGGACTGGAGTAAACCGATGACGATTCGGTTGGGATACTACCGTCCAAGGTATAGTGAATCTTGGAAGCCTCATCTGCGAGTGCAGGCTTTTTGAGTTCTACGTTGATGGAAGTTTGAAACGACTGACTCGATTGCGAAAAAATCACATCCTCTTCCACGCTGGGTACGGTTTTTTCGTTACTTGCCCTAGGTGTTGGAAAATGCATGTACCCGAACGACTCGTTTTGCTCCGTTTTCTTGTAGGCAATAAGTTCCGGAAGAATCAACAGATCGGAACTCGTAACCAGATTGTTCAACCCATGGATGGCAAGCAGGTTTTTACCTTCAACCAAAAGGTTCCCTGCATTGGGCACGGAAAATTCAACGGGAGAGGTTGCCGTTGAGTCAGGCCTGTTTTGAGAGGCACCTGAATTCCATCTCGGAGTTGTCGGAGCATTGTCGCTGGCAACCTTTTTCCCATTTATGTAGGCGATGAAACCGTCCTCATATTGCAGGCGAAGCTCCAGCGATTCGATGACCGACAAATCCGTCACTTGGAATGGGATGCGGATATAAACTGTCTCGTTGTTATTCCGCATGTTGGAGACATTCAACCCGATACGATTCCCGTAATCATAGCCCACACCGGTCTCGCCGGATTTCCAACCACTGTCATCAAAGTCAACCTTCCTCCATCCCGCGCCCTCCGAGCTGTTTTTCGGGACAATGGCTCGAGCAGAAGCTTTCTGTTTTAGCAGCGTCACCTGATCCTGCTTCGAGTTTCCCTTGCCAAATGAAACATCCTCGTGCTGTGGCGGGTAAGTCGGGGAAAATTGGGAAACAACATTCGAGCTTTTGTCCAACAAGGCTAAGTAGCCGCCCTCTTTATTCAGCCGAAAATCTGTGTGCAGCGGAGCATTAGGGTTTGTCCGGTTTTTTCCGGATGCAAAAACGACGATGTAGCCACGAGCCGGAATTGTGACCGCGGGGAATCTCCATTTTAGATTGTGACCCGGATCGTCCGTTAAAAACCAACCGTTCAGATTGGTTGAACTTCCGTCGGGGTTGAAAATCTCAATCCAATCGGATCGATCATCATCGTCGTCGATGATCGTCCTGCGATTGTCCGCCATGAACTCCGAGATCGTCGGGGCTGAAAAAGCGGAAACGCTCGACAGCAGGAAAACCACGGTCATGGATTTCATCAAATAATTCATTCTCCTTCCGTTATTCTCGCCGGCATCGGTTGCTGCGAAACAGGAGGCCCATTGAAGATGGTACGCGCGAAAGGAGTCGAACCTTCACTCCCGAGGGAACCGGATCCTAAATCCGGCGCGTCTACCAATTCCGCCACGCGCGCGTCCAAAAAAGCCTTAATAAAAGGGGGATTTTAGCTTCTTAAACTCTACCCCGACACCCCTTTGTGCTACTTTGACAGCATGAAATCCACTGCAACAGCGAGCAACAAAGAGTCCCGACCTGCGGCCAACCCGCACAGTCTGGCGGCGGTTAAGTATCAGAAAGTTTACGACGGGCGCAAGCATAGAGTTCGTGGACTATGGAAGCGCGGCGACACCTTCTACGCACAGCTCTCGCTGCCCGACGCCGACGGCAACAGGCGGGTCCGTCACGTTCCCCTGGAAGCAAACACCACTGCCTCCGCCGCAGACGAGCTGCGGCGAATGATGATCAAGCGAAACGACAACCAACTGCCCGCGATGGTGCAGAACCCAAGGTTCGACCACTTTGCGCAGGAGTACCTTGAGCGAGAGTACGCCCTGGGCCGCAAGACCCTCAAAACACTTGGCACCGAATCGGGCCACATTAATTTCTGGACCAGCGTGATTGGAGAGACCCGACTCACAACAGGATCACGCCGAAGTTGATCCAGGGCGGGCTGATCCGGCGCAAGGGCACCGGTGTCTCGCCCCGAACGCTCAACATCTGCCTGACCGTACTGCACAACGTGCTGCGGGGGGCGCTGCAGGAGGGGTGGTTGCTCGATTCGCCCAAGGCTTTAGCGACCATGGGGATCAATTTCTCGGTGCGGTTGGGAACCTCGTCGATCACTTTCATTCGACCTCCGATTTTGAACTTCAATGCT
>Ga0208391_1000487_pt1 | contig 21522 bp, 25 predicted proteins | sample Knorr_S23_td_Bot_FD_185612 | JGI IMG/M metagenome (GOLD analysis project Ga0208391, IMG submission 185612) | Marine microbial communities from Southern Atlantic Ocean transect - Knorr_S23_td_Bottom_ad_3770_LV_A (SPAdes) (version 2) | ecosystem: Environmental > Aquatic > Marine > Oceanic | place... | reverse complement strand
AACCAAAAATTGATTTATACCAATCAAAAGTAAAACCATCCCATACCATCATGTTAATAGGATTTGAGTTAAAGGAAAGAAATATAACGGTTAGTAGTGGTAAATAGATAAAGCTAAAAAAAATTATTCCATATATAGAAAATAACTGTTTACTAAATTTTTGTATGATATTTATTATAAAAGTCATTTTATAGTTTCTGTAGCATTTTCATATTTTGAAACTGATCTCACATAAAAAAGAAGAAAAATAACTACTGTTGCCATAAGTATCATTGATAAAGCTGAACCAAATGGCCAATTTCTTCCCATTAAAAATGATTGTTCTATCAGATTTCCTATCATCATAACTTTTGCTCCTCCTAAAAGGTCGGGAACGATAAAATTGCCAAGGCTAGGTATAAATACCAAAATAGAACCACCGATTATCCCAGGTAAAGATAATGGTAATGTAATCTTGTAAAATGTAATAAACTTGTTTGCGCCTAAATCTTTTGAAGCTTGAATTAACATGGGATCAATTTTTTCAATACTTGCATAGAGTGGAAGAAACATGAATGGGATCAAAACATAAACCATTCCAACTATTACAGCGCCCTCAGTAAATAGCATTAAAATAGGTTCATTAATTATATGCAGTGAAATTAATACTTGATTTAAAATTCCTGAAGGTTTTAAAATAATCATCCAGGCGAAAAGTCTAACAACTAAGCTAGCAAAAAAAGGTAGTGTGATTAAAAAAATAAAAAAATTTCTTAACTTTGGATTGAGGTTGCTAATCCATAGTGCTGCTGGATAACAAATTAGCAAAGTAAAAAGAACTGTTATTGAAGCCAGTCTAACAGATCTTAAAAAAATTATAGTGTATATTATATCAAAATCTTCAAATTCACCATCGGCCCACCCTAGTATTCGGCCGTAGTTGTGGTGGTAAAAATTCCATTCTACACCTCCATAAATGCCGGGTTCTAAAAAGGAAAATATCAATAAAATTAACATAGGTCCTAAAAAAAATAAGAGGGAATAAAACGTGAAAGGAGATAATAATAAAAATAATCTATTTTTTTTAGTCATCTTTTAAAATCCTAAAAGATGATGGATTGTAATATAATTTAATTTTTGAACCTACTTTACATTTATCAATATTGTTTCTATGTGTATCTCTAATGACACTGTGTATTATTTTATTATTACCTATTTCGCACAATATTTTGAAATCTGTGCCTAAAAATACAATTTGTTTAACATTGCATTCAATAAAATATTTTTCTGTAAATTGATCTGATTCTAATAATAATTCTTCAGGTCTAATTGATACAGTTATTTTTTTTTCTTTAACAATCTTTGATTGATCAAAATTTCTTAAATAGAATGTATTGGAACAAGTTGTTTTAATAGTTAAAATATCTTCTATTATGTCAATTTTGCCAGTGAAAAAATTACTTTCTCCAATGAATTGTGCTGTAAATTCATTCATCGGATTATCATATATTTCAATAGGTGTACCTATTTGTACAATCTTTCCGTGATTCATTACTATAACTTTGTCTGACATTGTCAGCGCTTCTTCTTGATCATGAGTTACAAAAATAAAAGCAATACCTAATTTATTTTGGATATTTTTTAATTCTAATTGCATTGATTGCCTTAATTTTCTATCTAAAGCAGATAAAGGTTCGTCTAACAAAAGTATTTTTGGACGATTAATAATCGCACGGGCAAGAGCAACTCTTTGTTGTTCACCTCCTGATAATTGTATTGGTTTTCTATTTTCATAACCTAATAAACCAACAAGTTGTAATGTTTCCTTGACTCTTTGATTACGTTCTTTTTTTGGACATCCGGTTACATCTAAACCATACCCTATGTTATTTTCTACATTAATGTGAGGGAATAAAGCATAACTTTGAAAGACTGTATTTACAGGTCTCTTATAAGAAGGAACATTTTTCATTTCTTGAGAGTCTATAATTATTTCACCTGAATCTAATTCTTCAAACCCACTTATAGATCTTAAAAGTGTAGTTTTTCCACATCCTGAAGGTCCAAGTAATGTAATAAACTCTTTGGTATTCACTTCAAGCGACACATCATCTAATGCTGTGACACTGTCTCCCTCGGGAGTTTTAAATCTTTTATTAGCAGAAATAATTTGAACTAATTTTGGCATTTACAATAAAGTAATAATTAGAGGTGACCTAAATGTCACCTCTAATTTAATGATAAAAGTTATTGTGCTCTAATTTTAGTCCACTCTCTTGTATATATTTTAATATCCTCTCCTAGATCATCAAAAATTTGTAATTTTAGATATGCTTCAGCTGGAGGATTAATATAAGGATTGTTTCTCAAGTCATCAGGCAAACTTGCTCTTGATGGGCCATTGGCAGAGATATTTAGTTGTTGCACTGTATTCAATGCTGGATTTTCTGGTTGTAAATAAAACTCCATAAACTTATATGCATTCTCTTTATTTGGAGCAGATTTTAAAACACAAATATCCTCTTGATACATAGTAGCTCCTTCTTCAGGAATAGAATACGCAAGTTTTTGATCTGGATCATTAAATACATAAAATAAACCTCCAACATACCAATGCGCAGCAGCTATATCACCACTTTGTAGAAGAGAAATAATATCATATGAAAAAGCAGATATTTTATCTTTTCTATCATTAATGTATTTTGCCGCAGCTTTTATTTCATCAATATCAGTTGAATTTACACTATTACCATTTACTATTAAGCCAACACCAATGGTTTCTCTAGGATCATCAAGCATTGTAATTGCAGCACCGTATTTATCTGGTATTGCAAAAAAATCATCCCAAGTTTTGATTCCTTCAGTAACTATATTTTTATTATAAAAAATTCCGACTGAACCTCTGGCATACGGTAAACACCAAGAACCATTAGGGTCAGTTTTAGATATAATAAAATCTTTATCAATATTTCCGAATAATGGAGATTCGTTAATTTTAGATTCATGTAATAAATCTAATTTATAAAGAATATCATGAAAATGGACAGAAGGAAAAACTATATCATATCCACTTGCACCAGCTTGTATCTTAGCTAACATTTCTTCATTGGATCCATAAACATCTAAATTAATTTTAATTCCAGTTTCTGCTGTAAATTTTTCTAAAACAGCTGGATTTATATAATCACCCCAATTGTATACATTTAGAACTTCTTCAGCATATAAAGAATTAACATTAAAAACACTTAATAAAGTTAAATTTAAATATATTAAAATCTTAATAAAAAATTTTTTCATATTTCTCTCCCAGTATTATAAAGTATGTGCAATGTTAGCCAAAAGACTAGAGAAGGTAAAGAAATTATGTTTTTTTGATGTTTTTAAAGGAGTATTTCTTCACTCAATTAACAATATTGTTCTTTATCCTTCTAAGATTATGTTAATTATAAAAAATTAGGTTTGGTAAAAATTTAATGAATTAAAAAGCTATCCAACCGAAATAAAGCATAATTAAAAAGACTATAGGAATAATCATTATACACGCCGCACATATTAAAAAAGCTTTCATAGTTATTATACTACTACATGAAATAACTTTCTGTCCACATCGCACAATCTTTCCCCGCCATTTTTACCTATAACAATAGACTCAGAAATTGCTGCGCCAAGCTTATCTAACCAAATTCCAGATTGGAAATGAAAACACATCCCCTCCTCTAATATAGTTTGATCACCAATCCTTAGGCTTGCTGTTCGCTCTCCCCAATCGGGTGGAAAGTTTAAACCGATTGAATAACCAACACGACTTTTCTTTTCATAGCCCCTTTTATTTATTTCTTTCTGCCATATTGATTCTACTTCAGCACAAGTTGTCCCTGGTTTAGCTACTTCAAAAGCCCTATTACCTGCTTCAATTATAGTGCTTGAAAGACTTGAGACTTCTTTTGGTATATTTCCAATGTAGGCAGTTCTCGTCAAAGGAGCATGATAGTGACGTCTAGCAGCTCCAATTTCAAGCACAACAAGACCTTCTTTTGGTAAAGGTTCATCTGACCATGTAAGATGAGGAGTGCTAGTGCTTTCTCCTACCTGAATAAGCGGACAAAGTCCTGTATAATCACCGTATTTTCCATCTACTCCATTTATTTGATTCTTATAAATATCAGCTATGATTTCGTATTGAGGGACACCTGGAGCTATTTGATCTAAAGCATGACGCATCGTGTTGGTGCATATGGCTCCAGCCTCACGCATGTATTTTAATTCTGCGGGTGACTTTATCAATCTTGCCCAGTTAACTAATTCCTTATTGTCTGATATTTTGGCATTTGGTAAACCAGTATAAAGATGCTTGTGTGCTCTTGCTGTAAAATAATGGGCATCAAAATCAACACCAATTCTCGTTTTTTCCCATTTTCTAAGTTTAATATAATCGCATAGCTCATCAAAAGGATGGAGTGTTTCATGGTGAACTAATGGTTCTGAAAAAGGTACGATATTACTTTCAGGAATATCTGTAGTTATAGTTGCCGATTTAGCGTCTTGTTCTCGACCAAACCAAATAGGCCAATCTTCGGATAAATGCACAACCACCGCTTGAGGTGTATAAAAGGACCAACCATCGAAACCTGTCAACCAACACATATTTGCAGGATCTTGACAAATCAGTGTATCAAAACCCATTTCATTCATGCGCTGTTTAACCTTAAATAAACGGGTCTTATATTCAGAACTGTCAAATGCTTTTCGGTATGTCATTTGCAAATTAAATTAAAAGTATTTTAACTTAGTCATTAATTAGTATCTTTCTTTGTACTTTTTCACTTCATTTTACCTTAACACCAACAACGAGGAATGTTGAGATAAATCATTATTTGATATAGTGTAAAAATACTTCAGATAGTTATTCTCTGTTAACGAATGTCCAGGTAACGGTATTCCCTGAGACGAATACCTCTTTTAAAAGGAGGTTATTATGACTCAACAACATAAACATTTAATTGTACGTGCTGATATTGGTTGGTGTCCACAAGAAGAGGACTTAAATAAAATATCTGACTGGATCAGAAGCCTTATTAAAAAAATTGATATGAAATTATTAGCAGGTCCTTACACAACATACGTTAATGAAAAAGACAATAAAGGCATGACATCTGTCGCCATTATTGAAACCAGCCATATTGCTTTACACATATGGGATGAAGTAAGTCCAGGTCTTATGCAACTTGATGTGTATTCCTGTGCTAATTTTAATCCACCAGATGTGTTTGATAAAATAAATGCATTGTTTCAAACAATAAAGATGGAATATAAGTTCCTTGATCGGGAAAAAGAATTAGTAGAAGTGAAAGTCTAACCTACCACCAACCACGAGGAATGTTGAGGGGTAATTAAAAGGATTTGACTTCCTGGCTAGTAGATAAAAAAAAATTGTTTAATTTAGTTATTACCCCCTTTGGATCTTCTTCTGGAATAAAATGTCCTGTTGGCATAGCACATCCGCTTACTTTTTCAGTAGTATAAGCTTGCCATACTTTAATTGGTGAAAACTTCCGTCCAATAACTCCGTGTTTTCCCCACAATACCTGAATGGGAATATTTAAAAGTTGATCACGATCTGCACGATCGTGTTCAAGATCTATACCTGCAGCAGCACGATAATCTTCGCATGAAGCATGAATTCGCTCTGGCTGACTAAATGCAGCAAGGTAAGCTTCTTCTGCTGGACCAAATTCATGACCACCCGACCATTTTTGCAAACATGAATCCACCCAAGCTCTCGGATCGCTTTCAATCATTTTTTCAGGTAGTCCTCTTGGTTGAATAAGAAAGTACCAATGAAAATAACTACGGGCAAATTCCATATCTGTTGCCTCATACATATCTAGTGTAGGACAAATATCGAGAATACTCATAGCAATTACTCTTTGACGGTGATCTCGAGCTAATCTATGTGCCACGCGTCCCCCACGATCATGCCCAGCAACAAAAAACTTATCGTAGCCAAGTTTGTTCATCAATTGAATCATATCATTAGCCATTTCTCTTTTAGAATAAGTAGTATGATTGGGATCACTTGGCAGAACCATACTTGAGCCGTATCCTCTTAGATCTGCAGCAATAATGGTAAAGTTCTTTGCTAGTTCTGGAGCTGTCTTATACCACATCACATGCGTTTGCGGGTATCCATGCAATAACAATAACGGTGTACCATCACCGCCAATACGACAAAATAGTTTCCCTTTATTTACTTGAACATATTTTTCTCGAAAACCCTTAAACATATATATATCAATATACCAACCACGAGGAATGTTGGGAGATTAATTTAAATAAATTTTTGAATATTTTTTATATGTAATTGGCATTTTAATATCATTAATTTTTCATAAGTGATATATTTTAATCTCTATGTATGAAATAGGTAATCAAGAAGTTCAGGCTATAAAAAAAATTATATCTAAAGGAAAATTGTTTAGATATCTTGAGAATAGTGAATGCGATTTTTTTGAAAAAAATTACTCAAAATACCTTTCAATTAAACATACCGCTTTAGCATCAAGCGGAACAGCGGCATTAACTGCGGCATTAGTTGGTCTTAAAATTGGACCTGGTGATGAAGTGCTTATTCCTGCACATACCTATATGGCAACTGCGATGTCAGTTTTATCAGTTGGGGCCATTCCTATTATTGTTGATATTGATGAAACATTAACTATTGATCCTAAGGCCTTAGAAGATGCATGTGGGCCACTAACAAGAGCGGCAATTGTTGTGCATATGTGGGGAACGACATGTAATATGAAGGCAATTATGAAAATTGCTAAAAAGAAAAATCTGTTTGTTATTGAAGATGCATGTCAAGGCGTTGGCGGAGGATACGAAAAAAAAATGTTGGGTACAATAGGTCATGTGGGAGCTTTTAGTTTTAATTATTATAAAAACATGACTAGTGGAGAAGGAGGGGCAGTAGTTTCAAATAATAAAGAAATTATTGAAAGAGCAAAGTGCGCTATAGATCCATGTCATTTTTATTGGCAAGGAAGAAAAAACTCTCTTAAACCTTTTGCTGCAAATGGATCAAGAGCTTCTGAATTTATGGGAGCACTGCTAAATGTCCAGCTTAAAAGATTACCCGGAATGATAAAAAAAATGCGGGCAGAAAGAAATAAAATACTTAGTTCTACTCAAAATCTTTCTAATATGGGAATTAAACATTCTCCATTAAACAGTAAAAATTATGATTGTGGAAATTATGTTTTTTTTAAATTTAATAATACTTTAGACGCTGAGAATTTTACTTCAATTTTCCCTGCTCCTATTGCAGGAAAAACAGGGAGGCATAATTATACTGAATGGGATCAAATTTTGTTAAAAGAAGGGTCTTTTCATCAATCTCTGAATCCCTATAAATTGTCGCAGAATAAAAAATGTCGGATGAATTATAGCAAAAATATGTGCAAATCATCTTTAGAAATTTTAGATAAAACAATTATGATACCTACCGATCCAAAGAATACAAAAAAAGATATTAATAACACAATAAGAAATATAAAAAGGGCGGCTTTAGCATATATTAACAAGGAACATATAAAGATTAAGCAAAAAGCAATAGACAAAGGTAAATTTGATTATAGCGAAACATAATTTAGTTAAGACTTTAATTTGCTAGTCCTTCAACTATTTCAGTATTAAGGGTTTGCTGAAAAATTTTCGGCGATATTTTTATTTTTGATGAACGATTACCCCCACCAAGTACAATTGAATTTCGTTGCATCACCCTTGAGTCAACCCAAAGTGGTAAAGTGCTTGGAAGTGTTAGTGGTGTAACACCTCCTATATCCATTTCTGTTAGTTTGGCGGTTTCTTCAATAGTGGCAAAAGATACTTTTCTTGCACCTAATTTTTTCCTGATCATCTTGTTTATATCAAGTTTCGTGGTTGCTAATAGAGCGCATACGGCATATTTCAATTCCCCAGTTTTTGTTTTTACAACAATTGTATTGACTGAATCCTCAAGATCAATGCCATATTCTTTACAAAAAATATAGGTATCCGCAAGTTCTGGATTACAACTCATAACTTCAAATTCCAATTTTGTGCTTTCAATAAATTGTCTAATTTTTGGAAGAGTGTCTGTCATAAATTATATTATTCTACCACCAACCACGAGGAATGTTGAGGGGTTATTACAAGAAGTTTTCAAACAATATTTTCTAGCGATCAAAGGCGTCTTTGCATTCTTTGGAATAGCGTTTCTCAAGTGCCATTGATAAATCTTTCAAAGAATTATTACTGTAATCAATACGAAGTGTCATAATTCTTCTATTTGGTTTAAAATATTCTATTGCAGCAGACAGACAACCGCGTTTATCCCCGCCAGCATTCTCCCCAGCAATTAAAGTTAACAAAAGTCGTTTGGGAAAAAAAACATTTGAATTGATTAAAAATGCTTTTTTCATAGAGGAAATTACAGAACCAGAAGCTAGCATATTTCCTGCAATAGCAAAATTATCCTCCATACAAGAATCACAAATATTAATCATTCTTAGACCAGAAAAAACATAGGTTTGTCCTTTTGCATTAACTACAATGATCTGACGATGTTCTTTTTTTTTATCATTTTTTAAGACATTATTAATGGCAGATTCATTTGAGGAACCATTTTTCATTAAATCTAGAATAGTTTCTCTATAAGAAGGTTTCACCATTGCTTGGACACAAATAGCACCAACATTGGGAAGAATACTTGGTACTAAATTACCAACAGCAACTAAACCAGTAGAAGTTGCGACACATAATTCTTTGGTACTCGGATTAGATGCTACAATTGAAAAAGTCATAAAAAGATTTTTTACTTATTCTACCACCAACCACGAGGGATGTTGAGGGATTATTTTCAGATAGAAACTTTTAATAGCAACATGTATAGGAAGCAAAGAATATGAATTTAGAATATACTTTTATTGCCATCATGTTTCCAGCTATCCCTCTGATGATGGTCATGTTTGGCACCAGGTTCCACACTACTAGTGTCCTTATTCGTCAGATGCATGATGAATATATCTATAAAAAAGTTGTGCCAGCGGAATTTGATAAACAGTTGGAAATATTAAAATCACGAATCATTCTTTTAAAAAGAGCTCAAATTGCAATGGGTTTAAGTTTTTTATTTAATATGTTCTCGGTTTTTGCATTATTTTTTAATGCAATATTGCCCGCCAAATTCTTTTTTGCCCTGTGTTTGCTGTCAATTATCGTGGCGTTAATAACTTACCTGTATGAAATTACACTATCGACAAAAGCTCTGAAATATCACTTATTGGATCTTGATACTAAAAATAAAGAAAGAAATCATTAGAATTGAAAATAAATTAATTACATTTTTATTAATTTCCTACCACCAACCACGAGAAATGTTGTAAAAAAAGAGATACGCCGCCCACTTAATTATAATGAAAAAAAACAGCACTGCTATCTCCTAATCAACTGACCCTAGTATACTAATTATTTTCAATTACCTATTTCATTGCCCTTTTTTCAACATTGTTCTTGCTATAATCAAAAATACTAGTAGTAGATGAGCCAGGCCTATTGATTTAGCCGATAGATTGATTGAGATTAACCTTCATAATTTACGAAAGGCAATTAAAGTGATAAAAGAAATGATGAAACCCCCCTTTATATGGGGAGTAGTGATTGGGGCTGTAGTTTTGCTCATTGTAATTTTCTGGACAGGATGGGTAATGACAAGTACCACTGCCGAAGATAAAGGTAAGGATATGGTGAAAGAAGCTCTACTAGAAAACCTTGTACCGATCTGCGTCGAACAATATCTCCAGGATCCAAACAAAGTTGAAAGGTTCGCGGAGTTGAAAGAGAAAAGTAGTTACCAAAGAGATGATTATGTGGAAGAAATCGGTTGGGCAAACATGCCTGGCTCTGAATCCTCTGTTCGTGGAGTTGCCGATAAATGTGCCAAACAGATTATCGAGCTCGAGGGATAAGCATACATTCCGTGAATGCTACCTCCTTTAAGGGTATCAGATTACAACCACGAGAAATTTTTAACTGTTTTTTAAAAACCTAATCAATATCAATTGCGTTCTCTTCTTTCATCAGAATAGGACGCATATCTGGTGTGTTCAGAGGAATAATCTTCCCCTTATATCTTACACATAAGGTAGGTGCGTGTTGTATCTTTTTTCCTAGATGAACTTCAATATCTGCAAGTACAACCTCGGCATCTTCAAGAATTTTTAAAACTTTCATTTTTCTGCTCCATCAATCTTTTATCCTACCACCAACCACGAGGAATGTTGAGAAAAGAATTAGCTATATTCTTTATATACTTCTTCTCTTTCAGTCTTCTGCATTCCTTTTGTTTTCTCCATAAATTCGTTGCTCTTTTCTCGTGTTTTGAAAATAAAAAAACAGACCGTATCTGTGCTATGGTAGATGGCTTTAAGCTCGTCATCTATTAATGACAATTCTTCAGGTATTTCTGCTTTAATACAAATCATTATTGATTATTCTACCACCAAACACGAGGAATGTTGAGATGAAAAAGTTAATAAAAAATTAAATAGAATATTTTTTAGTACAAAATAATCTCTGAAGTCATATAATAGTTGTTAATGGATAAACATAAAAAGTTTAATTTTTTTAATCGAAGACAGTTTATCTCGTCCATTCTATCCGTTTCAGCATTAATAAATTTACCAAAGATTTCTCTAGCTTCAGATCCAGATGTTATTGTTATTGGCGCCGGTGCCTCAGGATTAGCGGCCACTGAATATCTTTTGAAAAAAGGTAAGTCCGTTATTTGTATAGAGGCAAACAACCGTATAGGCGGTCGTTGTTACACTGATAATGCCTTTTTTGGGGTTCCTTATGACATGGGGGCTCACTGGATTACAAATAACAAAACCAATCCATACGTGCACTATTGGAATGAAAACAACATCGAAGGTTTCAATCTGTATGAAGATAAAGAATATGAGTCTGTTTATGTAGGAAATAAAAAATTAATATCACCGGAAGACAAGCCCCTGTGGGATCAATATAATTCCATCCTAAAAGACATTGGTAGGTCAAGCAATAAAGATATTGCGCCTTCAGAAGCTGTCTCAAACAAATCCTCCGAATGGTATGATACAGCCCACCTAATTATAGGTCCTTATGACATGGCAAAAGACTTTGATCATTTTTCATGCATGGATTGGTGGAATTATTTAGAGCCTGAAACCAATAGTTGGTTTTGCTCCGAAGGATACGGTGCTCTTGTGAAACATAGATGGAGAAACGTTCCAGTGCAATTTAATACCAAAGCCCAAACAATAAAATGGGGCGGCCAAGGAGTTAAAATAGAAACAAACAAAGGAACTATTTCTTCTCAGACTTGCATACTTACTGTATCCACAGGTGTTTTAGCTTCAGGAAAAATTAAATTTATCCCTATGCTGGCAATGGAAAAATATGATTCTTTTTCTGGCATTAGTATGGGTATTTACAATCATATAGCCCTTCAATTCAAAAAAGATTTTTTTCCACACGATAAGGATGGTTATATTTACTATAAGTTAAATAGTCAAAACGCACCTATCCCCAGAGGTGTTGCAGGTCTCACTAACTCTAGCGGTAGCAATTTGTCTTACTTTGATGCAGGGGGAGAATTTGCACGTGAACTGGAGAATGTCGGTGAAGAGGCATCAATAGATTTTGTTCTTGGTGAGCTGAAATCAATATTTGGATCAAAGGTAGAAAAGCTTTTGATAAAAGCTCACGCTACCAGCTGGGCTTCAAATCCTTTTACCTTGGGCTCATATGCTTCAGCAGAACCAGGATCTTTTCATTTACGCAAAGTTTTAAGGCAGTCTGTTGGTGATAGAATTTTTACCGCCGGTGAAGCCACAGCCGAGGAATGGGCAACTGTAGCTGGGGCAACCAGATCGGGTTTAAGAGCTGCAAAAGAAGTTATTAAAATTCTCTAAATTTTCATTACTATCATCAACCCTTCGTATAGGTATAAATCTTAACGAAGGGTTTATGTTATAAATTATTCTTTCTATTCAAATTTATCTGAATAAAACCAAGGAACGCAGATAGCTAAAATAATATAAATAGCAAAATAAAGAGCAATAATTGGCAAGACTGAAGAAAATCCAACTTCAGCAATTGGACCAAATATTGAAGCATAAATTATAAACACAATGTTTGAACCTACAACCCAATAACCACCAGCTTTTTTAAGATTGTATAAAAGATATATCCCATAAATCACTCCAATTATAATGATTAGAAATACAACCATATCAGTTGTAGTCGGTTGAATAAGAACATCACTTCCTGGGAAAGTTGTGCCCTCTCCCAAATAACCATTCACAACAGAACGATAAATTGTATCTAGTGTATCTCCTACTAAAAAAATTAGCATAATCCAATAAACAAATTTGAATGAGCGTGATTTAAAACTTGTCTCCATAAATCCTCCAAATCTAAAAAAATTATAACAAAGAAAGAATATTACCATCTCCTTCGGCAAAATTATATTTATTAAAATCCTTTTTTTTCACCCAAGCAAAATTTTCGTGTTCGTTAAGCACCATACTGCCGTTTTGAAGTGTACATAGAAAATAGTGTAAAACTATATCTATTTTATCATCTTTGTATTTTTCTTCCGCAATTTTTTCCTGCACGTTAATTGTAACGTTTAACTCCTCTTTTATCTCCCTGATTAATGCCTCTTTGGATGTCTCGTTTGAGAGAACTTTACCTCCAGGAAATTCCCATTTTAAACCAAGATGCTTATTCCTATTTCTTTGAACTATTAAAAATAGATTATTTTTTTTAATTATTGCGGCAACGACTTTATTTTGACCCATAAATTATATTATTTATAATTTTAGAAATTTAAAATAGATATTCCCGTGTAGTTTTAAACTAACTTCTTTTTTTGGACTTAGATTTTTTATCTTTCTTGTTTTTAGGTTTTTTCTTTTCTTTTCTAGGATTTTTTCCCTTAGCCATATTTATTCTCCTTTAATGAGTATATTTTTCACTTACTATACCACTATTTCCCTAAAAATTAAGGGGGTTATTTTTAGGTTAACACATGGTTTTATTGGGAGTATATTGAAGAAGTTATAATTGAGTAATAATGAAGAAGGTAATGAAAATAAAATACATGCAGTTTTATAAATTCCTTCAATGGAAACTATGCAAGAAATGCTGAAAGACACAGACATTATTAAAATGAGAGAAAACGCTGGCGTTATTGTTGAAACTCAAAAAATGATAAAATTAGTTGAGTAAAGCTATGATAGGAGGACTTGTTACTAAACTTTCTAAAAGAAAATGTTTTACGTTAAGTGAACTTGACACCCTAAAGTCCGCTAGTGAAAAACTTCAAAAACACAATATTGGAGCTATGCCGGTAGTGAGCAAACAAAATAACGATATAATCGGAATAGTTTCTGAACGCGACCTTGCTCGATTTATTTTTAAGGACGAATTTAATAACGACTTACTAGTCACTAATATAATGACCAAAGAAATAATTACTTGTAATCTCAATACCTCTGTCACTGAACTTATGGAAATAATAACCCAAAATAAAATTAGGCATATCCCTATAGTGGAAGGAAAAAAAATTCTGGGTATCGTCTCTGTTGGAGATGTAGTCAATCACGTAATAGAGAAATATAAAGATGAAAATAAACATTTAAAAGATTATATGAATCTTTGAACTTTTAATAAAAATCCTATGTTTGCTTTTTTTAATTCAACCTTCCTTGTAAGGACTATAAAATTAACGTTGTTTTTTATATGAAGGTAGATTTAAACAAATGGTACAAATGTGACATTGATAAGCAAGTATATCAAAATCTAATCAAACGTTCTGATTGGCAAGGTATTAAACATGTCTCTGTTTGGATCATTGTTTTAGTTTTTTCTGGATATATGGCTTTTATAAACTGGGGAACTTGGTGGGCTGTGTTTTGGTTCTTTGTTTATGGTAATATTTATATGTCATCAAATCCTATATGGCATGACTGTGGTCATAAATCTGCCTTTAAGTCTCGCTGGTTAAATGAAATTTTTTATCAAATTACTTCATTTATGTATAGTTATGAACCAGTTCGATGGAGATGGAGTCATTTTCGTCATCATAGCCACACCCTATCAACCGATGGGCCTTATGATTATGAAATACAAATTACTAAACCGACGGATTTATTTTATGTTTTACTGATGCACATACCTGGTGGGAATCTTTTAATTATTCATAAAACTTTTTTATTCTTTCATTTGGAGACAATTAAGCACGCAATCGGAATAGTGACACCTGTTATGGAAGATTGTATACCAGAAAAAAAAAGACCTTCTTGTAGATTATTTGCAAGAATTCATGTTTCTATTTGGCTGACTATAATAATTTTTTCTCTAATCTTAAAAAGTTGGCTTCCAACTCTTTATTTGCTTTTACCTTTTATGTATGGAACGACCTTTATGCAGTGCATACATTTTATGCAACATGCTGGATTAAAAAATAATATAAAGGATCACAGATTATGTGTCAGAACCGTCAAATTAAATCCTTTTTTTAGTTTCCTAAACTGGAACATGGAATACCATCTAGAGCACCATATGTTTCCAATGGTTCCTGCATACAATTTAAAAAAACTTCACGATGTGTTGAAAGAACAGATGCCACCACCAAAAAATGGTTTTTGGGACGCGTATAAAGAGATAATTCCTACAATAATTAAGCAATCAAAAAATCCTAATTATATATTAAAAGTAGATCTACCCACTCAATAAGTTTTTATAATTTAATATATATTTCTGGGAATATTTATGAATTTTGTTCAATTAATTCTTCTCTAGCTTTTTTTTCACATTCAGTAAATTTTTGAAGCAGTTCCTCACGAGTTATTTCTTTATTGTTTGAGGAAAAATCTTTCATGATCTTTTCTATAATATCTTCGTCTCCCGGTTTTACTAAATTTGATTCTCTTACTTCTTTAATATACTCTTCGAGATTTTCTTTTTGCAAAGTTTCACCAGCCCATTTTCCAAGAAGTTTATTTCTTTTTGCTTTAAGTTTAAATTTTACATCTTCATCTTGTTTGAATTTTGCCTCAAAGGCTTTCTCTCTTTCATCAAAAGTATTCATAAACAAAATTATAGAGTCTTTTTATTAACTGGTAAAGAATAATAAAATATTGGTATTTGATTAACTTATCCCCAAGATCCATTGAATGTAATGAACTTAGAAAAATAAGGGTAAAATTGGATCAATATTTATTCATTTATTATATTTATCTATTAACTTACATTTTTAGAAAATATATAGTGAAAAGGTAAATGTTAGAAAAACTACTATTTGTTTTTTGTTACTTTAATTATCACCCCAAAACAAAACTGTTGGAAGTAAAGATTGGATTTGGACCATCAGGCAAGACTGAAAAAATTGAGTGTAAAGTTTGTCATAAAATTTTTATTCGCGGCAATCAAAACAATAACCTAATAATAGTGCTTTTAGTTATTTTGCTATTTTTTTTATTGTTACTGTTGTTTTAGTATGAATAAATATATTTCCCCCCATTCTCACCATATTTAGGTAAATTATTTTTCTTAATGACTGTTGCGATAAATTAAAAAAAGCATAAGCTTAAAAATGAAGATAGGAGGGTATTATTTATACCGCTAGTTGTCTGACAGGTGGTGGCCACAACCAACATAATTTAAACAAGTAAAGCAGACCTGTTTCACAGGCCACGCATTAGGTGATGAGCCGAAATATGCCGGGGTAACTCAAAGTGGAAAATATGTATTTGGTGGAAATGTCTCTCCAGATGGTAGTGATTGGCCAATGACATGGAGTGGTGATTTTACAACTCCCTAAAATCCCTTAAATTAAAATCTAGGAGATGCGATTCTATCTTCTGTTAGTGTCAAATGTCAAAAAACACAAGGGAATTTTATATGATTTGTGATTTTACAAATATTATTAAAAAAACAAATGAAATTACCGATAGCAAGACGCTATGTAATAAAATTATAAAAGATATAGGGTTTGCCATGTTACCTGGTTCTGATTTTGGCATAAATAAGGAATTATTGATTTCAAGAATTGCTTTTGTTGATTTTGACGGTGCGAATGCATTAAAAATAGTGGAAAATTCTAAATTATTAAATGATAATTTTTTAAAACTAATTTGCCCTAATATCTTAGAAGGTATAAAAAAACTCAAAGAATGGATCATAAAAAGAAATTAAAGATATAATTCTATTTCACTATTTTTCTAGTGGCCAGGGACATAAATAAAGAGGAACTAAATATAATGAATATTATTATGAAAAATACGTATTTCGTCCCTGTACCACTTACTTTATTATCCATTTGAAATTTGGCAGGTTCGTGATTAAAATAAGGTAATATTAAGAAAACAGTACTTTATGGAAGAAATAATGCCCACACTCTCTAATATTGGTTGGCAATTTGATAATAGTTATGCCCGCTTGCCGGAATTAATGATGTCACGAGTTAAACCAGTAAAAGTTCATTCTCCTAAACTAATTATTCTTAATCAAAAACTATCAAAAGAACTTGGCTTAAATTTTAGATCTTTAAAAGATAGGGATATTGCTTCTCTATTTGCTGGGAATACACTACCTCAAGGTTCAGAAACTATCGCACAGGCTTATGCAGGACATCAATTCGGACATTTTACCATGCTTGGTGATGGAAGGGCTGTCGTAATAGGCGAACATCTAACTCCTAACAATAAACGTTTTGATATACAATTTAAAGGATCTGGTCGAACTCCCTATTCTCGAGGAGGTGATGGGAAGGCTGTTCTTGGACCTATGTTGAGAGAATATATAATTAGTGAATCAATGCACGCATTGAATATTTCTACTACTAGAAGTCTTGCAGTAGTTACTACAGGGGAGGAAATTATGAGAGAGACTTCCTTACCCGGCGCTATACTAACTAGAGTAGCTGCAAGTCACATACGTGTTGGAACATTTCAATTTATTGCAATGAAAAATGATATGGGGACTTTGAAGAATTTATTAAATTATACGATTAATAGACATTACCCAGAATTAATAAAAGAAAATAATCATGCTATTGAATTGCTTAAGGTTGTTATTGATACGCAAATAAATCTTGTTGTGGATTGGATGCGTGTTGGCTTTATTCATGGAGTAATGAATACGGACAACATGGCTATCTCAGGAGAAACTATTGATTATGGCCCTTGTGCATTTATGGATAATTATGATCCTAGAACTGTTTTTAGCTCCATTGATCATCAAGGCCGATATTGTTTTATTAATCAATCACTAATTGCACATTGGAATGTTTCACGATTTGCTGAAACCTTAATACCCCTTCTTGATAATAATGAAAAAAAGGCAATTACTATTGGAGAAGAAATAATAAATAGTTTTAGTGAAAAATTTCAATCAAAATGGTTATCAATGATGCGTCAAAAATTGGGTTTATTTGGAGAAAAAAATAATGATGAAAAACTTGTTAATAATTTATTATCATTAATGCATCAAAATAATACTGACTATACAAATACTTTTTGTGACTTGATGAAGAATAAATTGCCTAATAATAGTTTTTATCAACATCATAAGTTTGTGGATTGGTTTAAAGAATGGAAAAATAGACAATCTCAAAACAAAATGCCAAAAAAATTATCTTTAAGTTTAATGCGATCTGCAAATCCTTATGTCATACCACGTAATCATAAGGTAGAAGAGGTATTAACAGCGGCAAGTGAATCAGGAAACTTGGAACCGATGAAAAAAATACTAAGTGAACTAAATAACCCATATGATTATCGAGAAGATATCAATGAATATAGAATTGTACCTAAAACTAGTAATATACAATATCAAACATTTTGTGGCACATAAAGAATGTAGTCTTTCTTTCTAATAATATGAATATGGAGATGAAATTTATTGGTAGAAAATTTAATTAATTAATACAATATCATCATTGACAGTAATCAAGCCACTAGTAAGAATTTCACAGCGTAAACCACCTCGATGAGTTAAATTTTTAACAAAATTAGTTTGTTGCAATTTATTTTGTAGTTCAAGGCAAGGTTCACACAATTTGTGAACTTTAATGTTAGTACTGCCTATTTGAAGTTCTTTTCCTATTAGTGCATTTAATTCTATTCCTTTTGTTATAATATTACGTCTAAAATCAATGTAAGAAATTTCTTGATCGGAATTCTTGTTATAAAAATCAATGTTTTCACTTTCAATAAGAGTTAATTGATGATTATTATCATTATCCTCACTAAAATATCTGTCTCCTACTATCCCTTTGCCTGCAATGGTTGTAACTGTATAAATATCTTCCATATCCTGGTTTAATTTAGGTGAGATACAAATTTTAAAAACTTTGGGCATTTTTTTATTCAAATAGAGGAATTAACTTCATTTTATTTACATCTACTAACCCCTTATTTGTAATTCGTAAATTAGGAATTACGGATAAAGGCAGTAAATTAAAGCCCATATAAGCAAGTGTACATCCAGCTTTATTCCAATTTTTCTTAAATTTTTTATTTTCCTTTGCTACTTCACTAGCTCTTTTATCTGAAAGCAATCCTGCAACAGGAAGTTTTATGCTAGAAATTAATTTACCATTATTTACAATTACTACTCCTCCTTTAAATTCTTTAATTAAATCAATAGCAAATTTCATATCCTCTTTGTTCATACCGGCAACAATTAAATTGTGGGCATCATGGCCAACGCTACTTGCAACCGCACCTTCTTTTAAATTAAATTTTTTAATAAAACCATGAGCATATTCACCTGTCTTCCCATGACGTTCGATTACACATATATGACATAAATCATGTAAGCTTAAAATTTCACTCCATGAATTTATTTTATTTTCTATGAAAACTGTTTCCCTAAAAGTCATGATGCCAGGTAATTCGGTTCTTATTACATTTATTTTGAATTTTTTTTTCTTAGGTATTTCAGGTAAATAATTAATATCATTCACTATGTTAATTGTATTATATGCTTGAGCTGGGTATCGATATCGTTGTTTTGATAATTGGTCATCCAGAAGTGATGTAATTTTCTTTTTTTCAACAACTAACTGCCCTCCCAACCAAGTATTTTGAACTTCCATATTATCGTCCAGCATCACTATATCAGCCCTTCTGCTATGTCCTAAAGCTCCATAATCCCTATCTATATTATATCTTGTGGCAGGATGCAGTGATCCTAATGACCAAGATTCTGCTTTATTTATTATACCTAATGCATGGGTTTGTCTTACAACCCAATCTAAACCAAAATTAAATAAATCATCTGCATCTCTGTCATCAGTGCATACACAAACACGTTTCGAATTAGCGCCAAATTCAGTAATTGCTTTCAAAGATTCAGGGAGGCTATTCCAAGGAGTTTCAGGATTTCCTCCTCTCAAAAAAATCCATAAACCTGCTTCGAGTAGATCATTTGTAAAGTATTTTTCTTCTGCTTCATGAGTGTCAGTTATTCCACTTGCTGCATAAGCAGCTACAAATTCTCTTCCAAATACATGTCCACTAATTGGCAAGTTCCGTTTTAAAGTTTCTGTTATGATGTCATGAGATCTTTCATTTCCGTTATTTACAGAAACAAAGTCCATTTTTTCTCCAAGACCAAGTATTTCTGGCCACTGATCAAATAATTGTGAAATTTTCTGAGGTGTTAAATCTCCTCCAGCAGTTTCCAAAATGTTATTAGTAGCTGGTATAGTGCTAGGAAGTGTAAGAAAAATTGATAAAGGTGCTTGCCTACAATCCTCAAGCATCCATTCTATGCCTTCGGTATCGCAAACATTTCCTATTTCATGTGAATCACAAAATATTGTTGTGGTACCATTTAATAAAGCAGCTTCTGCATAAGCGCAACCAGTCATCATGCTGCTTTCAATATGCATATGCGGATCAATAAGCCCTGGTGCCAGGATATTATTTTGTGCATCAAATAAAACCAAATTTTTATAATTAAAAATTTTTTCAGCTTGACCATTCTCTTCAATACATGCAATTCTCCCTTTTGATATCCAAATTTCTTTATTTTCAAGAATTCTATTTGTGTAAGTTGATAATATATGCGCATTTTTAAGAATTAATTCTGGTTGAATTTTGCGAGATGCAACATTAGCTAAATGTTTTGTGCAATCATATAAATTAGGAACTGAAAATCTATTAACCATAAAGTATTTTGATTTAAATTATTTCTTAAAAAATCATATTATCATCTACTCTGTGTCTCAATCAATATTTTTTGAAATATTGTAATTTTAATAATGCAAATTATAATGTTTATATATAATTAGTATTTGTTGAATTTTTAATGGTGATTAAAATAAAATAATTGTTGTCCTTTTTTTCTAAAATTATTAATTAACTCTTTTCCTCTATCAGAAATAAGCCAATTTACATAAATATTAGCATTTTCAATATCTAGATTACTATTTACTAAAGGATCTACAATAATCAAACCATATTGGTTGAACAAAGGGGGCAGATTTTCACAAATGATACTTAAATTTTCTTTTTTATTAAAGGCAATCCAAGTTCCTCGATCACTTAAAGTATAAGCTAATTTTTCATTGGCCATTAATAATGTAATGCCCATACCTTGTCCTACTTCTTGATACCAAGAAGAAGAAAGTGGTGAAAAATTAATACTATTCCATAATTCTAATTCTTTTTTATGTGTACCGCTATCATCTCCTCTAGAAATAAAAAGTAATTTCTTTTGTTTAATTTCTTTAAATTTTATTTCGACAGACTTACAGTCCAATTGATCCTCATTTGGTCCTACCAAAACGTAATCGTTGTACATTAATTCATGTCTTATTAGACCATACCCATCATTCATAAATTTAATTTCAGAAGTAGTGTGATGTACCAATAAAACTTCAACATTTCCATCTTGTGCCACTCTAATAGCTTGTCCGGTACCTAAAGAAAGTACTTGAATTTTTATATCAAAAAAATCTTCAAAATAATTATTTAAGTAACTTAGTAATCCTGTATCATAAGTAGATGTAGTACTTGCAACTATGACCCTATTATCTAAAGCTAATAATTTGAAGGAAGCAATCAAAAAAAATAAAAATGCAAATATTTTTAATAACATAAATATTATCTAGATTTTAATATGTAATAAATATTTGAACTGTTAAAAAATTTTTTTAGCAAAAATATCAACTATAGATAGAAGTATAATATGATGCGTCATTTCAATAAAATTATAATCTTCTGATTCAACATAGAAATTAATGTTTCCACTTTGAGATAGAGGATTGTTTTTTTTAAAACCACTTAAAGTTATTAAATCAATATTATTTTTTTTACAATATTGGGCAGCATTAACTATATTTTTTGAAGTACCACTACTACTAATTAAAATAAATAAATCTTGTTCTAATGAATAAGCTTTAATGGCTTCAACTACCCAATTCTCATATTTATAATCATTAGC
>Ga0208391_1000483_pt1 | contig 21583 bp, 17 predicted proteins | sample Knorr_S23_td_Bot_FD_185612 | JGI IMG/M metagenome (GOLD analysis project Ga0208391, IMG submission 185612) | Marine microbial communities from Southern Atlantic Ocean transect - Knorr_S23_td_Bottom_ad_3770_LV_A (SPAdes) (version 2) | ecosystem: Environmental > Aquatic > Marine > Oceanic | place... | reverse complement strand
AAGAAGCACATTTCATCGCAAAATAGCGTTTCCACAAATCAGCAGAAACCGTTTTTTCAAAGTACATTTCCAACAACTGTTTTTCTAAATTTTCCGAATATTCGTTATTGGAAGCAAGGTTGGCGAGATCAAACAGAGGACTGTTGAAGCCGGCATAGTCCCAATCGATCAGCCATAACCTCCGGCCATCGTCAATAAAATTTCCGCAGAGCAGATCGTTGTGTCCAAATTTCATTTCAACCGCCCCAACCGTTTTTTCCAGTTGCTTGTTAATTTCCATAAATCTGTAAATTTCCGGAATCATCCTGCTTTGGCCTTTCCGTAAAGTATTCGCATATCCCCGAACAACTTGGAAAACCCAAAAAATCAAGGTAGTACCAGGAAGATGCTGCGGCATTTCCTGGTGACACTTTTTCAGTAGAGAAACAACTTTTTGCATGGTGGAGTGATCGCGCAGATTTTCCGCTTCCAGCGTCTTGCCCTCAATGAAACGGAGTACCATTGCTCCGGATTCCGCATGAACGACTTCCGGAGAAATCCCGCAAGCAAACGCCGCACGGCTTGCCGCCAATTCGTTGAAGCGGTAGACTCCATGTTCCGGAATATCTTCACCCAAACGTACAAAAAATATTTCATTCCTATGCTCAACCCGAAAATTACGGTTGGTGATACCACCTTCCATAGCTTCGCAGCGAATCGGCGTAAGGCTCGCTTGTTGCCAACACGTAAGCGCTTCAACTCGTTTGTTTAAATCATCTGTCATAACTTATAATTTCAAATATTTAAACCCGTGCGGCGTCCTTCATAGATTACGAAAGGAGCCTGGCGCGGTCCTGCACTGTCGCCGATATTGAGCACTTCCAATCCAGAATCCTGAAGTTCAAGTGTGAGAGAGTCTTCCGCAATGTTTGGTGTAGCAAACACAAGCGAATCTGCCTCAATGAATTGTGTGTTTCCATCTAAAAAGCAGAAGACATCCGCGCCTTCCCTGCTCCAGCGGGTAATTGCGGACTCCAAAATGAAACGCACACCAAGTTTTGCCAGACGCTGCCGCAGGGGATAGTCCGCAGCAATGCGCTGCAGTTCCTTGCCCACAAGAGGATCAGGGGTGACGAGAATCACTTCATGACCATCTTCAGCAAGTTTCCATGCAGTTCCGCAGCCCTTCCAGTTTCCGCCTTCATCGAGGAGTATTACACGCTTTCCAGGACGTGCCCTGCGCGCCATCACGTCTTCAGCAGAATAGACGCTTCCAAGTTCAATTCCGGGCAATTTTTCAACGTGCGGAATTGCTTTCTGAAATCCTGTATCAGTTGGAAATGATCCGGTAGCCAGCACTGTTACATCTGCCGAGAATTCCTTGATTTCATCTGCATCATGAAAAGTATTCAGTCGCACCTCGACACCAAGTTGAGACAACTGTCTTGCGTACCAGTCGAGCAAATCGATAATCTGACCCCGCCGTGGCTGCATTCCGGCCAACCTGAATTGTCCACCAAGACGTTCACCGGCCTCAACGAGTGTTACTTTGTGACCACGTTCCGCTGATACTCTTGCAGCTTCCAAACCGGCTGGTCCTCCTCCTACTACCAGTACAAGTTTAGGTTTTGTAGTTTTTACAAACCGATCTCCACCCCATTCGAATTCACGACCTGCAGACGGGTTTACCAGACAGGAAATCCAGTAGTCACGGCCACGTCTTCCCCAGCACATTTGGTTACAGGAAAGGCAGGTACGGATATCCTCGGAGCGTCCTTCACGAGCTTTGTTCGCCAAATGCGGATCCGCTATTTGTCCACGCACTATTGAAACTAAATCAGCCTGTTCGGCAGATAAAACGGCTTCCGCATTTTCGGGTGTCCGGATATGGCTTTCCGCGATTACCAATGCGTGAGAAACTGCACCTTTGAGCACTTCCGCCAGATCTGCTCCCAAGCGTTCCGGATAGATAAAAGTAGGTATCAGCTTGTAGAAGTCAAAATAGCTTCCGGTGCCGCAGGTTACATAATCCAGCAGATGATCCTTGTCATGTGCGGCAATGATTTCTGCAATCGATTCACGCTGTAATGCGACTTCGAAATCCGGTTCGTCATTGACGGCAATACCGACAATAAAATCCTCGCCGCAAAGTTTTCGGATACGGGTGATGATTTCACGTGAGAAACGGGTGCGGTTTCCCAGCGAGCCTCCCCAGCGGTCCGTACGCAGATTTGACCATGGTGTCCAAAATTGATCAACCATGCCGTGATAAGCAGCCCAAACTTCGACACCGTCAAATCCTGCGTCCCTGCATCTTCTTGCTGCCTGCACGAAACCCTCAATAGTCTCCTCTATTTCGGTTTCAAGCATTGAGTGACTGCCGTCGGAATCGTGGTAACTCGGACGTCCGGAAGGCGACCAGTTGGCATGATAAGAATTGTCGGCATCTCCATGCTGGCCCACGTGATAAAGTTGCTGCAGGATCAAGGCTCCTTCAGCATGAACCGCCTCCGTAATTTTCCTAAAGTGGGGAATGACTTCATCGGTACTGTTCCGGAAATTACCGCGAGTCAGAACCGCCGCAGGATGCACCGGCATCGGTTCAATGACTAACATTGCCGCTCCTCCCATTGCCCGTTCACGGTAATAGGCGAGATGCCTTTCTCCCGGAAGACCCTGTTCCGCCATATTGGTTGTGTGCGCACCAAAAACAATACGGTTGCGCATGGTGTGTCCACGCAGATTGATTGTAGAAAAAAGACGAGGGAAATTTACGTTTTTACTCATCATAATAAAAATGGAAAGACGGTTGAAAAACCTGTGAACATGTTGCAGGCTGGAAAATATTTTCAATCCACGCTGAAGTTGATTAGGCCGCCGTTTTGAACTGCCCTGTACAAATACGCTGAAAGAGGTCCTGTAGAATTAACGGAGCAAGAGAACTTTGAAATTTTACACGCAAATCCAACTGAGCAAGTTCTGCGTAAATATTTTGTATTTCAAGACTGCTGAAATTTCTTGCTTGTGCCAGAACTTGTTTACCGAGGAATGGAGGCAGGGATATTTTTGCTAAAATTTCACCTTCCTTACAGAATTGTTCAAACATGCTATGAATCAAAAGAATCCGCCGAAACTGCATAATGATAAGTGCAAAAAGGCGCACATGTTCCCGCGGCGTTGCTTGCAGCTGTTGATCAAGAATTTCCAGGGCAGGCAACAATTCCTTACGCGACAGTGCTTCCGTCATACGGAATACAGTAAAATGTTTATGACCGCGAATATGTGCTTTGACGAGTTCTTCAGTTATGGTTTTGCCTGATAAATATAGGCTCAATTTTTCCAACTCGTGGTCCAAGTCAGTCAGATCGTTACCTACTATGTCAATCAGTAAACGGGCAACATCATACGACAGCGGCAATCCTTTTTTTTCGCCACGTTGAATAACCCAGTTAAACGGTGAACTATTATCGTATGAAACAAATTTTTGTATCCGACCGCTTTGTTTGATGCCACGGTAGAGTGGTTTGCTGAAATCCTGCTCACGCATTGCCATACTGGTGAAGATAAACCACAAGCAATCCGGAGGATTTTTGATTATGTTTTCAACCGCTTCAAAAAGCCTGCTGACTGAAGAACTGTCATTTTTCTTTACTGCTTTTTTGATCAGTTCAAAATTGTCAATCCGGATTACTTTCCGATCACTAAGCATCGGTAATGTTTCACTACTGATCAAAAAATCATCAATACTGTTTTTTGCAGATTCTCCGCTTGGTTTAAGCATTTCCTGCGCATTGAAGCGCTCCAAACTCCACTCATGTTCTCGCCCCTCCAACCTTTGTTCAATTAAATTATCAGTAGTTTCATCTACCAATAATTGTTGGTTGCCATGAATCAAACAGATTTTATGAGGTTCGTTATTTGTTATCATGCTTTATTTTTTTTATGTATGCGAATCTGGGAAACACTCTCGAATAATTTCTCTAACTTCCTCTGGAGAAGAAGCGTTCAACGCTTTTTGCGCAAGGGATTTTGCATCGGTAAGCGAAATTTCTGCGATACGTTTCTTGACAACCGGAATTAAAGGCGCATTCATACTGAGGGAGTCGATTCCCAAACCAACCAAAATCACGCAGCCGTCAGGGTCAGAAGCCATTTCGCCACACAATTCAACCGGCTTATTATGTTCATCCGCCGTTTCCACAAGTTGTTTAATTAATTTGAGTACTGCCGGATGCAATGGATCATAAAGATCAGAAATTTGAGGGTTATTGCGATCAACAGCCAACACGTATTGAGTGAGGTCGTTGCTGCCTATCGAACAAAAATCTATTTCTGACATAAATTTTTCACAAATCAAAAAGGCGCTGGGAACCTCAAACATCATACCAACTGCAATTTTCGCAATTGTCTTTCCGGACGTTTCAATTTCCTTTCGGCACTCTTCAAACAATGCCTTTGCTTGTTTGATTTCACTTACATTTGTGATCATCGGAAAAAGTACACGTACATTCGGTCGTTTTCCTGTTGCATGAAGCAACGCAGATAATTGTTCTTTGAGCACGGTTTTTTCTTTCAATTGACGCCGTACTGCTCTGTAACCTAGAAAGGGATTATCCTCATCCAGAAATCCCATATAAGGTGCCGCTTTGTCCGCTCCAACGTCCAATGTTCGGAAAACTACCGGTTGATCTTCCGCAACACTTTCCAGTAAATCACGATATACTTTTGTTTGTTCGGAAATGTTCGGGTAGCGATCTAGAGAAAGAAAATAAATCTCTGTACGGAATAGTCCTACGCCTTCTGCACCATAGCTAATTAACTGAATTGCATCACCGCCAAGTGCAACGTTAGCCAATAAATTTATTCGTACTCCATCACTTGTTGTACAGGGAATATCTCGAAACTCTTCGAGGTGTTCATAATAATTATGTTGCTTGAGCAACAAATGTTTAAATTCGTCCAGAACCTCTTTATTCGGATATGTTGCAGCAAATCCGGTATCCCCATTTATGGCGATTGGTGTCCCATCTTTAATTTGCTCCAATTCATTGTCCTCGAGACAAACTACTGGAATCCTCAGTGAACGTGCCAAAATAGCTGCATGAGAAACAACTCCGCCACTGGACAATACGATACCCTTGATGCGTGTCGTATCCATCCTTGCAATATCTCCAGGAAGCAGTTGTCGAACCACAAGAATTCCTGTCTTTTTGGTTACGGATAGCACCTCGTGTCCCAAATAGTGTAAAAGGCGGTAACCGACGTCTTTTAAATCCGCGCCTTTTTCACTCAAATAAGGATCATTAATTTCAGCAAAAGCTTTCAGGTATTCGTGCACAGTATTATAAATTGACCATGCCGCAGTATTTCCTTCTTCAATCTTAGACTCAATTTTTTCCTGAAAATGATGATCTTCCAAAAACATCAGGTGCGCGTGAAAAATGGAGGCTTCTTCCGTTCCAACACGATCTGTGACTTTTTCAATCAATTCCAAAGTGTCAGAAATTGTATGATCCATTGCAGCTTGAAAGTCAGACATTTCAAGTTCAGCTGTTCTGTAACTGGTCTTTTCCGGAACTTCAATATCAGACTGCTTGAGCAGTACAGCTTTACCAACCGCAACTCCGTAAGCAACCGGTTGTCCGTATAACTGAAAAGATATTTCTTCACTTGGTTTGCTGTCAGTTTCCTGAGTCGCGGTATCCAACTGCTTGAGGAGCAGTGCTTTTGAGACGAGGCTGGCGATTTGAGTTGCAATTGAACTCAGTAATTGAACTTCCTCCGGAGAAAATGTACGCGGTTCAACAGTGTGAACAACAAGCACACCGAAAGATTTTCGGTGCTCAATTAACGGAACTCCAAGAAAAGATGAAAATGAATCCTCTTTGGTTTGCGGAAATGCTTTGAAGCGTGGATGTTCATGCATTTTTGATTCTTGCACCGGAACTGAACGCTCAAGTACTAAACCAACCAAACCCTCTGAAGGACGCATACGAACCTTCTCAATGGTCGATGGATCAAGTCCGTGAGTTGCTTTAAGGATCAGAATTGACTGATCCGCATCAAAAATATAGATCGAACACGCATCCACCTTAATCCGCTTTGCAATCATCCTGACAGTTCTCGCCAGCGTCTCATCAGAATTATGAGAAGATGTGATGATACGGTTTACTTCAGTGAAAGTTTGTAGCGCAAAATAGAGCTGTTCTTGTGATTCAGCTGCTGTCATTTCTGCCTTTCACTTCACTTGAAATTCCTTCTAAAAGCTTAGTAAAGCAAATAATAATTTTATTCACCATCCCCATTTTTTCATAGATTAGCGGGTTTGAAGTCGTCAAACTATTGTCTCAATTAAAAATTATCAGTTGGTAATTTACCAAAATACGCGCTGATGACGTGTCACAGTTTCCAAGTTTTTAGGCTTAAACTCAAGATGATTTTACACACGTTGCTCAGTAATTTTTTGAGCAGAGCAAATCTATTCTGGAAGATTAGAAAACAGAAGCTGGAGAGAAATTTTTTGGGAAGGAGAAAAATGGACTTCGACAGTACGTTTTCAGAAACGCTTGACCCAGGCAATTTGAAAACCTTTTGGGACTGGATTCAAGTGCCAGCCGGAAGGTTGTGGAGTGAATGAACTGGAAATGAAACCAAGGGATCGGCCTTCTGTGGAAAATTCATTCATTAAATCACGATAATGGAAATAGCGGATTCCACTATAAACAGTTCCGGCGCCTGCTATCCAGGGAATAGCGCTCATAACTCCGCTCAGTTTGATCATGCCGCTGAGAAACAGGATTGTTGCTCCACCGGCGCCCGCTGTAGTATAAAGCCAGCGATCATGTAGAATTTTAGATTGCCTAAAGCGGTTCGACCATAGCGCATAATCAGAACTCTCCTTTCCGGCAGGCTGTCTTAAGCGGATAACACGTTTTTTTGGTTTCAATCTTTTTTGAGTATCAAGTTCCTTACGAGTTTGGCTGATCAAGCTAATTAGTTTCTCTTTATCAATATAAGTTTGAACTTGATCTCCTTGCGCAACAGCAGAAATTTTTTGCACGATAACTGCCTCTGCTGACAAATCGCTCACTTGAACAACTTCTGCTAATGCAATATTTTGATAAGTTTTTTCCCGCGTTTTTTCTCCATTATCTGTTTTAAAAGAGGCCCGACGAGAAATGACTAACTGATGTCCGGTTTTGATACCTTGCGCCCGCCCGATATTTAAGGTAATTCCGGACTGCTTTGTGTTCAAGACATTACCAATTAACAAGGTGTTATCTGAAATTCTTGCAGCCATCCGGAATAATTCATCGTGCATTTGCAGATCAGTGAATTGTACTTCATCACTGAAATTAGTGATGTTCGTTCGTGTATCCACCATTCTGATGGAAAGCACAAAACTCGGTTCCTCTTCATTGTTTTCATTAAGCATTATTTCTGAATGAAGCGTCCCAACCAAAACTTTATCTGCACGAAATAATTTCCCGATCTTCGCGCCGCAAGCAATATCATGACAGTCCGCCAAAGTCGGATCCTGATCTTTGATTTCCGCATTCCACTCAGCGGGCCCTACTACTGAAAAATGATTGGTGTTGTAAATATTCAACTGGAGTGCCTTGGCAATTTCGGCTGCCGCAGTCTCAGTCATTCCTGCAGGAAGGAGGTTCAATAACAATAATTTTATCCGCTCATCATCACTGAATCCACTGAGTTCAGTCTGTTCCAAATTGCTGACGTTTCCCTGATAATTATTGGACTGTCCCCAACTTGTAACTGAAAAGTAGAGAAATGTAAGACAAAGCAGAAATGCTTTTCCGATAATTGTCGCCAATTTCATTATGCCGGAAATATGTAATTGATTTTTAAAAATGGGCACTTTTGAAAATATTTGTTTTAGTTTTAATTATGCTTTGCTGATCCATTGACCAAGCAAGAAAAAGACCTTTTATTAGTTTAAGCAGGACAAGGTTTGTCAGTTATAATTTTGCTGACGGAAAAAAGGGATGGCAATTGAGGAACAACAAATCAATCTGCTGTCAGACGTGAAAGGACTTGCAGAAGCTCAGCTGTGTCATGTGGAAGAATTGTCCGGAAATCGAGCCAAATTTGTTCTTCATGAATCCGGACTATGACCGGTACTGCTTGTGATCGAAACCATTCCTGTAATTCATTTGACGACCATTCCGGATGGGACAAAACAAGGGCTGCGGATTCTAAAGGGAGTTCCGGTAAAGCGCCCCCTCCGGTACGGGATTCTGTCTCAAGGAGTTCACAATTCCAGGCCGTTTTTTTCGGTAATTTGAGCTGTTTAATAAAGTCTTTTACTTTGCCTCGAATTTCTTCGCGAGTCAATTCCAGCAGACCAATGGTAGGAACATTTTCTGGTAGAGTTTTTAAATCAAGATATGCTCCAAGTGTCGCCTCAAACAAACCAAGCGTCACCTTGTCTAAACGTAACGCTCGATAGAGAGCATGATTTCGAAGTTTTTGAATGTTTTCAGTTTTACCGAGCAACACACCGGCCTGAACACCGCCAAGCAGTTTGTCTCCGCTAAATGCGAGTAAATCCGGACCTGCCGAAAGTTCCTGTTCTGCGGTTAAATGCTCGCTCAATCCACGTTGCTTGAACTTGTAAAAACTTCCACTTCCCCAATCATGAAAACAAAACAGGCCTTTTGAGTGAGCCAGTTTTGCCATTTTTTCAACGGAAACAGATTCCGTGAAACCGTGAATTTCGTAATTTGAAGGATGTACTTTTAAGAGAGCGGCAGTATTTTCTGTAATGGCATTTTCATAATCAGCAAGACGGCAACGATTAGTTGTACCCACTTCGACCAGTTTGACTCCTGCTTCCCGCATAATGTCGGGAATACGGAAGGAGCCGCCGATCTCGACTAACTCACCCCGTGATACAATCACTTCAGGTTTTTTGCCTCCCGGATCATTTGTGGTCAATGCCTTGAGCATCAAAAACACCGCAGCGGCATTGTTGTTGACCACCAGCGCATCTTCAGCTCCCGAAAGGGAACGTAGAAGTTTCCGGATTTTCGAGTCGCGTGAACCACGCTTTCCAGTCTCAAGATCAAATTCCAGTGTAGAATAGGAACTCATTCCGGGTAATACTTTGCTTAACAAACTTTCTGACAAAGGAGCTCGACCCAAATTTGTATGAACAACAACTCCTGTTGCATTGATCACCCGCTGTGTGCCGCGAGACTCTTTCCGAACTTGTGCCGCAACTCGTTCTAAAATTTCGGTATTGTTAACTGAAACGGAATCGGCGGAATTTTGGGAGATTTCTTTACGGACAAGATTCAAAACAATGTTTACTTGCTCCCTGACTGCCTTGCCGTTAGGGAGCTTCTGTTCCTTGAGATACGCGTCACATTCAGTAATAGACGGTAGGTTTTGATAAGACATTGTGCCCCTGTCACTCAATTATCTGCGGCACTAAGCAACAGACTCTGTTGTCTTGAGGTTCCTTTCCGAAGAATTTGGCGTATTTTGCTTCTTCGGCGAATTTATTGCCTTTGACTTAGCTTTTGTGTTTTGTGCTGATTTTGCGGCAGAATCCTTTTCCTTAACAGTTGACTTGGAAGTCATTGATTTACGGGAGTCTTTTTTTGCCGCAGATACTTTGCTTTGTGCGGTTTTTGACTTTGTTCTAGGCTTTTCCGCAGCTTCTGCTTTTACTTTTTTAGGCTGTTCTTTGCCTGCCACTTTTGAGGATTCCGATTTTTTGGGAGTTGATTTATTTGCATTAGCTTTACTTACAGCAGTTTTTCCAGACTTCTTTTCAGGAACAGTCTGCGTTTTTTCAGTTACAGCTTTAGATTTTGTTTTTTGGCGGGGAGCAACTTTTGTTGTCTTTTGTTCTTCATCTCCCAAGTGAACACTACTGAACATGGGAATTTCAGCAACAAAATCTTCTAAGAGTTTCTCAGCCGGAACTATTTTAATGTTTTCTGCCGGTATGTGCTGATCTTCCAGATGTACACTCTGATAAGTTGATGGAACATTCTCTTCCTTTTTCTCTGCCAACTTTTTCGGAGTTGCTTGTTTATTTTCCGACGTGTCTTGAGTATTAGCGGGTTCATGCGTACTCATAAAAAGCACCGCAGCTGTTTCCTCTTTTTCTGCACGTTTTTTTGCTTCCACCTTTTTTTGTTCAGCATCAGGTATTTTTTTAATATCTCCAGGAGATGCTACTTCCATTTCCATTTTATCTTCCACAGTTTTATCCGGAAGTTCTTGTTTTATTTCGGAATCTTCAGCATACTTTTTGTCTTTATCTTGCGCTAATGTTTTAGCAGCTAATTCTTTTACTTTTGGTTCATCTTCCTCAATTTTCTTTTCCGGACTTTTCTGCGCAGTTACGGAAATTTCTTTTTTATCTACTTCTTTTTTGCCGCGTCCTTTTTTCCGTCCAGGTTTTTCATCACGCATGTCTGAGGCAGAAATTGGTACAGTTGTCCTGATTTCACCGCCACCTTGTTCTTTTAAAGTAACTTCCATTTCCGGAATTTCTTCGGCTCCAAGTATAGTATCCGGTGTAATTGAGATGCGTATTCCGTAATCCATTTCCATTTGTGTTAAACGCTGACGCTTAACGTTGAGCAAATGAGTCGCTAATTTCAATGGCAGTTTTATGTGAATCTGCAACACCTTTTGCTCAATTGCGGAATCATGGATTTTTCGTAAAATCCGATTGGCCAACGTAATTATAAAAGAGTTTAGCGACAAACTGCTCGAAATACGCTGACGACTTAATTCGAGTAAGCCGAACTTTGAAATGACTCCAAACGAAGTCTTTGCCTTGTCTCCGGACATTGCTTCTTCTATTTTTTGCTCTACAGAAATACGGTTTTTAGAATTTTCCATGTCGATAAAATCCACAACAATCAATCCACCCAAATTTCTTAAGCGCAACTGCCGTGAGACTTCTTCTGCTGCTTCCATATTTGTTCGTAACGCGGTAGCCTCAATGTTCCTCTCTTGAGTAGATCTACCAGAATTGACGTCAATCGCCACAAGTGCTTCTGTCGGAATGATGACTAATGAGCCGCCGGAAGGAAGCGGCACTTGCTGTTGGTGTAGAACTTCGATTTGACCTTCAATTTCATAGGTAGAAAAAAGCGATTTTTCACCAAGATAAAGTTGAAGTTTTTTCTGTTCTGTCGGCATGTGTGTTTTGAAAAACTCTAAGGCATGTTGAAATGCAATCGGTTCATCAATCACAACTTCCGTAACATCGTCATTGTAATAATCGCGGAGCATACGCAACATCGCATCTTCTTCCTGATAAAGTAATCCGGGAGTTGATTGCATTTCATGCTCGTCTTTTATTTCATTCCAGGTACGGCGTAAAATCGAATAGTCACGTTTTAATTCTGTGAGAGTACGATCAACGCCTACTGTGCGGATAATGGCCGAAGAATTTTCATTCCCAAGTCCTTTCAGTAAATGACGCAAGCGTGCTCGTTGGTCTTCGTCTTCAATTTTTTTGGAAACACCACCCCTGTCGCTGTCAGGCATAAAAACAAGAAAGCGTCCTGCCAAAGAAATATTGGTGGTTAGTGACGCTCCTTTGTGCGCAATTTCATCTTTGATGACTTGGACAAGAATCTTTTGTCCGGGCTTCAGGACTTGTGTGATGGAAGGTCTTCCACGACCTTCACGATTTGGTTTATAGACTTGGAAATTTATATCGGAAAGAGAAAGGAATCCGTGACGTTCCTCACCGTAATCAATGAAGGCCGCCTGAAATGAGGGCTGTACTTTTATTACTTTGCCGCAATAAATATTACCAATTTTTTGGGCGCGGTGGGTTTGTTCAATGTAAAGGTTATCTAGCTTTGAGCCATGTAATAACGCAATTCTGGTTTCATCATCCTCAACATTTATGAGAATCTTATGAGCTAATTCTGACATTTTTATACCTGATTTTTGTGAGTTTAAAATCAGGATGTTCTGACAATTATTTTTTGATTTTCAGATCAGAAATCGAAAAGAGAAACCGCATTTACCCGATGGATTACACCTTTTACGGTACAACCCTGCATTCGTTTTGACTGGCATAGCCTTGCGGTCTTCTAGTAATCAGTAATCAGAAATCAGCACCCCCATTCTTTCTTTTCATCCAGGGGGACAGAACATCTCTGAAATATTAGTTTTGACTTTCAAACACTTGCTGAAAGCCCTGTTCATCAGTCGAGTTCAAATTCTTTTTGTTCGTACTCGCCATTTTCATTCTTTAAAATTGTCTCTATACGTTGCTCTGCGTTTTCGAGAAATTTATTGCATTCTCTACTCCAGCGCACACCTGATTCAAAAGTGGTTAAAGCTTCATCGAGAGGAATAGCTCCTTCTTCCAGCTTATCAACCGTTTGCTCAAGTTTTTCCAGAGCAGATTCAAAATTTATGGTCTTAGTCTTCATTGCATAGTTTGCGAATTATATCTGAAGCAATTTTTTTTGGAGATTGCTGACCTGTTTCTATAATACACTCTGCCTGCTCATAGAGCAAGCTGCGTTCTGCAAACATATTTTTTAATACAGTTTCCGGATTTTTATTATTTAAAAGAGGCCGGTTTCTGTCGTTCTTCAGGCGTTGCAACAGCTCTGTTTGCGGCACCTTCAGAAAAACTCTTTTACCAATTTTCTGCAGCATGGCTTGATTTTGTTCGCGTAAAACAATACCGCCACCGGTTGCAATTACCGAGTTTTGGACATTTTTCAACTTTTCCAGCAAGCGTGTTTCCATGTCACGAAAACACTCTTCTCCACCATACTTAAAAATATCTGCAATGCTACAACCCTGATCTTCCTCTATTTCAGTATCTGTATCAATAAAAGAATATTCCAACAATTTGGCTAATTTGCGCCCAATTGTAGTCTTTCCCGCACCCATAAAACCGATCAAAAGGAAATTCATTACCCCAAGTTCATCGTAATAGTTTAATGTGAATTGTTAATCCAGCCGCCACCCAGGAGAATATTATCCTGATAAAATACAGCCGCTTGTCCTGGAGTAACTGCTCTTTCCGGAAAATCAAATTCCACTCGGACTTGATTTTCGGACTCTGGAATAACTGATGCGGATGCACCCTGATGCGCATAACGCAGTTTTGCGGATACACGTAAAGGCTTGTCCGGTGGTGGTATTGACACCCAGTTCACGCTGGAAACCAAAATGCTTTGAGAAAATAAATCTTCTTCTTTTCCTAGCACAATTCTGTTATTTTCTTTATCTATTTCCACAACATAATATGGCGTTGAATCGCTGACTCCAAGTCCACGACGTTGACCAATTGTATAGAAAGGCAAACCTAAATGCTTGCCGAGAACTTCTCCGGAAACACTGATAAAATCTCCATGTTCTGGAGGAGTGCTCAATTCCTGCTTTAAAAAATTTCTGTAATCTTTTGGAACAAAACATATTTCCTGACTGTCAGGTTTGTTTGCTGCGGATAATTTAAGCTTATTCGCAATCTTCCGTACTTCAGGTTTAATTATATCTGCCAAAGGAAACATCAGACGATGTAGATCCTTTGCGGGAATTCCATGCAGAAAATATGTTTGATCTTTACGCAAATCCTGTGGACGTACTAACTGCGGGTGTCCGTTTTCCGTATTAAAGCAAACCTTGGCATAATGCCCAGTTGCCAAATAGTCGCAATCAAGTTCATCTGCTTTTTTTAATAATAAATCACTTTTTATTTTTTTGTTACACATCACACACGGATTTGGTGTCTGACCGCTGGAGTATCCACTGATGAAATAATCAATAACCGTTTCACGAAATTCTTTCTGATAATCAAGGACATAAAACGGAATGTCCAGTCGATGACAGGCCGAACGCGCGTCAATTGCTTCGTCAAGAGAACAGCAGCTTTTTTGACGATTTTCATTTTCGGGGCCATGATAAAGTTTCATGTGCAGCCCTATTACTTCGTGTCCCTGCTCCTTCAACAGAGCAGCGGCCACAGACGAATCAACTCCGCCACTCATTGCCATTGCTACACGTGCCATAATTTTTGTATTGAATTTATTGAGGATTTAATAGAAAAAATAATTCCGCCAAGAAATTTAACGTCTGTTGGGAGATTCAAAGTTCTGCAAATAACTAGTGTAGTCGTCATGCGTGCCGCTGTAGATTACAGGCTGTGATCGTATCTTTTGTATGCTTTGCAAATAATCATTGAATTTCTTATTCTTCTTCTCATTATACGCTTGCATCTCTCGCTTGTTTTTTTTACGTGCTTTCTTCTTTTGTTCATTCAAGTTAATTTCTGAGGCAGACTGTTCTTTTGTCAAAGGATTGCCTGATTTAGAAATGCTCAAGATCATTGCCATTGCATTTCGGCTTATTTTTTCATCTTGAGGATCAAAGAAAGTAGAATTATCAGTTATTATCTCAATCCGTATTTTAGCATTTGGGTCTTGGTTGTCCTGAGTTAATGTACTGTTTTCGCCTGCATTTTGATTATCATTTTGGTTATTTTTTTCTGTTGTATTTTCTTGCTGTTTTGCTTCCGCAGAAATTGAATTTTCTGATTGAGCAAACCCAACATTTAAATAACCTATGAAAATCCAGCTAATTAGACCAATTGCTATACCATATCTGGCACAACGAATTAGTTTAATGTTTTTTGTGCCTACGATTATTTTCTGCTGGTTTTCTGTATTCTGATACACTTCAGCCTCTGCTCAAAATTTAACTCAGGATATAATGAGGCAAATCAAATTATCATGTTCCCACAACATTTCAAACCAATGAAAAAGATACTCCTAAACTTTCGGCTATATACTTGTACGAAGTCCTGAAATTTTTATATTGGACGTTGTAATAATGATCGGCAATTTAAGGTCTTACAAATATATATGGAACATATTGTATACTAATTGTTCTATATTTTCAATGTATTTTGCTTTAGATTAACAAATTTAAGAAGCAGTCGTCGGGAGGTTTCAAGATGAGGATAATACTTTTTGTTTGCTGCTCTTCATGCTGAATTGCTAAATGGGAATAAATTCTTTCCAAAAACAAGTTGAGATCCGGATTCATTTAAGTGATCTAGCAGCCAAAATCTAGGGGTTTCCGCCAGCAGGACTTCACCATGATTTTGAGAGTGAACAAAACATCTTTCCCTCGAATCAATACGGAAACTGTTGAGATCAATTGAGTCCGTTTGCTGATTATTCAGTTGGAGCTTTAATTCCTCTTGAACGTTGTCTATGGCTAACGCCAGCATGGGTGTTATTGCACATTCCAGGTAGCATTTATCCCAGCGATTATCACTCATGTACTCAATAAAATATAATCCGGTTTTCTTTTCAAAAGATAGATTTGACTCAAAAAGAGATAAAACCTTTCCGCTAATATTTTTGTTGCGTAAACTCCATTTTTGATTTTCATCTACCTGAATGAAGTTGTAGTGAAATTTTATTGCAAGTTCAGTTGTAAACGCTTTTCCTTGTTTAATTGTGCGTGAAATTGGAACAGGAAAATACATCCCTGATGGTAATTTGGCTTCGAACTCTGGTAAAAATTCGTCCATCACTTGCCTAACACACTTATCGTCGAGCAGTCCTGAAGATTTTAGTTTAGTCAATTCTTCAGGAATTAACGGGTTTAAATAATGTTCTTTCCAGAGAAAAAACATAATCAGCTTTCGCTCAAAAAACCATTCAAGACGGTGTTCCAAAGTCATAGATTTAGGTTTATTCTAGTTAAAAGAAGAAACGCTCTTTTTACATATCTTAGCACTTTTCATGAAAAACACTAAAGAGTGGCTTGCAGAGGTCGTGGAGCTAGAGCAAGTTTGGCAGAACGAATGAGTCGTGAAAGTCCACATTTGTTATAGCTGCCGTAACGGTTTGAAATAAAGGCATAAGTCATTTCAGAAATGCGGCGCATATGATGACTCACACTCTCTGACCATTGAGCCGCATCTCCTGTGATGCTTTGATAATCTTCGCGTTCAATGAACATTACAATCGAATACGCTTTTCTGCCGTGAGGTGTGTCTATTTCCACAATGCCGGCATTTCCGTTAACACCTTTTACAAATCCGGTCTTGTCCCAAATCTTGACTAATTTATTTGAAGAAAAGCAAGTTCCTGCTTTAATTCTGTCTTTCAGCCAAGCTTGTCCCGGCAGTCCTAGTAAATAAAGCATTTCTTTGGACGCAGTCCTGTTTTTTTGTTGACTATATTCTGGTCCAATTACGCGTTGATTCCATATTTTAACAAATATTTTATTTAAATCCGCAGCAGATATTTTATTCAAATAGCTGCGGCCGTCCTCCGGAATTTTTTCTATCAGACTCAATTCTTTGTAGATTTTTGTTTGGTTTAGCAATTGCTGAATTTTTTCTGTTCCACCTAATAACTCAATAATATAATTAGTACTGCGGTTGTTGCTAAAACGAATCATTTCCTCAAGCATTTTTTTGTTACTCAATGAATCGGTGATGTTTCCGCTGAAGCGTTGTATCATGTACGCGTGAAGTATCGGCACCTTAATGGTACTTGCCGATTTGACACTGGTTCTCGGACGTATTGCCACAACTATGCTTCCAGTTGTAATATCTTGAACTACAATTGATAGTTTGTCTTTTCGTTTCAATTTTTTGTGGACATACACTTCATTCATGTACTGAAGAATACTTGCTTCTAGCAAAGATCTGAAAGCAGTCGTGATGTATTTTTTATTAGAGGAAGGCAAGGTTTCAGGCTGATAAAACCTAATGTGTTTTTGAGCCACCCAACCATGAATGCTGTGAGGAATTCGGACTTTCACCCACTTACTATTGAGAGAAGACAATGTCAAAAGATGCATGCCTTTCAGGAGAACTTTTAATACAGAATTGTTGGTGCCGGGGCCGGAACGCAAATTTAATGCTGAAGCAGTTACTACCGCAAAGCTGAATTTTTTGGCAGAAGTATTTGATTTATCTTTAGATTGCTCACTTACGGAATAATTCTGAAATGCTGAATGGGGAAGTTGCTTTATCGGAGGGTCTTTTCCTTTTGCGTTAAGAGTGCTGGCAAAAATGCACAACAAAAATAAAAGCAACACACGACCGAAAGAAGATTTCTCAGAAGACTGGGGAGAAACAATCAAGCTGCTACCTAACTCTTTGACGAAAAGATATTACTGTGTTTTCTCTTTGCGGATCCGACTTATATTTGACAAGAAAACAGTTGCTGGAATAATAATGAATACTGTGGCCATAACGGCAAAAATAATTGTCCAACTCAGTCCCATGAATGCTCCATTTTTTTAGGGTTATTTTCTAACTTATGGTACTAACTTTATTTTAAAAATCAACAAAAGTAAACTAAAATTGGCAGTATTCAGAAAAAAATAATTTCAAACCCGTTCAAAAATTATCTAAGTTTTTTTACAACAATTATTTTCTATCAATTTCATTTATCGTTTTACAACTGTTTTCACAAAGGCACCCTGAAAATTTGGATATTTATTCTTCAATTTGTCGCGTAATTTCTCTGCGGATCTTCTTGATTTAAACCCTCCAATTTGTACTGCATGATAGAGTATTTTTTGAGTAGTACGCTGTATTTTAAAGAATATTTGCTCCTTGAAAGCTTGGTTTAGGTATGTTCTAACCCTGTTTGCGGTTTCTAAATCCGGAAACAAACCTAATGATACCCGGAAACCATTTTCAACTGATTTTCGAAAAGCATGTCCGGCCAGAGGATTATTGCTATTTATTTTAATTACCATTTTAGCAGAATTCTCTTCTCCCAAAATATTGGTGGAAATGACCTCAGCGATTCCGGAACTTTCGGTGGAATTTCGGACACGCGATTTATAACCCAAGCTTTTTAGTTCAAGACGACTTTCATCCACGCACTCGTGTGAGATGCAGGATATTGCCTGAACATAAAAACTTAGAACTTTAGTTTTGGATTTAGGTTTTGGTTCAGGTTTCTTTGATTCAGGTTTAATGATTTTTGCAACCGGTACCGGTTCAGGAGGGAGTTCAACAACAGTTTCAATAACAGGAGTTTCTGATGGTAAGGCAAAAATATAAAGTACGACTATTGTGATAACCCCTAATAATAATCCTGTCAAACTGGAAATAATAACTGGTTTTAAAGGACTTCCTTTAACTGAAACACCTTTCTTATTTTCTTTCTTATTTTCTTTCTTATTTTCCTTCTTTTTTTCCTTCTTTTTTGTGTTTTTCTCAATTACCTCGTGGTCATCTTCTTCATCTTCAAAATCACTTCCATAATCATCCTCATCCTCATCAACATACGACTCAGCAGTACTTGCATCATCGTTTGAATCCGCTGAATCATCACTATCATCATCACCTTCAAGATCATCGATTGTTGAGAGATCTTCAAAAAATGAATCCAATTCACTGTCGCTCTCATCATCTCCATCGTTTTCCATGAATGAATCGAGCTGTTCGCCAAAATCGTCACCAAAATCGTCCAGACCTTCCAGTCCGTCAATTTTTTCTTCGGCCATATTTCATTTGCTGTTGTATTGTTTTTTGTGAGTTGATTATTTTTGTATCTACAAATCAGCCCTATTTCTTATTATCTGCAGATTTATTCAACTGATAAAACTGGTATAAACCACGCAAAGTCAAATCTTCATGAAAAACAACATTCGACAATATCGGCATAATTTTATTAGCCAATCCGCCGGTAATAATAACTTTCGGAGTTGGCTGTCCTTGCTGTTTTATTTCTTTCGTCAATTTATTGATCAACGAATCTATCATACCGCCATAACCGTAGATGAGGCCGGATTTAATACTATCTGTGGTGTTTTTTCCAATCACATTTTTCGGCATTTCAAGATTTACTTGAAATAACTGAGCTGCCTTGGAAAACAGAACCTCAGCCGAAATTAATAATCCAGGGCAAATAACACCTCCTTGAAAAACTCCTTCAGCCGTTACCACATCCAGTGTAGTTGCAGTTCCACAATCAATGATGATCAGTGAAGTTTTATATTGGTGGTATGCAGCACAGGCGTTAATCAGGCGGTCTTGACCTACCTTGGCCGGTGTTTCAGTGTTTATTTCAATGCCAAGATTCAGTTCGTGACTAACCTTGATTGGCGGCTGACCAATTAAATTTTCGAGAAGTTTAAAAAAAACATCCGTAAGTTCCGGAACAACCGAACTCAGCACGGCGCCTTGTGCCTCTTTCAAGCTGAAATCACATGCGAAAAGCATACCCCGAACCAGCATTTCATACTCATCTACACTCTGATGAATTCCTGTATGCAGGCGCCAACTCTGTATTATTTTTTCGTCTTTGACTATGCCAAGCACTACATTGCTGTTACCTATATCTACGGCTACAATCATTTATTCCCTTCTAATTTCAAGAATGTCTCCGGAAACATGTGTCAGGAGTTGTCCTGATTCTGTCCGGATTTGCAGATAGCCCTCCTTAGTCAATCCCTCAATAATCCCATCTGTTCCGGAGCCCTTAGTCCTCTGATCTACGTTATTCAAACTACGTACCTTCCTGCCAATTGCCTCTGAGCGTTTCAACCATTCTTGAAAAAGTGCGCTTCGTCCGCCAGTCGGTTTTTCATTCTCAGGGGAATTTGGCTTATCGTAACTGAACTCTTCAAAACAACATTCCAACTCTTTCAAAAGCAGTTGAAATACTATTTCATTTTCAGGAGGAAGCGCAACTTCAGAGCCTGAAAATGGCTTTGAGTTAGACAACATTTCTGCTTCCAGAGTTGTCACAATATCCTGTAATTCGTGCGGATATTCTTTAAAAAAACCTTTTGTATTTAAACCTATTCCGAGGATCAAAACCGGAAATTGCTGCTCCGCAATTGTGATTGTTTCAAGCAAAATTCCACAGATTTTTTTACCACGAACTAAAACGTCATTCGGCCATTTAAGCCGGACTTTGCTAACATAATTCTCAAGTACACGAGCAACTACAACCCCCGCCAATAAGGAAAATACCTGAACCTCACCAAGCGGTAAATTTGGATGAAGTACGACTGAAAAAGTTACATTTTTATCCGGAAGAGAAACGAACATCCTTCCGGCCCGTCCACGTCCTGAAGTTTGCATTTCAGTAATCACAACCAGTCCGTGCTCCTTCAGTAAATCACTATTTTCTTTCAAATACGTATTTGTGGATCCAACCTCAGTCAGGCGGATAATCTTTTTGCCGATTTTTTTAGCCATTGTTTTAACGCAACAAGAAATTGTGAATAATTAACTTTGAAACTTTTGCCCTTCCATCGTTTCTATCAACTGATACAACTGCTCTGACTTCTGCCTGCACGTTGTCAATTTCGGTTTTGAGATGGATTTCATACCAGTAACTGTATGGGATGAAAAAATCTTGTGATCTATCGTATTGAGTAATATTGCTTAGCTTATTTTTAATATCTTCTCTTGTTTTAGTACGTGGAAGTTTTGTTAGCTCTGCTGCAATTTCTTCTCTTTTTTGATAATAATCCTGCGCATAAATATCATCGTAGTTTTTTGCTGAGTAGTTTATAAAGTAAACTGTATTTTGATCAAATTGTTCCAAGAATTCCACAACTTCCTCATAAGTCGCTAAGTTAACATTGATGCGAGGTTTTATTAAAGACGAATTTGCTTGTGGATCATATTTGCTTCCTACTGGAAATATCGTAAATCCTTTTTTCCATTTATTGAGTGGAATATTTTTTTGATTTATTCCCTTGATGAGTTGAACTTCACTCAATTTATCCAGAAACCCATTTTTTATTTCTATTTCCGGATCAGTTGCAAGATACGAATTTTTTTCCGCACCAATTGATCCATAGATGGATGAATCATAAATTTCATCGTCCTTATCCAGCCAATCGAAAATTGCTGCGTAAAATGGTAGAATATCATTGATATTTAATTGTGTATTTTGTGAGTTATAATTTACTCCAACTTTTTGATTTTTAGTAAAATCCCATTTTGTAAGAATGTTAATAAATTGATTCGCCAAACGAACATCTGCTTTTATCTCAGGATTTACTGCTCTAAAGGGTGGTGTTTGAATCCGGTTCAAATTGTATAGATGATCAATCGGACGAATATACGGTGTATAAAAAGAAACATCCGGAAAATCAGCAATCATTCCGGCAGGCAAGCGGACTGGTTGAGGAGGATTCAAAAAAGAAATTTCGCTACCTAAAGTTCCGAGTTTTAATAACTTCTGTAAGTACACTCCGAAAAATTTTACCTCATCCTGTCCTTCCAAACCTTGCAGAACTGCCTTAAACATGGATTTAACGGCATTTCTAGCTTTGAAGGATGCTTGATAATTTTGGATACCCCGCGTTTCAAGTTTTGTTTCAAATGAAAACTCTGTCATGAAAACCGCAAGCAGAGCCAAAATAACCAGGGTGATCAATAAGGCAATCCCCCGTTGCGAAGTTGTCTTTGAAGGGGATGTTGGGGACACTCGGAGGTGAGACATGAATTCCAGACTTTGCTGGCAGGCTTTTAGATTTCAACCTGCCCTACAAAGTTTAAGCTACAAAGGTCTAATGGCTACGGGATCTCAGGAAACTAGAGTGCTTCCTGAGAAAAAAACCAGACCCAAATTTATTA
>Ga0208391_1000482_pt1 | contig 21589 bp, 16 predicted proteins | sample Knorr_S23_td_Bot_FD_185612 | JGI IMG/M metagenome (GOLD analysis project Ga0208391, IMG submission 185612) | Marine microbial communities from Southern Atlantic Ocean transect - Knorr_S23_td_Bottom_ad_3770_LV_A (SPAdes) (version 2) | ecosystem: Environmental > Aquatic > Marine > Oceanic | place... | reverse complement strand
TCATGCTTTACCGCCTGGCCTTGCCGGTAGTTTCCGCGCTACTGGCCTCGCTTGGCGTCGCACTTGTGTTCATCCCCCTCTGCGTTTACATGACGCTCCCCCCAGCGACAACCGGGACGCGCCGCTTGGCCAAGCCGGGACGCGCCGTCATCGACATGTGCCTCGCCTTTCGTGCCAACACAAAAATGTGCCTCGCTTTTCTTTACGAAAAAACGTTTGTAAATTTCAACCAGTGGTACAACAGGGCGCTTGGCCATTTCCTGAAACGCCGGATCGACTTGGTCTTCATTTTGATTGTCTTGTTGTCGGTCACCTACTTTTACGGTTTCAAGCAAGTCGATTTCTCCGGCTCCCGCGAAGAGCAGATCGAGGAGTTTCACATGTCCTTCCGGTTCCCGGATCAATACACGCTTGAGGATCGGGATGCCTATTTCGGGAAGGTGGAAAACATCGTGGAAACCAACAAGGTGGAGTTCGGGATCAGCAGTTATTCGATTCGCTACTCCAAGCACTCCGGTGAGTTTGAGGGAAACTTCGGCCCAAGTCACACCAGCCAAATCCCCCGGGAGGAGGTTGTGGAAAAACTGTACAGTTTATTCCCGGAAGTCCCGGGGTTGCGGGTGTACTACAGCGGCCAGGACCGGGGCGAGGAGCGCAACGACAGGAAGTCGGTCTATTACGTGCGCCTGGTGGGCGACGATCCCCAACTGCTTGAGTCCGTCGGGGAGGATCTCAAGCCGGCCTTCGAGTCGCTGCCGGGCGTGGTGTCGCTGGAGGACAAGGATTCGGACGAGGCGCCCAACGAGCTGGCCCTGGTTGTTGACCGGGAACTCGCCAGCTCCATCGGTGTCAGCCCGGACGCCATCGTTGGCGTGGTCAGCACTGCGTTGCGTGGCAGATCCCTGCCCAAGTTCAACAGCAATGGTCGGCAGATCCCGGTGCGCATGCGCTTCAGCGAGGAGGATCGGGCCGGGCTGGATGACTTGAACAACTTCCTCGTGCGAACCGACGACGGCCGCTACAGCTCCATCGGGTCGGTCACCAAGCCGACCATGCTAAAGAGCGAGACCTACATCAGGCGCAACAATAAAAAAGTCAGCTACACGATCGGCATGAAGCTCAAGGCCGGCGAGGAACGGTCAGCCCGACGGGCCATCGAGAATGCCCGGCGCAACATCGACCTGCCGGAGGGTGTTTCCTTCAGCGAAATCAAGATGACATTCAACGACGGCGAGGTCACCAGCAGCCTTGTCGCTATGGCGCTCTCGATCGTTTTCATTTACATGCTCATCGCGTTCCTGTTCGAGAGCATGCTGATGCCGTTCTCCATCGTGCTCACCATCCCCCTGGCTGCGATCGGCGCGGTGTGGGCCCATTACTTTACCGGCACGAGCATGGACGAGATGAGCCTCATCGGCGGCATCCTGCTCATCGGCGTGGTGGTGAACAACGGCATCGTGCTCGTCGATTACATCAACCGGCTTCGCCTCACCGGCATGGAGCGCACCGAGGCGCTGCTGCTCGCGACCCGGCACCGATTCCGGCCGATCGTCATGACGGCGTTGACGACCATCTTCGGCATGATCCCGCTGACGCTGGCTTCCTCCAGCGAGCTGGGGATGAGCTTCAAGAGTTTCGGCTATATGATCATCGGCGGGATGACCTCCTCGACACTCTTTACCCTCCTGGCCGTGCCGGTGTTTTACACGTTGATCGATGACGCACGGAAGGCGCTGCAAAACACACTGGCCAGCGTCCTCGACCGCTCACCCAAGCCAAGCCTGGCCAACGAGTAACTTTTCCCGCTTGGCCAATATACACTCCCGGACGGCTTCCCAACGTTGGCAACATTGACACTTTCATGACTTGGTTACACCTTCCCTCCCCAGCGCTTGGCCAAGCGTTAAATAAATGGAATCCAACGAACTAGCGGCCTGGATCACGCGATTGTCCCTCAATCGCCGGGTGACGGTGTTTGTGCTGTTCCTCACGATCATCATCGTCGGGTTGATCGCCTCGAGCCGGCTCAAGCTCGAGCTTTTCCCGGAGGGCTTCGAGGGGCGCTCCCTCTCGGTGCGCGTGCCGTGGAACGCCTCCGTGCCACAGGAGGTGATGGAGAAACTCGCCCTGCCGCTCGAGGAGGAATTGAGCACCGTTCGCGGACTGGACTCGATGCGCTCCTCCTGCTCGTCGCGCGGCGCTTCGGTGTACCTGAATTTCAAGCAGGGGACCGACATGAGCATCGCCTACCGCGAGGTGCGCGACCGGGTGGAGCGGGCCAAGCTGCGCTTCCCGGACGATGTCGAGCGGGCTTATATCAACAAGATGGACATGTCGGGCATCCCGGTCTGCATGATCGGCGTCGCGTACGAGACGGACGGCGACCTGTACGACCTCGTCAACAAACACATCATCATGCCGCTCTCCCGGATCGATGGTGTGGCCAGCATCGACACCAAGGGCCTCAAGGAAAAGGAAATCATCATCGAGGCCGACAAGGACCGCACCGAGGCGTACGGCCTGAACATCTACGAGCTTTCCCGCCAAATGCGCGGCGACAACTTCACCCTGGCCAGCGGCAACGTGCAGGACGGCGGCAAAAAATACCTCCTGAAATCGTCCAGTCGATTCCAGACCATGCAGGAATTCCGAAACCTGCCGATCAGCACCAACGTGCTGCTCAAGGACATCGCCGTGCTGAAGTACGAACCGGAGGAGCGCTACTTCGCCGCACGCGTGAACGGCAAAAAAGCGATGATGGTCACCGTCGTCAAGGAAAGCGATGCCAACACCATCGAGGTGTGCGACCGCATCGCAGCCGAGGTGGAAAAAATAAAACAGGACCCGGCGCTGGCAGGGTTCGACATGAAGATCCACATGAACCAGGGCACGATCATTTTAGAGCAACTCAACACCCTCTTCACCAACGGCGGGATCGGCGCCTTCTTCGCTGCCTGCGTGTTGTACATTTTCCTGCGCCGCGCCCGGATGACAGTGATCATCGCCGGGGCGATTCCGCTTTGCCTGTTCATTGCCGTGGCCACAATGTATTTCGCAGGCGAGACGCTGAACCTGCTGACAATCCTCGGGCTGGTGTTGTGCATCGGGCTGCTGGTGGACAACTCGGTGGTCGTTGCTGAGAATATCCAGCGCCATTATCAGGGCGGCCTCTCACGCCGCGACGCCTGCATCAAAGGCGTCCAGGAAATTGGCCTCGCCATCACCACGGCCACTCTCACCACGGTCGTCGTTTTTCTGCCGGCCGTGCTGGTGGAGGGCGAGATGCGCTTTTTTATGATGCGCCTGGCCTTGCCGGTTGTGGTCGCGTTGCTCGCCTCGCTCGGCGTGGCGCTGGTGTTCATCCCGCTTTGCGTGTACCTGACCCTCTCCACGCGAAAGTCCGCCGAGGCCGCTTGGCCAAGCCGGCTGGCCGACGCCGCCCGCGCTTGGCTCGGAACAATGTACGAAGCTACCTTCGGTCGGTTTAATCGCGGGTACAACCGCGCGCTTGGCTACTTCCTCAAACGCCGAATCGACTTGGCCTTTATCATGTTGCTCATCCTGACTGCCACTTTTTTTGCGTTCGATAAAATCGGCTTTGCCGTCCAGCAGGAAAAAGACATGGCGTCGTTTCACTTGTCGTTCCGGTTTCCCAGCCGGTTCTCTTTCGACGAACGCACGGAGTATTTCAAAAAAGTCGAAAAAACGCTCAACCAGCGCAAAGAGTATTACGAGCTCGACGGATTTATCGTTTTTTACAGCACTTGGTTTGGCCAACTTGAAGGGTGGTTTTCCCGGGACCGAAAAGGCACCGTCCCTGCCCGCGAAGTCGCCGAGCGAATTTATAAAGAGTTACCCAAAATCCCCGGCCTGAAAATCAACTATCAGCAATTCGGCGAGCAAGAGGAAAGGCAGGACGAAAAAAAACAGTACTACATCCGGCTCTCCGGCCAGGACCCGGAGCAGCTCGACAAATTGGCCGACGATCTCAAGCCGCTCTTCCGAAACATCCCCGGCGTGATCGCCCTCAAGGAGCGCGATGACGAGACTCCCAACGAATTAACCCTGATCGTCGATCGCGACCGCGCCAGCTCCATCGGCGTGAACCCCACCACCCTCGCCGGCACGGTCGGTTACGCGTTGCGCGGCAGCACACTTCCGCGCTTCAATAGCGACGGTCGGCAGATTCCCGTCCGCATCCGGTACAGCGAGGAGGATCGCGCCGAGTTGGCGGACCTGAACAACTTCCTCGTGCCCACCGAGGACGGGCGGTTCAGCACCATCGGCTCGCTCACGCGCCCGGCCATGCTCAACAGCCCGCGCTACATCAGCCGCACCGACAAACGCGTCAGCTACACATTCGGACTGGAACTCGAGAGCGGCAAGGAGAAGGAAACCCGCAAGGCCATCGAGGTGGTCAAGCGCAACATCGACCTGCCGGAAGGCATCACGTTCAGCGAAGTGCACCGGCGCTTCGACATGGAGGAAATCTTCAACGGCGTGTTCGCCCTGGTGCTGGCCATCGTTTTCATTTACCTGCTTATGGCGTTCCTGTTCGAGAGCGTGATGATGCCTCTCTCGATCGTGCTGACCATCCCGCTCGCGGCGATCGGCTCGGTGTGGATTCATCTCATCGCCGGCAAGGAGATGGACTTCCTCGGCATCATCGGCTGCGTGCTGCTCGTCGGTGTCGTGGTGAACAACGGCATCGTGCTGATCGACTACGCCAACCGCCTGCGCCAATCCGGGATGGAACGGACGCAGGCCCTGCTCAAGGCCGCCGAGCACCGTTTCCGCCCGATCGCCATCACCGCCCTGACCACCATCATTGGCATGATCCCGCTGACCCTGAGCGCCGCCAGCGAAATGGGCATGAGCTACAAAAGCTTTGGCCTGACCCTCATCGGCGGCATGGCCTCGGGCACCCTCCTCACCCTCCTCGTCGTCCCCGTGTTTTACACCCTGTTCGACGACGCCCAACTGGCCGTCCGCAACACCTTGGCCAGCGTCTTCCGCCCCCAAGCCAAGCCCGCCACTGCCAAGTAACCCCCACCCCGGTTGGCCAAGCGCAGCGAAAAAGCCCAAAAAAGGGCTTGTCACGGCTGGTTTTTCGGGTACGGTTTGCACCCCCTTTCAGCAAGGGAGGCACAAAATGTCCAGAGTTTGTCAACTAACCGGCACAGGCCCCGTCGCGGGGAGCCGAATTCGCCGCAGCGGTAAAGCCAAAAAAAAGGGCGGCATCGGCATGCACATCACCAAGGTCGTGAAGCGCCGTTTTCTGCCGAACCTGCAGCGCGTCAAGGCCATCATCGATGGCGAGGTGAAGTACATCCGCGTCACCGCCAAGGCCATCAAGAAGGGCCTCGTCACCAAGCCGCCCAAGCGCACCTGGAAAAAGGCCGACGCCTAAGCCAAGCCAACAACAAATTTGAAGGGACTCGAAAGAGTCCCTTTTTTTGTGCCCAAGCGGGAGAAACCTCGAATAGACACGAATGGACGCAAATTAAAGGAGTTAAACGCAGGACACCAAAAATCAAACATGGATGGACAGGATTTTTTTTTCATCCTGTGCATCCTGGCCATCGATGTTAAATCGAAAACTCGCCACGAGAATCCGTGAAATCCGTGTCCCAACTTGAAACTGAAAACTTTTCAAACTCCCTTGGCCAAGCGCTCGATGTCCTCCTCATCAAGTTCGTCCAACTCACGGCCAAGCCAGCGCTGGAGCAACCCTTGGCTTGGGCTGAACATCCACGCCAGCGCGAACAGCGCCGAACCGGCGACCACCATCGCCCCGGCGGGCGAGCAATTCAGCCATGTGGCCAAGTGGATGCCGCCCACCGCGCTCAGCAAGGCGTGGATGACGGTGATGCCGAACATCGGCGGCAGCCGGTGCGCCAGCAGCGACGCGGTCGCTCCGGGTAGGATCAGCATCGCGATGACGAGGATCGCGCCGACCGCCTCGAACGCGCTGACGATGATCACCGAGAGCATCCCCATCAGCGCGTAGTGCACCACGGTGGAGTTGATGCCCAGCGATGACGACAGGCCGGAGTCGAAACTCGTCACCAGCAGTTCCTTGTAGAACACCAAAATCAACAGCAGCGTGACGCCGGTGACCACCGCCATGCGGATGACCGGCGGCGGCGCGATGGTCAGCATGTTGCCATCAAGAAACAGTGCCGAGTTGAGCAGCGGAATTTTCTCCACCACCGACAACGCGCCCGGCCCCAGCTCGGTCTTCACGAGGTCCAGCGGCACGAACGCGATCTCGCCGTATAGCACGCACTCGGCATCGAGATGAACCGCGTCCGTTTGTCCGAAGCTGATCAGGATCACGCCGATGGCGAACAGCGTCGAGAAGGTGATCCCGATCGCCGAGTCTTGCTTGACGCGGGTTTTCTTGTGGATCAACTCGATCATTACCGTCGTCACGATGCCGGCCCCGAGTGCCCCGAGAAACATCGGCAAGGTGTTGAGGCTGTGCGCCAGCAAAAAGGCGATTGCCAGCCCGGGAAGCACGCTGTGACTGATCGCGTCGCCGACTAGCGCCATGCGGCGCAGGATGAGGTAGTTGCCGATCAACCCGCACGCGGCGGTGATCAGGAACCCCATCAGCACGATCCAAAACGTCGTCGGCAAATTCTCAGTCCACGGCTCGACCATGACCCGGTGCCACTCGAAGGCTGGAATGAAATCGTTCATGAACTCCTCCCGTATCCGCTTGGCCCCGTGGCCGCCGGTGCGAACGGCTTGTGAATGTCCGCAAAGCCGGGGATGGCCCTGCCGTGCGGATCGCGTGTCGTGTCATCGAGCATCCGCTCAAGCTCGCGCACGACGTCATCCCCGAGCACGTGCTCGATTTGCTCAGCATCGTCGTGCACGTGGTCGGGCGCAATGTTGGCGGCGTTGGTCAGGTACAACTCCCACAACCGATGGTTGCGGACGATCGTGCAGGCCAGTTGCCAGCCGCTTGGCGTGAACAAAATCTTGTTGCCCTCCTCGTGCAGCGTGACGAATCCGTGTTGTTTCAGCGCGCTCGCCTGGCCGGACACTTCATCAAGCGTTTCGCGGCGGCGCTCCGCCAACTCCTTCAGCGAGACGCTGTCCTCCGGCTCAGCATCCCGGCGTTCCAAAACCTGAAACAGTGCCTTGAGAGTGTTCTCCCGCTGCACCCGCTTTGAGCGCGACACATGCCGCCACCAGCGCGTCATCACCCCGTGCCTTGGCCCGCCGAAGAACGCCACCGCAAACACCGCGCTCGCACCCAGCACCATGCACGGCCCGGTCGGGATGTTCGGCTTGAGAAATGAAATAAACGCACCAAGAACTCCCGACGCCACGCCGAACCCCACCGCCAAAAGCAGCATGCGGTGCATGCGGTCGGTCAGCAGATACGCCGCCGCTGCCGGAGTGATCAGCATCGCCGACACCAGCACCACACCCACCGCCTGCAGCGCGATCACCACCGCGAACGCCACCAGCAGCATCAGTCCGTGATGAATCCACTCGCTCGGCAGCGCAATCGACCGCGCAAACCCCGCGTCAAAACTTGTCACCAACAGCTCTTTGTAAAACAGAAACACCACCGCCACGATCAACACAGTGACCCCAAGCATCAACCGGATATCGTCCTCGCCTATCGCCGCCGCCTGCCCGAACATAAACTTGTCGATGCCACTTTTGTTGCCGGTTGGCAGGTCTTGAATCATCGTCAATAGACAGATGCCCACGGCAAAAAACGACGCCAGCGTCAGGCCAAGCGCCGAGTCCTCCTTGATCTTGGTCGTCTGTTTCAGGGTGGTGACGAGTAACGTCCCGGCCACGCCGGCGATCACCGCGCCGGCAAAAATCAGTGCCGGGTTCTTGGTGATGTTGTCCACGTCGAAACTCCAGTCGAACAATCCGCTGACGCTCACGCCGGAAAACAGAAAGCCAAGCGCCACACCGGGCAACACCGCGTGCGACAACGTGTCACCGACGAGTGCCATCTTGCGCACCACGATAAAGCAACCCAGCAACCCGCACGAGATGCCGAGCAACACCGACCCAAACACCGCGTAGCGCACCGACGGATCGCGGAACGAAAAAAACCGGGCCGCCTGTTGGCCAAGCGAAGTCTCCTCCGCCACGTCGCCGATCTTCGCCGCCCAAGCGCTCTCCGGCACAAGCGCCAACAACGCAACCACAGCCAGCCAGCCAAGCGCGTGTACCGCACCCAATCCCCGCTTGGCCAAGGTTTGTCGCTGTTGGTTCATCGGTTACTTGGCGCGCTGCCCGACTGCATCCGCCATCTCGGAAAGAATCGTCAACCGGCCGCCGTACGTTTTCTGAAGCAGCTCGTACGTGAACACCTTTTCAGTCTCGCCGTAGGCCACCACTCGCATATTGAGCAGCAGCAGTTGGTCGAAATAATTGCGCGCCGTCGGCAGGTCGTGATGCACCACCAGCAGCGTCTTGCCCTTTTCCCGCAATTCGTGTAGCAGCGCGATGATCGCCGTCTCGGTCGCAGCGTCCACGCCGGCGAACGGCTCGTCCATGAAATATATGTCGCTCTCCTGCGCCAACGCGCGCGCCAAAAAAACACGCTGCTGTTGGCCGCCGCTCAGGTTGGAAATCTGCCGCTTGGCAAACGGCAGCATCTTCACCTTGTCGAGACAGTCTCGGGCGATATCGCGGTCAGCCTTCTTTGGGCGCTTGAACCAGCCGACATGGCCGTAGCGGCCCATCATCACCACGTCCATCACCGTGACCGGAAAATCCCAGTCAACCGACTCGCGCTGAGGCACATAGCCGACTCGGCGGCGGTTCTCGTTATACGTTTTTCCAAAGATCTTCACCCACCCGCTGCTCGGCGGCACCAGGCCCATAATAGCCTTGATAAGGGTCGATTTGCCGGCGCCGTTCGGCCCAACAACCCCGACCAGTTTGCCCTTGGGCACCTTCAGGTCGATGCCCCACAGCACCGGCTTTTTGTAATACCCAGCCGTCAGATCGTGAATCTCAAGCGGGATGTTCTCGCCGTTGGTTGCCAGGGAATCTGCCATGCTAAAAACTCAGGTTGACCCGCAGGCCAAGCAGCAGCGCGTCGTCAAGTTCGCCGGTCGCGCCGGGGTCGCTGACCCACTGCATGCTTGGCTGGATGATGAAATTGTCGCTCATCACAAACTCATACGCCGCCTCAACCACGGTCTCGGTGGTGCGCCCGGGCAGATCATCGCTAATATGTGCGTGTGACAGGCCAAGAATCGTGGTGTCGATGTCGCGGCCGGGAATCAAACCAACATAATTCAAGCCAACCTGAAAACTGTAATCGATCGCACTGCGATCTTCTGGCGCGAATCCGGCGCGGACAAAGGGGCTCAGCCCTTGGTCGCCGTACTCGCGGTAAACCATCTGCTCGCCGGACGCGTACACGCCCTGTATTCGGTCGTGTGACGCGCCACCTCGGAAGTCGTCAAACTCGCCCGAGTGCCACCAGCCACCGAGTTTGTACGTGCCGGGGAGGCCGTCAACATCCTCTGCCTGGTTGTGCCGATAGCCGACTTCCACCATGCCGAAAGTGCCTTGACTGTTACCCAGTTCCAAGTGCAAGCCATGTCGGTTGACCGTGTCGTCACTTTCGGGCGAGTCGAAGGTGTCACCATCGAAGACTCCGACCTGGCCATACCACGCCTCGCTTGGTTCCCAGAGCAACCGCAGGCCAAGCGCGGGAATGTAGAACGCCGGGCCGGTGTTGACCGTGTTCATCGAAATGAACTCCGGCCAGCCGAAGGTTGAGTTGAGGAACAGGCCGGCGGTGTCGAGCGTCGAGAATTCCTCATCCGCCAGCAGCAACCCGACACGCAGACTCAGCGACTCACCAGCGAACGATTTCTCCACCCACGACTCGTAAAGCCGCACACTTCCGTAGCCCTCGATGTTGCTCACGCCCAACATGTCACCGACGCGGCTGCCGATGCCGGAGCCGTGCAGATCCATGCCGCTCAATCGTAGCGTTAGTCCTTGCCAGCCAAGCGCTTGGCCAAGATCGGCCTCAATACCAAACGAGGCCAGTCCATTGTAGCCTGTTCCTGTGTGGTCACCGCCGGAGACGTTGCTCATCACCTCTGCAGTATAGTCAAAAAAAAGATCGATGCCCTGATCGCTCTTGAAAGTGGTGAACTCGGCCGCGGTTGCCAAGGACAACGTCATGACGATCGCAGTAAAAGTGGAAATGGTCTTCAAGGTTCAAGTTGTTGCAGCTTACTTGAGGGCATCGACGACGGTGTTGACGTTGTGCTTGAGCATGCCGATGTAAGTGCCAACGTCGTACTTCTCGCCGTGAGCCTCGTGCATGTCTCCCAACGCGCCGCATGCATCGGAGAACAACTCACCACCGATCTTCACGTCGGAGTCCTTGCTCACCCGCTTGATGGCCGCCGGGTTGACGCTGCTCTCGATGAAGATCGCCTTGATCTTTTTTTGCTTGATGAAGTCCACTGTCTTAACGATGTCAGCCAAACCGGCCTCGGTCACCGTTGACAAGCCCTGCACGGCGACGACTTGAAACCCAAACGCCTGGCCAAAATAATTGAACGCGTCGTGGCTGGTGACGAGGATGCGCTGCTCCCTCGGCACGGCGGCGATGCGCTTGAGCGCCCAGGCCCGCATCGCCTTGTACGACGCGACGACCGCTTGGCCGCGCTTGGCGTAGCCCGCCGCACCGGCGGGGTCGGCCTTACTCAAGCCATCGACCACGGTGACGACGCAGTTGCTCCACAGGATCGGGTCGCCCCAGACGTGTGGATCCCAGTGCCCCGCAAACTCCGGCGGCTCGAGACGATCTTTTTCCGGGATCGACTCGGTGACGGCGTAAACCAACTTGCCTGCGCGCGCCATGCGGAAAAACAGGTCGGTCATGCGCCCCTCGAGCATCAGTCCGGAGTAAAAAATAATCTTGGCCCGCTGGAGTTTCACCACGTCACCGGAGGCCGGCTTGTACAGGTGCGGGTCCACGCCCGGCCCCATCAGGCCGACCACCTTCACCCGGTCACCGCCGATTTCCTTCACCATGTCGGTCACCATGGTCGTGGTGGTGACGACGTTTAACTTGGCTGCGTGGGCTTGCGAAAAAGCCACTGCAGCCAGCAATCCGATTGTTAAAAACAAGGTTCGTTTCATCAGTAAAAAAGCGTCATGACGGGCCGAATGGGCAAAAAACCCTTAAAAACCGGCGGGACCGCCAAAAGTTAGGCAAGGCTATATTTCATCCCTGAGGCGAGGTCAACTAAAAAGTTAGCCTTGGCTAACTTTTTTGCGCCCTTGGCCAAGCGCTCTCAAGTTGCCTTTGTGGTTTGACTGCCCGGCGGCCGTTGTTTACCCATCGCTGCCATGACGTTTTCTCTCATTCGCCTCTTATCGCTGGGCCTTGTTGCGCTTGGCTTGTTCGCCGGCTTGGCCAAGCCCGCTGCCGGGGACTGGACTCGCTGGCGCGGCCCCGACCTGAACGGCATCTCCTCCGAGACCGGCTGGCTGGCCAAGTGGCCCGACGACGGCCCCAAACGCCTGTGGAAAGCCAAGGTCGGCACCGGCTTCTCGTCGGTGTCCGTCGCCAACGGCAAAGTCTACACGCTCGGCAACTCCGGCCGCGGCAAGGGCGAGGAGAAGGACACCGTGTTTTGTTTCGACGCCGCAACCGGCAAGGGAATCTGGTCGCACGCCTACGAGGCCAAGCTCGACCCGAAGTATTACGCCGGCGGGCCAAGCGGCACACCCACCGTCGATGGCAACCGTGTGTTCACGCTGGGCAAGCGCGGACAGCTGATCTGTTTTGGCGCAGCCGACGGCCACGTTGTCTGGCAGAAAAATATCGCCACGGAAACCAAGGGCAAGCGGCCGACGTGGGGCTTCGCCGGCTCGCCGCTGGTCATCGGCGGCACGGTGTTCGTCAACGTCGGCGCGCACGGCACGGCGCTCGATAAAAAGACCGGCAAGATTCTCTGGAGCACCGGCCGTGAAGCCGCTAGTTACTCGTCCATCGTGCCCCACGTCCGGGACGGGCGGCAGGAGTTGGTGATGTTCGCCCACAAGGCACTTGTTGCGCTGGATCCGAAGACCGGCAGCGTGTTTTGGAGTTATCCGTGGGAAACCAAGCACGACACCAACGTCGCCGACCCCATCCTCATCGGCGACAGGGTGTTCATCTCGTCCGGCTACGACCGCGGCTGCGCGCTGCTGCAGGTGGACGGCAACAAGGTGAGGAAGCTTTGGGAAAACAAAAACATGCGCAACCACTTCAACCCATGCGTGCTGATCGACGGCCATGTGTACGGCTTCGACGGCAACACCGGCCGCGCCACGCTCAAGTGCATCAAGCTGGCCACCGGCAAGGTGCAGTGGGAGGAAGACAGTTTCGGCGGCTTCGGGGCGCTTCAGGCGATCGGCAAAAAACTACTCATCATCAGTAATCAGGGCGAGTTGATCGTCGCGGAGGCCAACGCCGGTGAGTTCACGGAGATTTCCCGCGCCCAAGTGACCGGCCCCAAGTGCTGGACCACGCCGGTGCTGGCCAACGGCCGAATTTATTGCCGCAACTCCCGCGGCGACCTCACCTGCCTCGACGTCTCCGGCAAGTAACTACTCCACAGTTTCCCAGCAGCCAGAGCGGGCTGAGCGGGCGGCCGCGTCGGTGAAAAGTTGCACGCGCCAGCCGTCCTGAAGGTCGGGATGGCCGGTTTCCTCCCCGGCGAATGCCTGGCGCAGGCTTGGGAAAACATATTTCTCGAAACGATTGCCAAAACCGTTGTCCGGCACGTTGGCGATGATCTCCACCGGTTCGCCCGGCTTGGCCAAGGTCAGGTTTCCACTCACACGATCCAGGCCAAGCGACGCCTTGGTGCCGTGCAGTTCCAGCTCGGGCGCAATGCCCTTCCGGAAAAACGGCGTGTGCGACAGCACCAACGTCGCCACGGCGCCATCGTCAAACTCCCACGCCACGCTCGCATAGTCGAATGTCGTCCCCTTGCGCCTAGGCGCCCCCGCCTGGCCGCCCGCCTGGCCAAGCGCCAACGCCTCGGTGAGATTGATCGCACCCAGATCGGCCCTGGCCGGCGTGATCGTGTCAGCATGCGCCTGCACCCGCGTTGCCTCGCGGCCAAGCAGCCAGCGCAGCGTGTCGTAGGCGTGCGAGCCGACGTCGGCAATGCTGCCTGCCGCCGACAATCCGGCGTCATCGCGCCACGTGAGTGGCATGTCGTCCGGGCGCGGATTGTGCCAGCGGTAAACCACGCCGCGAATGTCACCCAACAAGCCGGACTCAAGCACCTCGCGGGTTCGCACCAACGGCTCGCAGTAACGCGTCCAAAACGGCACGTAATGCGCCAGCCCGGCATCGCGGTACGCCGCCCACATTTCGTAGGCTTCGGCGGCGTTCACGCCGACCGGTTTTTCACAGAGCAGATGTTTACCGGCATCAGCACAAGCCATCACGGCCTCGTGATGCAGCGCGTCCGGCGTGGCGACGATGACGAAATTCACATCCGGATGCTGCACCACCTCGCGCCAGTTGCCAGTCAGCAACGCCGCGCCGTCCTCCTCCCCGGCCCGCTCAAGCAGTTCGCGGCGGCGGGCGCAAAGGGCAACGATGTTAGCGCCGGTGGCTTCACGGATCTCCGCACGGTACGGCGCACCGATGTAACCGGTCGCACCGATCACACCTACTTTAAACTGAAACTCTCCCGAATTGGATGATTCGTTGTCCGGGTTCACGCGGCGTTGATAGTGTCGAGTCCCAGCCGGTTCAATCATAAACTCCCTTGGCGAAACACCTCGATGATGGCGGCATTGTCCGCCTCTCCAAACCCCAGTGCCTCGGCTTTCTCGAGCAGGTTTTGGTGCACATCCGTCAACGGGGTTTGGGCTCCCGTTTTCGAGGCCAAAAGGCGGATTAAACAAACATCCTTGAGATGTTGAACCAGCCGGGCCTGGGGCGGATGATATTCACCTCCGGCCATCTTGCCGCCCTTGGCCTCCATCGCAGCCGAAACAGCCGGTGTTTCTTTAAGCAGGGCCAACGCCTCACCGGCATCAAAGCCAAGCGCCTCGGCAAAAGCCAATCCCTCGCCCAAGGCGGCTCGGTTCAAGCCAAGGATGAGGTTGTGGACCAGTTTGAATCGAGAGGCCGCACCGACCGGTCCCACATGAAATCGCTTGGCCGCCAAGGCCTCAAGCAACTCCCAGTGGTGCTCGATCGTTTCGGTGTCGCCGCCGAGGAACAAGGTTGCCTCACCGTGCTTGGCCAGTTCGCTGGAGCCGGCCACGTTGGCTTCGAGATAGTAAGCGCCCTGCTTGGCCAAGCGTCGGCCTAGTGCTTCCATTTCGCCCGGCTCGCCGGTGGTGGTGTCGATGAAACAATGCCGGTCAGTCACCGCTTGGCCAAGTGCATCAATCACCCCGGCCACGACATCGCTCGTCGGTAGGCAGAGCAACACCGACTCGCATTGGCCCACCAGTTCGGTGGCATCGCCGCACATTGTCAGTCCGTTGACAACGGGAGCAGCAGGGTCATGTCCAAACACCTCCCAACCCTGCTTGACCAGGCATTGGCCGAGCGCCCCGCCCAGCAGTCCCACCCCGATGATGCCAACCCGTTGTGCCATTGTTTGTATGCGTCCGGGCTAATCCTTGATTTTTCCCTCCACGCCCTTGGGCATGAGGAGGATTCCCACCGCGCCGAACAGGTAAATCAAGCTGGTGATCCGGCCGATTTGCCGGAAGTCGTTGTCAAAATAGGCGATGAGCCCGGCGGTGACGAACACTGTTATGGCTGTGATGATGCGCCCGAAGTTGAAGCAGACGCCAGCCCCCACCGAACGCACACGCGTCACGAATAACTCCGGCAAAAACAACGGCAACCATCCGAAAAAGATGCCGCTGAAAAAGCCCAGCACCGCCGTCCACACGAGGAACATGACCGGCTCCGCCGGGCTGGAAAACCAAAACATGCACTGCGCGCTGCCGAGGCAAATCAGGCTGTTCAAAAAATAACTGCGCCGCCGTCCGACGAGACTGGCGATCCAGCCGCCCATGAAACTGCCGAAGATACCCGGCAGCGATCGCGCCATGACCACTTGCGCCTTCAGGTCATCCGACCCGGCATCCTCCGCCCATTTCACCGCCCAGTTTGAACTGCCCCACGAACCGAACAGTGGCACCGTCGCCAATAAAATCCCCACCAACGTAACCGCCAACATGCCTGACCGAAAAATTTCAACGGTATTCACATCAGGCTTAGCTTCCTCCGAAGTTTTTTCTGAATTTCCCATGCTCCGTTGAGCCAGCCAACGCGGTGATTCCGGCACGATCAGTGGCACCAGCAGACCCAGCACAATCGGCGCCGCGCCCATGAGCATCACCCAACGCCAGTCATCAACCGTCACCACGCGAAGTTTTCCTGCGACACCCACCATGAAAATACCGATGTTCGCTGCCGTGCCAATCACGCCCGCAAGCAGTGGTCGGGAGGCACTGGCCCAAGCTTCACTCATTAACGCCACACCGTTCGGCCACATCCCGCCCACGCCCATGCACACCACAAATCGCGCCACCAAAAGCTGCTCCGGCGACTGGACAAAGTAAGCCACAAAGGACACCCCCGAGTAGCAGCAGATCGCCGCCGTCATACCTTTCACGCGACCGAAGCGATCACCAATACGACCGAACATCAGGCCGCCCAGCGCCCCGCCAAACAACAATGCGCACACGTAGTAACCAAACCATTTACTGCTTGCCGCACCCAATCGTTTATCAGCTTCGGCCTGGGCCAACACCTGCAAATCCCCCTCGCCTGCTTCCTGGACCTGTTTTTGCGCAGCAGCTTGATCATCGGCCGTCACCTCAAACTGCTCGGTGCCGCGTAGCAAATCCTTGGCCGCCGAGCCCATTGAGAGCGACGTGATGCCCAGATGCATCCCAGCAAAAAACCAACCGAGGAAAGCCGCGATAATGATAATGTACCTGCCTGTCTGGGTAAGCTTGTGGATGGATTTGTTTTCGTTTGGATCTGGCACGATTGGCCTTTCGAGTTCGTTGAACGGGCGAATGATGCTGAAGACTTGCTGCTTCCGCAACAAATTGGTTTGGCCCGGCGAATGTCGCGTGAGACATTCCCAGCCCCGTATGATAACGGCAGACCAAAAATGATCCGGCTCGCGCTCATTGGCCAAGCAAAAGCGGCTAAATCGTACGGAGCCATCCGTACGCGACTGCACCGAGCGGCTTGGGCTGCGTTTGTACCGTTGACCGCCTCCGATGGCCAAGCAGGCCAGGCGCTTGGCCAAGCGACGACCGCCCCATCAACGGAAGCCCTGTTTACCGAACAAGCCAATGACTTTGACGCCGTCGTCATCGACGCCGATCCTGGCCAAGCGGCGAGCTTGGCCAAGGCCGCCGACGCCGGAAAACCGGCGCTCGCCGGCCCGTTGTTCGCCGACATCGCTGCGCTTGGCCAAGCGGACACCATGCTCATGCCGGCTCACACTTGGCGGTTTTTGCCGTCTATCCAGGCGGTCAAGCGCAGCCTCGACGCCGGAAAACTCGGCGAACCCGGACTGCTCCGCATCCACCGCTGGCTGCCGCCCAAGGCAACACCCGAGTCGCTCACCGAACGCATCCTGCCGGACGCTGACCTGGCCTGCTGGATGTTCGGCGGCGCTCCAGAAAAAGTCTGGACGCTGCAAACACCGAGTAACCCGGACTACATCCAGTTCCACCTCGGCTTCGCCAACGGCGGCATGGCGATGATCGACATTGCCTGTTCGCTCCCTGCGGGCGGCGACTACTTTTCGCTGTCGATAATCGGTGCCACCGGAGCGGCTTACGCTGACGATCATCACAACATGAACCTGCTCTACGCCGGTGACCAACCAAAAGCACTGCGCACCAGCGAAGGCCGCGCCGATCTCGCCGGGCAATTGCAGGAATTCGTCGATGCCATCCACGAACAACGCCAGGCCACCGTGATCCTCAAAGACGCCACGCGCGCCATCGCGGTGACCGAACAAATCATCGAGTCAGCAAACTCAAACCATGTGATCGAAAAAAAGGAGGACAGCTAATCGATGGCTGATTTGCGGAAAAAATTTCGAGTCGCCGTGTTGAGCCTGGTAAAGCACGACTACCTGCCGCGTGCCGTCGCCGCGCATCCGCGATTTGAATTGGTCGTCGTCACCGACGATGCCGGCCAGCCGGATTGGGTGCACGAACGCAACCAACGGTTCGCCGACGAGTTCGGCATCTCCTACTTGCGCGACATCGCCAAGGCGATCGCCGAATACGAACTGGACATGGCGGTGGTCAGTTCCGAGGCCGAGCGGCATTGCGACCTCGCCGTCCGCGCCGCCGACGCAGGGCTGCACGTCATTGCCGACAAGCCGATGTCCACCCGCCTCTCCGAATGCGATCGCCTGGTCGAGGCCGTTCAGCAAAACAATGTGAAATTTCTGTTGTGGAATCGCAATTTCTTGCCTGCTGTCATCCAAGCCAAAGAGGCGGTTCAGTCGGGAGTGATCGGTGAACTGCACGCCATTCATGTTGACTTTTATTTTTCAAAAGACGCCGGCCCGCCCAAGGGCACCCGCCAGCACGGCGACCCGCCGATCAACTGGCTCGAGCGACAACTCGAGGCGCACGCCGACGGCTCCGACGGAGGCGCTGGCATCGAGGCGATGGGTGAGTTGCAGATCGAGGGCATCTATCCGCTCGGCTACATCCGTATGCTCACCGACGCGAATGTGCGGCGCGTGTTCGCCCGCACTGCGACACATTTCCATCAGGTCAATGTCGATAACCACGTGGATGACCTTGCCACGGTCTCGCTGGAACTTGACAACGGCATCGTCGGTTCGCTTTGCATCGGTCGCATCGGTGCGGCGAGCCACCCGGACATCGGCGAAATCAAGATTCACGCCATCGGCTCGAAAGGCGGGATTGTCATCAGCGAGGCCCGGCCGGAGGTCAGCATCCATTACCGCGACCAGCCGCCGCTGGAGTTCAAGAATGAACGCGTCGCCAACGAGAATGACTTCCTGCTGATGGACGACTTCGCCCGCGCACTCGACACCGGCTGCGAACCGATCCTCAATGCCAGGGGCGGGCGCGACATCGCCGCCACCGTTTTCGCCGCTGTCGAGTCCGGCAAAACCGGCCAACCGGTGGAGGTGACCCACTAAAATGACATCCGTTGAATTAAAAAAATCGCTGCATAACGGCGGGCCGCTTTTCGGGACACTGATCGTTTCGCCTTCCCCGTTCTGGCCGAAGGTGCTTGGCGACTGCGGACTCGATTTCGTGTTCATCGACACCGAGCACATTGCGCTGGATCGCAGCCAGGTTTCGTGGATGTGCCGCACCTACGCCGCGATGGGGTTGCCGCCGCTGGTGCGCACCATCTCCCCTTCGCCGTACGAGGCGACGATGGTGCTCGACGACGGCGCAGCGGGAGTCGTCGCACCGTACATCGAGCAGGCCGAGCAGGTGCAGCAATTGCGCGGCGCAACCAAGCTGCGTCCGCTCAAGGGCCAGCGCCTCAACGACGCCCTCGCCGGCGAACCGCTCCCTGGCGATCTCGCCAACTACGCGCCCGGCCTCAACGAAAACAACCTGCTCATCGTTAACATCGAGAGCGTGCCGGCCGTCGAAAACCTCGATCGCATCCTCGACGTGCCTGGCATCGACTCGGTGCTAATCGGGCCTCACGACTTGTCGTGCAACCTTGGCAAGCCGGAGCAATACGACGATCCCACGTTTCTCAAAACCGCCGAAACGATTTTTGCCAAGGCGCGAGCCAAGGGCATCGGCGCCGGCATTCACGCGTGGGGCGACACCGCCAGCCAGGCGCGCTTCGTCAACATGGGTGCCAACCTGCTCATCCACAAAGCCGACATCACTTTTTTCAAAAATGGCATCCGCGACGAACTGGCGGAAATCCGTGAGAAACTTGGTTTGCAGCCAGGCGACACCACGACCGGCGAAGTGAACATTTGATCACCCAATGAACCGGAACCGACTGTTGGCCGGCTTGGCCGTTTTGTTCGCCGCGTTTGGCCAAGCGCAGGCCAAGCCGTCGCCGCCCAACATCGTTCTCATCGTGGCGAACGACCTTGGCTACGGGCAGTTGGGCAGCTACGGGCAGAAACAAATCCGCACGCCCCACCTCGACCGCCTGGCCGCCGAGGGGACGCGCTTCACGCAGTTTTACGCCGGGCATTGCGTGTGCGCGCCGTCGCGCTGCGTGCTGATGACCGGCTACCACACCGGGCATTGCTCGACCCGCGTCAACGGTGGCGGCGCTCCGTTGCTCGACAGCGACATCACCCTCGCCGAGGTGCTCAAGGGCGCCGGCTACGCCACGGGCTGTTTCGGCAAGTGGGGGCTCGGCGACCACGGCACGGCGGCAAGGGCAGTTTTTACGAGGGCGGCATCCGGGTGCCGCTGCTGGTTCGTTGGCCGGGCCGGGTGCCGGCCGGGGCGACCGACGACCTGGCCTGGGCGTTTTGGGACGTGCTGCCGACGCTGGCCGAGTTGGCCAACGCCAAGCCGCCCGCAGGCCTTGACGGCGCGCCCTTGGCCAAGCGGCTGCTGGGCGAAAAACAAACGCCACCGGAACGGTTCTTGTATTGGGAAACCCAGCCACAAAACCAAGGCGGCAAACCGCCGTGGGCCGTCGCGGCCCGTCGCGGAAACTGGAAGGCGCTCCGGCAAAAGCCCCATTTGCCATTGGAACTTTACGACCTCGGCATCGATATCGGCGAAACGCGCAACGTGGCAGAAGCCCATCCCGAGGTCGTGAAACAATTCGAGGCGTTCCTCAAGACCGCGCGAACCACCAGCCGCACCTACCCGGTCGAGGAGCCACTCTGGAAATATGAGCCGCTGAAAACCGGCTTCGTTCGATAACCGCCACAACCCATCCCATGACAGTCACGAAAGCATCCCGATTCCTCCGCTTGGCCAAGCGGATCACTGTTCTCGGCTTGGCGGCAGTTGCCCTCGCCTCGTCAATGGCACAGCCAGCCGACAAGCCGACGGAAAGCCAAGCGCTGCTCCTCGGCCAGTTCAAGCCGCAGCCGATGCTCAAGGTGCCGGAAAACCTTGTCGAGCGGTCGAAGTTTCCCTGCATCGACTTCCACGGGCACCTAGGCCGGATGAAGCCGGAGGAAGCCATCGCCATCATGGACGACTGCAACGTCAAGCTGTTCGTCGATTTCGACGGCCGCTGGGGGGAGATTCTCGAAAAACAAAAGGCCAAATACCGCCGCTGGCCCGGCCGGGTGATTCACTTCACGCGCATCCCCTGGCGCTTCATCAACGAGCCGGACTTTTCCGAGCGCGCGGTCAAGAGCCTGGAAGAGGCGGTCAAGGCCGGCGCGCGCGGGCTCAAGGTGTCCAAGGCGCTTGGCCTCTACGTCCGCGAAAAGGACGGTAAACTGATCGCGGTGAACGACCTGCGGCTCGATCCGGTCTGGGCCAAGTGCGGCGAGTTGGGCATCCCGGTGGCCATTCACGTGGCCGACCCGGACGCCTTCTTCCTGCCGCTGGACGGCCGGAACGAGCAATACGAGGCGCTCGTCCGCAACCCGCTCTGGCGTTTTTACGGCAAGGATTTTCCCTCGAAGGACACCCTGCTCGGGCAGCGCAACGACGTCATCGCGCGGCATACCAAGACGACCTTCGTCGGCTTGCACGTGGCCAATCGGCCGGAGAACCTCGCCGAGGTGGCGGCACTGCTGGATCGCTATCCAAACCTTTACGTCGAGTTCGGCGCGCGGCTCAGCGAGCTGGGCCGCCAGCCGTACACCGCCCGCGATTTCTTCCTCAAATACAGCGACCGCATCCTCTTCGGCATCGACCGCGGCAGCATGAGCCGGTTTCAGTATCGCGTTTATTTCCGGTTCCTCGAGACGCGCGACGAATACTTCCACCACGGCGGCGGGCTGGGCCGGTGGCGCATCTACGGCATCCACCTTCCCGACGACGTGCTGAAAAAAGTCTACTACAAAAACGCCGCCAAATTATTGGGGCTGGATAAGTGAACGCAGACCCCCGCGCTTGATCCCTACCCTTAGCTCACCCGCGTGCCGACTTTGCCGCCGAGGATGATTTTGCGGAAGTTGTGTTTTTTGAAGAGGTCGAAGACGATGATCGGCATGCCGTTGTCCATGCACAGCGAGAACGCCGTTGAGTCCATTATCTTGAGCCGTTTCTGCAGCGCGTCGAGGTAGCTGATTGTTGCGAAGCGCTTGGCCTTCGGGTTTTTCATCGGGTCGCTGTCGTAGATGCCATCGACTTTTGTGGCCTTCAAAATCACCTCTGCGCCGATCTCGTTGGCGCGCAGCGCGGCCGCCGTGTCGGTGGAGCAGTACGGGTTGCCCGTGCCGCCGCCGAAGATCACCACGCGGCCCTTCTCCAAGTGACGCACGGCGCGGCGGCGGATGAACGGCTCGGCGACCTGCGACATGCTGATGGCCGACTGCATGCGGGTCGGCACGCCCTGTTTCTCGAGCGCGTCCTGCAATGCCATCGAGTTGATCACCGTGGCGAGCATGCCCAT
>Ga0208391_1000477_pt1 | contig 21771 bp, 15 predicted proteins | sample Knorr_S23_td_Bot_FD_185612 | JGI IMG/M metagenome (GOLD analysis project Ga0208391, IMG submission 185612) | Marine microbial communities from Southern Atlantic Ocean transect - Knorr_S23_td_Bottom_ad_3770_LV_A (SPAdes) (version 2) | ecosystem: Environmental > Aquatic > Marine > Oceanic | place... | reverse complement strand
ATTTCATTTATTTTGCTTTTTTTGAATTCATTTTAATTTAAAATGGTAAAATATAAATTTAATGGAAATTAGCAAACAAAATTATTTGGTTCATCTTAATAAGAATCAAAAAGAGGCTATAATTGATCTTGAGGGTCCTTGTTTAATTGTTGCTGGAGCAGGATCAGGCAAAACGAGAGTTTTAACATCAAGAGTAGTACACATAATCAAAGAAAAAAAGGCCTGGCCAAATCAAATTCTCTGCGTCACCTTTACTAATAAAGCTGCAAGAGAAATGCAAAATCGAATTGCAAACTTTTTAAAGGAAAAACAAACATCAATACCATGGCTTGGAACATTTCATTCTGTTAGTGCTAAGCTTTTGAGAAGGCATGCTGAAGCTGTAGGTTTGAATTCACGTTTTACAATTATTGATCAAGAAGATCAGTTAAGATTAATAAAAAATATCTGTAAAGCTGAAAATATAGATATAAAAAAAATAGCACCACAATTCATTTTAGCTTTTATTAATCAATGGAAAAATAAAGGTTTGCTACCCAAAGATGTGGTTGTAAAAAAAGGTCTACCTTTAGAAAACGCTATATTAAAAGTTTATAAGTTTTATCAAGAAAGATTAAAAATTTTAAATTCATGTGATTTTGGTGATTTGATTTTACACTGCGTAACTATGTTTGAAAATAATTCAGATATACTCGAATTATACTTAAAAAATTTTAAATATATTCTTGTCGATGAGTACCAAGACTCAAATCACATTCAAAGTAAATGGCTTAATTTACTTGCCAAAAAAAATAATAATATTTGCTGTGTGGGGGATGATGATCAATCAATTTATAGTTGGAGGGGAGCTGAAATTAAAAACTTCCTGAATTTTAATAAAACATACAAAAATACTAAAATTATTAAACTTGAACAAAATTACAGATCTACACAAAACATACTTAGTGCTGCTTCAGGATTAATTTCAAAAAATAATGATAGATTAGGAAAAAAATTATGGACTGATGGTAAAGATGGAGAACTTATAAAATTAACTTGTTATAAAAATGGGAGAGAAGAAGCTACAGGAATTAGTGACATTATTGAACAAAAGCTTAAAAAAAAGTATTCATTAAATAGTATATCAATTTTGGTCAGGGCAATTTTTCAAACCAGAGAGTTTGAAGAAAGATTTTTAAAAATAGGCATGGGTTATAGAGTAATCGGAGGAACAAAATTTTACGAAAGAGCTGAAATTAAGGATAGTGTGGCGTTTTTAAGAATTGTAAATCAAAAAAATGACGACTTGGCCTTTGAAAGAATAATCAATGTACCCAAAAGATCTGTAGGCGATAGCACGATAAAACAACTGTATGACTGGGCTAGAAAAAATAAAAAATCATTAGAAGATTCTGCTGTTGAACTTTTACAATTAAACAAAATTAAACCAAAAGCAAAGTTAGGATTAGTCAAAATATTAAACCTATTCAATAAATGGAGATTAGATTTAAAAGAAAAAAAACATTATGAGTTAATGGAAATTATTTTAGATGAGTCTGGTTATTCTAAAATGCTAAAAGATAAAAAAGATTTAGAAAATGAAGGAAGGCTCGAAAATTTAAAAGAATTGATTAGAGGAATGCATGACTTTGACAACTTACAAGGTTTTTTAGAACATGTTGCTCTCGCTACCTCAATAGACCAGGACTGGGATGGTAAAAAAGTTAACTTGATGACAATGCACGCTGCTAAAGGCTTAGAATTTGATGCTGTTTTCTTGCCCGGTTGGGAAGAAGGTTTGTTTCCTCATCAAAAGTCCTTGGAAGAAAAAGGAGATCTAGCTTTAGAAGAAGAAAGACGTCTTGCTTACGTGGGTCTTACCAGGGCCAAAAAGGAATCTTTTATATCATTCGTGATGAGCAGATTTTACCGTGGAGATTGGGTTGAATCATTAGCTTCAAGATTTATTGATGAACTTCCAGAAGAAAATATAAAAAAGGAAGAAATTAAAGAACAAAATCATGAAGACTTCTTTTTTAATCAAGACGTTAATTACAATGAGGGGATAAGAAGCCCAGGTTGGGCAAGATTACAAAGTAAGAAATTAAAAAAAATCAAATGAGTGTGATAAAAAAATTACGAAAACTCTTCAAATTTTATAAACTTGACGGATATATAGTTCCTAAAAATGATGAATTTTTTGGTGAATATGTCGATGATAGAGATGATAGGCTAAATTTTATTTCTTTGTTTTCAGGCTCTGCTGGACAAGGATTAATTTTAAAAAAAAAAGCCTATTTATTTGTAGATGGCCGTTATACTTTGCAAGCCAAAAAAGAATCAAATAAAAATTTTAAAATAGTAGAAATTCAAAAAACTAAGCCATCAAAAATACTAGCAAAAATTAATCAAAAATTAAAAATTGGATTTGATCCCAAATTGTTTAGTGAGGCTAGTTTAATAAACAATTTCCAAACAAAAAATACTACCTTGATTCCCATCGAAAAAAATCTGATCGATAAAATATGGTTAGATAGACCCAAAGTTAAAATTAATAAATTTTTTATATTAAACTCAAAACATGCGGGCAAAGACTATAAAAGCAAAGTAAATATGATTTGTAAAATCTTAAAAAAAAGAAAAATTAACAAACTTTTTATCACAGCTCCAGAGAACTTAGCCTGGATTTTAAATATTAGAGGAAAAGATAGCAAATATTCTCCTTTACCTAATTGTCACGCAATAGTTGATAATAATAAAAAAATAACACTTATTGTAAATAAAAATAAAATTAATAAGAAATTTAGATCTCACTTCAAAAATATTTTAAATTACATTAGTTCATCAGATATTATTAAATATTTTAATATTCTAAGTAACAAAGAGGTTTTTTTGATTGATAAATTCTCTTGTTCCTTTTTTTACAAAAAGGAAATAGAAAAAAGATTTAAATGTGAGGAAAAAATTGACCCTATATATTTTTTAAAAGCAAAAAAAAATAAGGTTGAAATAAACAATTCGATTAAATCTCATATTAAAGATGGTGTTGCGTTAACAAAATTTATTTATTGGATCAAAAATAATATCGATAAACTTAAAATTACTGAGATGAGTGCTGAAAAAAAACTTGAAAAATTTAGAAAACAAAATGCAAACTATCAATTCCCCAGTTTTAATACAATATCAGGCTCCGGACCTAATGGCGCGATTGTTCACTACAGAGCAAATAATAAAACTAATAGATTAATTAAAAAAAATGATATTTATCTTTGTGATTCAGGAGGTCAATATCACTATGGCACAACTGATGTCACAAGAACATTATGTTTTTCTAACCAATCACAAAAGATTAAAAATATTTTCACAAAAGTTTTAAAAGGACATATTGGTGTAGCTACATATAATCTTAATAAAAATACAACTGGCAAACAATTAGATATCGTTGCAAGAGCCCCTTTGAAAAAAATTGGTTTAGATTATGCTCACGGAACAGGACATGGCGTAGGATATTTTTTAAATGTACACGAAGGACCTCAGGCTATATCTAAATTTAATAATGTAAAAATAGAGGAAGGTATGATCCTTTCAAATGAACCAGGCTATTATGAAACAAATAAGTTTGGAATTAGGATTGAAAACTTGGTTTACACAAAAAAAATTAAAAATAAATTAAAATTTGTAAATTTAACTCTTGCACCAATCGAAAAAGATTTAATTAATTTTAAATTATTAAAAGAAAATGAAAAAAAATATTTAAATGAATATCACAAGAAAGTTTATCTAATTTTAGGTTCTTATCTTAATAAAAACGAAAGAATTTGGTTAAGATCATTTTTTAATTAATAATTTTATTCCAATCTTCTTCAGACAAAATTTTAATATTTAAATTTTTTGCCTCATTAATTTTTCTTATTGTTGGTTTTTGAGGCCCCGCAACAAGAAAATCGGTCTTTTTACTAATACTGCTAACAATCTTTGCCCCTAAACTTTCAGCTAACGATTTTAATTCTGATCTACTTCTATCCTCAAAAACGCCCGTAAATATAATTGATTTTCCGCTTATTGGAGTTTTTTTACTTAAATGCTTATAATCTTCAACATTAAGCAAATCAATTAGTTTAGAAACAATTTTTAAATTTTTATCATTAGAAAAAAACTTTTTTAATGATTCTGTTTGGGAATTTCCTATACCATCTATAGACTGAAGTTCATCAAGATGTCTTTGATTATCTTTATTTAACTTTTTGGACGTCGCAAAAAATTTTTGAACATTTAAAAAATGTTTTGCTAGTATTTTTGCATTTTCTTGACCTATATGACGAATACCAAGAGAAAAAATAAACCGCTCCAATGAAATTTTTTTACTTTTATTAATTGAATTTTTTAAATTAGTAATTGATTTTTCGCCCCAGCCATCAAATTTTTTTAAAATATTTATATCTAAATTAAAAATATCATAAGAATATTTAACTAATTTTTTATTCCAAAAATTATCTACTACTTTTTTTCCAAGCCCTTCTATATTAAATGCATCCTTTGATACAAAATGTTTTAATTTTTCTCTTAATATATCTTTGCAGTTAAAGTTTGGATCAGGACATCTAGTTACAGCATCTTTTTTTTTCGTATTATTGTTGAATTCTTTTACTACCTTTGAGCCACACGACGGACACTTTTGTGGAAAAATAAATTGCTTCGTATTTTTGTTCCTTTTTGATTCATCTACATATAATACTTGAGGAATAACATCTCCTGCTCTCTGAACACAAACAGTATCGCCGATTCTTATACCTTTTCTATTAATCTCATCTTCGTTATGCAAAGTGGCATTTGATACGACAACACCTCCAATAGTAATTGGATCAATTTTTGCAACTGGAGTTAGCGCACCAGTTCTTCCAATTTGGATTTCAATATTTTTTATTTTTGAAAATCCCTTTTCAGAAGAAAATTTATGTGCTATTGCCCATCTGGGTGAGTTTGATACAAATCCAAGTCTTTTTTGTAATACTAAATCATCAACTTTATAAACAAGTCCATCTAAATCAAAATTAATATCTGATTTTTTTTCTTCAATAATTCTATGGTTTCTATCAATTTCCTCAACGCTGTTCACTAATTTAGTTAATGAACTTGTTTTAAAACCCCATTCTTTTAAAAGTTTTAAATATTCTGATTGCTTTTCAAAATTTTGCGGTTCTACAACGCCAAAACCATAAGCAAGAAATTTTAGAGGTATTTTTTTAGTTTTCTTATAATCTTTTTGTCTTAATGAACCTCCCGCTGCATTTCTTGGATTAGCAAAGAGTTTATCCATTTTTTTAAAGTCATACTTAGATATGTAAACTTCGCCTCTTACTTCTAAAATTTTAGGAAAATTAGTTTTTTGAATTTTTTTAGGAATATTATTAATAGTTTTAAGATTGTTGGTTATATCTTCTCCAGTTTTACCGTCACCACGGGATAATCCAAGAACAAAAATTCCATCTACATATTTTAATGATGCAGAAATTCCATCAATTTTTGGTTCTGCTGAAAAAACTATTTTATCATAACTTTTTAGGTTCAAAAAATTTCTAATTTTTTTAATAAAATCTGCTACGTTTTCTTTGGAAAAAGCATTTGATAATGACAACATCGGAACTTCATGATCCACTTTCTTAAATCTAGCTAAAGGTTTGTAACCAACTTTTTGACTTGGTGAGTTTTGGTCTTTTAAATATTTATACTTTCTCTCAAGATCTAATACTACTTGCTTAATACCATCATAATCCTTATCTGAAATAAGAGGACTATCATGTTCGAAATAGGCCTTGTCATATTTTTTTAATTTGTTAATTTTTTTTATATAAATCTTCTCAATTTCTTTTTTTTGCATTAATGCTTACTCAAATAAACCTTTTATTTTTCTTCTTATTAAACCCATTTCCTTTGTTTTTTTGATTTTCTTTGTTTTATATTCTTTGTTAAATACTTTGTAACTTCTTTCGTACCATGTGCCAGATTGATAATTATATCCTAGTATTGCCGCCGCTTGCTTTGCTTCTTCAACTAACCCAATATTGTAATAAACTTCAACAAGTCGATGTAAGGCTTCTTCAATAAAAACTGTTTTATCGTATTTTTCGACAACTATTTTTAGCCTATTAAGTGCGGGAATCCATTTTTCTGTTTTCATATAGTATCGAGCTATAGACATTTCTTTAGCTGCTAACTGATCTATGATTAAATCTAATTTAAAACGCGCATCAATTGCGTAATCTGTTTCTGGATAGGTTAATATTATAAATTCAAATTTTTCTTTAGCTTGCACTAGAGGTTGCAAGTCTTTTTTTTCATCCAAAATCTGTTCATAATAGCATATAGCTATTAGGTAATGAGCATAAGGTATATTTTTATCTGCTGGATAATTTGTAATATGTCTTTCTAAACCAAAAATACTATTTGAAAAAGCGTTTCTTGAATATTCTGCATAGCTAGCCATAAGACTTGCTTTCGCGGCCCATTTGCTTTGTGGCAACAAACTTTCAGCTTCTTTAAATTTTTTTGCTGCATAAAAAGCATCGCCTTTTTTGAGCGCATCAACTCCTTCAGCATAAATAGCGACAACCATTTCTTTTTCTGTTGGCTCAGATACAATTTCCTTATTATTTTTTTTTGAACAAGCTAATAGTAAAAAAACTGATAATAATAAAATTAAAAAAACTTTGAACATTTTAGATAAAAAATCATTTTATCAAAATATTTGATTATTACAATTTTCTTAGTTGATTTTTAGTTTATGCGTTTGCGGCTATAGGTCTTATGTAGCTACTGTCTTTGTTATCTTTTTCTTTTTCTTCGAAGCTTTCGAATTCCCAATTTGATTTATCTAATAAAAATTCCCTTAATAAAGCATTGGTAAGTTGGTGTCCACCCTGTGAGGTTTTAATATGACCAAAAATTCTGTGTCCTGAAAGCATCAAATCTCCAAGACAATCTAATATTTTGTGGCTTACAAATTCATCTCTAGATCTAAGCCCATTTTCATTTAATATTTTATTTTCATTAACCACAATTGCATTTTCCAAAGAACCACCCTTAGCTAGTCCCTGACTAATTATTTGATCAATATCTTCATATAAACAAAATGTTCTTGAATTATATATTGAAGTTAAATCTCCATTGCTTAATTTGAATTCTTTCCTTCGAGTTCTGATTAACGGATTTTTATATACTATTTCAAAATCGATTATCAAATCTTTCGTAAGTGGTTCGATGGAGATACACTTTGGTCCATCTTTAACTTCAACTTTTTTGAGAACTTTAATAAATTTTTTCGAATAGTTTTGCTCTTGAGTACCAACTAATCTTATAGCCTCTACAAAATCAAAAGCAGAACCATCCATTATTGGAACTTCTGAAGCATCAATCTCAACCAGAACATTATCAATTCCTTCTAAATAAAAAGCTGCCATTAGGTGCTCAATAGTAGAAACTGACACTCCATATAAATTTTTTATTTTTGTACACAGTATCGCTGAGCTTACATTTTTATAACTTGCTTCAATTATATTTTTTGTATTATCAACATCTGTTCTTTTAAATTTAATACCTGAGTTAACTTCAGCTGGTTTTAAAGAAAGATTTACCCTTATACCGTTATGTAAACCTACGCCCTCAAATTCTATTGGTTCTTTAAGTGTTTTTTGCATATGATTCTGCATGAGGTGAAGATATAAAAGCTCCGGGAAACTTGAAAGACAACTTGTATTACTAAACAATACAATCTAATTTTATTTTCTGTTTCCAAAAATTTTAGCAAAAAAGCTTATTTTTTGACTATTTTCATTTATTAACTCGGATATAGCTTCAGTCTCCCATCCATCTTTAATTATTTTAAGTGCTCCTAAACATGAATCAAAATTTTCGCCAGACTGAGTTTCACTTTCCTTTTTATTATTTTTGCCTAATTTTTTAACTTTCAATCCAAAAAAGTTTGAACAATACTTTTCTAAATTAAAAAGATTAGATCCCCCTCCAACTATAAAAAAATTTGTTCCAAAGGTTGAACTTAATCCTGTTCCAATTATTTGTTTTTTTATCATTTCAAAAATTTCATCCAGTCTAGCTTTTACAATATTTAATATCAAAGATTGACTTATTTTTCTAAAACTTGAATTATTAAAGTAAACATCTTTTAAATAATCATTTTCATCAAAAAGTTCTTCGTTATTTTGAAATGAAAAATCAATTTTGTTTATTATGTTTTCAGACTCTTCTAAACTTAATGAACAAACTTTCGAAATATCTTTTATAATGTGGTTAATGCCAATAGAAAAAGTTATAGAATGGACTAATGCCAAATTCTTGAATAATCCGAGACTAGTTTTTTCAAATCCCATATCTATCAAAATCGAACCAAATTGAAGTTCATTATCATTTAATAATTTTGCAGCCAAAGCAAAAGTACATGAAATGAATCTTTCTACTTCAATATCACAGTCGATAAATGCTTGATTAATATTTTTTATATTATTTTTGGGCATGGTGACAAAAGTCATTTCATGACTCAAAGAGTCTGCATAGACATCAATTGGTTCTTCAATAAATGTTTTTCCATCAACAATGTAATTATGATTAAAAATATGAATTATAGATTGTTTGTCGTCATTATGAATTACTTGTTTTTTTGCTTCTTTTAATAAAAATTCAATATCATCTTTATGAATTTTGGATCCATCAATTTTTCTATGCTTTGAAAATTTAGTACATAAAAATTCAGGTTGTTCGATAACCACGTTAATTTTTTTAAGTGAAACTTTAGCTTTTTTTTCTGAAGTGCTTATACACGATCTAATCACTTGAGAAGCGTTTGTTAAGTTTACTATAACACCATTATGAATTCCTTCTGACCGAGTTACAGCAGTAGATAAAATTTCTGATGTGTCACCATTATTAATTCTAAAAATAAGACATTTTATATTTATATTGCCTAGTTCAATTATACCTCTTGGATCATCAGAACCCATTACTCTACTACTATCTTACCATGTATCCTTAAATCAATGATATTATAATTTCCAAAATCTTTACGAGCCAACAATTCAACAGATTGTTGAATTGCTTCTGGTATTTTGCTAGCTGGGAATTTAATTATTTGGTTATTTAAAAGTTCTAAGTCCCATCGACCAATTTGAAAATAATAAAAATTTTTAACTCTCTGCTTTGGAAAATTGTTATTTCCTAATTGATCAAAAAAATTTATAAAATCTTGTTCGGCCTTTTCACCAAAAATGCTTGGCAAATCATCAAAAAGCATGTTTTCGCTAAAAGTAATCAAATTAGATGAACTGTCTAGTAGATATTTACTATTCTCTTTAAACAAAATCGCAACAGGTTCTGTTTCATAAACATTTATTATTATCGTGTTTGGATATTTTTTTTTAACTTCAATTTTTTCCAAAAATTCGATTGATTTTAAAGGTCTTTCTATGTCATTTCTTTCAATAAATAGAATATTCTTTTCATAAATTTCTGTTAATTTTTCAATAATTGTACTTTCTTCGATTAAATGATTGTTTACAATTTTTATGTTTTGTATTTTAAAAAAAAGATTTTTTTTTTTAGGAAAAACGTTAAATTCGTTTGGACTATAAGTTGTTAAAAATATAAACGCTGCCAATAATATAATTATTCTATATAATTTTTTCATTTATTAGAGCTGGCATTTTCAGTCATCCAGACAATTAGATCTTCAAACTTTATACCACAATACTGGGCTATTTCTGGAACAAGAGATAGTTTTGTTAGGCCGGGTTGAGTATTTGTCTCTAACAAATAAAATTTGTTTTTAAAAAACCTAAAATCAGACCTTGTAATTCCTCTGCATCCTAATAGTTCGTGCGCTTTCTTTGCTAAACCAAGTATCTCTTTGTATTTTTTTGGAGAAAGAGGAGCTGGCATAATGTGCCGGGTTCGCGCAGTATTCGAATATTTGGCTGTATAATCATAAAATTGTCTTCTGGGTACAAGTTCTATTGCACCCAATGCCTTCTCACCCATAACCGCTACCTGAATTTCTCTTCCAGGAATATATTCTTCAACAAGAATTCTATCATAATTCTCCTTTAATTTTTTATATTTACTTGTAAATTGTTTTTTATTTTTACAAATAGACACTCCTAAACTTGATCCCTCGTTAATTGGTTTAATTACAATTGGAAATTTAATTTTTTTATTATTAATTTTTTTATTTAAATTTCCTTCATGATCTTTTTGCAGTAAAAAATATTTGGGCACTTTTAAATTATTCTTTATGAATATAAGTCGTGATAACTCTTTATCCATCGCTAAACTGGATGATAAAACTCCAGAATGTGTATAGGGAATTTTTAGTGATTCTAAAATACTTTGAACAAATCCATCTTCTCCATATTTTCCATGCAATGCATTAAAAACTATTTTTGGTTTTAATTGCTTTAATTCATCAACAAAATATCCTTTTGCATCTAGATCTACTACTTTGTATCCTTTTTTTTTCAATGCTTTAGAACAAGCTTTTCCGGTTAAAAAACTTATTTTTCTCTCACCAGATAGACCTCCCATAAGCACAACAATTAAATTACTCATAACTTTTCCCCAATAATTTGAAGTTCTAATTCAAGATTTGTTCCAGTTTTATCTAAAACTTTGTTCTTTACTTGTTCAATCAATTTTTCCAAATCTTCGGATTTGGCATTTCCGTTGTTAACAAAAAAATTGCAATGTTTCTGAGAAATTTGGGCATCACCTACTTTCATTCCTACGCAGCCAGAATCTTTAATAAGTTTCCAAGCTTTTTTATTTTCAGGATTTTTAAAAGTACTGCCGCAAGTCTTAATTTTAGATGGTTGTGTCAATTTTTTTTTTTCTACAAAACTATTTATCTTCTCTTGAATATTTAATTTATTATCTTTTTTTCCTTTAAAAGTAGCGCTGATGAAAATTAAATTATCATCTAAACTAGACCCTCTATAATGAAATTTTATATCCGATGACTGAATAACTTTAATATTACCGTTAAAATCTATTACCTGTAAGGAAACCAATATTCTTGAAATATCTTCCTCATAACAACCCGAATTCATGCGAACAGCACCGCCTATAGTTCCTGGTATGCAAGACAAAAACTCAAATCCTGATAATGAATTTTTTAAAGCAAAACTTGAAACATTTTTATCCAAAACTGAGGCGCCTGCAATTATTGTATTTGGATCAAATAGGGATATGTGGGAGAAAGATTTTCCAAATTTAATAATAATTCCATTGAAACCACCATCCCTAATTAAAGTATTAGAACCAACGCCCAAAACTTTAATTTCCTTTATTTCCTTTATTTCCTTTATTTCTTTTAAAAAGATAGATAGTTCTAATAAGCTTTTTGGTCTAAACAAAATTTTGGCTGGACCTCCTAAATTAAACCATGAAAGTTTTGATAGACTCTCATTAAACGAAATTTTACCTGAAATTTTGTTTTTTATATTTTCTATTTGTAGCATCAATGTCATTGTAGTTCAGTACCAATTTCTCTTATCCAATTTGAAATACTGCCAGCTCCCATGCAAATTACAATTTCATCATCAAATAAATTCTTTTTTAAAAAGTTTTTTAGTTCATTTCGGTTTTTTATATTTATAACTTGAATTCCAGATTTCTTTGAAATTAATTGAGAAAAATAATCTTGACTAAAATTATTATCAACTTTTTCACCAGCAGCATAAACTGGGCAAAGTACAACTGCATTACTTAATTTGAAGGACAATGCAAATTCTTTTTTAAGGAGTTTAACTCTGGAGAATCTATGTGGTTGAAAAACACATATTATTTTTCTATCAGTGTAAACCTGTCGAGCGCTGTTTATGACTGCTTTTATTTCTGTTGGATGATGTGCATAATCATCATAAAAATCTCTATTATCAATCGAAAAGACTTTTGTAAATCTTCTTTGTATACCTGAAAATTTTTTCAAAGCCTTTTTTATTGTACTTATTTTAATACCAAGATTTAAAGCAATGGCAATTGATGCGGTTGCATTAGTAACATTATGATCTCCTAACAAATTAACTTGTATATTTTTAACTTTATAAATTTTAGAACCAACAACTTTTATTTTTAAATCAAAAATTGAACAGTTTGTTTTCTTTTTTACATTAAAAATTTGATAATTTGATTTTTTATCAAATCCGTAGGTAAAAAAATTACTAGTTCTGCATTTATATAATAGGGATTTCAAATTATCATTATCTAAACAAATAAGTGATTTTCCAAAAGATGGTGTTTTTTCGATAAACGAACGAAAGCTGTTTTTAAGTCTGTTAAAACTTTGATAATAATCCAAATGTTCTTTATCTACGTTGGTAACAATAGAATAGGTTATCGGCAACTTTAAAAAACTTCCATCAGATTCATCAGACTCTATGACGGCCCATTCACCTTTTCCCAAATGAGCAGTATTTTTAAGTGAATTTATTACTCCTCCATTAATTACTGTGGGATCCAGTCCTGCTTCTGCCAAAATATTTGCTGTTAAAGAAGTAGTGGTTGTTTTTCCATGTGAGCCTGCAATAATTATATTTTTTTTCAATGCCACAATATTAGCCAACATTTCACCTCTTTTAAAAATAGGTAATTTTTTAACTTTTGATGCAATAAGTTCTATATTATTTTTTTTAATGGCAGAAGAAACAACAACCATTGTAGCCTTTTTTATATTTATTGAATTATGTCCAATATAAATTTTAATTCCTGCTTTAACCAATCTATCAGTATTTTTATTACTATTTAAATCGCTCCCTTGAATTTGAAAATCCATATTGTGCATGATGTGGGCCAGTCCACTCATACCAATACCTCCGATACCAATAAAATGAATTACTTCATTACTAGCAATATTAATTTTCATTTTTAAATAAACTCTTTAATTGCATTTTCAACTTTATCATAAACATCTTTACTATCGTTTTTTTTCATGCTTTCACGAATATTTTCTAATTTTTTTTTATCTTTCATGATTTCCAGTATTAAATTAAATAAATTAGTAGAACTAAATTTATCCTGCTCTATAACCCAACAACAACCTTTGCTCTCATAGTATTTAGCGTTGAGGTACTGATGATTATCCATTGAGTGTGGATAGGGAACTGCTATGAATGGTGTAAGAGTATTTACTAATTCTGCAGTAGTAGAAGCTCCACATCTAGTAATCGCTAAATCTGAAGATTCAATTAAATCTAAAATATTATTGGTAAAATCAAAAATATTACTTTTTATATTGTTTTTCTTATAAAACTCAATTAGTGAATTTTTTTGTTGTTTAATGCATTGTTGATTGATTCCGATTGTATACCCTTTATCTTTTAACATTTTAATTGCTGAAGGAACAATTCTCCCAAATACCTCCGCCCCCTGGCTTCCTCCCAAAACTAAGATTGAAAAGGTTTTGCCACTATTTTTCTTCCTAATAACTGAATAGTTAATAATTTCCTCGCGCAAAATATTACCCACTTGATAAACTTTACTTTTGTATTTTTCTGGAACGTTTATCGTTATTTTAGTCCCTAGAAGAAGTTTTTTTGAAAGTGATAACAAATTTTTGTTTGCTCTTCCCAGTACCATATTATTTTCATAAATCACTAAAGGAGTGTTATAAAATCTTGATGAAAAAGAAATTGGAAACGACACGTACCCACCAAATCCAATAATTAGGTCTGGCTTTTCTTTTCTTAAAATCAAAATTGACCTTGTAATAGAAAAAAGGATCATTATAAAAGAAAAAATTTTTCTGAAAAAACTTTTATTTGATGGAGTGTCTGTATTTATGATGCATGATCTAAACCGCGCATGGTTCTTTAAAAAAGTATTTCCTCTAATATCTGTTACTAATAAAACGTCATATCCTTTATTTGAAAAGTATTTCATTAAATTAATCGCTGGAAATATATGACCGCCCGTACCTCCGGATGAAAAAATAATTTTTTTAGTCATTTTCAGAATATCTCGCGGAGTCTTTTCTAGTAAAATTTAAGATAATACCGGCAATAATAGAACTTCCGATTAAAGAGGATCCACCATAACTTAAAAAAGGAAGCGTCATACCAGTTGTAGGAAGCAATCGAGTATTAACTCCTATATGAATAAATGTTTGAATGATTAAAAGAGAAACTAATCCTACCAATGCCAATTTAAGAAATTCATTCTTTTCTGAAAAAACTTTATTAAATACTTTGTAACCAATAAATAAAAATATAGTCACAATAAACAAAACAAATATCGCACCAAACTCTTCTGAAACTACTGCTATTATGTAGTCAGTATGTGCCTCAGGCACTTCATCTTTTAAGATACCTTCCCCCATTCCTTGACCGGTTAAGCCTCCTTGTTTAATTGCGTCTAATGCTTTTTGTGATTGAAAATTGTCCCCTGCTTTTGGATCCATAAAAGTTTTAATTCTTAAAAAAACATAACTAAACTTTTCTGGAAAAAAAAATATTAAAAGCGTAATAATACTTAAAAATGCTAAACCTAATATCAACAAAATTACCATGTCAAAACCTGATACAAAAACCATTGTAATCCAAACTGACGCTAACAATAAAGTTTGTCCGAGATCTGGTTGGTTAATTAAAATAATTACAATAAGTAACAAAACTAAAAAAGAATATAAATATCTTCTATAAATATTAGCTTTTTCATTTAGGACAATAATTTTAGCAACAAAAATTATGAATAATGGTTTAACCAATTCAACTGGTTGGAATCTTGGAAGAGGGTCAAAACCCATCCACCTTTTTGATCCTTTAATTTCAACACCAACTACAAGAGTTAATAAAAGAAGAACAATTGAAACAAGAAATAGATAGATTAAAAACTTTATTAATTTGTTTTTTTCTTGAATCGAAATTGCAATAAGTAAAAATAATGAAATAGAAACAAAAATAAGATGTTTAATGAAAAAGAAATATGTTTGTTTATTCATCTTTTCTGACATCATTGAAGTAGTTGAGGAAAAAGAAAAAAAAAGTCCTAACAATAAAAGAAATACAAATATAAATAAAATTTGTTTATCTATATTTCTCCACCATGTCGCTACTAAACCAGTATTTTCTCTACTAAAACTAAACATTTAATTTTTGCTTAAATTTTTTTATTATCAAATTTTTAAAATAGATACCTCTATTTTCAAAATTGTTAAATTGATCAAAAGATGCGGCAGCTGGGCTGAGCAGAATAGTTCTTTTTGAATTTCCACTCAATTCTAAATCTTTATAAATATTATTTATTGCATTCCGTATATTCTTTGAGATTGTATATGGAATATCGTTTCTAATTTGTTTTTTAAAAAATGAAGTATTCTTACCAATGACATAGGCTTTTACAATTTTTTTTTTAACATTTTTTAAATAAAAATAATCTTGATATTTTGGAAGACCTCCAACTATCCAATAAATATTATTATAATTTGATAAAGATTGTAAACTAGCATCAAAACTTGTGGCCTTGGAATCATTAATACATAATAGTTTTTTATTTGAAAATATAATTTCCTGACGATGAGGAAGTCCTTTAAATTTATTAAGGGCTTTAATTATAATTTTATCATTTATTTTTAAATTTTTAGCTATTTTGTAAGCAAAAGTTAAATTTTCAATATTACCTTTGCTTTTGAAATATTTATTATTAATTTTTTTTAATAAAAAATTACAGCTTGATTTGTTAATTGAAATTAATTTTGATTTTAATTTCTGAGCTTTAAATATATTTTTAATCGACCTTGAATATTTATTTGTTAAATTTATATAAGAGTAATCTGAACTATTTTGTGCAAAAAATATCCTGGACTTAATTTTTATGTAATTTTTTATGTTTTTATGTCTTTCTAAATGATCTGGAGAAATATTTAATATAGCCGCATGCTTAGAGCGAAATAGTCTGGAATATTGAAGTTGGTAAGATGATACTTCTAAAATAAATATATATTTTTTTTTTAGTTTACTTGAAGATAAAATAGGATTCCCAATATTTCCCACTGTTTTTACATTGTATCGTGCAGTTTTTAAGATTTTTTCGATTATTTTACAAGTCGTAGACTTTCCATTAGTTCCAGTAATTGAAATGATTAATGCATCTTTATTAAGTTCAAAAAAAAGATCTAAATCTGTAATTATTTTGTTTGAATTTTTTTTTAAATAATTTTTTATTTTGCATTTACCGATATCTATTCCTGGGCTTATTACTACAATATCAATTAAATTTTGATTTAACCAAAATTTAATAAGTGGAAAGTTTAAATTTTTTATTTTTTTTCTTATTTTTTTATTATCATCCCAGCAAACAACTTCTGCATTTAGTTTTTTAAAAGCTTTTGCTGCAGAGCATCCGGTTATACCCATCCCATAAATAGCAATTTTTTTATTTTGATATTTTTGTAAAGCAAACATGCATTATCTTAATTTTAGTGTAGCTAATCCTATTAGTGCTAAAATTATAGATATAATCCAAAATCTAATGACAACAGTAGATTCAGACCATCCTTTTTTTTCAAAATGATGATGAAGAGGAGCCATCATAAACACTCTTTTTCCAGTGAGCTTAAAGGAAAGTACTTGAATGATAACCGAAACTGTTTCAAGTACAAATAAACCTCCAATAATAACTAAAACTATTTCATGCTTTGTAATAATACTGACAGCACCTAGAGAACTGCCTAAAGATAACGAGCCAGTATCTCCCATAAAAATTTTTGCAGGTGGAGCGTTAAACCATAAAAAACCCAAGCAGGATCCAACTATGGAACCACAAAAAATAGAGGCTTCTCCCACATCGGTAATGTAGGGTATTTGTAAATATTCTGAAAAAACAGTATTGCCAACAACATAGCAAATGAGAGTAAATGATAGAGCTACCAACATTACTGGCACGGTAGCTAAACCATCTAAACCGTCGGTCAAATTGACCGCATTTGACCATCCAACAATTATAAAGATGGTAAATGGTATATAAAATAAGCCTAAATGAAGTGCTAAATTTTTAAAAAATGGAAAGTAAAGATTTGTTAGATGATTACTGTCTCCAAATTTCAATAATAACATTACAGCAATTAACGACAGAATAATTTGACAAATAAACTTAACTCCCGAAGCTATACCTTTAGAATTACTTCTTTTTATTTTTAAAAAATCATCTATTGCTCCTAGTAAACCAAAACTTATGACAACCATAAGTAGTATCCAAATATAAGAATTTTTAAGGTCGGCCCACAATAAAGTGCTTAAAATTATTCCAACTAAAATAAGTAGACCACCCATAGTAGGAGTTCCTGCTTTCTTAATTATATGATCAATTGGCCCATCTTCTCTTATAGGTCCTGTAATTTTATGAGTCTGAAAAAATTTTATAAAAGATCCTCCAATCAAGAATACTATTAACATGGAAGTCATTACTGAAAGACCCGTTCTGAAAGTTAAATAACGAAAAACATTAAATGCTGAAAATTGATCAACCAAAGAGATTAAAAAACTATATAGCATTTATTTGTCTCCTTTTTATATTTTTTGATAATTGATTTAATCCTGTAGCGTTTGATCCTTTTACCATAAGTAAATCATTATTGTGTATAATTTTGCCAAGATAATCGTTGGCTTCCTTTAAGTTGTTAAATATTTTACCTTTTTTATTATTAACTAAAGAATTGAAGGTTTCTTGAATATATTTGCCATAAACAAAAACTTTATCAACATCACTTCTATTTATTTCTATTGATAATTTCTTATGGAGACTTTTTGAATTTTTGCCCAGTTCTAGCATATCTCCTAATAGCATTAATTTTTTTTCATTATTTTTCCTTTTATAATTATTCATATTTTTAATTGCGGATATCATCGATAATGGATTTGCATTATAGCTTTCATCAATAAATTTGAATTTTTTATTAAATTTTCTTACTAATTTAACATCACCTCTTCCATCGGGAATTTTAAAATTAATAAACTTCTTTCTTATTTTTTTTAAATTCAAATTGAGAATCATTAAAACACAAATGCATGCCAAAATATTTTTTATGATGTTATTAAAAATATATTTAGTATCAAAATAATAAATTTTATTTTTTACAATTACTTTCAATCTATAAAAATTTCTTATCTTTTTAATACCTAATAAAAAAACATCTGATTTTTTTTTGAGACCAAAAGTAACCACATTGATTTCATTTTTGTTTGCCTTTTTAGATAAAAACTTAAAAAACTGACTATCTTTGTTTAAAACTATATTTCCATCTTTTGAAATATGATTAATAATTTCTGCTTTTGCTTTTGCTATGCTTTGCAAATTATCGAAATTTTCAAAGTGAGCCTCTGAGATATTCGTAATAATTGCTATTTCTGGTTTTACAATTTTTGATAACTTGTCTATTTCTCCTTTTTTGTTCATTCCAATCTCGAAAACTCCATATTCAGTATCTTTTTTTAAATTAGAAATACTAAGTGGCACGCCAAATTTGTTGTTATAAGAATGTGGAGAATGGTAGGCTTTGCCATAACTATTAAGGGCAAAACTGATAAGATTTTTTAAGGTTGTTTTTCCAACGCTACCAGTAATTCCTATAATTTGTGCAAAAGAATTTTCTCTTGTAACGTTTGCTAACTGATTTAGGGAAGAAAGGGTGTTTTTAACTTTTATTAATTTGTTGCTTGAAACTCGATTCATTCTCTTGCTAACGACAGATTTAATGGCCCCTTTTTTAAATGCTTCTTTTACAAATTTATGACCATCTGTATTTTTTCCTCGAATAGCAAAAAATAAATTATTTTCTTTAATTGTTTTAGTATTAATCGATACTCCATTGTAATTTACATTTTTCAGATTTTTATTGTTAAAAGCTTTTTTAGCAAGATCTTGCGACCAATTACTTTTTGTAGAAAGAATTTTTCTTTTTTTGATAATTGCCCTTATTATTTTTTTATCTGAAAAATTTATAATTTTGTCTCCATAATCTTGGGTTTTTTCATGACCCTTGCCTGCTACCAGAAGTATTTCACCCTCGTTTAGTTCTTTAATAGCTGTTTCTATCGCCTTTTTTCTACTTCCTATTTCAAGCGCCAATTCTTTGCAGGATGCTATGATCGCTTTCCGTATTTTTTTAGGATTTTCATTTCTTGGATTGTCATCGGTAACAAAAATTTTTCGACAATATTTTGCAGCAATTGTACCCATTATTGAACGTTTTTTTTTGTCCCTTTCACCTCCGCATCCGAAAACTAAAATAATATTTCTTCTAAATTGGTCTTTTAAGGCAATTAAACTTTGCTTTAGAGCTTCAGGAGTATGAGCAAAATCCAAAATAATTTTGGCATTATTTTTTAGATTGGCAATACATTCAAGTCTGCCTGAAACGGGTCTAATATTATTAATTACTTTAAATGCTTTATTAATATTTATTCCACAACATGAAGCTGCTAAGATTGCCATAAGTAAATTTTTAACCTGAAAGTATCCGATAAGCGGTATATGCAATGAAATAATTTTTGAATTCACATAAACTTTAACTATCTGTTTATTTTTCTGATATTTGTGTTGTAAAATTTTTATAGTTCCAGAGTTTGAACCAATTGTAATCGTTTTTATTTTTTTTCTGTTTGCGATATTTTTAATTGTTGTAAATTCTTTATTATCTTCATCTGTGATAATTCTAGAATTTTTTTTGAGCAAACTCTTAAATAAATACAACTTTGAATCAAAGTAGGACTGCATGCTTTTGTGATAATCAAGGTGATCATGGCTGAGATTGGTAAATATTCCTGCTTTTATATTTAAATTATCTAATCTTTTCTGCTTAAGACCATGACTTGAAGCTTCCAAAATTACATGATTAATTTTTTTTCTTGCTAAAATTTGCAAGTTTCGATGCAGGGATAAAGGATCTATTGAAGTAAGACTCGTTTTTTTATTATACTTTTTGGAAACTATTCCTAAAGTTCCAATCGAAGCTGCAGAAACTTTATGTAAATTTAATATTTGATAAAAAAAATCAGCTACCGAAGATTTTCCGTTAGTTCCAGTTACCGCAATAATAGAAGATGGTTTTTTTTTATAAAAATTTGAGCAAGCTTCTGATAAACTTTTTCTGACATCATTTACTATAAATAAAGGAATCTTAGAATTTTTAAGTTTAACTTTTTTATTACTAACAATTGCCGATACCCCTTTCGATATTGCTTCTTTGATAAATTTTGTTCCTGAAGTTTTGCTTCCTTTAATTGCGAAAAAAATATCTTTTTTTTTAACTTTTCTACTATCAAAACAAATACCCTCTACAGATATTTTTCGATACTTCTTTCTTACAGATCTTAATAGGTTACCTAGAAGCATTTAAAATTTGTTGGAAGCTTGTAAGTTATTTATGGCTAAAATTGGACCAATTTTTTCTATAATTTTGCCCGCTACAACAACCGTATTCCAACCTGAAGTATTACGTTTTTCACCTTTATGTTTATAGCCATTTGAAAATTCATAAACAAAATGTGGAGCGGATTTGGGTTCATCTAATATTACAAGCAAAACATATTTTGGTCTGCTAGTTGGAAATAGTGATACAAAAGTATTAAATTTTTTTTTTGTATAAATACCATCACTTGATTTTAAAGCTGATCCTGTTTTGCCTCCAACCTCATATCCTTTAATATTTGCAAAATTCGCTGTTCCTTCTTTATTAGCAACTACTTTTCTCAAAATAGAATTAATCGTGTCGCTTGTTTCTGAAGAAATAATTTGTATTTTTTGTTCAGGTGGATTTAATTTTTTTCGTAAAATGGTTGGTTGAATTTTATAACCACCATTTCCTAAAATTGCGTAGGCCCTTGCAAGTTGTAAAGGAGTAGTAGTTACTCCATGACCAAATGAAGAGGTTGCAAGTTTACATTTTCCCCATCTAAAAGGAAGCGGAGTGCCAATTTCTTCAAAATCAAAATCAATTTTTTTAAAAAGTTCTAAAGAATTTAAAAAATCTTTATATTTTTTTATGCCCACCATTTGAGCTATTCGAATTGCACCAATGTTAGATGATCGAATTAAAATTTGTTCGGCACTTAAGTTTTGTGGCAATTCATCATGTTCAGATATTTCTCTTCCGGCACAAAATATTTTTTTATCTAAGTTTTTGAACATTGTATTTGAGTTTATTACATTACTTTCTAACGCCGCAGCTAAAGTAAATGTCTTAAAAACTGAACCCAATTCATAAACGCCTTTAGTAATTTTATTGGTGTAGATATCTTCATTAATTGAAAATCTTTTGTTTAAGTCATAGTCTGGCAAAGATACCAAAGATAATATCTCGCCATTATCCACATCCATTAGGAGAGCAGCACTTCCAACTGCATTAAAATCAGCTTGTGCATTAATCAATTCTTTTCTGATTAAATACTGCAAATTTGAGTCTAAAGTTAAATCCAAAGAAAAATTAACAAGCTCTTTATTTTTTAAATCTTGGTCAAAAAATTTTTCTATACCTGAAATACCAATATTGTTATCGTCAATTTGCCCCAAAACATGACTAAAAAGATTTTTTTGAGGGTAAATTCTAAATTTCTTCTTTTCAAATACAATAGCTTTATTGCCCAACAACCAAAGGTTTGTTTTTTCTTCTTCTGTTAGTCTTCTTTTAAGATAAAAAAACTTATTATGATTTAATTTATTTTTGATTTTATTTGATTCTAGTTCAGGCAATATAAGTCTTAAATTTAATAACAGCTTTCCTTTATCTTTTGCTAATTGGGG
>Ga0208391_1000472_pt1 | contig 21845 bp, 23 predicted proteins | sample Knorr_S23_td_Bot_FD_185612 | JGI IMG/M metagenome (GOLD analysis project Ga0208391, IMG submission 185612) | Marine microbial communities from Southern Atlantic Ocean transect - Knorr_S23_td_Bottom_ad_3770_LV_A (SPAdes) (version 2) | ecosystem: Environmental > Aquatic > Marine > Oceanic | place... | reverse complement strand
AAAATGTCCTAAATGTGAAAAATTAAACAAACGAGATTTTACCAAAGATGATATCTTATTTACAAATTCTTCTAAATGTTCTTTTTGTGGTGAAGTTACGACCATTGAGAAAATATTTGGTGAAGTTTTAGAATGATAATTTTTTTAAATTTCATTCTTATTGTAATTGGATAAATACAGTACTTTTCTTAATTTCATCAGAGAATCCAAAAAAATGAAAAATAAATTAAATTTGGCAAAAAAATGTGCAATTAAACAACATAAAGGTCAATATCGTAAAAATAACAAAACTCCTTACTGGCATCATTTACGCGATGTGGTAAATAACCTTGAAATGATGGGAATTAAAGATGAGTCTATTTTATGTGCAGGATGGTTACATGATGTTATCGAGGATACATCATTTGATTTTGATAATGTTTTAACAGATTTTGGGAAAAAAATTGCTCAAATTGTATCTGATGTAACAAAAGAAACACGTTTACCTAAAAACCAACAAGAGAAAAATTATCTAAAACAACTATCTGCATCTTCTTGGCAATCTAAAGTAGTCAAACTTGCAGATATCTTGGCAAATGTTTCTGATTTAAAAAATTCTGGATTTACTAAAGAAAAAAAAATTAATCATATAAAGAAAAAAATAAAATATCTTAATGCAATAAATTCTGGAATTGTTCTAAACAAATCAAAAATTCCTAATCTTGTTCAAGCTGAAAATCTATTAAATTTAGTTCTTAATCATTATGGCCAAAGAGAAATTAAAATTGTCTAAAATTATTGTCTAAATGTAATCTTATTTGTGCCTAAATTAACAATTTTTGTTTAATTATATTTTTAAAAATTATTTAAATTGATTATAGGAAGTTACTTTGTTCTAAATTTAATATTACACGTTGGACAAAACCATGATACTGTTTCTCCTTGTTCTTTAAACATTAATCCACAACATTTGGGACATGGTCTAATCTCTTCACTCATTTTTTTATGTTAATGCTTTTGTTGTTATTGTAACTCCGCTTTCCATTGGAATGAATGTGTGTTCTGCTTGAGCAACTCTTTGTTCATTTACTTCTATTAGTATTGGATAAGATTGTACTGCTTTTTTCTTTACTAATATTTCTAATAATTCCCTAGCTTCTTTTTCTTCCCATTCTTTTGTAATCCATCTTAATGCGAATGGTAACATGTTAAAATTTTCCCAAATAAAATTTAACAATTTATCTGCTTCATCATTTTTTGTTTTCTTTCTAGAATTTATTGCAAAAATATTTTTTATTTTTCCATTTCTTACAAAGCCTCCACCTTGTCCTGTTGTAACAAATGGTTCACATGCATAAGCTGTATTTTCTGAAAGTGAAAATCCTCCTATTGACCAAATATTTGGAATTGATCTTCCTGCATGAATTGTATATTGTTCTAATGAATGACCGCTTAGATTTGCAATTGGCTTGAATCCCATTTGTTTAATTGTAGCTTCTATAGTTCTACCAATATCGCTTGCTTTAACTCCTGTTTTAATCATAGACATGGCATTGCCTAATGCATTTTCTGCAGCTTGAACTAATCCGTCAAATTGTGCATCATAACAAACAGTTACTGCTGTATCTGCAATGTATCCATTAATTTGTGCACCAAGATCAATTTTTACTAAATCTGTATCTTTGATTGTGATTGGATCATTTGGTTCTGCTGTATAATGAGCGGCAATTTCATTAATACTGGCATTGACTGGAAATGCACATTTTGCACCTCTTTTTTTAATTTCATTTTCTACTTCTTCACAAATTTCATAAACTGTTTTTCCTATCCAGTCTTTGACTCTAACAATTTCTCTTACTTCTGCAGCAATTTTTCCTGCTTTGATATAGTCCTCAATTGGCACGTTTTTGATCCTTTGACTGCCTTTAAAATTATTATCTATCAAAATATGACAAAAGGTTTGTTTGACACTTGTCTACGCGAGAAAGAATAATCATTCTCTTAAACATTTACAATCACAATTAAACAGTCCAGTTTTCCCCATGCATTGATCGTGATGTTTATAATAGCATTTGTCACATGTTACCATTTTTTAATCTCCAGTAAAATATTCTCATCAAACCATTTAACTTGATTCAAATCCTCAAAGTTGTTTTTGATATTTTGCTTGAATGTTTCTAAGGACTTTTCGAATAACTCTTTGTCATAAAGAGCAAATGTTGAATAATGCTTATTTTGAGCTTGGTGTACTAGTCTATCTAAACTAGACACTCTGGAGTGTCCAAATACTCTACTGGAATGAATTTTCATACCTGCCTCTCTAATGTGTGATTCTAATTCATCTAACTCATACAAACGATTTTCCATATCTGCAAATGATGGAAAATGTTCACCCCACACACTTCTAGCATTCTGATTTCGTAATCTTGTGTATATGAATAGACTTCCATCATTTTTGAGTGAACGCAATGATTCTGATAAAAACTTTGGAACCTCGAAATGATGTATTGCATTAAAGGTAACAATACAATCCATGGAATTATCATCTAGCGGTAAACGATTTGCATCACCTTCCCGTATACAAAAATTTGTAATGTTTCGTTCTACCAGATTAGTCTCTAATGTTTTTAGCATGTTTTCATTGTAATCTAAACAATGAATGTAAAATGAATCATCAAATAATTTTAAAAACTCTAAAGAATACCGTCCATCTCCACATCCTACATCTGCCATTCTGATTTTTTCTTTTTGTGCTAGTTTGTTTGTAATGTGTACGATTGGATTTATGTCAAGTGTTCTTACACTTTGATATTTTGATGCAATAGTTGAAAAGTGATTATGCATTTTTTGCGAGTTTAATTTAATTTCATTTTGATTTTTTAACAAGATTTATTCTTAGTAATTTTGATATAATAACCCTGCATTTGTAAGTTAATTCAATATGTTTGATGTATTGTTTTTAGGTAAATCGAAACTCTTTATCCCTGTTTGTGCTTGTATAATGCATGGTTTTGATACTAATTGGGATTGTAATAGGTATTCTAATAGTGGCAATTTTGATAATAAAGGCAATCAAAACACCATCTCGCGAAATAGTGGGAATTAACATAAATTGTAAAAAATGTGGAATTAGAACAAATGGATTAGCATGTCCAAAATGTGAAAATAAATCTCAATCATTTGGAGTTTGAATGATTTTTGATGAATTATTAAAAAACTTTATCTGCTGTAAAATTGGTTGAATATAAAAAATATAATAGATTTAGTCAATTTAGGATATTACCAAATTTGGTACAAAATTAACTTCAAAATTTGGTCAATTTGATATCTGTGAAGCTTAAATTGGGGAATTGTTGTATTTTACTGGGATCGTGGTCTAGCTTGGTATGATTCTGCGTTTGGGACGCAGAGGTCGCGAATTCAAATTTCGCCGATCCCACCATAATCATTATCTTATTATCAAATTATCTACTCAATAGATTGCCGAGCAATGAGGATGAGTTAGAGAAATGACTTTGAATGAAGTAAACAAATGGCACTGAGCCCGGCATGCTTTTATCGACTCAATTTGATTCATTTTAATGAAATTTGAGCGCCGTGACATTATTTTAATTGCTGGTTTGATCCTGGTAATGCTTGGTCTAATTCAATATTTGGGACCTGCTTTTTCTGCAATTATCGTAATTGGACTATATTTTGGAATTAAGATCTATGTTGTCAAGAAACGTCAATTAATTGAACATGATGTGGGTGAAGGCATTTGTATGGAATGCGGCTCTAAAATTATCAATAAAAGATGCTCAAATTGTGATTCAAATCAGGAATAATTTATCCGGATCTCTTAATATCTAATAATTATGTTAATTTTTGATGGTTTTACAATCCTTGACTTTAACAAATAGCTCAACTTTTTCTCCATTTAATTCTAAAATGAGTCATTTTCTCAAGATAAGTAGGAAATTCAAATGAACCATTCAATTATTCTGTTACTCTCTCTTGCCCTGATAGCTGGAATGTTATCTCCAGCATATGCTCAAACAATTTCTAATAATGTTGTAATTAATGAAGTGGACACTAATCCTAATGGTGATGATTCTGCAGGACCATTTGAGTGGATAGAAATCTACAATCCTACTAATTCTGATGTAGACTTGAGTGGTTGGCAAATTGCTTCTACGACAGTTTTGAAAAAAACATCTACTATCTCTGATGGAACTATAATTTCTCCCGGTGAATTTTTGACATTTACTTATCAAAAAATTTGGTTTACTGATTCAAATGAATCTGTTGAACTACGAAATATTGATGGGATTATAATTGATAAAACCCCTTCAATTACTGATTTACAAAATAATTTTTTATCCTGGCAAAGAATTTACGATGGTTATTCTGATTGGGAATTTGCACTTGCAACAGCTGGTGGTTCTAATGGTAAATTAGTTGAAATTAGTGAATCATCCCCCATCGTTGTGACTGTTTCACCTGATAAATCTTCATACCTCTTTGATGAAACTGCAATAATTCAAGGAACTGTTTCTAAAAAAGTGTATATTGAAAAACCTTATTTCCAAACTGAACCTATTCTGATAAATATTTCTGGTCCTAACTATTACCAATCAGTTTCTTTGTATCCTGATACTAATCTAAATTATGAAATGACTTTAAGTTTAGTACAAGTTTTAGGAATTGATGAAGGAGTTTATCATGTATCAGTTACTTATGCTGGTGTAACTACCGATACTAGTTTTTCTGTTGGCCATGAAATTATTCAAAGAGAGCAAGATCAAACTGATGCTACTTTTAGTATTCAAACTGAAGAGTCTGAATACTTTTCAGGAGAATTAGTTACGTTTACTGGATCCACTTCTGAAATTATTCCTTTTGAAAGTCTGCAATTCACTATAACTGATCCAAACGATAAACAAATTGCTAGCGGTAATTTGTTTACAACTGATGGAGAATTTGGTACCGTTATTCCCCTACCTTCTGTTCACATAATTTATGGAATTTATACCATCACTGCTCAATACTTTGAACAAACTTCCTCTACTACTTTTAGTATAGTTGAAGAAATAGTTGAAGAAATTATACCTGTTTCAAATTCAATAACTTTCATTCTTGACAATTCTGAATATTTATTTGGTGATAATTTCAATCTCTCTGGAATTATTTCTAATTTTGATTCTAATAGCTATACATCCTATCAAGTTGTAAATTTCAATTTCAAATCATCTGATGGAACCATTCCAACTTTTACTACTGCTATAATGGAAAATACTGAAGGTGCTCTCCAAAAAGAATTTACTTTAACTGCAGTTCCTGATAGTTCTGGTGCATTTTCTATTGATACACAACTTCCCCCTGTTACTTTTACTCTCGGTGATTATACTATACAAGCCAAATATGGAATATTAACTGAATCTAAACTCTTTTCAATTGTATCAGAAAAATCTATTCCAGTTTCTCATGTGAGAACGATTATTGAAAAAACCAATCGAATTAGCGATGATTTAATTTCAATTAATACTCAAGAAAAAATTATTGAAGAACAATCTGTAAAACCTAGAGTATTATCTGGATCCATGATGACCATGTCAAAAGATGCTCAATCTAATGTTAATTTACGAGTTGTATCTGATTCTGGAATTTGTATAATTGGTCAAAGTGATGAGTGTTTAGTTAGTGATTCTACACGAAAACCTGGACAAATTTTTGATGTAGTGGAAGTGGATGGATTAAATCTTAATGTAAGGTATACTGGTCCTGATGTCCGCCTGGAGAAATTCAGTATTTTACCTGAATCTTCTACTGAATTTTTACCTGATACCAATTGGAACGTTGAGGTGATTAAGGATGATGAAATTTCCAGATTTTACTATAAAATAACTTACAAAACTTTAGAGTAAATTCAAAATACTGTGTATTTTAAAACTGTTTGAATTGAAATTACAAGTTTTAATGTTTTATCAAGATGATCCAAAAAAATGCACTGCAGCTAAAATGGTAAAATTTGGTCTTGCTAAAAAAATAAAAAAAATTGGTTCAAAGGGATTGGTTTTAGATCCTTTTTCAGAAAAAACTTTACTTCCAAAAGATAGGTCTATCGTTAACTCTATTGTTGGTATTGATTGTTCTTGGAATCTTGCTGATCATGCTTTTTCTCAAAAATTTAATGGTATCAAACGGAAATTACCTCCGCTGTTTGCCGGAAATCCTGTAAACTATTCAAAATTAAATAAATTAACAACTGTTGAAGCTTTATCTGGTTCATTATACATTCTTGGTTTTAAAGAACAAAGTTTAGAATTATTAAATAAATTCAAGTGGGGTCATACTTTCTATGAATTAAATCAAAATCTCTTAGATGATTATTCAAAAGCTAAAAATCAAGAACAAATCCAAATAATTCTTAATGATTATGGTTTACTTTGATATTTGATTTTTAAATATATTGCAATTCCTATGACTAATACAATTGGAATTATCCAAATATTGTAATCTATTTTGTCTTCTTTGTTTTCTATTTTGATGACATTATTATGTAACTCTAAATTTTTTTCAGTAACTAAGAAACTTGATTCATAAAAATCAGGTTTTAACACTGAATTTGAAATTGCAAATATTTTGATACTATTTGCACCTATTTGCAAATTTTTAGTCATATCTGATACTATTTCTATACTGATTGTATCTCCATTAACGTTTAATTTTTCTGATGCTTGAATTTTGCCTTTACTATCTATTAAAAAATATAATATTGAATCTGTCTTCTCTGTCTCAATTACGACTTTCATATTTTTTCCATATTGTATTGCTTTATTCATATTGATTTTTTTAATAATTGGAAATTGAGCATTTTCAAATTCTGACCATTTTCCAATTTTAAATGGATATGACTCATCTTCAAATGTTTTTACTGTGATAGTTCTTGATTCTGGAGCATATGATTGTAAATAAAATGGACCATTACTAATTACTGCATGATTGTTTTTTTCAATCCACTTAATTGATGAATCATATCTATTTTCATAATATTGTAATGTATTTTCATTTTGTTTTAATGACTTTGGTATGAATTTATTATCTTTGTATTCTTGTAAATATTCTTTGATCATTTCTGCATCCTTTGGAACAATTAATGATAACCAATTAACATTTTTACTTGTAGCTCCTGATCTTGAAAATGATACTTTACCATCCATTACAGCTTTTTCCATGGCAGTTGTTATTTCCCATGGGATAGGACTCCATAACGCAGCCCATTCTGCAATTTCATTTTTGTCAAAATGCTCATAATCTACATAAACTTCTATTGTGTCATTATCGATTTGATTAATCCCTATTATTGTCTGAATGCTTTGTGCAGCTCTTGGCGTGAATTCTGTATCAAATGTTTTATCTTTTTCATCGCTTTGTGTTCCCCACTCAATTGTAAAATACAGTGAATGCAAAATATCGTTCATATCCATTGATTGCCCGTTATGCCAATTACTAAATTTAAAATCAAATGTTACCTTACTTGTTGCAATTGTATTTGGAGATACATAACTCCATTCTTGTAATGTTGGATTCCACATTTTAGCCTCAATTGGAACTTTGATTTTTTCATTTATTGATGATGTTTCTACTTCCCATTGTGCTCTAACTGGGAATGTTTCTCCTGTAAATGGATGCTTGAATGTGATAGGATCTGAAATTATTCCCCAGATATGTCTGCTATATGTGTCTGTTAAACCCATTATTGGATTCCATGCACCTTGATAAATTTGCTTTACGCCAATCACTAATTCATTATCATTAGTTTTTACATTAATTGGTGTAAATCTACTTGGAACTCCAGCCCCTAAATCATTGATTACTCCACTAACATTTTCATTTACTACGTATTGATCTATTTTACTTGCTAGAAAAATTCGTACTGATTCATTAATTCCTTCTGTAACTGCTTCTTGAATTAATTGTGATCTCTTTTCTGCAGTTTCAAAACCACCTTTGTAAATTTTTTGAGTTAAATCATCTAATTTTTTATTTTCATAATTCCAATATGATGGATCATTAAAACCTGGCATGTTTGAAAACCATGGTGAATACATTTGACCTAACCCTATTGAATCGTATTTTACAAATGCAGAACGTCCCCATCCTTCTGTGTATAAACTCCAATCCAAATTTGCTGGATTAGAACCATATACTACAACAAATGCTTTATTCAAATCCCCATAATCTTTTTTCACTGAAAATCCAATATTATCTAATTCTACTGATAATATTTCTCCAATTGATTTTCTAACTGGATCATCACTTCTAATAAAAATTCTAATTTCTATTTCGGAATCATCAATTTTCCATTTATTATCAATTTTTACTGCACCTCTGTCTGTCAACGACTTTGAAATAATTTTTTCAGCCAAAGTTGGATTGTATTTAAAATTAAATGACTCTAATTCTCTGATTATTGTAAGGTATTCTGGATCAGTTGGTCCATAATATGAGATAATTGGAGCGCCATACCCTCCCATTAACTCATTAACAATTAATTTTCTATCCACTAAATAATTTAAAGCAAATCTCACTTCTTTACTTGAAAATGGATTGAATTTTTCAGATTCTGATGGATTAACTAGTAGACTATATGATCCTCCTGCAGAATCAAAAACTTTCAAACCTTCTCTTGCTTGACTATCTTCTAACCTATCTGATGAAATTCGATAATAATACATGTCAAGATTCCCATTTCTTACTTCTTCTAAAGCCGTATTCTCATCTAAGTACTGAATAAATTTTATTGAATCTACAAAAGTATTTTTTTCTGCAAATGACTCATTATGTATTATTGTTATAATTGACAGAGCTAGTATGAATACTAGCATTTTTTTCATATTGTCATTTTCTAATGGTTGTAATAAAACCTATGTCAAAATTATTTGATATTATAATTGCCTAAAACCTATATCTCCGATATTATGTAAAAATCATAATTGAAAACTCACCCAAAAATGATTGTTGGTTTAAAGGGAATAATTCAAGGCGGTGTATCTGTAAAGGACTTCTCTACAGTCACTCAAATTAATATGGATGATTCTGAAGATATCTTAAATAATTTTATCAATAATGGGATTGGAACATTAAAAGATGATTTTTATTATTTTGAAGATGGTGATAAATTAAGAATTGCTATTGTTTTACTTCAAAAGGGATTACCTTTAGATGAAATTTCCATTGCATTAGATTGGAGAGATTTTGAAGGTTTAACTGCTGAAATTTTATCTTCAAAAAATTTTGCAGTAATTAAAAATTTAATGTTAACAAAACCTCGAATGGAAATTGATGTTGTTGGAATTCGTCTAGGTATTGCCATATTGATTGATTGTAAACATTGGAAACGATACAATCAGTCATCCTTAACATCAGCTGTTCGAAAACAAATTGAAAGAACTAAACAATATGTTGCTAAAACTTCTGGATCTATGGCTGTACCAGTAATTGTTACTCTATTTCAAGACAAAATTGATTTTATTGATAAAGTCCCAATTGTACCTATTTTCCAATTCTCTTCATTTATTGATGAATTCTATGGTAATATCGATCAGATGAAAACTATAGAAACAGACTAGTGATGAATAATCCTAGACAACCAATTACAAATATTTTGGTAATTTTTAATGAATTGTCTAAAGCTTTTGAATAGTCTTCATAGATACTTTGGCCCATTACTCTGACTTCGGCTTCATTTTCTAAAATCTCATATTTAGCTGATACTATGTTTGCTTCTGCATTTTTTGCAATTTCACTAAACCATTTTGATAGTTTATCTGCACTTGTAATTAATCCTAATTGGTAGTATCCATTTCTATTTCTAGCTTTAACTGCTGAATAATGTGTATCTGATGTACAAATTTCTAACAAGTTGTATCCATTACTTGCAAAGTTTTCTCTGATTTTCTCACCTACGCCATTTTCCATGTTGTTTGCATCTGCCCAACCCAGAAAATATTTTTTATTATTGATTTTAAGACATGTAATTCCTAATCCTGCCATTCCAAGATCTTCTGTCCATACATCCATATCCATTGTATTTGCATATCCAAATTCTATTGAAAAACTATCTTTTGTGATTAATGAGTCTAAACATGACTTTGCAGCTTTTAGCATGTCTTCCCCATCTTCTTTTGAAATTTCTTCACCCATTGCATTATGACAATCTACAGTCATTACTTTTGTGAAATTTCTATTGTTTGCATATTGCTCAATTTCTTTTTTCATATAGCTCGGAACATCTTCCATGCCATGCGGTGATAATGATAAAAACAACAATGGATTATTCCCAAAAAGTATTCCTGTTACTCTTGCTTTGTTAATTTGCACTACTACTGGCTCTGTACATTTTATCCCCTCTTCTTTTATTTCACTTTTTTCTAAATTTTTAAGATAATTACTTACTTCATTTCGTGATGGAAGATTTAATGCATGATCTGAAATACTATGCATTATCATTGCGGATGATGATAGATTTTTGTAAATTAGGTATGGTATGTTGCTTCCTCCTACTGGATGGTATGGTCCTGGGTGTATTTCTGGTAGTACCATTCTAAATTCTTTAGTTCCATCTTGTGAAGAAAATTTTATTTGAGATGTTGCAACTTTAGTTTCAGTTGCATGTTCCTCCATTAATTCTTCAGCATCATCAACATCATTACCTTGTGAAGCAAGATATGCTTGAATAGTTTTATGTGTACTTTTCATCCCTGGCCTTCCTGCTCTATCTGTAATTATTGACCATGCACTTGCAATAATTAAAAATGAAAATCCATATCCTAATGCAATTGGATTACTAAGCATTGAAATCCATAATTCTTGTGGAATTAATACAAAAAACATTGCTAATGGCTGAATGAATGCAATTGCCCATGCTTTTTTGAGACTTGCTCCTAGTGTTGTAGTGTATAATCCAATTCTAAAACTTGCAAAAAGAATCATTCCAAATGTAATGAAAAATAATGATACATCTTTTGATAATACAACACTTGATAGTAATCCCATTAGAATTGTAACTACCCACAACATATTTCCAAAAAATGATGAGTGCAATGATTTTGAATATTCTTTTTTCTTTGCAAATTTGATGTCTAGTAATTGTATTGCAGCCATTACTCCTAGAACCATTGGTATCCTGTACCAAAATTCTACTATGTTGAGATTATTTAGATATCCAAAATATGTTGCAAGTACAATCACTACTCCTACTCCTAACGAAGCTGCTAATGAAAAATAATGAGATCCAGGATTTACTAGAGTAAGAGAAAATCTATTGTGTATATTTGAAACTTCATTTGATTCGGGGTCCATTATTTTTTCACGGAGCTAGAAATGCATCGATTATCCATGAAATTACAATTAAACTTATGGGGATCGTCATTACAATTTTTGGGTCTATTTTGAAACCTTTTGTCTCATCTTCAAAGAATCTCATGAGACCTCCACTTGATGCTGGAAGTGGGGCTGCTTTTTTATCTGCCATTATGATTGAGAAAAATGAATTTTAACATAAAAACTTTATTATTTTTATTTGATTTTATCTATCATTTCTAACACTAAATTGATAGATTTTAGAATAGATTGCTGCTTTTCATGATTCATTTCTTGTTCTAATTCTTTTGAGAGTACCTCTAATTTTTTATTCAACGTCTTTTCTAGTGGTGTTTTAGTTTCTTCAATAATTTCTTCTTTTACAACTTTTCTCTCATCTGGTTGACGTCCACAACCTGTACATAATGCATGTCCATCTTTCATTACTCTCACTCCTTTACAATATGGACATGGATCACTAAGTAAAGTTGCACCATTTAGTAACATTTCTGCTGCTTTTTTCCTAAGTTCATTTGACACTGTTTTTTCTTGTTTTAGCATTTAAAAAATCTGATTGTTTTTGATTTTCTTCCCCAAACAAGGCTTAATAGTGCGTATCATTGAATTCATTCGAACGTATGGCAGTAATTTGTAATACTTGTGGTCTTCCTGAAGATTTGTGTGCATGTGGTGAACTTGCTAAAGATAGTACTAAGATTATAATTCGATTAGAAACTAGACGATTTAAGAAAAAAGGTACTATGATTGAAGGATTAGATCCAAAATTGAATAATTTAGAACATGTTGCCAAGGATCTTAAAAATAAATATGCTTGTGGTGGTACTGCAAAAGAAGGGTATATTTTCTTGCAAGGTGATCATAGAGATACAATTAAGGAAACTCTGGTTCACTTAGGTTTTGCAGAAGATACCATAGAACTTCATTAGAACAAATTGCAAAATCATAATAAAATACTTCAGCTATTTGGAATTCCTTATACTGCTTTATTATCTGTAATTTTTGGTCTTCTTCTAATTTCTTTTCCTATTGGAATCTATATTGTATTTGAAAGTGATATTGGTGATGATATCAATTATGATTACCCTGTAACTCATTTAGATATTTTTAATCAAACTACTATCTATCAATCTTCACTTGATATCAGTATTGGTGATGTTTTTGTTGTTTTATGGATGTTTTATCTTATAATTTTTGTAATTGCAATTCTTGGTCCTAAACAGCATTTTCTAAAATCTATTTCTTCAATAATTTCTGTAGAGAAATATGATGTCAAATTAAATTATATGTTGGTCATAACAAAATGGCTTTCCATTTTAATTTTTATTTCAGCATTAATTAATTTCGTCCAAGAAACATTTGGAATTGTAACCGTACCTCCTCTTGGAGATAATAATTTAATTCAATTTTTTTATGTATCTCTTGCCCCCCTGTTAGAAGAATTTATTTTTCGTATAATTTTAGTTGGAGTTCCATTATTTGCTTTATACTCTCATCGCTCTTCAATACGTTATTTTTTAAAATGTCTGTGGTTCCCGCCTTCATTAAATCTACTTGATTCTAAAAAAGCAATTTTTTTAATTATTTTTGTAGGAATTTTATTTGGATTCGCCCATATTGCATTTGGTGATTCTTGGAGTGAAGGTAAATTTGCGCAAGCAACTGCTGGTGGTATAATTTTAGGTTGGGTATATCTACGATATGGAATAGTAGCTTCACTTTTGATTCATTGGGCCACAAATTATTTTATTTTTGCATACGCCCATTTTATTTCTCAAATAAACTATGTTTCTTTGGAGACTGCTTTTTCTAATTCATTAATGTCATCATTAGAATTATTGTTTTTAGCTTCTGGAATATTGGCGATTTGTATTTTATTTTTAAATAAATTTTATTTAAAAAAATCTTTAATTTAGAATTTTTTTAATTTTTTCTACAAGATCTGGTTTTTCATTTTGTTCTAATAAAAATTTCAGATCTTCCTCATCATCTACATCTAACATTATTCGGTTAACAAATACCATTACAACATTAAGTGTGTGCTCTTTTGCTGTACTCATATGATTTCTATAACTGTCATCATCATAATGGGTTTTCATTAGATCTATTGGCATTCTTACAAGTGCGTTTGTTCCATCAAATTTTCGTGATGGGACAATGATTGCAAAATTTGGATGCATTTGATAATTCAACATAAAATCGATATCTTGTGTTTTAATGTATGGGATGTCTTGAGGAAATACAATTGATGCGTTAAAATTATTTTCTAGTAAATATTTATCTGCAAGAACAACTGCTTGATTGACACCTTCTTCTTTTTCATCAATTATTATAATTGTGTTAAATTTTTTTCCAATCTCAATGGCTTTCTCTTCTTTTGTAATCATAATTATTTTATCAATTTTTGGAGATATTGATAATACTTGTAATATTTCTTCTAACATTATTTTACATAATGCTTCTACTTTATCTGGAGGTAATTGTAAACGTGTTTTTGCATTTGAGAAAGTCTTTACTGGAATAATTGCCGCTATTTTCAAATTAAACGTGCACTTGTTTTAAAATGAAATTTGCTAATGCTTCTTCTGCCAATTTGGTCTTCATAGTAATTTTAGTTTCATATGCTTTCATATCTAAATCTTGAATTTTGCTGACTAGTGCTTTATCTTTAGTATCTACAATAACATTTGAGCAAACGTCTGAATACATTTTTGCCAACCCATATGCATTTGATTCTATTCCTGCTGCTTGCATGTACTTTGTTGCAGGACCACTAATTGCATTATCTCCGATAAATGGACTTACTGCAACAACTTTTTTCTTCATTTTTGATAATTCTTTTCTAATTCCTTTGATTTGTAACATTGGACCTATTGATGTTAATGGATTACCTGGTGCTAATATGACCATGTCTGAGTCATGTATTGCATTAATGGCTTCTGGATTTGGTCTTGCTTTATCTGCTCCAATATATTGAATTCCTGTTACTGGATCTAACCCTCTATGTTTTACCCAATATTCTTGTAAATGTAATTCTCCTTTGTCTGTACTAATTCTGGTTTCTATTGTGTTATCTGTAACTGGAATTATGTTTGTATTAACTGCAAATTTTTCACACATCCATTTTGTAATATCGCTAAGATTTCTTCCATTTTTTAACATATTAGTTCTAATCAAATGTGTGGCAGCATCTCTATCTCCTACACCAAACCATGTATCTTCACCAAATACTTCCATTTGGCGTAAAAAGTTGAAAGTATCTTTTTTAATTCCCCAACCTTTGCTTTCGTCAAGTAAATCAGCCAAACCATAAATTATTGTGTCAATATCTGGGCACACATAGAGTCCATACAACCAATAATTGTCTCCAACATTACAAATTACGTTGACTTTTTTTTCCTGAGCGACCAAACCTCTTACTAGTTTGACCGAACCTGTTCCACCTGCTAATACTGTAATCATTTTATATCATATCCTCTAAAACTATATTTTCTGTATGTGTTACTACATATTACTTTTTAGAAAATCTATTCTAATTATCTTGGATAAGTTTATTATGAGTTTTACGAGAATTTGAATCGTGTCCAAGGCTATAGTTTTAACTATTTTACTTGCTGGATTAATTGTATTTAGTACTAGTACTCCTGTATGGGGTGCACAATTAGATTCTAGAATTAATCCAAATAATGATGAATCTCCATTTAAGGTAAGTTATCTAAAAACCATTTTTATTGAATATCCAAATGGCAGTGATTTGTTTAACGAATTAAGTTTAAAGGAATGGACTGTTTCTGGAACTGCAGATTCTACAAATCCTGGAGTTCAAAAATTAATGGCAGAACTTAACGCAGGAATTCAATCTGATGGTAGTCAAGCAATGATTTCAGACTTGAATGTAACATATGATTTTCATCTTAAAGGTAGAACTATTCAAACATCTATTGATTATCGTGTAGTTTTAGAAGGAACTATATCTAATTATAATATTGTAAAAGATTCTCAAAAAACTTTAGTTGATTTAGGATGGAGAGGATTGACTACTACTGCACCAATTGTAATTGATGGTGTGGAAATTAACATTCCTTTAGGCATTCTTCAAACTGATGAACCTATTCTTTACAATACTTTTGTAGGAACTGATGCTGAAAATGTTCTTAATCGTGAATTAATTAATGCAGATTTTATTTTAGAACAACCAATGACTAATTGGCATTTCTTATTTGATCCAACTGGAATTAATGCTGATGCTAGTACTTTTGGATTAGATGATTCCATTGCCGGATTTGTTGTATCTAGTTGGACTATGGGTGAAAGTAGTATCAGAGAAGGAAGACAAGTTGAACGAGTATATGAAGCAGAAGTAATGGCAGATGAACTTTACACGATTAGAAGTGTTCAATCCTCTGATCAAGCAAATTTGCATCTTATTGGATTTGGTGCTTTAGATATTTTAGATGGTGTTGAAATTGCAGGTGTTACTCCAACCACCCCTGATGATTACATGACAACATCTACTGGAGGTTTCCCAATTATGATAATTTATGGAATGGCAGGAATGGCAGCTCTTGGTGGTATTGGATTTTTCATTTTTAGTAGTAGATCAATGAAAAACACACCAACTGAACAACAAGGAATTGATCCTAGCCATCTTGTTGGATATCAAACAAGTGCATCATCTGGTGGATATCAAACTAACAGAGGTGAAGCACAATTGAAATCTGATACTGATTATGAACAAACAAGAAATGTTTATGATACTACTGAAACTACTCCACAGGAAACTACTCCACAGGAAACTACTCCACAGGAAACTACTCCACAGGAAACTACTCCACAGGAAACTGCTCCTGAACAAACTATGCCATCAAGTGGTGAAGATGCTGCTTGTGGATGTGCCGCATCTGCAGAAATTGGTTCTGAATGTGATTGTGAGATGCAGGGTTCTTGCTTATGTGATGCAACATGTCGATGCAATGCAGATCTCTGTAAAGAACAAGTCCGTGAAATGAGTTAGAACTTTATCTAAATTACAATCTACTTTTAAAATCTTATAAAAAATATGTGTGCTGGGAGTAACCCTCCTTCTGTTTTCACGATATTTCGCTTTGCAGCCTACCTGAACCTGGTACAGGATCCTAGGGTTCTGTTTGGCTTTGCTCCATGTGGGTCGTCTGTTTCATTCCTTTTATGGAAACCTCAGGTTTTCACCATCACCGTGCGCCATATTGGATTATTTTCTGCTCCGTTGCCAACCATCTCTGATTATCTATCTCCAGATCACATTTCCTGTATGGAGGGAGGAGTTTCCTCTGCCGTAGCAGCGTGTCGTGCTCCAGCTCACATGGTTGTATTACTTTGTAATCTGATTTGAATATTACTCTGTAGGTTTTGTGCCTATAATGAATAAAGTACCTAGTTCTCTTTTCCATTTTTTATTATCATTCAAATCTTTGATTTGTTTTGTTTCTGTTTTGAAACCTGCATTTTTAAAAAATTTTCTCCATTCTTTTTTTGAATGTAAATGCATTTGAATTTTCATCATATCTGCCCATTTTGCTGTCGCCTTGTTATCTGTGTAAAAATCTGTACCACAAAAAAATTGTCCTCCTGGCTTTAGCAATTTGTAAATTTTCTTAATTGCTTTTTCCATAGAGTCTGCATAGTATATTGATTCCATGGCAAAAATAAAATCAAACCTTCCTCTATATTTCCATGATTCAACGTCTGTATGAAAAAAACTTTCTTTATTGTTTTTTATTTTTTTATTTGCTTGTGTAATCATTTTTTTACTTTTATCAATACCAATTGTTTTTTTACATGTTGAAATATTTGATATATATCTTACAACCCATCCATTTCCACATCCTACATCTAAAAATGAAAAAGGTTTGTTAAACGAAATTTTATTCAAAAATTTTAAAACATTTTTCCCATGTTCTCTTTCCATTAATTCTGCTTTTCCATTTTCTGCCCAATCATCAAATTTTTTCCTTACTTTATCCATGTATCTTTAAAATTATCCATTTAATTATAATCTTCTTGACACTGATCATTGATTCGAATAAATTCTACGCGCTGCTTATAACTAATTTGTAATAAATTATTTTGAAAAGAAATTGTCTGATGTGTCTTGTAGAAATTGTGGTGAGTCACTTGTTGAAGCAATAAAATGCTCACATTTTGCCTCTCTTTACATGATTTGTAAAATATGTTCTGCATTGACTCATGAACAATTTCATTCATTATGTATGTCCAAATCGACCAACCATGCCATATCTGTGCCTAGAATCGTGCCTAGCTTCTACATTTCTGTAGTTGCTATGGCATGATTTTTTTACTTATTTGAAAATTTTATGATTTTGTTGATAAGTTATTTTCCTCTAACTAGATTGAAAAGTTGTCTTACTGCTAATTTGGGATGGCTTATTGCTAGTTTCAACATATTTGATAATCCAAACTCTGCTTTAATAAAATCTAAAAATTCTTCTGTTTTCAATTCTTTGATTATGTCTAATTCTCTATCCCATTCTTTATCTGATAATCCAATCCATCTATCTTGAACTTTTCCTGCAGAATTAATTTTTGATTCAATTGCATTTCTCCAATTCTTTTCATATGGATATAGTGCACTCTCATCTGTTTTTTTATTTTTTATTGCTTCTGCTGCAACTTTACCTGCAACTCTGCCAAATCTTATTGCATACCTGATACCTTCCAATACTAATGGATTTGCCTGTCCTGCAGAATCTCCAACTAAAATTAAATTATTAAAAACTGTTTTTCGTGATAACCCATCATTTGGAATTAAACCATAATGAAATTCTATTGGTGTAATTTTTCCTAATTTTTTAATTGGCCCTAATTTTTTTTCTATTATTTCTTTGAGTCTTTGAGTTGGATCTACATCTGATTCTGGTTTACCTACTCCAACACCAATTCTAACAATATTGTTTCCCAATGGAAAAATCCATGCATAACCTGCAGGAGTATACTCTTGTCCTACCATTAACCACCATGTCTCCGAATCCACATTTTCCACTTTTGCTTCATATTCTGCTCCTGCACCAAATCTTTCCCATTGTGTAACAAAACCCATTGCCTTGGAAATTATTGAAGAAAATCCTGTAGCATCAATGATTACTTTGGAATGAAATGTCATTTTTCCATTTGGCCCTACTCCACTTACCCCTACAATATCATTTTCTTTATTTTTAATTACTTCATTTATGTTGGTTTTTACAAAAATATCTACTCCCACTTTTTTAGCTTCTTCTGCCAACCATCGATATGTTTTTCTTACATCTAATACTGCTGCAGTTGCAATTGAATTACTTATGGTAACTTCATTATTTGGTGAAGCAAACGAGAAATTTTTAATTGGATTAAAACAATTATCTGGAATCCCAAACTCCTTGATGTTTTCAATCCACGTAACACCACTTGTCCTAACTGTTTCAGCAATTGAATTTTCTTTTTCAAGTAATGCTACTTTTATTCCATTTTTTGCAGCTGCAAATGCAGCTGATGAACCAGCTGGACCTCCTCCTACTACAACTAAATCATAATGATAATCTTCAACCAATTAAATTCCATGATAATCATCTAGGATATAATTTTGAGGTATGAGTGAAATTTTATTTTTTAAGTATTGGATTACCTGTGGTGTCATTTTCTCTTTCTGCATCAAAAGTTTCCATATGTGCTAGATCTCTATGCATAAAACTATGAGTCTCTCCTTTTGTTTTTCTACAGAATTTTGAATGAACAGTTTTTTCAATTTCTAACGTTGTTTCATTTTCATGAAATAGACGTTTTCCACAATCCTCGCATCTAAATTCAGGCATAAATCTTGTCAATGTCAAATCTATTTAGATGTTTCAGACTTATTGTAAGGTGATCTATTTGATCTATTACTATAATCCTAAACTTTAGATGTTTCAAATTATATCATAATTTATGTTTGAATTTGATCTTCTTTCTTTTACTATGTGGGGACTAATTACTGGAATTGTGATGCTGGTAACTGGATTATCTTATCGTAGATATTTAAAAAGAAATAAACTGGTTTCCCAATACTAAAAAATTACTAATTCATCAGATATTCAATAATTTGTATTATTATTCTGCAGCTGTTTTTCCACCATCTACATTTAGAATTGTACCTGTCACCCAATTAGCTTCATCTGATGCTAAATAGAGCACTGCATTTGCAACATCTTCTGGTTCTCCTATTCTTGAAAGTGGTGATTTTTCTTCTAAAATTTTCCTTGCTTGAGGATCATCTAAATATGGTTTAATCATTCCTGAATTAATTATTCCTGGATTAACACAATTACATCTGATATTTTTTCTTGCATATTCTACTGCAATTGATTTTGTGAACATTGAGATTGCAGCTTTTGTTGCAGAGTATACTGCTAAATGAACTCGTGGAATTGCTCTTTCACTTGAAATAGATCCTATGTTGACAATTGTACCTTTTTTTACATCTGACATTTTGATCAACACACTTTTTGTCATGTGAAACACTCCTAAGATATTCACATCAATTAATTTTTTTATTTCAGAATCTTTCATTTGATGAAAATGTATTGGATCATTAATGGAGCCTGCATTATTTACTAAAATATCAATTCTACCATATGTATCCATAATTTGATTTATTGTTTGAACTGTTTGTGATTCTTCTGTTACATCACATATCATTGATGTTGTTTGTTCTTCATGACCAATCTTTTTTCTTGTTTTTTCTAATTCATCTAAATTTCTTGCAATTAATACTACATTTGCACCTTCATCCACAAATCGTTTTACAATTCCTTTGCCTATTTCACTTGATGCCCCCGTAACAATAGCTACTTTTGAATCTAATCGCACATTCTCATTTTGTTTTCATGGTTTATAGAATTTGTGTTGCATATTGTTTCATGAATTCACTTTATGATGATTTATTGATTTTTCTAATATATTCTATAATTTCTGTATAATCTCTATCTCCTAACCCTTCTTTTACAGCATTCTCGTAAATTTCTTCAGCTTTGGTTATCATTGGTAGTTTTATTTCTAATGCTTTAGCTGCATTTGTTATAGTTGTGATGTCTTTTTTCAAATTTGCCAAAGTAAATGTTGCATCATAATTACCATCAATCATTTTAAACGCTTTTTTTTCACTCATTCCTGTTTTGAAATGTGTTGAGTTTAAAACTTCTAAAAATATTTTTGGATCAACATTTGCTTTTTTTACTAATGTAATACCTTCAGATAATGCTAATGCTAACATTGTAATTTGTAAATTCATTGCAAGTTTAATTGAATTTGCTACTCCTTGTTCTCCTAGAAACAATACCTTATTTGCAATTTTTTCAAATACTTTTTTACAATGATCAAAATTATCTTTTTTACCTGATACCATCATGACTAATTCTCCATTAATTGCAACATTTGGTCCTCCCATTACTGGAATTTCTAATTTTTGTATCTGATGTTGCTGAAGCTCTTTTGAAATATTTTTTGATTCCACTGGATCAATTGTACTCATGTCTGCAACAATTAATTTTTCATTTTTACTTTCAATGACTCCATTTTTTCCAAATATTACCTCTCTTACAGCTGCGGCATCTTTTACTATGGTTATCACTAATTCTACATTTTCTGCCATTATTTTTGGTGATGCAACAATCTTTGCACCTTTTTGTTCTACTTCTATAGTTTTTTCTTTTGTTCTATTATACACTGTAACATCAAATCCTGAATCTAGTAAATGTAATGCCACTGCATTTCCTAACATTCCAATTCCTATGATTCCTATTTTCATCAAATTCCCTTTCCGTAATTTTTAATGTCTTTCTTCATCTTGAATTTCCCATTGAGCATTTCCAAACCTTGACACTGCAAATTCTAACTGTCCTATTGTTTTATCACCTTTTTTTACTTTGGCAAAATCAAATTTTTTCATTTTAATCAGTTTTTCTTTTGGCTTGTATCCCCCTTCGATAACTTTAATCTTAAATCTTTTACTGGCTTTGATAATCATTTTTCTTGCAATTTGAACATCCCCCATCCATGAAAACATTTCAAAATCTCCAAAATTTTTAGTTGAAATATCATAATTGTATAATCTCGCTTCTAGTTTATTATTTTGCAATTTTGCTTGTTCATTTAACCACGCCACAATTTCTTTACCGTGTCCTTTTTCAACTCCAAATGTTTCTGAATTTCCCATCTATCTCATTTATGATTTTAATCCATAATAATCATTTTCAAATCACTGTTAAATTAAAATATCCATTAATCTATGGACTTTTATGCTTACAATTGATTGCAAGGATGTTTCATCTGTTCAAAATGAATTACTTGTTTATGTTGCAGATAAAGTTGAAGCAATTCCCACTTTAAAGAATCGTCAATTTACTCTATCTACCTTTGATGATGAAATTTTGGATGTTGAATTGGTTATTTCTGCAATTAAGGAATATTTTGATTCTATTAATGAAAGTTCTAAT
>Ga0208391_1000471_pt1 | contig 21853 bp, 21 predicted proteins | sample Knorr_S23_td_Bot_FD_185612 | JGI IMG/M metagenome (GOLD analysis project Ga0208391, IMG submission 185612) | Marine microbial communities from Southern Atlantic Ocean transect - Knorr_S23_td_Bottom_ad_3770_LV_A (SPAdes) (version 2) | ecosystem: Environmental > Aquatic > Marine > Oceanic | place... | reverse complement strand
TTAAATTGTGCAGTAATTATTAAACAAGTAGATGAAAAAACTAGATCAAAAACTTCAATAAACAATCTATTGAGGGAATAAAATAATGAAAATTTATAATGAATTACAATTAGCTAAAGAGCTAATGAGATTTCCAAGCATCACACCCGTAGATGCTGGAACAATGAATTTTTTAGCAAGAAAATTAAGATCTCTAGGATTTAAATGTAAAATTTTAGAATTTAAATCAAAAAATTCAAAGCCTGTTAAAAATTTATATGCAAGATTAGGAAAATCTAGACCCAATTTTTGTTATGCGGGTCATACAGATGTTGTGCCGCCTGGCAATTTAAATGATTGGACTGTAAATCCATTCAAACCGGCAGTTAAAGGAAATCATTTAATTGGAAGAGGTGCCAATGACATGAAAGCTTCAGTTGCCTGTTTTGTTGCTGCAGTAAGCAAATTTAAAAGCAAAAAATTTAAAGGCTCGATAAGTTTATTAATTACGGGCGATGAAGAGGGTATAGCCATTAATGGAACTAAAAGAGTTGTTGAATATTTAAAAAGAAAAAAAGAAAAAATTGATTTTTGTTTAGTAGGTGAGCCTACCAATCAAAACAAGCTGGGAGAAATGATGAAGATTGGTAGAAGAGGAAGTATAACTGGATATCTAACAGTTCGTGGAGTTCAAGGTCATGTTGCCTATCCACATGATGCCAATAATCCTGCTCCAGTTATGACAAAAATATTAAATCAAATTGAAAATATAAAACTTGATAAAGGAACAAAAAACTTTCAACCATCAAATCTAGAAATAGTTAAAATAAATATTGAAAATACAGCTGATAACGTTATTCCAGCAGAAGCATCGGCTACTTTTAATATAAGATTTAACAATAAACATTCATCAAGTTCTTTAAAAAAGAAACTAAATAATATTTTTCGAAAAGCTTGTAAAAAAAAAAAGTGTTCTTTTCAAATTTCCTACATGGTATCGGGAGAAGCTTTTATAACAGTTCCCAATAATACAACCAAAATGATTCAAAATATCATTAAAAAGATAACTAAAATAAAACCAAAATTATCAACATCAGGTGGTACATCAGATGCAAGATTTATAAGAAAAATATCTCCATGTGTTGAATTTGGTTTAGTTGGAAAAACCATGCATAAAATTGATGAAGCTGTTTCTGTTTCAGATCTTAAAAGATTAACTAATATATATAAAACTATTTTAGAAAATTATTTTGAGTGAAAACAGGAATTATAACTACTGATACTTATTCAAATCATAATACAGGACTAGGACACCCTGAAAATGCTGATAGGGTTTCTGTGGTAATTGAAAATTTAAAAATAATTAAAAATAAAAATTTTGTTTGGAAAAAACCTAACAAATTCGATGCTAAATATTTAAAAATTACACATAATTCCAGCTATGTAAGTGAAGTAGAAAAATCTTTTCCAAAAAAAGGATTATTTTTTCTGGATGGAGACACAATTGTATCACCCGGTAGCAAGGAAGCTTCATCTGATGCTGTAGGCTCTATTATTACTGCAATTGAAGGAGTTCAGAATAAAGAATTTCAAAATGCTTTTTGTGCAGTTCGACCCCCAGGACATCATGCAGAAAAAAATAAAGCTATGGGTTTTTGTATTTATAACAATGTAGCAGTGGGTGCTAATTATTTATTAGAAAAATATAAATTAAATAAAATAGCTATTATTGATTTTGATGTTCATCACGGAAATGGAACACAGGACATTTTTTATGATAATGAAAAAGTTTTATACATATCCACTCATCAATATCCTTTTTATCCGGGAACAGGAGGAAATAACGAAAAAGGCAAATATAACAATGTTTTAAATATTCCATTACCAGCTGGAACGAACTCGGAAGAATATTTAAATGCTTATGAGCATGTATTAAATAAATTAAAAGAATTTAAACCAGAGTTTGTACTTTTTTCTGCAGGATTTGATGCTCATAAAAATGATCCGCTAGCTCAACTACATCTAAGATCTGAAGATTTTTATGAACTAACAAAAAGAACTCTTATTTCAGTAGAATCAAGCTGTAATGGAAATGTTGTTTCAATTTTGGAAGGCGGATATGATTTAAACGCATTAAAAGAAAGCACAGAAATGCATCTTAATGCACTTTTAGAACATAATAATTAATGATATGTTAAAAACATCATGAACATAGTAACGGATATATTTTTACCAATAGCCCTAGCATTTATTATGTTTGCTCTAGGTCTAGGGTTAACTGGGACAGATTTTTTAAGAGTTATAAAGCAACCAAAAGATTTTTTTGTTGGGGCAATCAGTCAAATTATTTTACTTCCGGTTATTGCATTTGTTTTAGTTAAAATTTGGCCAATTTCACCTGAGCTTGCAATTGGTGTTATGATTATTGCTGCGGCACCCGGAGGAGTAACTTCCAATATACTGACTTCTTTTGCAAGAGGAGATGTTGCTCTTTCAATTTCTCTTACTGCAATTATAAGTCTGTTAAGTGTTATAACAGTACCTTTTATTATTGTAACTTCCTTAGGATTATTGGGATCAGAAAATGTATCACAAAATATTTCATTAACTAGTATGGCTATCAGTATGTTTTTAATTGTAACAGTTCCAGTAATTACCGGAATGATATTTAGAAGATTTGCATCAAATACTGCAATAAATTTTGAACCAATTGCGAAAAAAATTTCTGTAGTATTGTTTATAATTGTCTTGCTTGGAGCCATTTTAGCAGAGAAAGATAATATTGTTTCTTATTTTGCTGATGCTGGACTTATAACATTTGTATTAAATGTTCTAATGATGGTCGTTGCTTTTTATGTTGCAAAATTATTTGGAACTGGAAATGCACAAAAAAAATGTATTGCTATAGAATGCGGATTGCAGAATGGTACTCTTGCAATTTTCGTTGGCACAACTTTATTTGGTGGTGGAGCATTTGTAATACCTGCAGCTACTTATAGTTTAATAATGTTTGTAACTTCTTTAATTTTTGTATTTTTTGTAAGAAATACTAATAATTAACTTTTAATAAATAAAGACCATGAGCAGGAGCGGGAGGGGCACAGAGTTTTCTGTTTTTTGATTTAAATACACTTTCAAATTTTTTTAAACTCCATTTTTTTTCACCTAAATATTTTAAACATCCAACCATAGATCTAACTTGATTTCTTAGAAAAGATTTAGATTTAAATTGAATTGTAATTTTTTCATTTAATCTTTTAACTTTAATTTTTTTTAATGTTCTAATTGGGCTTTTGGAATAACAATTAGAGGCTCTAAAAGTTGAAAAATCATAAGTTCCAGACAATTTTTTTGTACCTTTTTTAATCATTTCTAAATCTAATTTTTTCCTGATATGCCAAGCTCTATTTCTTTCAATGGATGGTGGAGCAAGTCTATTAATAATAACATATTCATAAATTCTCTCCTTTGCTGAATATCGTGCGTTAAAATTTGAATTTCTTTTTTTTAATGTTGTAATAGAAATTTGTTTTTTGTTTAAAAAAAAGTTCAAAGATTTTATAAATTTATCTGAATTAATTATTTTTTTTTCGCATTCAAAATGAGCTGATTGTCCCCAAGCATGAACCCCAGCATCAGTTCTTCCTGAGCCAACTATAGATACTTCCTTTTTTACAATCTTTGAAATAACCGATTGAACAAATTTTTGAACTGAGTTTCCCTTTTTTTGAATTTGCCAACCAATAAAATTTGTTCCAACATATTCAATACAAATTTGATACCTATGCATAATTTAAGTCTGAACCCTTTTTTATTTGAGTACCAAGCATAAATTCGTTTATTTTTTGAATTTTTTTCCCCTCACGTTGTATTTCCAAAACTTTTATTGAATTTTTACCACAACCAATTTCAAAATTTTCACTTAAAATTTTACCTGGATTCCCATTGGCATCAGATAGTTCAGCCTTTAAAATTTTATATCTTTCATTATTATATAAAAACCAAGCACCTGGAGTTGGATATAATCCATTTATTTTTCCTATTATTTTTTTAGCACTTTCATTCCAAGAAATTTTACCTTCAGATTTTTCAATTTTTTTTGCATAGGTAGCTTTATCATGCAGTTGTTCTTTAAATTCAGCTTTATTTTCAAATATATTATCAATATTATCTAATATTTTTTCTGCGGCTAATTTGGATAATCTATTTGCAAGTTCCTCGTTGTTTTCATTATCTAATATCTTTATAGGATATTTGTTGCAAACAGGTCCCGAGTCCAAATTTTCATTCATTTTCATAATTGAAATACCTGTTTCTAATTCGCCTGCCATTATTGATCTCTGAATAGGGGCAGCTCCGCGCCACTTTGGGAGCAAAGATGCATGTATATTTATAAATCCATACTTACTAAGTTCCAAAATTTCCTTAGGTATAATTTGTCCATAAGCAACTACAATTCCTAAATCAATATTTAATTTTTTTAAAAAGTTTTTTTCTTCTTGATTATTCTTAAGTGTATGAGGAGTTCTAAATTCTAAATTAATTGTTTCCGATAAAAATTGTACAGGTGATTTTTGTATTTTATGACCTCGATTAGATTTTTGTGGAGGTTGTGTATAAACTAAAGAAACTGGATAACCATTTTGGTATAATGATTTTAGTATGGATACAGCAAAATTGGGAGTACCCATAAATACAATTTTTTTGCTCATTAAAATTAAACAACAATTCTTTCTGATTTTCCTTTTTGTTTAGATAGTTTTTTTATAATCATTGTTTTTTTTAATTTAGATAAATAATCAATAAATAAAATACCTTCTAAATGATCAATTTCATGTTGAATACATGTAGCTAATAGCCCCTCTGCTTTAAGCAATTGAGGTTGGCCAAAATAATCTAAATATTTTACATGACATTCTTTTGGACGATTTATTTCTGCAAATTGATTAGGAACTGACAAACAGCCTTCTTCATAAATAATGTCTTCGTCTGCTTTCCAAACAATTTCAGGATTAATAAAATGTAAAGGATTTTTATTTTCTTTTTTTCTACTTATATCCATTATAATAATTCTTTTTGGTATACCTATTTGTATTGCTGCAAGTCCAATTCCAGGTGCTGCATACATCGTTTCAAGCATATCATCCATCAATTTTTGCTCCTCCTCTCCAACATGATCTACTGGATTTGATATCTGTCTTAAAATCTTATTTGGTTCCGTAAGAATAGTTTTAATAGCCATTATTTAATTTTATTACAATTTTTAAACTTTTAAAGGAAGAACTTTTAAAAGAATATTGTTTCTAATCGAATCAATATTCAACCGATTCAAAGCATCAACCATAAAATATATAGTATCTGAACCAAGATTTATAAACTCATCTTCTCCAAGAATTTCCACAAATCTGAGTAAAACTAAGCCAATCTCATTATTATTGATCAATAATTGTAAATCTGTTGGGATATCTGACTGATTAAATTGAAATAATTTTAGATATTTTTTAGAAATTTTAACTCCATCGGACTGTAAAGACTCTAAAAGCATTAAATCTTTTGTTGAAACAAAGTAGTTTTTATTTTTTTTAATACTTTTTATTAAATCATTCGTATCTTTTTCAACTTTTTTAATATTATAACTTTCTTTAAAATAATTTAATAATTTTGATTGATAAATTATTTTATTATTTATTTTAATTTTGGATTTTTTTGGATTTTGATTAATTAAATTTTTTGTATAAAAAGTAGAATAATTTGAAGGTATATCTTCGACATTTATCTTGCCTAACATTTTCGATAGCTCTTTTTTAAAAGCATTTTCAATATTTTCGCTGACAAATGAATCTTTTAATTTAGAAGATAAATCTAATATCTGTTCTGGATCTTTTGTTAATAATAATCTTTGATAAAGAAGTGCTCTTCCTTGAACTGTTGGTAAAAGTTTATAAGTATCTTTGACACTTAAAAGTTGATTAATGGTAAATTGAAATCTTTTATATAAATCTAATAATTCCTTTTCACTATAGTTTCCTTCATGAGTTGCTTGTTCAATAAGTGATAGTTTCTCTATATCTTCCAAATCTATTTCGTCAATATTCTCTAATAAATTCGAAGATGAAAGATATCTCCAAATAATTTTTGATGTATTTTTGCTGGGTATATATTGAAACTGAGGATTGGTTCTGTGAGATAAATGAAAATCTAAAATATTTTTTTCAGATATTTGTTTCTCATCATCTGAAGTGTAACCCATTATAAAATTGTATTTTTTTTCAAAAAATTCATCATTAAAATCTAATTCTTTCATTAGATCAAATTGAAGTTGGGCTTCTTCCGTTCTGTTTTCATTAATTAGACAATAAATTTTAAATTTTGTTAGATAATCATCATTTAGCAAATTAATTTCATTGAATATACTACAAGCATTTTCTAAATCGGAATTTGAAAGATATTCTTCAACATAATATCTTAATAACTTTGAGTTATTCGAATTATTTTGATTTTTTAACAAATACAATTTAATCAGTTCTAAATTGCCATTTTGAATCAAATAATCTGTTTTATAATTTAAAAATTTATCTTCACTAATATTCTTTTTTGGAAAGTAAGAATTGGTGAGTAAGGCAATATCTAAAATTTCTTTTGCATCATTCGACAATTTAATTTTATTTATTCTGTTAAATATTGATACAATCTCATTGCCATCCGAATTAAACCACATGTCTATTGTTAATCCGTTTTCAGCAGGATCGTAAAGACCGGCTAAATTTATATTGTTAGAATTAAGTTTGTTTCCTTTTACAATTTCAAATTCATTACTTTGATTAGTTTGTATTTGAATTGTTGAATTAACAGAAATATCATTATCTTGTAAAATAATTTCCGATTTATTCTCTTCAAGTTTTTTTTCTAAATTCCAAATATCAACTGGTTCATCTTCGGCTGCTACAAAACTATTTAATAAAATAAATAGGATGATAAAAATTGATAAATAATTTTTATTTAACAATTTTGAAATTTTCATTAGGGATTACTTTTTCAATTTTTTTAGTTGGTGATGGAAAATCAATTCTATCAATAAAAACAACAGCTATTAGCAATATTAAACAAATCAAAATAATTTTGATTAATAATTTAATTATAGCGCTTGTGCTACCAACTCTTGTTTTTTTTTCAAATTGCATATACCGTTAAATAATTTCAAATTAAGACATATTTGTGTTTTTTCAATAAAGAACATATGAAATCAGATAAAAATCTTGTTTTGCTAGGCATGATGGGTTCTGGAAAATCAATAATCGGATACCTATTGTCCAAAAATTTAAATATAGAATTTATGGATGTAGATGAAATTATTGAGAAAGAAGAAGGATGCAAAATATCAGAAATTTTTGAAAAAAGGGGGGAAATTAAATTTAGAAAAATAGAGGAAAAAGTTACTCTTAAATTACTTGAATCAAACAAAAAAATTATTTCTTTAGGAGGCGGTGGATTTATCAATGATAATATAAGAAATGAAGTTTTATTAAATCATATTTCTTTTTGGTTGAATTGGGATAATACAACTTTAATTAATCGTATAAAAAGGAGTAAAAAACGACCTATCGCATTTAATTCAACCGAAAATGAAATAAAAAAATTAATTTCTGAGCGATCAAAAATATATTCAATAGCAAATTATAAAATAAACTGTGAAAAATTTTCTAAAAATGAGATAGTAAAAAAAATTTTGGATATTTATGAAAAAAATTAAATTGGTGGTTAAAACAATTTCTAAGAACTATCCAATTATTATTGGATCTAATATTATAAAAAATATATCAAGTATTATTCAATCAAATAATATTAAATTTAATAAATGTTTAATTGTTGCTGATAAAAAAGTACCAAAAAAAAATTTATCAATATTAAAAAACAAAATTTCATGTAAAACAAAATCCATTCACTTATTTAATCCTAGTGAAAAAAATAAAAACCAAGAAAGTGTAAATAAAATTTTAGATAAACTTTTAGTAAATAATTTTAATAGAGGTGACTGCATTATTTCTTTTGGAGGAGGAATAACAGGAGATATCACAGGTTTTGCAGCAAGTATATTCAAAAGAGGTATAAAATTTATTAACATCCCTACAACCTTGCTTGCGCAAGTAGATTCTTCAATTGGAGGGAAAACTGGAATTAACAATAAGTATGGAAAAAATTTAGTTGGTTCATTTTTTCAACCTGATCTGGTTGTTTCTGACATAAATTTATTAAAAACCTTACCTAAAAGAGAAATTGTATGTGGGTATGGTGAAATTTTTAAACATTCGCTAATTGCTAATAAAAAAATATTTAATTACCTAGATAAAAATAAATTTAAAGTTTTAAATTTACAAAGCCCCTATATAGAGAAAGCAATAGCTGACTGCTGTAAGATTAAAAAAACGATAGTGCAACAAGATGAGAAAGAAAAAAACCTAAGAAAAGTTTTAAATTTAGGTCATACTTTTGCCCATGCATATGAAGCTGCACTAGGATATTCAAAAAAACTAAATCATGGTGAAGCAGTGATTTTAGGAATAAAAAGCGCTGCTAAATTTAGTATGGAAAATAAATTCTTAACAAAAAAAAAATACAATAAAATTCAATCACATATTAATCACTTAAATTTACCCAATAATTTAAATAAATTTTTTAGTAAAAAAAATATTAATTTAATTTTAAATTTTATGAAATCAGATAAGAAAAATAACTCAGCAGATATTAATCTGATATTATTAAAAGATATAGGCAAACCTATAATAAATATAAATTTTAAAATTGAAAAAATTCGAAAATTTTTCAAAAATGAATTACTCAATTAAAATTTGTATTGAATGTATATATTTTTTTAACTCTTCGTCTAAAATTTTATAAATAATCTTCGAAGATTCAATTTTATTCAATTTTTTTAAATGCAATGAATTGATTATTAGTTTAATATGAAATTTTCCATGTTGATGGTTCTGATGACTTTCATGCAAAAAAGTTTTGTCTACAATCTCAATTTTTTCGCAAGATATATTTTGATTAATTTTTTTTTTTACAATTTTTATTAATTGATTAATATCCATAGTTTATAATAGTATATATCATGAAAAACATTTGTGACTGGAATAATTGTTCAGAAATTGGAGAGTACAAAGCTCCAGTTGAAAAAGATAATAGTAAAAATTTTAGACTACTTTGCTTATCACACATAAAAGAATTTAACAAAAATTGGAATTATTTTTCCGGAATGAGTGAGGAACAAATTTGTGAGTTTATAAAGTCTGATATGACTTGGCATAAGCCTACCCAAAGTTTTAGTTCTTCAGATAATTTTTTTAAAATCCTATGGAATAATGCTTTAAAAGATGAAATAGATAAATCTAAGTTTAATAGTCAATTTAGCCATATGAAACAATTTAGATTCAGTCATAATGATGTTAGAGCTTTTACTATTCTTGGCTTATCTGTTGGATTAAAATGGAAGAAGATCCAAGAAAAATTTAAAAAACTTGTCAAAAAATTTCACCCTGATATGAATTTGGGAAATAAAAAATATGAAGATAAGCTTAAAGTGATAACTTTGGCTTATACTCAACTAAAAAATACTTATAGGATAATAAATTGACACCAAATTTAAATATAAAACCAGATATTAGGATATCAGTTAAGCAGAGTTTCGGTATTGATAGTGATATGCAAGTAAATGCTTTTTCAAAAAAAAATGAATTTGTTCCAGAAATAGATAAAGATTATAAATTTGACAGAGATACCACACTGGCAATTCTTAGTGGCTTTAATTATAACAAAAAAGTGATTGTACATGGGTACCATGGTACAGGAAAAAGTACTCATATAACGCAAGTGGCTGCACGTTTGAATTGGCCTTGTTTAAGAATAAACCTCGACTCCCATATTAGTAGAATTGACCTAATTGGAAAAGATGCAATCGTAATTAAAAATGGTAAACAAATCACAGAATTTAAAGAAGGAATTTTACCTTGGGCATTTCAAAACCCAGTGGCATTAGTTTTTGATGAGTATGACGCGGGTCGCCCTGATGTCATGTTTGTATTACAAAGAATTTTGGAAAGTGACGGATATTTTACTCTTTTAGATAAAAATAAAGTAGTAAAACAAAATGAATATTTTAGATTGTTTGCAACAGCAAATACAATTGGATTAGGAGATACTACAGGTCTCTACACTGGTACACAGCAAATTAATCAAGCACAGATGGATAGATGGAATATTGTTATAACTTTAAACTATTTAAGCTTAGAAAAAGAAATGGAAATAATACTTGCAAAAAATAAAAATTTGAACAACACAAAGGGCAAAGAAAAAGTAGCAAACATGATTAAAGTTGCATCTTTAACTAGAAAAGGTTTTATGGCAGGAGATATTTCAACAGTAATGAGTCCTAGAACAGTATTATTTTGGGCTGAAAATTCAGAAATCTTTAAAGATACAGGTTATGCTTTTAGAGTTACTTTTTTAAATAAATGTGAAGATGTAGAAAAAAATATAATTGCTGAATATTATCAAAGATGTTTTGGTGAGGATTTGCCAGAGTCATTGATAAATACTCAGATTTAAATGAATAAAGAAGACAATTTCAAAGAAAAATTTAAACAAGCACTCATTTCAACAATAAAAGTAATTTCGGATGAGTATAGAGTTGAAACTGAATTAAAAAAAAATTTAAGTTCTAAAAATTATAATTTTTTTGAATTAGACAATCTGAGTAGTAAACAGGATTATATTAAGTTAAGAGCAGAAACAGATTCTGAAGCTTTAAAAAGAAAATTTTCAAATAAAGAAATTTACAAAAAAAATTTACCAAAAAATTCTTCATGTAGATCGCTCTATGATATTTCAGAAAAAATTAGGTACGAGTTGTTGGGCACAAAAATGCTTAAGGGAATATCTAAAAATTTGAAAGAAAATTATAATCATAAAATAGTTATAAAACGAAAAGATCAACTTAAAACTAGGGAAGATGTTAGTATTTCTGAAGCTTTTGAACTTTATATGCTAAAGAATTTTTTCGATATAAAGTTAATTCCATTATCAGAAAAAATTTTAAGCTTTTGGGAAAATGATTTTAAAACGTCCTTAGACAAACACTTAAACTATTTAAATAAAAATCTTGAAAATCAAGAGATCTATAATTCAAAATTCTCTCAATTATTACAAGAAATGGAGATTTTTAAATCTGAAAATTATGATGAAGAAGAAAATCAAAAAAATGAGGATGAACAGGATAATAATCTAAATAGAGATTCCGAAAATGAAAATCAAGATGATCAAGAAAAAGGCCAACAAGAGCAAGATCAAAATGGAATTGATGCAGATTATGACTTAGATGAATACAGAATGGATGAACAACTTGTAGATACAGACTTAGACAAACAAAGCTCTGAAACAGTGTTTCAAAAGATGAATGCGGGTATTGAGGATAAAGAATATAAAATTTTTACAAGCCAATTTGACGAAATAACTATGGCTGAAAATTTAGAGAGTAAAGAAGAAATAATTAAGTTAAGAAAAAGTTTAGATCAACAATTAGTCAGTTTTCAGGACTTGATTACAAAACTTGCTAATAAACTCCAAAGACAACTATTGGCAAAACAGAATAGAGCTTGGGAGTTTAATCTTGAAGAAGGATTGCTTGATAGTTCAAAATTAACTAGAATTATAATGGATCCTTATAATTCTTTATCTTTCAAAAAAGAAAAAGATTTAGATTTTAAAGATACAGTTGTCACACTTTTGATAGATAATTCTGGATCTATGAGAGGAAGGCCAATTACTATTGCTGCTATTTGTGCAGATATTTTATCAAGAACTTTGGAAAGATGTTCGGTAAAAGTAGAGATACTTGGGTTTACAACAAAAAATTGGAAAGGTGGTAAAAGTAGAGAAGAGTGGAATAAAAATAACAAACCAAAAAATCCAGGTAGACTTAACGATTTAAGACATATTATTTACAAAAGTGCCGATATTCACTGGAGACAATCTAAAAGAAATTTGGGTTTAATGCTCAAAGAGGGTTTACTCAAAGAAAATATTGATGGTGAAGCGATTTCATGGGCATTCAATAGATTAAAAAAAAGAAAAGAAGAAAGAAAAATATTGATGGTAATTTCGGATGGTGCACCGGTGGATGACTCAACATTGTCAGTAAATTCTGGTAACTTTTTAGAAAAACATTTAAAAAAAATTGTTAAATTTATAGAAAGTAAAAGCGAAATCGAAATTTTGGCTATAGGAATTGGTCATGATGTTTCTAGGTATTATAATAAAGCGATAAAAATTACAGATGTTCAAGAATTGGGAGATGTTATGATCGGTCAACTAAGTGGTTTGTTTGATAACAAAAAAAAACTTCATTAAATCTGAATTAAATCCTTATTATTCCATCTAATATTTACTTCTGCTCCACCCCTTGTTTTTGAATTTCTACATAATAGTTTAGCTCGGTTTTTTTCTAATAGGGTTTTTCCAATAAATATACCAAGTCCTAAACCAGATTTTGAATTATCATTGGTCCTAAGTGACTTTATATAAGGTTCTCCAATTTTATTTAGAATATCTTTTGGATAGCCTTCACCATCATCTTCAATAGTAATTTCAGAGTTTTCGCTGTCACTTTTTAAACTAATGTAGATTCTTTTCTTTGCAAATTTATTTGCATTTCCAACAAAATTTCTAATTCCATAAACAATTTCTATTGATTTTCTTATTTGAAATGAATTTGAATTTTGTTCAAAATTAATAATAAACTTTTTATTAGAAATTTTCTCATAAGATTTTATAATTTCATCAACATACTCCGCTAAAGATAAATCTTTATCTATAAAATCATCTTTAATAGTTGGATTTAAAGTAAGTTTGTTTAAGATTTCATTACATCTATCAACTTGACTAATTAATAATTCAAGATCTTTATTTATGTCTCTATTTTCTTTAAATTGATCAAATAATTCTTGGGAAATAATCTTAATTGTTGATAAAGGAGTTCCTAATGAATGAGCCGCTGCTGCTGCTTGGCTTCCAAGAGATACTAGCTCATGTTCTTTTGCTATAACTTCTCCAATTTTATCTAAAGCTTCTTTTCTTAAACGCGATTCTCTACCAAGAGTTATTGCGAAATAATTTAGAAAAACCAATGCAATAATCAATGCTAAAGGAATAGCATAATAATAATAGTCTTCTACAACTATAATAATTTCATTAATAGGATGTGGTAAATCTTCATAAATAAAAGTTAAGAAAATTATAGATAATATAGTTATAAATATTAGAGTTAAATTTGTTCTAATGTCCAAATTAGAAGAAGAAAAAACGCTTGGTATTAATAAAAAAATTGAAAATGGATTTAAAACTCCACCTGATAGATAAAGAAGATAACTTAATTGAATTATATCTATGCTAAGAAAGTTAAAAGATGATTTATTTGATATTTGAGTTTTATTGTAAAAATATATTAAATATAAATTACTTAAAGCTCCTAAAAAAATTACAAAATTTGCTAAAAGATAGTTAAATTCAAAATTAAAAATAAACTTAACAGAATTTATTGTTATGAATTGACCGATAATTGCGATCCAACGTAAATTTATATAAGTAGATTTATTTAAATAGTAAGCTTTTGAAGTTTTAAAAAACTTCATTATTAAATATCAAGATTTGAAACATTAATTGCATTTTCTACAATAAAATCTTTTCTTGAAGCAACATCATTACCCATTAAAGTATGTATCAAATCATGATCTTTTTTTAAATCCTTAGAATATTGAACTCTTAGTAAATTTCTTGTTTCAGGATTTAGTGTTGTGTTCCATAATTCTTCAGGATTCATTTCACCTAATCCTTTAAATCTTTGAATACTGAGCCTTGATTTTTCTTCTTGATATTTTTTTTCAAATTCTTTTGAATTTTTTTTTAATTTTTTAAATTCTTTTGAGTTACCAATAATATAATTTTCCAATTCTTTTTCATCTTTAATATAAATTCCCTTTGAACCTTTATTTATTTTAAACAAAGGTGGTTGAGCAAGGTATATATGGCCATTTACTATTAATTTATTGAAAGGTTTATTGTTAAAGAATGTTAATAACAAAGCTCTAATATGAGAACCATCAACATCAGCATCAGTCATAATTATAATTTTTTCATACCTCAAGTCTTTTAGATCAATTTCTTCATTTTTTGGATCCAAGCCCAATGCATTAATTAAGGTTACAATTTCGTTAGATGAAATTAATTTAGAAAGTGTTTTAGTTCTTAGTTCACTTCCATTTCCATTAATATTCTTTTTGAATCCATTAATATCAGTATATGTATTCAAAATTTTGCCTCTTAATGGTAACACGGCCTGATTTTTTCTGTTTCTACCTTGTTTTGCTGAGCCTCCCGCAGAATCTCCTTCAACAATAAATAATTCGGTACCTTCTTGTTTAGATATTTGACAATCAGCCAGCTTGCCAGGTAAACCAATTAATTCCCATGCAACTTTTCTTCTAACGTTTTCTCGTGCTTTTCTTGCTACATCTCTAGCAAGAGCTGCATGAACAATTTTTGCTAGAACAATTTTTGCTATAGATGGATTTTGATCAAACCATACAGATAATCTTTCATTTAAAATTGTCTCAACAATATTTCTTACCTCTGACGAAACCAGTTTATCTTTTGTTTGTGAAGAAAATTTTGGATCCGGAATTTTGATAGATAATACACAAGTTAAACCTTCCTTTATATCATCTCCAGAAATTGATAATTTGTTTTTCTTTAATAAATTTTGTTCATATGCATATTTATTTACTACTCTAGTTAATGCACTTCTAAAACCTAAAAGATGAGTTCCACCATCTTTTTGAAATATATTATTTGTGTAGGCATAAACATCTTCTGCGTAACCAGCATTCCACTTTAAAGAGCATTCAATTTCTAAATTTTGTTTTTTTCCCTCTATAAATATTGGTTTTTTAAATAAATCATTATTATTTTTATTTTTTAATTTTTCTCTTTTCTCATCTAAAAAATCTACAAATTGCAATATTCCGCCATCAAATTTAAATTCTATACTTTTTGATTTTTTTTGAGTTAAATCATTGATAACAATTTTTGTTCCTTTGTTTAAAAAAGCTAATTCTCTCATCTTTTTTTGAATTGTTGTAAGGCTAAATTTTACAGAGGAAAATATTTCTTTTGATGGTAAAAACTTTATTAGAGTTCCTGTTTTTTTTGATTTTCCAATTACCATTAAGGGCTTTACTGCATTACCATTTTTAAATTCAATAAAATATTTTTTTCCATCTCTATCTATTATTAATTCTAATTTTTCAGAAAGCGCATTTACAACAGAAACTCCAACTCCGTGTAATCCTCCAGAAATTTTGTACGAATCGTGATCAAACTTACCACCAGAATGTAATTGAGTCATGATCACTTCGGCTGCAGACTTTTTTTCCCCTTTGTGAATATCTACTGGTATCCCTCTGCCATCATCTTTAACAATAATTGTTCCATCTTGGTTAATATCAATTTCAATATTATTACAAAATCCTGCTAAAGCTTCATCAATAGAATTATCTACCACTTCATAGACCATGTGATGTAGGCCAGTTCCATCATTAGTATCTCCAATATACATTCCGGGTCTTTTTTTAACTGCTTCAAGACCTTTCAAAACTTTTATGGAGTCTGCCTGATAACTGATATTTTCTATTTTTTTGTTCATTTTAACTTTTTTGGAAAAATTATTTATATCATTTTTTTAATAATTAATAAAACTGACTATATTGCTAACCTTAAATTTCCGTTGGTAATTAATAATTATATGGCAATTAATAAATTACTTTTGTATTTTTTTAAAATAACTAAAAAAACAGATTTTTTAGCTGATTAATATGGCGGAGAGAGTGGGATTCGAACCCACGGTACCTGTGAGGGTACACACACTTTCCAAGCGTGCGCCTTAAACCACTCGGCCATCTCTCCTATGTTTCATTTAATTAAATAATAAAAAAAATGCTTAATATTTCTCAAATTAAATTTAATCAAATCTTTTAATATTATCTTAATAAAAATAAGCCAGCTTTGATTTCTATTTAGCATTCCTTGGCTATTTTTGTTGGGATGAGAATGTTCATATGTAACGTGATATACATTAAGTAATTTACAAATTAATAATTGCCCATCGGTCAGCATTCCATTTAAGCCGAACCTAAGAGTAAATAATGCTTTTTGTTTTCTTTTTTTTGATAATAGATTTGAAATACCAATTAATTCATATTCTGAAAACATGGATCCATTATATTCAACATGAGACTCAAAAATTGACTTAAAAATTATATTAGATACCCACTCTGAAGTTTGAAATAAATTTTTTTCCATGTAATTGTTTAATTTATTTTTTAAATTAAAATTATTTTCTATATCAACTGCTATAAATTGTATTAATGAAGATACAAAATAAGAAGGCAAAATGCCTAATATATTTTTTGTTGTAATATAATAAGCTTTATGAAACTCAAATAAACTAGCAAAACTATTAGAATTAAAATTTCTAAAAAAATTAATCTTTCTTAGAATTATTGTATCAGCATCCCAAATAACAATGCTTTCTTTCTTATTATCAATAAAATCAATTACAAATGTTATTTTTAACATTTGTTGGTAATACCACCCTAGTCTATTTTCAAATTCTTTTTGATATTTTATTGCCTTAGATAAATTTAAAAATATATTTTTGAAATCTTTAAAGGATAAAATATCATCTTCATTTACTATTGTAATATTATGGTTTTTGAATTTTTCTTTAAAAAGAATCAAATCTTTTTGAGGACAAATTATATATAAATGAAATTTATTATAAAATTTTGAAAAGTTTAAATAATTTTTTTCAATTAAAGAGATATTCCTAACCAGTGATACTTGACAAATATTTAATATTTGACTTTCCATTAATATATAAATCTAATTAGGATTATATCTTAACCAAGGCCAATTTAATGATTTAGTATGTTTGTTAAACCAAAAAGATAAATATCTTTCTGCTAAATAAGCATATAGCCTTTGAGCATCATAGCCCTTTAAATTTTTAAAACCAAAAATTTTTTCACATCTAAATAGCCATGGAAATAATGCATTAAACCATTGATTTGCAATATTAGATTTTGCTATGAACATTATATGTGGATTATAATTAGCTGAGTGATTAATATAATGTAAAAATTCTTCTCTATCATTTTTTTCTAAAAGATTTGCAGCTTTAGATAAATTTCCATAACCGTGATGCATATCAAAATGAAACTTTAAAGATTGTTTTTTTTCGTCAAAAAAAATTAATGGATCTCTAGCTAGAGATTTAAAACCTCTTTTCAACATTTTTATCTTTTTTACTTTATTTACATTAATTGGATTACATATAATTGATTCATAATTATTCCATTCTTCAGATGCTCCATCTAAAAAATGGTCTAAATAATTTGAATTATCAACATTTTTATTTAAGGATTCTTTTTTGATCCAAAATCTTCTTTTTTGACAAAATCCTATCCAATTCGGATCATTCAATATTAATTTGTTTTTCCAATACCAATAATGAAATGTTAGTTCTGAATAGAATTGTTCTTTAAAAAATATATTATCTTGATGATTGCATGTAATATAGTTTGCTGATGGAGCATCTAACCCAACCCATTCAATATCATAGTTTGTTTTATCAAGAAAATTTACTACTTTATTGGTCACACAATACATTTTTAAATTTTTCATATATATAATTTATTCTAAACTACAATTAAAAATAACAAAATGAAAAATAAATTATTAAAAAAAGTATTAGGAATTTTTGAATATAAATTAATAGATAAAAATCTATTTAAAAATAATAGGCTACTGTCAGACAAATCATTTTTAACGATGAATATAATTTTAAAAAATATTTTTGAGAAAAAAAAAATTAATAATTTAATCCAAATTGGAGCTAATGATGGAGATAGATTTGATATATTGAATTATTATATAAAAAAATATCAAACTAAATCTTTACTAGTTGAACCAATAAAAAAAAATTTTGAGCAATTGAAAAAAAACTATAAAAATTATAATTTTATAACTTTTGATAATTCAGCTATTTCTGTGAATAATGAAATTTCTTATTTATACAAGGTAGATTCATTGAAAATTAAAAATTATGATAACCATATTCCTGGCATAACATCTTTTGATAAGAATCATTTGATTAAACATGGTGTTAAAAAAAGTCATATAATAAGAGAAATAGTTAACTCAATATCAATCAAAGAATTAATTGAAAAACACAATTTTAGTGAGTTTGAATTATTATTTTTAGACACAGAAGGTTATGATGGAAAAATTATAAATGATTTTTTTCTAAACTTAACTATAAGACCAATTATAATTTTAGAATATGTACATATTAATAATGGAATATTTAAAAAACTAGTGACAAATTTAGAAAAAAATAAATATTTATTTTTTTCAATTAATGAAAATATGCTTTGTTTTCCTGAAGAAAAAAAAGAATTAATAAATTTTAATTAATTCACAATCCATTCTTTATAAGATTCCAAATTATCTAAAATATATTGAGGAAATAATTTATCTAATTTTCTAGCTTTATAAATTTCTTTTCTACCAATTATGTCTTTACCTTCTTTAATCCTTTTTTGTATTTCTTCAATTTTTAGATACTTTTTATCTATTTTTTCTTTAAAAATATAAGGATCATTAGTTTCACAAAGATTACTATATTTGTATAAAAGTTGTTCAGGTGTTTTTAAATTACAAAAATGCCAACCACCATTCTCAATAACATTATTTAATCTTAGTTTATCTAGCCTCCAGAATGGTCTTTTTTTAAATTTTAAATCTCTTAACCATTGTGGTGATTTTAAATATTTTTTTACACTTATTCTACTACCATACCAATATGGATTTAACTGACTTTGAAGGTTAATTTTATAGTAGAAGTGAAACTGTCTAAATACTGCATATTTCATATTTTTTTTAAATTTTGTTAATACTTCTGGATTTGGTATTTCGTCTAAATCAGAAATAATTATTAAATCTTCTTCATTAGAATTTTCAAGTCCTCTTGAAATACAATTTCTTTGAAAATTTTCTCTTATATATGGATTATCTCCATCTGGCATATCCTCAACAGGTATATAAATTATTTTATCTTTAAACTTTGAAAATTTATTAATATCAAATCTTAATTTTTTAAAATTATTTTGCCAAGTTTTGTTGCCTTCTACAATTACAAAGTAATCTATAAAATTATTCAAAACATTTAATCTAAGATCTAAAAGTAAATCTTCATCCCAGTATGAAAAACAATCGTAAATTTTCATTATTTATCTTTGTTGATTTTTAATACTCCTATAAATGCTTCTTGCGGTATTTCAACTCGACCAAATTGTTTGGATCTTGCTTTACCTTTTTTTTGTTTTTCAAGTAATTTCCTTTTTCTATCTGCTGCTCCTCCACCATGAATTTTTGTTAAAACATCTTTTTTAAAACCTTTAATAGTTTCTCTAGCAATAATTTTTCCTCCAATCGCTGCTTGGACAGGAATCATAAAATTATGTCTCGGAATTAAATCTTTTAATTTTTCACAGACTATTCTTCCTTGAGATTGTGCAAAATCTTTATGTATCATCATTGCAAGTGCATCAACTGGTTCATTATTAACTAAAATTCCCAATTTTACTAAATCACCCTCTCTATGATCTACTATCTCATAATCAAAGCTTCCATATCCACTAGTCATAGATTTTAGTCGATCATAAAAATCAAATACCACTTCATTTAGTGGCAACTCATAATTCAAGACAGCTCTAGCTCCAGAGTAGGTTAAATTAGTATGAATTCCTCTTTTATCTTGGCACAATTTTATTATTGATCCAAGATACTGATCAGGTGTTATTATTGTTGCTTTAATCCAAGGTTCCTCAATTAAATTAATATAAGTAGGATCTGGTAAACTTGATGGATTATGTAAATTAATTACATTCCCATTATTTAAATGAACTTTATAAACTACACCAGGTGTAGTTGTTAATAAATTCAAATCAAATTCTCTTTCCAGTCTTTGAGTAATTATCTCTAAATGTAACAAACCTAAAAACCCACATCTAAAACCCAATCCCAGTGCAGAGGATGATTCAGTATCATAAGAAAAACTTGAGTCATTTAATTTAAGTTTCGCCAATCCATCTTTTAATCTTTGATAATCAGAACTATCAACTGGAAACAGCCCACAAAAAACTACTGGTTTGCTTGGTTTAAAACCTGGAAGAGCATTTTTTAAGGGTTTATTTGAATCACATATAGTATCACCAACTTTTGTTTCCGACAAATTTTTTATACCTGTAATTATAAATCCAATTTCGCCTGAATTTAATTCTTTAACGTCTTTAGGTTTAGGTGTGAATATTCCTACTTTCTCAACAATGTATTGTTGATTTGTTGACATCATTTTTATTTTCATATTTTTTGAAATTTGACCATCTATTACTCTTATTAAAATGACAACTCCTAAATAAGAATCATACCAACTATCAACTAACAAACATTTCAAACTTTCATTCTGTGAACCTTTGGGAGGTGGTAATGTTGCAACAATTTGTTCTAAGATTTCCTCAATTCCTTCTCCAGTCTTTCCAGAACATGAAACTGCACTTTCAGTATCAATACCAATCACATCTTCAATTTGTTTCTTTGTTTTTTCTACGTCAGAAGCAGGTAAATCAATTTTATTTAATACAGGCACGATTTCATGATTAATGTCTAAAGCCTGATAAACATTAGCTAAAGTTTGAGCTTCTACACCCTGTGAGCTATCAACGATTAAAATAGATCCTTCACATGCATATAAAGATCTACTTACTTCGTAACTAAAATCCACATGTCCTGGAGTATCTATTATATTCAGAATATATTCTTTTCCATCTTTAGATTTATAATTCAGTTTAACTGTTTGAGCTTTAATAGTTATTCCTCTTTCACGCTCAATATCCATAGTATCTAAAACTTGCTCTTTCATTTCTCTATCTGTAAGACCACCACATTTATGGATTATTCGATCTGCAATTGTGGATTTGCCATGATCAATATGTGCAATGATAGCAAAATTTCTAATATGATCGATGGTTGACATTACGATCTTAGTGTTGCACCTGTAATTTCTTGAACTTTTGATATAATTTTTTTACTTACTTCTTCTATATCACTATCGCTTAAAGTTTTGTCTTTAGGTTCGAGAGTTACATTAAAAGCAATAGATTTCTTTCCTGGGGCAATATTATCTCCTTGATAAACATCGAAAATTCTTACATTCTTAATTAATTCTTTATCAATTTTCTTAACTAAATTAATAATTTCTCCAGAACTATATTTTTCATCAATAACAAAAGCAAAATCTCTAACTACTTTTTGATAATCAGAAACAATAAATTGCGGTTTTGCTTCTCTAATTTTTTTTCTTAACTCGGGTATATTGTCTAAAATGATTTCAAAACCTAAAACATTATCAGTTCTAAGATCCAATTTTTTAATAATAAATGGATGAATTTCTCCGAAGTATGCTAGTTCTGGACCACTAGATGAACCCAATGATAGCAAACCAGATCTTCCTGGATGATACCATTTTTTTGTTTTATTGCTCACAATTATCTTATCACTATTAATACCAACTTCATTTAGAGTTCTTAGAGCATCACTTTTAATGTCATAAACATCAAAGTTTCGTTCTTTTTCTATCCAATTTTTTCTAGAATACTTTCCTGTTTTAATTGCACCAATCATTGTTGATTGTTCTCCAGGTTTA
>Ga0208391_1000460_pt1 | contig 22191 bp, 25 predicted proteins | sample Knorr_S23_td_Bot_FD_185612 | JGI IMG/M metagenome (GOLD analysis project Ga0208391, IMG submission 185612) | Marine microbial communities from Southern Atlantic Ocean transect - Knorr_S23_td_Bottom_ad_3770_LV_A (SPAdes) (version 2) | ecosystem: Environmental > Aquatic > Marine > Oceanic | place... | reverse complement strand
AGATCAGCGGCCTGACAACGGGGCTTCCTACGAGGTCCGCCCTCGGTACTTACACGACGAGCCAGCGCTCGGTTTGTGTCCACAAGCGCTCGGCAACCGCGACGTCCTGAGCTTCCGCACTCGCCGGCTTGGGCTGGCAGTCGGAGAAGTACCGGCCGGCCAGCTCGGCCGTATGGGGATGCGTGGCGCACACGATGGATGTGGACGCACCGCAAGTCACGTCCTTGGTGAACGGGCTCATGAGCGTCATCGCGATGCTGGCCAGCCGCGAGCTGCGCGCGATGTTGGTGGCCATCATGGTCCCCGGATGCAGAGAGCATGCGGTGATCCCCTCGTCTCCGTATCTGCGCTGGAGCTCTGATGCGAACAGCACGTTGCACAGCTTCGCCTGGCCGTAGGCCACCAGCCCCGAGTACTGGTCGGCCGTGAGCGGAAGCCGATCGAAGTCGAGCCTGCGAGGCGTGCGGTGCGACTCACTCGACACCATGACGACCCGCCCACCACCGTTTGCGAGAAGCTTCGGCAGCAGGGCCTGCACTAGTAGGAAGTGCCCGACGTGGCATACGCCGACCGTTCGCTCGAGCGCCCTATCGACCTCCTCGTAGCGGCCACCGAACACGCCGGCATTGCATACCAGCACGTCGACCGAGTCGGCGTCGATGCACCCGGCGAAGTCACGAATGCTCTGGCGAGACCCGAGATCCAACTCGCCGAGCTCTGCGAGCGCCCCGGGGTGCTGCGAGATCGCACGCGCGACCGCATCAGCGCCTGTCGTTCCATCGCGGCACGCGAAGATCACGCGGGCGCCCGCCGAGGCCAGCGCCCTCGCCGTGTGGAAGCCGATTCCACTGTTGGCGCCCGTCACGATCATGAGCTGCCCAGACAGGTCCAGGCCGGCCACCGCCTCGTCCGCCGTGGTCCGGGGCCCGAAGGTCCCACTCCAGTCCCGCAAAGGTCAGCTCCTGTTCAGTATGTGCGTCCCGACATCCCCAGAAACTCGCACTCTGGCGCTCGAGCAGAAGAATCTCGACTATGCTCCAAGGCCACTTCGCACACCTCGGATCCCTATCCCACCGTGGCGCCGCAGATGTCGCCGAGGAGCACAATTCGATGCCAGACCACCGCATCGTGCGATCGATCACCACGCTCGCCGGACTGTTCGCGCTTCTGGCGCTCGCGACGGCAGACGTCGCCGCACAGCGCATCGTGCGCGCAGACTCTCTCCGGCAAATCCAATCCGTAGTGCCGATGAGCGGCCCTGCGGGCACTCAGATCTCGGTCAGCTCCGACAACCTGCCACTGGCCGCTCGAGTGCACATCGCGGTCGGGATGCTGCACGCGGGCTTCGAGACGATCGGCCAGGCGGCACAAGGGGAGTGGGGAGAGATCAGCGCGTCGGTCCAGATCCCGGCGGCCTCGACGTGGGACCGGCCCCTCTACGTGATCGCGCTGGACGGCGTGTTCAGTCCGATCGGAATCTCGGATCCGTTCCACGTCACCAACGATGACGGAATGATTCGACGTACGGGGCGCGTGATCGACGAGGGAGGACCGTGCTTGGCGCTACTGGACGACAACGGCCTGCTTTACGCGCTCGCCGGCGAGCTCGGCGGCTTCCGACCCGGCGACGAGGTAGTGGTGGACGGCACGTACTCCGGATCGAGCCCCTGCAGGGACGGCAGCACGATCGGTGTAGCGCGCATCGAGGCGCGAGACCCTCCCCTGGGCGGCCCAAGAACGCCATGAGCGAGGTAAGAGTCGTCCGACCCGGTGGACCCAGTAACGGTCACCCGAGGCGCTGGCGACGAGTACCGCTATCTGGCGACCGGGGCCAACACCGACGGCACATACTTTCTCATGGAAGCCCTCGTACCTCCGGGTGCCGGGCCGCCACCACATACGCAGACGCGTGAGGAGGAGGGCTTCTACATACTCGAGGGAAGCCTGACGTTCTGGCCCGACGGCGAAGAGACTCGGGTAGGGCCAGGCACCTTCATCAACGTGCCCAAGGGGGTAGATGATTTTTCCGAACCCTGCCAGGAGATGTGCGGTGCCGAGGCCAAGCACGATGGCCATCAGTGCCATGACGTACTCGAACTCGTTCAATCATCCCCCTTTCGGTTCGCCTGCCCAACTTGACCTCGCGGCCCGATACAGTCCCAAGCGTAGCCAGAACATGGCGCTCGGCGCGAATAGCAGCCAGGCGGGTTCCGAAAACATCCTCTTCACTCCAATAGGGACGCCGCATAACGGACAAGCTTACGAACCCTATCGCTTATCGATCCTCACAGTCAGACTCCCGAACCTCGACAATTGGCACGATCATTGAGGAAATCGCACACGGTTCGCAAAGAGGGACGATTCACCTTGTCTAGCGCCATCGCCCGTAGTCAACCGCATCACGCGTCAGAATCACTCACCTCGCTGCTTCGGGGCTGCTAGGCGGTCCTCTCCGACTGCTAGGCGCCTAACGCGAGATAGTCACGCACGCGTTCAAATCCAGCGTCGATCTTCGGGAGATCGTGCACCCAGGGGCCGAACGACACACGGATTGCATGCTCGAGTGACGACCCGAAGCCGCTCCCGGGCACGAAGATCACACCGGTGTTCTCGAGGATTTCTCGAACAAACCGGTCGCCGTCGCGGCCGACGTTGACGACGCAGAAGAGCCCGCCTTGGGGAGGCATGTGGGGCATGCCGAGGTGTTCTTCAATGCACCGAGCAGTATGCTCACCCGCCCTCTTGTACTGCTGCCGAGCCTCTTCCAGGTACTCCCCGAGCGATCCGTCCTTGACCGCCTTGTGCAGGTAGTTGGCGAGCGCGTATTGGTGGACTGTGTCGCCGCACAGCGTGGTCGTTTGCTGCACGATCTCGAGCGCTTCTATGACTTCCGGTGCCGCCTCAACCCACCCCAAGCGACGCCCTAACCCCCGACACCACTTCGAGTTGGAATGCAGGCGCACGAGGTTGGGGAAGCGCACCGGGCTCGCTGAATAATGATCGGGCTGCTCCTCTAGGAAGCACTGCGCTCGGTATGCGAAGTCGACCACGACGAAGCAGCCGGCCGCCCGCGCGCGCTCGACGATCTCGAAGAAGAGAGCGTCGGGCACCATCTGACTCGTCGGATTGTCGGGGGAGGAAAAGAGCATCATGCGCGGACGATCTCGCTCGAGGATCTGGTCGAGCGCGAGCAGCAACGCTTCGGAGTCCGACATGAACGACCAACTGCCCAGATCGAGCACGGGTAGCCGAACGATCTCGATCCCCTGCGGCCCGAAGCCCAACTGGGGTCCGTAGTTCGCGTACGACGGATCGAAAAGCAGCACGCGATCGCCAGGATCGAGCAGCGCCATGAAGAGGCTGTGGGTGAGCTGCGTCGAGCTCTGTCCGACGAGGATATGCTCGTCGGCCAGACCCTCGGTCTTGTACAGCGCCTGATCAGCGCATACGAGCGCCTCACGCAACTCGGGAAGCCCGCGAGTCGGCCCGTAGGCCCCCAGTTCGTGAAAGAGGCTTGAGTCGTCCGCGACCCTCTGGTATGCGGCGCGTAGCGCTTCGGGCGCGCGATGGTTGACCCATCCGCCCGCGAACGAGATGACATCGTCGGGGTCGAGTCCGAGCGCGATGACGTTTTGTCGGTCCGCAAGCTTCATGATCTCGCGAATCGGACTCTGCTTGAGCTTCGGATCGCGTAGACGAGCGGACACAGGTGGAATGTTCATCGGCAGAGGATGACGGAGCACGTATCTATCTGCAACCGCGGGGCGTCTCACGGCGTCAAAGAGACGCGAGGCACGTTGCGATATGTAACGAGCCCAAGTCACATGATGTGGGGACAGCAGGATGCCTGAGGATCGACTCGCCACGGTAGCTAAGTCACTCGGAATGTCGCGGACGCCGGAGAGCATGGAGGCGCTGCGCAGGGACATCCGCACGGAGCTCAGTGACCTCCACCCGGACCGGAACGGAACGGAGGCGACTTCGCCAGTACCGAATTTCGGGAGCGCTACACTGAGCTCTCGAACGCCCTAGCGGAGCTCGACGGCGATACCGGCACTACGGCCTTGGTTCCGGTTTCGACTGTCGCCCCCATGGTCACCGCAATTCTCGAGGCGCTCAACACGTCCGGCCAATTGGAGGGCCAGAAGCGTTCCTCGGTGGAGCGCGGCGCAGCAATTCGCGCGGAGGCCAAAGGGGAGGCCGCGTATCGTTTTCGGCTGTCTCGTTACACGTCGGGAGTCGTCGGGATGCTCGCCTCGGCGGTCTGGCTCTTCCCCACCATGGTCAGCGCTTTCGGCAGCGAGGACGCGTCCACAGTGCTCGAGGCGTCGATCCTCACGCCCATGTTCGCGCACGCGCTGTTCGAGCCCGTCTCGTTCGGAATCGGCCTCTATGCGTGGATGTTCTTCGCGCTCACATGGTTCATGGAGCAAAACGACCGCTCCCGCATTGATTGGGTTACGACCGACGCCGCGCGCAGCGCGCTCATGCGCCGTGCCATTGCGTCCGCGCGGGTCCGCGGCGAGCAGGACTCGATCACCAAGTCGGGCTTGCGTGACGCCGTGGGCAGTCGTTTCCGCCCGATCTTCGCACCACGCGCGCTGGGCGTTCGTGACGTGACCGCCTCGTTCCTCGATCGCGTCGTGGGTCATCACATCACTGAGCTCGTAGCTCAAGGTGGGCTCACGCCGTCGGAGTCGGCATCGCTCAGCCCTCGCTACTCGATCGCCGAGTCCGTGACCAGCGAGCTCAACCTCGGCGAGGAATAGCCGCGGAGAGCCTGGCGTCTGACATTCACGGGTGGCGTTGACGATCGCCCTCGCTAGAAGATGTTCGCTTCCACTGCTACACCCTCTGAGAAACGCCCGTGGCGGAAGGCGCTCACATCGACAGTTCGCGCCTCGCCGTCTGCAACCAACTCCGAGACCGCCAACCCCGTCGCCGGCGCGTGCATGATGCCGTGCCCCGAAAAGCCACAGGCGTCGATCCACGCCTGGGCGCGGGGGTTGAATCCGATAATCGGGCTGTTGTCCGGGCTCACGCCGTAGTAGCCCCACCAGCTGCCCTTGCGGTCGATCCCGAGGTCTTCCCACCACGGGAAGCGATCGACACCGGTCAGCAAAACGTGCTCCAACCACTGCTCTTCCACCCCCTCGGTGAAGCCATACTCCTGCTCGAGATCGTCGAGCCCGAAGAGCACGCGCTCGCCCTCGCTGCGCAGATAGACCCCGGTCGCAAGGTCGATGGTCAACGGGTAGGTGCGCGTGTCGTCGATGGGAGCGCTCAAAAAGATTTGGATGCGCTTCGGGCCGACCTGCAGCTCCAGCCCGGCCAGTGAGGCGACGCCCCCCGACCACGCTCCGGCCGCGTTGACCACATGTGCGCAGTGGAAGACCTCATCTCCGCTGCGCACCTCCCATCCCGACGCACGGGGGGCGATTCGCGTGACAGGTGTTGCGAATCGATACGCCACCCCGAGCTGCTTTCCCATCGCCACCCATGCGTGCGTGGCCAAGTGCGGATCGATCACACCGTCCCACGGGCCGAACGTCGCGCCCGCTAGACCCTCTGCATTGAAGTCCACATAGCGCTGGGCCTCCTCGGTGTCGAGCACGTCGACCGGGGCGCCGAGACTGCGTTGCAGAGCAACCGACTCCAGATGCCGGTCCCACCTTTCGTGCGGTACCAGTAGTAGGTATCCGATGTCCTGGTACCCGATTCTGTGGCCGTGCTTCTGTTCGAATTCCCGGTAGACCGCGAGCGAGTGCATCGACAGTCGAACGTTGGCCTCGGTAGTGAATTGCACGCGTACGCCGGCCGCGCTCTTCCCGGTCGAGCCCATCGCGGGAGCGACCTCCTTCTCCACTACCATGACGCTGAGTCCCCGCGAGGCGAGGTGCCAGGCGCTCGAGGCACCGACGATTCCCGCGCCGATGACCACGACGTCTGGGGCGCTCGTATTCAGTCCGTCCCCTCCATCACTCCGAAGCGTTGCAGTAGTGGTATGCCGAGCTCGAAGTCGTAGAAAGTGAGCTGCTGGATGCGGAGCAGCGAGCGACGCCATCCGAGGTAGGCGTCGAGGAAATTATTCGTGGTGTCGACCTGACGCCGGAAGCTCTGAAGCAGATCGAGCGCCGCGATCGAGCCCTGCAGGTAGAGCTCCAGACTCGACGCCGACAGCTCGGTGGCCAAGAGGAGGTTCTGCTCCATCGCAAGCGCGCGGTCCCCGAACTCTTCGGCGTTGCGCACCTGGTTCACCACGTCGGACCGGATCGACTGCTCAGCCTGGTCGATTCGCAACCTGGTCTGATCAAGCCCGATGCGAGACGCCGCGATACGGCAGCTGTGCTCTCCCCAATCCCAGATGGGGAGGTAGGCGTTGACCTCGACGGTATACGTGTTCGTGGGGTCGGCCCTAATCCGATCGAAGATCGGGTCCTGGGCTTCACGGCCGTAGCTGAACGCGAGATCCATGCGAAAGCCGCGCCTACCCTTCGTTTCTTCCAGCCTGATCTCGTTCTCCCGAAAGTTGATGTTGAGTTGGCGCATGCGCGCTGCGCCGCGCCGGGCGCGGCACCCTTGAAGGCGGCAACCGTGATGAGCACGGTCGTGAAAGTCCACACCCAGCGCCTACTGACGTCCATCATCCCAGTCCCCTTTGTCGGATTCTGCCTAGCCACAACGGTCGTTCCTACGCGGCTCGCGGTGAAGAGTTGCACGACCCTAATGGGACATCTGGCAGGTCGCGGGTGTTTACGCACCTTCCGAGGGTACGCCGGCGGGATCGAAGAACTGGTCCGCCAGGGTCAGGGGCGAGAAATAGGCCCGTGCCTTTCGGCACGGGCCCGGTCGCCGCAGCGACAAGACCGCAACTCGATTGGATGCTCTCCTGGAGCCTGCTTGTGGTTCGCCTCCACGGCGATGCTGATATCGACGCTGTCACCAACTACGACGTTCGCCGCCCAACTTCCGACACCGACACCACAGTCGCCGCGAACGACTCTGAGCTCCGTCTCGAAGCTCGCGACCTGCATGACGCCACCCAACATCTCCTGCATCTACGCCGGAATGTCTTTCACGCCGAGGATGGTGATGGGCAGCTCAACCACGTGCACCCGACCCCAGCCACGGCCAAAACGCGCTCTGTGTCCTGTTGCTCGAGTCCATGGTCGCGGATGCCGCCGAAGCACTGGATGCAGACGAGCTGGTCGCCGAGCTCAAGCGCGTAACGGATCTCGGGCCCCCGGGGCAACGCGCGCGCGATGTCGCCAACATGGAGCTCGCCAAGTTGCTCGAAACACGAGGGGACTACGCCAACGCTAGTGACGCCGCATATTCGTTTAATAATGGCGGCGACATGAGCTACCACTCGACGATGGTGCGGGAGGGTGCTCGCTTGGCAGATCTGGGCGGCGACGTGGGGCAGGCTCTTGTATGGTACAGGAAGTTCCTAGACCTATTTGTGGCGGCCGACCCAGAGTTCTCGGACCTCCTCGAGAGCATGCGCGCTAGGGTGGCTGAACTCGAGACTCAACTCGCGGAGCACTGATGGCCAAGAAAGCCTCATTCGACATCACCACCGGCGTCGACCTCCAGGAGATCGACAACGCGGTGAACATGGCCAACAAGGAGATCGCCACGCGCTACGACTTCAAGGGCACCACCTGTACGCTCGAGTTCGATCGCGACGCGTCGGCGGTACGCCTCGATGCCGACGACGCGTACCGGATGGACGCCCTGCTGGGGGTGCTGCGCGAGAAGCTCGCTCGCCGTAAGGTGCCGTTGAAGAACGTCGACGAGGGTAAGGTCGAGATGGGCACGCTCGGTCGCGCGCGCCTGACTGTGGGGCTAAAACAGGGAATCGATCAGGAGACCGCGAAAAAGATCTCGAAGGACATCCGGGACAACGGCTTCAAGAAGGTCCAGGTGTCGATTCATGGTGACGAGTTGCGCGTGACGTCGGGCTCCCGCGACACGCTGCAGGAGGTGATGGCGTTCGTTCGCGGCAAGGACTACGGCATGGAGCTGTCGTTCGGAAATTACCGCTAGCTCGGCTGTTACAAGGCTCCTACGTCGCTCGCTGGCCAGCCGTACGCCTCATGACGGAACGCGTCGGGCCCTCCCCAGAACGACTCTCCCTGAGCAGGACGTGAACATCGCGTTCGCCACGCTCAGAGGGAGGGAAGATGATGGGAATGAAACGTGAGACAGGCCTTCGGCGAGAAACACGCCCGAGGATCGTGGACGATTGGGTGAATCATCCGCCGGGAGGCGCAATGCTCTGGTGCGAACCGACTCCGCTACCGCCCGCGGACGCTATCCCGGCAGACGAAGCGACAGGTGAAGATGGTCCGCCGTCCCGACATGGCGGAGCGAATGAAAGCCCAGCGCCCAAAAGGCCATTTCGACCGCTCGGTTCCTCCATTCCGGACGACCATTCGTTCTGAGGTCGAGCGCATGCACGAAGCCGCCCTCCTGCTCGAAATGCAACGATGCTTCGTTCACGGGAAGGCCCATCGCGTAGTAGTCCTCGGCGGAACGGCCCGCGTCGGTGATGACGGGGCTCGGGTCGACGAGGATCAATGAGCTGGCCGCGACGAGCAGCAGAGGGTGGATGGCCGAGTATTGCCCCTGGATGTCCTCGGACTTCACGTTGGCGCTCGCGACGTAGACGAGCGCGTATCCCGAGTAGGCGATCACGATCGCTCCTCGGGTGAGCACCCAGCGAACGCTCTTGCCCGCCCCGACCTTCCGGCTGAAGGCCTAGGCGTAGCCCGCGAGCAGCAGCGTCGTGACCGCCACCGCCAACGCGGGCCAGGTTCCGAGCGCCCATTCGCGGTACGCGAACACGCCACCACGTATGCGGACCGCAAACGGAAGAACCGCCAGGATCACGAGTCCGACGGCCCACTTCAGCATCACCCACGGGAACCTGATCAACCGGCTCCGCCGTGCTTTGCGCTGTCCCGATTGCTTCCGCCCCTCGTCCACCATCCCGCTCAAATCGCTGTAGTCGATCCGTATTCCGCTCACGTCACGCTCCTCGTCATCCCCCCAAACACGCCATCGGAACCCACGACCGCCGGCTAGTGGCCGTCCACTTCTGGCACGGCCTCTATCAGCATCTCGAACGCGGCATTGAGCGCACGTCCGCCGAACTGAGCCGCGCTATACTTGCCTAGACGTACAACCACCAAGTCGTGTGTCGGAATAATGGTCGTGCTTTGCCCGCCCGCGCCGCGCATGCCGAAGGCACTGGTCGGCAGCGGCCAGCCGCCGTCACCGTTCACCCACATGAACGCGCCTCCGTACACGGGTCTTCCGTCTGAGACCCAGGTCGGTGCCAGCGTGCGCGCATACTCCACATATCCCTCGGGTAAAATGCGCTCTCCGTTCCACATGCCGTCCTGTAGGTACAGGTTGCCAAGCCGCGCCCAATCGCGCGCCGGCAAATACTCGTAGCCCTGGGTGAGGAAGTTGCCGAAGGGATCGGTCTCCAGTATCGCGTCGCGGATCCCGATCTTGTCGAAGAGGTTGCGCTGCGGGAACGAGTGGTACTCCTCCCCCCTGCCTTCGACGGCCAACCGAATCAGATAGTTGGTCAGCACGGGGTCGCTGTTCCGGTATCGCCCGACCGTATTGGGCTTCCACTCCTGTGGTCGCGTAGCGGCCCACTCGTAGGAGTCCGCCGTCCCAGTGTAGAAGTACACGTGATCCGGATAGCCAAGCGCCGGGTCGAAATCAGGGTCCTGCGGCGCCCGAATCCGAATACCAGAGGACATGCGCATGATGTCGCCGATCCGGATCGCCTGGCGCGGATCGCCCTCGGACTGCCACTCGGGAACCGGCGCGGGCTGCCACAGCTCGTATTCGCCCTGCTGAATGAGCACACCCATCTGCGCGCCTGTCAGGCTCTTGCCCATCGACCAACTCTCGAGCGGCGTGTGCATGTCGATGCCCTCACCGTATCGCTCCCCGAGCATGCGGCCCTTGTAGGTCACCACGAGACCCAGCGTCATCGCCTCCGGTGGTCCGAATCCGACGTCGAGCGCCTGCTCGACCTTCTCCATGTCAATTCCGTCCGGCCACGGCTCATCGGGGACCAAGTCGCCCATCGGCCACGCCGTTGTCGCGGCTGGCGGCAGGTGCCGCGCCACGTCGGTCGGCGTGAAGTGGACCGAGTCTTCGCCAATCGGCAACGTGACGCAGCCCTGGTTCTTGTACTTCTTCGCGGTGCGCGTGACGCCGTCGGGAAGCGTGAGCGAAACGCGTTGCGCCGAGAAGTCGACGACCGTGTCGACCACGTGCGCTCGTTCACCGAACGGGCTAGTAAAACCGCCCACGTTGGCCGCTGCGTCCGCCGGGTCGAGCCCGGTGATGAAGACGGCGGAGCAGAGGATCTTGGCGAAGCCGGAGGTGTGGTGGTGCAGGTTCTCCCCCGGGGGAGGGCTGTACTCGGTGTCGAGCTCGAGCGCGCTCGCGCGGGCGATCAGTCCTTGGGTGGACCCATCCGAGGTCGGAATCTCCGGCGCGTCCTCAGAGGAACAGGCCGCCAAGTAACAGACCGAAAGAATGGCTAGCGTCGCGGCAGCACGCGGTGAGTGGCGCAAGAGGGACCTCCTCGTGGTGACGGTGCGACCGTCAACCTGCGGCTCCCCACGGACCGGGGCAAGCGTTCTCATGGCGCCGCCCCTGCCGTGGTCAGTCGGCCGTTGAGGCCCTATCATGCGCGCCTGCCACTTTCGGAGAGACCAATGATCTCGAGACGCCACTTCCTAGGAGCCTCCGCGGCAGCGACCGCGGGCGCCACGCTCACGAGGCCCGAAGCGCTGCTGGGGGCCGAGCCTGCCACACAGCAGATGCCGCCATCGATCGCGCGCCTGAGCTCCTGGGCGGATCGGGCACACCCCATCACTTCCACCGAGCGGGCGGCTCGAGTCGAGAAGGCCAAGCGTCTGATGCGGGAGCATGGCCTCGACGCGCTCGCGCTCACCGGTGGCACTTCAATGGTCTACTTCACCAACGTGAGCTGGGGCGGAGGCGAGCGCCTGTTCACGGTCGTCATCCCCGTACGGGGCGACGCTTTCGTGGTCTGTCCCGCCTTCGAGGAAGACCGCGCGCGTGAACAACTCGCACTCGGCCCCCTGGGGGGCTCGGCGGTTTACACGTGGGAAGAGCACGAGAGCCCCTATGAGCGTGTCACCCAAGGCTTACGGGACCGCGGCATCACCACCGGCAGGGTCGGCGCGGAAGAGACCATGCAGTTCCGCTTCAGTGACGGCATTGCACGCGCGGCGCCTGCGCTTACCGTAGCGGACGCCACGCCGATCAACGCGGGCTGCCGCGGCGTGAAGGACGAACACGAGCTAGCACTGATGAAGCTCGCCAACGAGGCCACGCTCACCGCGTACAAGGCGGCGTATCTGGCGATGGACGAGGGCATGACCCAAAGCCAGTTCGGCGGCCTTGTGTCGATGGCTCACGATCGACTCGGCTTTTCCGGCGGATCGAGCGTGCAGACGGGTGAGTGGTCCGCTCTCCCTCATGGCTCTATCACCCCTCAGGTCATCCGCGAGGGCACCATCCTGCTGATCGACGGTGGCTGCGGCGTGGAGGGCTACCGCTCCGACATCAGCCGGACCTTCGTGCTCGGGACCCCGACGGACAAGATGAAACGCGTCTACGACATCGGGTATCGGGCTCAGACCGCGGCATTCGAGGCAGCGGCTCCGGGCGTGCCCGCTGAAGACGTCGACGCAGCCGCGCGCAAAGTCATCGAGGACGCCGGATACGGTCCCGGTTACAAGTACTTCACGCATCGCGTCGGCCACGGCATCGGCATGGACGGGCACGAGTGGCCCTACCTCGTGAAGGGTAACAAGGAGCCGCTCGCCGTGGGCAACACCTTCAGTGACGAGCCCGGGATCTACATCCCCGGCGAGTTCGGGGTGCGTCTCGAGGACGACATGGTCATCACGCAGAACGGCGCCGAGCTGTTCACGCCCCAAAGCCCGTCACTGGAGGAGCCGTTCGCGAACTGGGAGCACTGAGTCAGAACTCTCGCACGACACCCGTACCGTGCGTGACATCGGCCACGGCGCCGCGAAACGAGTCCAACGCCCAGGCCGGCACGCCACAGGAGTACTGTACCTCCGACCCGTATTGCTCGGCTGTGACCGTGACGTCCGACTCCTCCATCAGCCGCTGCAGCGCGTCCACGTCCGCATAGGTGACGGTCACTTCCACCAACACTCGCTCCACCTTCTGCTCTACGGGCAGGGAGCCCAGCAACAGCTTCACGCCGCCTGAGTAGGCCCTGGAGAGCCCTCCGGTCCCGAGCTTCACGCCTCCGAAGTAGCGCGTACTCACCGTGACGATTTCGCCGACGCCTCCGTGAAGCAAGGTAGTGAGCATGGGGCGCCCGGCGGTGCCGTGCGGCTCACCGTCGTCGCTCATTCCGATGTGGGTCGTGCTACCGGGCGGACCCGCGACGAAGGCCCAGCAGTTGTGGGTGGCGTCCGGAAACTCGTCGCGGACGTGCTGAACGAAGGTGTGTGCGGCGTCCGCGTCGGGAGCATGCGCGCCGGATGTAATGAACCGGCTCCTCTTGATGATTTCTTCGACACGGTGAGTCCGCGCCGGAATCGCGTAGCCAGAGGAGTCGGCTGCCAACTCTATCCGGACCGACATCCCACGGCGCGCAGCGCTTCTCGTGCCGCATCCGCGACCGCGTCGGCCTCAAGGCCGTGCTCGGACAGAAACTCCCGCATCGAAGCATCCGGCTGCACAGCCAGGACGAGCAGAACGTTGAGTGGCATCACGACAGACAGATCCAGGTCGACCGACACTTGGATCGCCGATGTGAACCACTGTGGCGCGCCTTGCGCGAGAAGCGCTTGCGCCCGTTCAGCGGTGGACTGCCAGGGAGAGGCACCCACATCGGAGGGAAGATCGATCCCAACCGCGCCTGCATCCATGAGCACAGCCGCGACCAGTAGATCGTTCACGAGGACGGCAAATAGCTGTTCGGTGTCTTGATGAGGGGGCGGCGACAACGGATCCGCCAGCGACATCGCTCCGACGAGCACGTCGACGAACTCATCGGTGAGCCCTACGGCTCCCTCGGTCTGCGAGGCCTGCGGGGTCTGCGCGCTCAGGTGGGTTGAAAACAACAGTGCTGTAGCGATCGCCGCGACAGTCAGGCGTCCTTGCCTTGCGGTGGTCATCCTTGCTCCGAACGGCGGAAATGTCGGGTGTGTCTGCTTCAAAGTGTCTCCATGGAAGCGGCAGGCGCCAGCACTTCGTTTCCCGCGGCCCGCTATCCGCCCGCTAGGCTTCTGCGACTGGGTGAGAGGCCCACTGGTGGCTCACCCCGCGGACAAGCGGTCGAGGAACTGGCGTTCCGGAGGCGTGAGACTCCCCGGACCGTCGGCGTCGACTTTGCTCAGCAAGCGCACGACCTCTTCACGGTTCAGGTCGTGCATCCCATCGACCGAGATGCCTTTCCACCGTGCCGCGGCGAGCCGGTCACCCACCATGCCCTTGGGCGTTGCGTCCGGGTGGAGTTGTGACTGGAAGGCGCGCTGCGCCGACCCCTTGTTCCACTCCCACCACTTCAGGAATGCGAATGCGAAGGCGAGGCCCCCCAGGTGGGCGAAGTGCGCGGTATTGGACCCCGCCGCCGGGTTGATGCCCGAATAGAGCGAAGCGATGACGAGGATGGTGGCGAGCAACCACGCCTCGACCGGCAGAATCATCCACAGGTAGATCTTCTCTCGCGGCCAGTTCATGGCGAAGCCAAGCAGGACGCCATACACACCGGCCGACGCGCCAACCACCAGGGCCAAGGGCGAAAAGATCAGGCTGAAGAGCGCCCCACCGGCCCCGGAAAGGAAATACAGCCAAAGAAATCCTTTGGCCCCGAGCCGGTTCTCCAGGCGTGGCCCAAAAAAATACAGGCCGATCATGTTGAAGATCAGGTGGCCCATACCGCCATGGAGGAACATGTAGGTCACCAGTGACCAAGGTCGGATGAAGACCTCGGGCGGATACAGCACCATCATCCGGGACACGATCGGCACCGCACCCGACACGAAGAACATCGCGATGTTCGCGATGAGAAGGCGCTTCACCCACGTGGTCATTGGAAACATGCGACCCACTACCCCACCCGACCCTTAAAGAGTTTCATTCGCGGCCTGAGACTAGACTCGTACGATCCCATCAGCGGCGCTAGAGAGAGTACGAAGCGAAGCGCAAGGAACATCAAAGGTGCGCCCCTGAGGGCTGCGTCATCCTTGCCGCGGTCGGCAAAAAATAGCGAACAGGGCATCCTCGTCCAGAAAAAGTGGGACACCCTATCGCGTTGTTATATAACGGCTTAGGGGAATCAGACCGCACAATCGTTGGCCGGCCCATCGCTTGCGAGGAGAATGGTGAAGGACTGTTCCGCTGCTCTCGCATCCGATGACCAAGAACAAGCTCAGACGTCAGCTCTACACAACCGGCACCATCGGCGTGCTGGGAGTGCTCGTATCGACTTCGGCCCTAGACCGAGTGGTCAGGGCCGCAGCGCGAGGGGACCGGGCGATTGAGGTGGGCGCCCCCGCGATCTCCGCGGGAGGTGGCCCACTGACGCCTGACTCTCGGCCGGCGCTGGTGGACTTCGAGCGAGCAAACGACGAAACGAGTCGCGCCACGCTTCTGCTCGCTCTGTCCACGACTCTGACACCACTTCTGATTTTTCTGAACGTGCTTGGTTTCGCGGGCTCGTCTGGGGGCGAACCGACGTACTACCGCGCCCGGCGTGACAACCGCGAGGAAGAGGAGGAGAGCGAGACGGGCGGCTACGACCCCCAAGTCACTTTGGCTCACCTTGCAAGAGGGGACCGAGCGTGAGGCGCCGGGGCCTAACCCCGTGCGCGTTGGCCCTGCTCACAGTGTTCGCGGCTTGTTCGGATACTCCGCTCGCACCCGTGATGCCCTTCGAGGTGTCGCCCCCCCGTTCACGGTGATCGACGGTGGAGAGGTCAACACGTCCATCACGGTTGAAAGCCTGATTCAGTGCACGGAGACGGGGCTGGTGACTGTGAGCATCGAGGGCGTCACGCCAGCGGCTGCATCAGCCCTGCTCGACGTGATCTTGGTGATCGACGAATCCGGAAGCGTCGATGCCGTGGAGAACGAGCTGGTCGTCGCGGCTGCTCGAAGCTTCCTGGAGACCATGGACCAGTCAGATGGCATCGACGACAACGGGCTCACCGGCGTCAGAATCGGCGTCGTGCGGTACGGCAGCTTGGTCAACCTCGCACCCTTACCGACAACTACGACAACATTTTCCAGGCGGTCTCTGTGCGGCTCACGTTCGTTGGCACGACCAACACCTATGGTGCCCTTGAGAAGGCTCGAACCCACTTCGCGGAAGAGGCGCGCCCCACCGCAGCGACCGCAGTCGTCTTGATGACCGACGGTGAAAACAGCACCTCCTTCTTCAGGCCTGAACAACACGCGAACGCAATGAAGGCCGCCGGCACGACCATCTGGGCGGTCGGCGTCGGTACCGAGGTGAGCCAAACGGAGCTAGAAGCCATCGCGTCACCGGACCAAGTCATCAAACTGGAGGAATTCGCCGAGCTGGAGGCTGCTTTCGAGCTGATCGCCGGCCAGTTCACGCCTCCTGCGGCGACCGACCTGGTCTTCTCAGCCAGCGTTCCAGCCGGCTTCACCTTGGTGGCCGCCTCGGCGGCGACCGCTCGGGGCACGGTGATCGAAAGCGGGAACACTGTCGCATGGCACGTCGACCGACTCGGCGCTGAGACAATCACGATGACGTATCAGATCAGACACGACGACGTCGCAACGCCTTCCGGTGGTACTTTGACCGCGGTCACTAACGCAGTGCTGACCCTGACGACCCCTGTGGGTGGTGCCGCGTTCAGCGAGGCATACGCCGACGTCGACACCCGAAGTCACGGGCTGCAGTGCGCCTCCACCACCCACCTCCTGCTCCTCGGACCGGTCGAAGAAGTCCGACAAGTCCGCGAAGTCGGCCAAGTCCACGAAATCAGACAAGTCCAGCAAGTCGGACAAGAGCACTAAGTCATGCAAGTCCGGCAGGAGTCATAAGTTGGCAAAGACCCACAAGTCCGGCCAGAGCGACAAGTCCGCCAAGGGCAAGAAGGGCTAGTTACCGTTCCCCTCATGGTCGCTTTCATCCTCATCCTCATCCTCTGTCGGTGCGGTCCAGAAGTCGTCGTTGTCCGGGGCCTGCGCGGCGACCTCCCGAGCGTAGAGCGCCGCGTTGAAGAGCACCTTGAACGTGCCGAACGGCTGACCACGCCACTGCGGCTTCATGCCGAGCAGTACGACCCGGCCGTCCCCGTATTCCACGTCGAGCGCCGCTGCGTACCCCTGCACATGCTGCTCACCGAGGAAGTACCCCGACAGAAGGGGTGATCCGTTCTCGGAGTATTTTGCGAGCACGTGTCCCTCGAAGTCCTCCGTGGTCTTGAAGACCGGGCTGCCACCGACGAACACCTTCGAGCGAGCGCTCATGCCGCTCATGACCGGTTGAGAGGGATCCACCAGCAACTCGACAATCGCCCCACCCGCGAAATACTCGTCCCTGGGCACATCCTCGATCACGTTCTCGACCGGCAGATGAAGCTCGTCGATCACGAAGTTGCTCGAGCGGTTGATCGTCACAAGCGTACCGCCGGAACGGACGAACGCGTCGAGCTCCCGCACTCCTTCCGGCCCTATGCCTCCCGCGTAGCGGGGTGGCACGGAGCCATTGGCGGAGCCGTTGACGATCTGCCCAGCGCGCATGTCGGCGAGCAGAATCACGTCGTAGCGCGAGCCCAGGTCACCGGCTCTTACGTCCGCGCTGTAGAGGCTCGTGAAGGCGAGGCCGTACATCTCGAGCAACCAGCGCGTCCAGCCCTCGTCCATGCTGGCGTTCCAGGGGCGGTACAGACCAACGCGGGGTTGGCTCACCGCCGCACCGGCTGATCCGCCCCGTGAGGCACGTAAAGCGTACTTGCTAACCAGCGAGTTCTGCGCGTTGCCCGAGAGACCCGTGACGATCCAACGACCGCTCGAGCCGCCCGCACCCTCCTCCCCCGCGGCGCCGGGCTGGAAGCGGACACTGCCCCCGTTGCGCCACGCCTCGGCAAGAGCCTTGTAGGAGTTGTTCTGAGCCGGGTCGAGCAGCAGGGCGCCGCCGCCGCCGGTCGCGACCCCCACCGGAGGCACAATCGCGCGCGCGACCGGATGGCTGTCGAAGCCAACTCCAGGAGGCGTGTCCCACGTCTGTGCATCGCCCGGCGCGTTCCACGGCAGCGGGTCCGAACGGACCTCGGCCATGGCGGTGTGAACCTCGTCACTCAACGGCGTGCGCGCCTCTACGACCCTCACGTCGAACTGGTAGGGGAGCGTCCAGCCAGACACGTCGTACGGTTGCTCCGGCGGGCCCTCAGGATACTCGCGCAGATCGGGATAGTCCTGCACGGCGAAGAGCTGACGCACGAAGTTCGCGTTCGCTTGATCCATCGGAATCACCCAGCTCCCAGCGGCGTGGCTGACGCCATCGACGGTGACCGCGCCCGAGAGCTGCCTAACGCCGATGCCGTTGAAGGCCAGTCGGCGCAGCATCTCGACCGCCGCTACGGGGTCGCGCTGGTCCTGGGCGATGAAGTACGCGTAGGGAGGTCCCGTCCTGTACTGCTCGATGACAGCTCTCGCCGCCTGGAAGCGGTTGAAGAGGATGTCGTTTTTGTACTTCGCCGCCACATCGAGCACCGAAACCGAAGCGGTCAGCATGTAGTCGACGGCGTCCTTGATACGCCACCAACCGCCCGGCCAAGGGCTCGCATAAAGCGACTGGGGCCGAAGTTCGCGCTGGCCTCGCGGAAAGTCGTTGATCGTATAGAAGTGCGGCGTGGCGTAGCGGTACAAGCCCGTCTCGGTCAGGAACGACGCGACGTTGTGGAAATTATTGGCGTGGTCCAGAAATCCTGGATACCAGTTGTCGAAGCCGCTCCCCATGTGCATGGCACCCTTCTGTCCACGCTCCTCGAGCGCCTGAGCCATCGCCATCCCGATCAAATTGACCGTGCGCCACATGAGTGGATGCACGTTCGGGCTGATGGGCTCCGCGAAAGGCGGAATCCAGATGCGCGCGGGGAAAGGCGCCGTCTGGTGGTGGTTGTAGATGATCTGCGGTTCCCAGTGTCGATCTATGCGCGTCACCACCCGCGACTCGATCTGATTGATCATATATCCGTCGCGGTTGTTGTCGTGCCCGATGTACTTCTGATACAGGAACGGCGTGCCCGAGACCTCGAACGGTGTGCCCAGGTTCTCGTAATACCAATCCGACACCATGGTCTGGCCATCGGGGTTGATGCTGAACCACAGCACCAGGATGACGTTGTCGAGGATGGCGGCGATCTCCGGATCGGCATCGCCCGTCACGAGGTCGTATGCGAGCTGTATCGTGTGCTGCGCGTGCGCTACCTCGGTGGCGTGCAGCCCACCGTCGATGTGCACGATCGCTTTGCCCTCTTCGGCGAGCGCTCGCGCGTCTGATGCGGTCAGGTCGTCGCTCGGATACGCGAGGCGGTGCGCGATTTCCCTGTAACGCTCCGAGTTCCTGAGATTCTCGGCCGACGATATCAGCGCGAGATACCACGGCCGGCCAAAGCTGGTCTCGCCGATCTCGAGCAACTCGACTCGGTCGGACGCGGCGGCAAGCCGCTCAAAGTACTCCAGCGATTGCTCGTAGTTGGCGAGCTCGAAATCGGCGCCCACGGGATATCCGAGCACCGACTCAGGCGTGGGAATCTGCGCGGCGACGGGAGCAGGTAGTGCCAGCAAGCACGCACCGGCGACGAAGGTTAGGACCCGCATGTGGCTTTCCCGCTAGGAGGTACGCGTGCTGAGGAGGCAGGAAAGTGTCCTCCCCAACCGAGAGAAGCTACCGGCGGGCAGTCCCCATTACTCGCGGTAGTTCGTCCCGCGTCCCCCACTCGCGCCGAGAGCCGTCTAGCCACGATCAAATTCCGCATCATCTTCCTCTCCTCGAACTGGACTCCGTCACGATCAAACGTCGACGCTCGCGCTTGGAGGCGTCTTGAACCAACCCAACGTGGAAGTTCAGTCCATCCCCAGCCCCGGCACCGACCGCGAGCTACTCAGGCACGCCCTCGCCACGCTTGCGTATCGCGGCGGCAAGGTCATGCGCGGAGTGCCGGCGGAATTCAGCGACTTCCGCATCGGCCCCGCGAGTCGCTCTCCAATCGAGATCCTGGGCCACATTTGTGATGTGCTCGACTGGAGCCTCGCGATGGCGGAGGGCGAGCACAGATGGTCCGAGACGCGCTCGACCGTCTGGCGGGACCAGGTCGACCGTTTCTTCCAAGCGCTTACGGACTTCGATGACTACCTGGCCTCGGATCGCGAGCTCGGGTTCCCGATTACGCAGCTGCTTCAAGGACCGGTCGCGGACTCATTCACGCACGCCGGCCAGATCGCGATGCTGCGCCGCTTGGCTGGCTCGCCTGTAAAGGACGAGAACTACGCCAAGGCGAACATCACCAGGGGTGTGGTGGGCGCTGAGCAGCCACCCGCCGAGCCAGAATTCGACTGAATGCGGCCGCTAGTCGTCCTCGTCAGCCCGCCTTCGTCGTCTCGCTTGCTTCTGCGTCGTCATTCGCTTCGTCGTCATCCCACTCGTCATCGTCCCAGTCATCGTCGTCCCAGTCTTCATCGTCCTCGAAGTCTTGGCCGTCGTCAGGACGCCCGTCGATCACCTCACGCCCTCCACCGTCGGTATCTGATACAGCCTGCGCATTTCGATTTGGAACGTCACGTGATCGATCCCGTGGCTCGCAACGAGCTCCCTGACCTCGTTCAGCACGCGACTGTGATCGGTGGGGTCATCGATCACGCCGTGCGCTGAGATGGCGACGAATCCGCTGGTAAGGGTCCACACATGCACGTCGTGTATTTCGTCGAGGCCATCGATGCCGGAGAGTGACTCGAGCACTCGATCCATGTCGATGTGAGCCGGGACCGACTCGAGCAGCACGTCTGTTGCCTCGCGTACGAGCTTCCAGGCGCTCACCAGAATGAGCAGCGCGATCACCACCGAGATGATCGCGTCCGCGGGCATCCAGCCAGTGGTGAGCACGATAATGCCCGCAGCTATCGCGCCAACAGAGCCGAGGAGATCGCCGAGAACGTGCAAGTACGCGCCGCGCACGTTGAGGTTGTCGTGAGCGTGGCTGTGCAAGAGCAACGCTCCAACGATGTTCACGCCGAGCCCTAGCGTCGCCACGCCGAGCATGATGGTCCCGTCGATGGCGACCGGATCGCGGAGGCGCTGCCACGCCTCGATCACGATCATGCAAGCAATCAACAGCAGTGTCGCCCCATTAACGAGCGCGGCGAGGATCTCCAGGCGTACGTACCCGAAAGTGCGCTTCGTATTCGGCGGGCGCTGCGCAATCCGCATCGCGAAGAGCGAGAGAGCCAACGCCCCCACGTCGGTGAACATGTGGCCAGAGTCGGCGAGCAGCGCGAGCGAGCCCGAAAGCAGGCCCCCGACGACCTCGGCAATCATAAAGAGTGCCGTGATGACCAGGACCCATTTCAGTCGACCAGCTTCGGCGCCCCGCTGGACGAGTCCGTGGTGGTGATGACCGCGTGGACCATGGTCGTGTTGGTGCTTCGCGTCGCTCATTCCGGTGCCTCTGATCCCTGTGCGGACGAACCGCCGGCTGCCAAGGCCCGCCCCAACAGAATGGGGCCACCGAGAATGTTGCCGAGAACGATCGCCATCGCCAAGGCGACCACACCCGCTCCCAGCTCCGGGAACTTGCCCTGGATCATCAAGATGAGCCCCAGCGAAACCCCACCTTGAGAGACCAGACCCTGCCACGCTCTCTTTCGGATAAGAGGGGGCGCGCCCGCGAGACTCGCGCCCTTGATGGTCGCCCAGCGCGTCAGCGCGATTCGGGCGACGAGCAGCAACAGCGCCACAAACCAGAATCGCGCGACGGCCTCGAGATCCAGGCTCGCGCCGGCTATCGCGAAAAAGAACGCAAAAATGACCACCGCGACGGATCGGATGCCCTCGATCATGCGATCGCCCGCCGCAGAAAGATTCTCGATCACGAAGCCGGCGGACACACCGGCCAAGAGCAACTCCACGTGTAGCTCCGCCGCGAGCACGACGAGCAAGTACGCGAACAGAAAAGTCGCAAACGGTGAGCGCGGATCGGTCTCATCCCCTCCGAGATACTGCGAGAACGCCCATCCCATCCCCGCCCCGAGCAATAGTGCGCCGCCCACCTCCCTCGCGAGCACGAGCAGCTCATGAGACGAAAACGAAGCTGTAGGGTCGAGCAAAGGTGCAACGAGGGCGAGCGTGAGGGTGAAGAGCACGATCACGACCACGTCCTTCACGATGGTCACGCCCAGAATCACATCCACCAATTCCCCCTTCGCCCGTCTCTCTTCGATCACGGCAACCGTGAGGTCCGGTGACGAGTTCGCCGACCAGATCCCGAGCAATAACGCAACCGCGACTGTGCCCTTCAGCGGCAACTCCGCCAAGAACGGAACCAGTGGACTCAGCGCGAGCACCGCGGCGAACATGCCCGTCCATACGACGGCCGTGACCACAAGGGTGGTCGTGACGATCACACGCGCCTGTGGTCTCAGCGTGTCCATTTGCAATTCGCCGCCCGCGAGCATCGCGATGAGCGCGAGCGCGAAGCTGTCGATGAGCCTCAGGTCGCCCACTGCGGACTCAGGCAACAGCCCGAGCAAGGACGGCCCCGCCGCGATCCCGACGAGAATGAACCCAGTCAGACGCGGCAGGCCCACAGCGCTCGCGAGCGCACCAGCCGCGGACGCCGCGAGCAAAACAAAGCCCACGAGGATGGACAGGCGGCCATCCTCGTAGGACGCGGTGGCGACCTGGGAAGTCAGCCACATGACCACGAATAGCAGTGCGAGCGTCGCCAGGGGGCGAAGCAGGACGATCGGACCACGCGGTGGACCCGCTACATGCGCCATAAGCTCATCGACCGGAGTGCGGAAGAGGAACAAGAGAGGAAGCAGGCGCGGCTGGAACAATAGCCAGGCACGCATACCTTTCCTGCACCCCCCGCGGTGCACCTCCTC
>Ga0208391_1000459_pt1 | contig 22204 bp, 19 predicted proteins | sample Knorr_S23_td_Bot_FD_185612 | JGI IMG/M metagenome (GOLD analysis project Ga0208391, IMG submission 185612) | Marine microbial communities from Southern Atlantic Ocean transect - Knorr_S23_td_Bottom_ad_3770_LV_A (SPAdes) (version 2) | ecosystem: Environmental > Aquatic > Marine > Oceanic | place... | reverse complement strand
TAACCTGCTCTGCTCTTTGGTACTCAAAGTCAGTCCTTCCATAGACTGACATTTTCCCTGACCAGTTAGCTACTGACAAAATTGTAGACCTACAACACCGGTGTAGAATTGGGGGCACCGAAAGGACTTGGTTTTGGGCCATCTTCTATTGGGAACGATGCGGCCTTAAGCTTATCCACGTACCGCCATGTAAACCGTGTAATGCGCCCCGCCCTTACCCTTCCCGCGCGCCTGCAACGCGACTTCTTCCACTTGGAATCCGGCTCGGCGGAGGCGTTTGACGAAGGCTGGTTCGGGGCCGGAGGACCATATGGCTAGGACGCCTTTGGGCCTTAGGGCGGCGAAGGCGGTGGTGAGGCCGTTGGGGCTGTAGAGCCAGTCGTTTTCCTTTAGGGTGAGGCCCTGGGGGCCGTTGTCCACGTCCAGCAGGATAGCGTTGTAGTCGTTCTTGGCGGTCTTTATCATCTGGGCGACGTCGGCTTCGTGGACGGCGACACGATGGTCGTCCAGCGGGTTGCCGGCCAGGGGGGCCAGAACGCCCCGGTTCCAGCTCACCACCTCGGGGACCAGTTCGGCGACGGCCACCTGGGCCTTGTCGCCGAGCTCGTCCAGCGCCGACCTTACGGTGTAGCCCATGCCCAGACCGCCTATGAGAACTCTTGCCTGGGGATGATTGGCGATCTTTTGGCAGGCCAGTTTGCCCAACGCGTCTTCCGTCCCGTAAACGCGGCTGTTCATGAGTTCATAGTTGCCCGCTTTGATGGAGAACTCTTTGTCGCGTTGGTACAAACGGAGCTCTAATCCGTTTCCGGGGGTTTGGGCGGTGTCCAGAAGCTTCCAAGGAATCATCGGTAGTTTTCCCGCTCTAGTTTGGTGAGGATGGGGCCGTTTCCCATCCCCTGACGACTATCTTGCCGCCCGAAGGACGGAGTGGCCCGGAGGCTGATCCCCCTAGGCAAGCAAGTCATATCGCAATTTACAATTTTACACTGGATGAGGATGCGACGCACCGGATGCACGATATAGCCCGCCGTGTCTGCCGCAATTCCGGCGTTATTAATAGCCAGGACTTGACCACGCCTAGCCCAGGCCATATGATGCGGCGGAACAGTCGGAAGAGGCTAATTGACGCCCGGTTATCTTTTCGACGCCAAACTAAACCTATAGAGGTACGCAAATATGAAAGTCATCGAAGCCGTTGCCCGGATCTTGAAAACTGAAGGTGTGGAATGGATTTCCTGTTTCCCCAATAACCAACTGATTGAAGCCGTTGCCAAGGAAGGCATCCGCACCGTAATGTTCCGGCAGGAGCGCGGCGGGCTGATGGCCGCCGACGGTTATAGCCGGTTGAACGACCGGGAGAAGTTCGGCGTAACCATCACCCAGGGCGGCCCCGGCTCGGAGAACACCATGGGCGGCATCGCCCAGGCGTTCAGCGACAACATTCCCGTTCTATACCTGCCCGGCGGTCCGACGCTGGCCCAATACGCCGTCCGGCCAAACTTCTCGCCGGCGCGCACCTACGAGTCCGTGTGCAAAACCGTCGAGGTCATCACCCATCCGTCCCAGGTCTCCGGCGCCATGCGCCGGGCCTTCCATAACCTGCGCAACGGACGCGGCGGCCCGGTTCTCGTTGAGATTCCCGCCGACGTCGGAGAGCAGGAACTCGCGGAAGAGTCGCTGAACTATACGCCCCCCAAGAGGTATCGCCAATCTCCGGCCGCCGAGGACGTTAAGGATGCCGTCAGGCTTCTGCTGAACGCCCATAAGCCGGTGATCTGGTCGGGGATGGGCGTCCTGTCCGCCGGAGCAACCGCGGAATTGCAGGAGTTCGCCGAGCTCATCGAGATTCCCGTGTACACCACCATGCCTGGCAAATCGTCCTTCGACGAGCGGCATCCCCTGGCCCTGGGGTCGGGAAGCAGTTCCACCAGTCTCCAGGCCCGCCGGTGGTTGCAAGAGTCGGACGTGCTGTTCGCCGTTGGCTCAAGCATGACCCGAACCGGTTACGGCCAGCCAATCCCCGACGGCAAGGTCATCATCCACAACGTGGAGAGCATCGAAGACATCAACAAAGACTTTTCCGTCGATGTTGGCCTGCCCGGCGACGCCAAGCTGACTCTCCAAGCCATGATCGAAGAGGTCAAGGCCCAGGCCGGTGAGAACGGCCGCAAGGGTAAGACCGAGGTGGCTGCCGAGATTAAGGGAATCCGGGACGGGTGGCTCGCTGAATGGACCGCGCTGTTGAATTCGGACGATGTCCCGATCAACACCTACCGGGTGATCGGCGAGATCGAGCGTAACCTGGACAAGGAGAACAGCATCGTCACCCACGACGCCGGCGCGCCCCGCGACACCATGATGCCCTTCTATCCAGGCACCACGCCCCACAGCTACATCGGCTGGGGCAAAACCACCCACTTGGGCTACGGCATACCCCTGATGATTGGCGCCAAGCTGGCCAGGCCGGATAAGTTCTGCCTGAACTTTATGGGAGACGGCGCATTCGGGATGTCCGGACTGGACCTCGAGACCTCGGTCCGGGCCGGAGCGCCCATCACAACCGTGGTGTTGAACAACGGAGGCATGGCGACTTACCCCGGAGGCTACCCGACGGCCAAAGAGTTGTACGGCACCACCCACATGGTTGGCGACTACGCCAAGATCGCCGAGGGCATGGGCGCGGTGGGCATCGTCGTGACCCAGCCGTCTGAGATCGGCCCGGCCCTGAAACGGGCTCAGCAACTGAACGCCGAAGGCAAGACGGTCCTCCTGGACATCCACTCCAACTTGGAGGCTCGCCGGTCAAATTTCGCCTAAGAGTTCGACCAAATAAAGTCCCCTCTATCGTAAAGAGGGGATTTAGGGGAGATTTCCCCAGGGCGAATTCGCACCCCTGTAGTCCCCCCTTCTTAAGGGAGGACTGAGTTACCGGCTCTGATAGTTAAAGGGGCACCCCGATTTCATCGGGGTGCCCCTTTTATTCGTTTCCGGTTCGCTTAGTTTATCTAGGCGGTAACCAAGCTGGCGTAGTGGTTCCCTTTGGATATGGGAGCCAGGCCGGTCATGATTTCCTCCCAGTGATCTCCCCCGTCATCGCTGCACCACACCTCACCGGTGGCGGTGGCGGCGAAGACCGAGAAGGAATCTCCCCCCCAGTCCTCCAGGCACATGGCTTCCACAGATCCCTTCATCCGGTCCGGAAGGCCGTTGCTCAACGTCTCCCAGGTCTTCCCCGCGTCGTTGCTCCGGGAAATGCGGGTACCGGCGAAGTGGGACTCCCGCCAGGACCCCGGCCCGTGATGAGCGGCCGCCACCAGGACGACTTCGGGCTTACGGGGGTGCAAAAGCAGGAAGTCGGGATACCCGCCTAGATCGTGGGCGGTGGTGGTCAGGTGCTCCCATGTTTCGCATCCATCCGAGGTGACGTAGATGCCGTCCCCGCCGGTGATGTATATCCTGTTGGGGTCCGCCGGGTTGATGACGGTCCGATGGACATCGGTGTCCATGCCATGGATCCTCGTGAAGGTTTGCCCGCCATCGGTGCTCTTTTGCAGACCGCCAACTTCTATGCCGATAAACATCGTGTTGCAGTCTTCCGGATGGAAGTTGATATGTTTGGTGTGAGCGACGTGGGGCGGGCCGGGGAAGGTCCAGTCCGACGTGTCCACCGACCTCAGCGCCGTTAGCTCGGTCCAATGGCGGCCCAAGTCGTCGCTGTAAAACAGGTGGGCCGGCTGAGTCCCGGCGAATATTCGAGTTTTCCCGTTTACCTTGGCCGCAGCCAAACTATAGATGTCATGCTGGGTGATGCCATCGTCCCGGCGCTCCCAAGTCTCCCCGTTGTCTTCACTGATATAGATCGTGTCCTCGGTGACTCCGGCGATTATCGCGCCGCTGTCCGGTTCGATGATAACGGCGTGAATGTGTTTGTCCGCCAATGCCCGGCGGGCGATGCTCCATCCAGAACCGCCGACGTTCCGCTTCAGGAATACGATCCCTTCTTTAGTCCCGACCAACACCTCTTCCGAGCGAGAAGTCGTGGAAAATATAGTGTCTCCGCCATGAGATAGGGTTAAAGCCATGATATCCTCCCATTCATCGACGATTCGTTGTCCGTTACACTCGGTTAGCTGGAAATCAGCATAGTGGGACAGCCGTTTGGAGTCAATCCCCTTGCGTCCCCCGGGTTGAATGTGGACAAATCCCGCGGCCTAGCGTTACTATTTCTCTAGCCTGGCCGTCCAACCTGTTCCCGGCGAAAATCCGCCGAGGTGACATTATCATCGGACCTTCCGGCCCGAATCAGGACCTTAGAGTTATCAATGTACCCGGCGGAACGGCGATCCATTACGCCACTTTCGGCCAGGGGACTCCCTTGGTGATTGCCGCTAATTGGCTCAACCATCTGGAGTTTGACCGAAGCAGCCCGGTTTGCCGCCACTGGTGGGAAGAGCTGTCTCGCGAACACCAGGTTATCCGCTACGACCAACGGGGCTGCGGCCTATCTGACTGGGACACTTCGGACCTGTCCTTCGAAGCGGCGGTAGGCGACCTGGAATCCTTGATCTCCGCCCTGGGTATCGACAGATGCGCTCTTCTCGGCGCGTCTCAGGGGTGGTCCGTGGCCATAGAGTACGCGGCCCGCCACCCGGACAAGGTTAGCCACCTGGCATTGTACGGAGCCTGTTCCTACGGTTGGGCATATCAAAGTGAGGCGCATAGGCAGGAATGGGAGAGACTGCTCGGCCTCACAAAGGACGGCTGGGGCCAAGAGCATCCAGACTACCAACGGGCGTTCATCGATAAGTTCAAGCCTGAAGCCACCGCCGATCAGAAGTTCTGTCTCATGCGTCTGCAAGAAGCGTCTACTTCCCCGGAAAACGCGGAGAAGATCCAAGCCGAGTGGGGGAAAGTTGACCTTCGCCAACGCCTCAGGCAGATAGCGGTCCCCACCCTGGTGTTCCATGCCAGGGGAGACAACGCGGTTCTCTTTGAAGAGGGCTGCCGAATCGCGGGACTTATTCCCGGCGCTGGATTCGTGCTCCTCGAAGGCAAGAACCATCTATTAACCCACGACGAGCCGGCCTGGCAGTCGCTTGTAAGCGAGATCCGCCAATTCCTCACTTCTGATTCCGGAAACAACCCGGCACATGAAGACATCGCCGCCGCCGTGGAACTAGAACGGCCCGACCTGCGCCAAGCCACCGCCCCAGACGGCACGGTAACCATATTGTTCAGCGACATAGAAGACTCTACGGGCATGACAGAGCGGCTGGGAGACCGGCGGATGCAAGAGGTCCTACGTCTTCACAACGACATCGTCCGAGAACATCTGGCGGCCTCCGGCGGATTCGAGGTCAAGTCCATGGGCGATGGATTCATGCTGGCCTTCTCCAGCGCTCGCCGGGCATTGCAGTGCGCCGTCGCTATTCAAACCGCCCTGGCTGCTTACAACGAAGAGCAAGACAATGAGCAGTTACGGGTGCGTATGGGCATCCACACTGGAGAAGCTCTTAGCGAGTCCGACGACTTTTACGGGAAGCACGTGATCCTGGCGGCGCGCGTCGCCGGGCAGGCGCAGGGAGGGCAGATTCTGGTGTCCTCATTGTTCAAGGCGCTAACCGACAGCGCCGGAGACATTGTCTTCGGCGAGGAACAAGAAGTGGAGTTGAAAGGGCTTACGGGTTTGAACAGCGTCTACCCGGTGGAATGGCGTTAGGACCGGCGATCGATTATTCCACATCTACCGTCGCCACCGCAACCCGCTCGTTGCCCTTGTAGCTCGCTCGCACCGTAACTTCATAGGCGCCGCCGCCGGAAGAAGAGCCGTCCTCGTAGACATCCCTGATTTCTTTATCCGACAGCGCCCGGCTAAATATCTTCACCTCATCGATAACGCCGGCGAACATGTTGACCGCCTGAAGAGTCGTTCCGGTTCCGATGGCTAGGGACACGTCGAAAGTGTCACCGGGCCCGCCGATAAACGATTCTCTTACGACTACCTTCCCATCTAAAAACAGCTTATGTTAGGCAGCGTTGCGCACGTAGGCGTAATGGTGAAACTCTTGATCCGTAACCTCCGGACCCACCAGGAACACGTCGGAACCATCGGACCTTACGAATCCCGCCGCCAAAAAATCTCCGGAGTCGGACAGCCGCGACCCCGAAAATTTCAGAACGAATGCGGTGGGTACGTCGATAGCCCCTCTAACTCCCGCGCCTTTGACCACCATGACGTGCTGCCCGCCGAATTTGGTCCGCTTCGCCCAAACGTGCACCGTCACGTCGCTCCTCAGGTTAAGGCTAGGGTCCGGCGCTACCATAACGTGATCGTTCTCGCCATCCAGCCTAAAGCCTTGGCCGAATATGGCGGTGGCAAATCCAGCGCCGCCAGTGAGGGCTCCGTTGTTGTCTCCCACGACGTCTTCACCATTTCCATCGCCTGGCCACCAGGCAACCAATCCCGAGGGAAGTCCCGCCGAGGCTTTAGGCTCATAAGTGACTTTGCCAGTTTGGTCAATGGTTAATCCGGCCCCGGACTCCCACGACAATTCGATATTTTCAATCACGATATCGAACCTGTCGTAGGCAACCGCGGTAAGTTGGACACTCTCCCCAACAAATACGGACACGGATGCGGGCTGGATTTCGATTTTGTCCAATGGGCCCGGCTCGATAATAACGTCTGCGGTTGCCGATCCTGTTCCGCCGCCATGGGATACATCCACCTGGAGGGCTGCGGCGAAAACCCCGGCCTTCGTTCCAGCGGTAAGCACGCCATCTTGGCTGATAACGCCCGCCTGGGAGCTCAATTGCCATGCGCGGACTGAATCGATAAGCGGCTGTCCTGCGCCACCAACGGCTTGCGCCTCTAATTCTTGGCTGGTATCGGCTTCTAAGGTCACTTTCGAAGGTTCGATGGTTACGTCTATCCGCTCCGTCGCCGGAGACCGAGTAGCCGTGGATGAAGACTTAGGTTCCAACCCTGCAGGCGCGATGGGAGGCTCCACCGTAGCCGTCATCGCCGCAGAGGCCGCTGGAGCGATCGTAGCCTTGACAACAGCGCCGGGAGAAGACGCTGGAGGCAGAACAACTGGAACGTTTGGGGCAGTGACCACCGGCGAAGCCGTTGCTGGTACCACCGTGCTGGCAGACAAAATCTCGGATGAGGAGGACTCGTTGCCCCCGGACCGGACCGCGGCAAACACTCCGGCGGCGACGACCACGCCAACGACGGCCAAGCCGATTCCGATCAACGGGACAGGTACGCGCCTCTTTGCCGGCGATTCGGGGAGCCTGACAACCCGGCGGCCGGCGACGTTCCCTTCCTTAGCGATCGAGATCTCTTGTAGGCCCGGAGCGCCGCCGAACTGCCCTTGGGGCCGGAAGGACAGGGTAACCAGATAATCGTCAGCCCTCTCGTCGGCGCCGACAATCTCCAGCGCCATGGCCACCTTACGAAAACGCCACCCGTATATGGCCGAAGACTCCGAGGCGGTGCACATCGCCAGGAATCGTGCCTGGTCCATGTCGATGGGGCTTTCTACCTTGCCCTCCGGGGCCAGGCCGGAATCTGTTCTGTCTTCGGTGTTCCGTTCCTCAGTCATTGCACAGCCACGGGTCGTACGGTGTCGATATCGCCATCTAAGTTAACACAATCGCCCAAGCATAAAAGTAGGCTTATCGTCACAACAGGGTCGTTGAAGCGCCGAAAATTGGCATGGGACTGCATTCCGATTACAATTCAACCGGCCGAGCCGCTTTAATTCCGGGCCGCATCCCGGTTCGGAAGACGGCAAAGCGGATGTGTAACGAAAGGAGGTTTCCCCATGAAGACGAAACTCAAGGTATCGTTTCTAGCCTTGGCAGTCGCCGGGATACTTGTTTTAGTTCTTGCCACTCAACAAGGCCCGATAGTGAGCGCCGGCGGCGGGGAGAAAATCGACGCCACGGCTTCCGTACACGACTTCCAAGACTACGGGGGCGTCATTGTCATAAACGCCCAGAACAGAGGAACTTCGGCCCTGATAAGAAATGCCGAAGGGATATCGATGAACCTAGAGACTTCCGACCTACCCGTAGGAGCGTATTCAGTGTGGTGGGTAATCTTCAACAAGCCCAGTGAATGTACCAAAGGCACCTGCGGCGCTGTCGACACAGGAAAGGGCGGCGCTCCAAACCCCGCGGAGGGCACCTTGCTGTGGGCGCCCGGCGGGGTCGTCGGACCGGACCGGCCACTTCAGCGCTAGTTTAGGCGTGGGGCCGAAGAAAGCTCCCGGTGAGGTACGCCGAGGCCCAACTCTGACCAATCCTATGGGAGTCGAGGTCCATGTGGTTTTACGGTTCCATGTCACCTCTGCTTGGGACGACCCGGAGCTGTTTACGTCTCAACTCGGGACCTTCGGGGGCGGCTGTGACATCTTCGCCTGCTTTAACCCCCAGTCGGTCGCCCATCTACCATAGTTGGCACGCGATGCAAGAAATCGCAATAATCGGAGAATCGGGGGAGGCAGTGCCTGTCCGGTTGAGGCTCCCCGGCGCTCCGTGTAGGGAAGGCTTAAGTTAGTGGAACAGCAAACTTCCGGCGGGCAACAGCCGCTGACCGGTATCCGCGTCTTGGACTTGTCCGGCCCCATGGGCGTTTATTGCGGCAAGTTGATGGCCGACATGGGCGCCGACGTCATCAAGGTCGAGCCACCTGGCGGAGACCCTATGCGCATAATGGGGCCTTTTATTCCGGATGGGGCTAACTCTGAAAGAAGCCTGAACTGGCTTCACTTCAACACCAACAAGCGCAGCATCACGTTGGACATCGCCGATCCACAAGGGGCCGAGCTGTTGTCAAAGATCTCCCGCCAAGCCGGCGTTGTATTGGAAACCTTCCCGCCGGGCTACCTGGACAACTTGGGATTGGGCTACAGCCATTTGTTACAAGGCAACCCTGGCCTGATCTACGCCTCCCTGACACCTTTTGGGCAAACCGGTCCTTACAAGGATTTCAAGGCCACAGACCTGACCGGCTTCGCCATGGGCGGATACATGTACGTTACCGGACGGCCCGATACGCCGCCCACTCGCCTCTGGGGGTCCCAGGCGTACCACACAACGTCCAATCGCGCCTTCATAGCAATATTGCTGGCCCTATATCACCGCATGGCCACCGGTGAGGGTCAATACATCGACGTGTCGATGCAGGAGGCGGTGGCTGCCACGACCGAGCATGTCAACACGGCCTACAACTACACGGGGGAACCGGCGGTACGCTGCGGGTTCCGCCACGGAGGCCAGTTCGTGGCTACTTGGCGGTGCAAAGACGGGTTCGTAAGTATCACAACCAACACCCAGCAGTCCTGGGACGACCTAAGAGACTGGATGGCCCGAGACGGAATGGCCGGCGATCTGTCATCGGAAAAGTTCAACGACCGGTTCATACTTCGAGGAGAGTTGTCCGAGCACATCGAGGGACTGATTCAGGCATGGGCCTTGACCCACACCCGCCAGGAGATAACCGAGTGGGGCCAAAGCCGCCACCATCCCTGGGGCCCGGCGGTTCGTGCCGACGAGATTCTTGAAAACGAACAGCTTTGGGAAAGGGGATATTTCATCGAGAGTGAAGTCCTCCATCCGGGGGAGAAGATGGTCTATCCCGGCGCGCCTTACAAGCTGTCCCGATCCCCTTGGCAGCTACGTCATCCGGCGCCCCAGGTTGGCCAGCACAACCGGGAGATATACTGCGGCGATCTGGGCTTACCAGTAGACGAATTGGACGCCCTCGCCTCTCAAGGAGTTATCTAGGCCGTGAGCGCCGTTGAAAAACCGTCGAACTCGGGCTTTGCGCTTCAGGGTATCCGGGTGTTGGACTTCACCTGGATACATGCGGGTCCCTCCGCCACGCGTATCTTAGCCGATCAAGGCGCCGAGGTTATCAAAGTGGAGTCCAATAACGCCCTAGCTGTCGTCGGTGGGCCCAGTTCGGCCACTGCCCGGGGGCTGGGACAGCGCCACAATTGGAATGCGGGCAAGCGGTCCATCTCCCTAGACATGAAAACTTCCCAGGGCGTTGCCATCGCCAAGCGGTTGGCAGCCGTTTCCGATGTCGTGGCGGAAAACTTCAGCGGCCGGGTGATGACGAGCTGGGGTATGGATTACGAGAGCCTCCGCCGGGTAAAACCTGATCTGGTGATGCTCAGCATGTCGGGCTTTGGGCGCACTGGACCCTGGAAGGACCGGGTTAGCTACGGGCAAACTCTTCAGGCGTGGTCGGGATTCACCGAACTAACCGGATTCCCCAACACCGACCCCTGTGGCCCGGCCAGCGCTTACAGCGACGCCGTTGGCGGGATGGCCGGAGCCCAAGCAGTTTTACTGGCATTGATACACCGGGCGCGTACCGGTCAGGGTCAGTGGATAGACCTTTCCCAATTCGAGGCATTGTCGTCCCTGTTGGATACCTTGGTCCTGGACCTGAGCGCCAACGGAGCGGATTCCCATAACCAGAGAACCGGCAATCGCCCACCTCATGACTCCGGTGCTACCCACGGGGCCTACCGGTGCCGGGGCGACGACCGCTGGGTGGCCATATCGGTTCATACCGAAAACGAGTGGGAGTCCTTGATTGGCGCCATGGGACATCCGCCTTGGACTCAAGATGAACGGTTCGCCACCGCCTCCGGGCGCTCCCATCACTCAGAGGAGTTGGACGCGCTGATGGAGACCTGGACCATGCAGCATTCCGCTGAGGCGGTGATGCGCCTGCTCCAAGACGCCGGTGTACCGGCTGGCGTGGTTCAGACCGGAGCCGACCTGGCGGAAAATGACCCGCACTTGCAGGAAAGAGGGTTCTTCCGACAAGTTTTGGACGGCCAGGGCGTCAGCCGTACCATCGAAGGAGCACCTTACATATTGTCGAGGACTCCGGGAGGCCCCAGCCGCGGCGCCCCGGAGTTCGGAGCCGACCAAACGTATGTGCTGCGGGAGATTCTGGGAATGTCCGATGAAGAACTGGCCGACTGCGCCATCGCCGGTGTTTTCGAGTGATAAGCGCCCAGTGCTAATACGGCGAGGAGAGGGGGCTTCCGACGGGTCCCTCTCTAGCCCTCCCCCGTAAAAGGGGCGAGGATGAATCCCTTCCCCCTCGACGGGGAAGGTTAGAGCCTGCCCTGAGCGCAGCCGAAGGGATGGAGGTGCTGCGCGGTGCACAAAATCATCTGATAGCGAATTAATCTGGCAAATAGCAACGGGGCGAAGACTAATCTTCGCCCCGTTAAAATTGTATCGGGTTGAATTTGACGCCCTTAAGCGTGCGCGCCTGCGTTAAACCTGGGCCGGCACCTTGCGCACTCCGGCAACCGCGTGAACTTGTTCCATCAAAGCGCTGAAGTTTGCGAAGGTCAAGGATTGAGGGCCGTCGCACTTGGCGATGTCCGGATTAGGATGCACCTCGATCAGCAGTCCGTGGGCGCCTGCCGCAACGGCGGCCAGCGCAACCGGCGTAACCAAGTACCATTTCCCGGTGCTATGGCTGGGGTCGGCGACGATTGGCAGGTGACTTAACCTTTGGATCACGGGAATGGCGGCCACGTCCATCGTGAACCTGGTGAATTGCTCGAAGCCGCGCACTCCCCTCTCGCAGAGTATGACCTGATCATTTCCGCCGGCCATGACGTACTCCGCCGCCAGCAACCACTCCTCGTAAGATGCCGCCAGGCCTCGCTTGACCATTACCGGTTTCTTTAATTCACCGACCGCGTCCAGCAGGTTGTAGTTTTGCATGTTCCGTGCGCCGATCTGGAGGATGTCGGCGTATTTAGCGACCGTTTCTACATCTTCAACCGCCATCACTTCGGTGATGATGGGCAAGCCCGTCTCCTGTTTGGCCGTCTTCAAGAGTTCCAAGCCTTCGATACCCATTCCTCGGAAGCTGTATGGCGAAGAGCGCGGCTTGAAGGCCCCGCCTCGAAGGATATGCGCACCCGCAGCCTTGACCGCCTTGGCCGTGGATACCATTTGCTCCTCGTCTTCCACGGAGCAAGGCCCGGCCATGATGACGGGTTCCGGCCCGCCGATGACTACGCCGTTCACGACGACCCTGGAGTTGTCCGGATGGAACTCTCGGCTGGCCAGCTTATAGGGTTTAGAAATAGGAACTACCTCAATCACTCCTGGCAGAAGCTCAATCTCGTCTTTTAGATCGGGGGGTATAGATCCCAATACACCCACTACTATGCGCTCCACGCCGTCGAATACCTGGGGCCTAAGACCGGGGTGACTTTCGATCCGATTCTTTACCCCTTCTAACTCCGCCGGCGAAGATTCCTTTGCCATTATTACTATCATGTCTACATTCAACCTCTATTATCGAATCGTACCAGATGGTCCCGCCGATCTCTCTTGGGCATGAGAACAGAATTTAACGAGTTTAGAACTATGTCATGCAATTATTACGGCCCTCCGGCCGTAATAATTGACGACTGCCAACCGGAACCGGCGGATCAACATCAGATAGACTCCACACCTTGGAGGCGCAATGCGTCGGTACCCCTAAGATACAGGTTTACCAACTCCTGGGGCTCTTTGTCGGTATTCAGAAGTATCAGAATCCGAATGCACTTGGTCAAGCTCCCTGGGACTGCTATCTCCGTTCCTCCCATCAAAGCTGTGTCGTTCCACCCAGCTTGGCGGGCCGCCGCCGCTGGGAACACCGCGTTCAGATCTGGGGTCATAGTAAAGTATACTGCGGCGACATCCCTTTCAATGATGCCGTTGGCTTCAATCAATCCGTCCAGCAACTCTCGCGTCGCTGAATAGATGCCCTCCGCCGTATTTTCCCCGGCGATCGTCGCACCCCGAATGCCCCGGCACATGGTCATGTGATCTTTTCGCTCTTAGAGACTACTTCACGGCCGGCTAACCGGGCCACCAACTTGCTGGCTCGGTCAACCAGTTCCTCGCGGGGCGATTCTAGCATTACCCGAACCAGCGCGCTACCCACCACTGCCGCTTCCGCGTCCCGGCACACCGTCTCAACGTGCTCTCGCTGGGAGATGCCGAACCCAACGGCCAGTGGCAACGACGTATGGGGACGCACCCGCTCCAGGAGTTCGATACCACGGACGGAAACCTCGTCCCTGGTCCCGGTGACACCGGTCAGACTGATGCAGTAGATGAACCCGCCGGCGTCTACACAGGACTCCCGGATGGACTCATCGGTGCTGGTGGGAGCCAGCAGCGGTATCATGTGGATGCCATGAGCCACGCACTGTGCCGCCAGTGGGGCCGCCTCTGAGTGGGGAAGATCCACCGCGATCAGCCCATCCACTCCAGACTCCTCGGCTCTCTCCGCAAACTTCTGCAGCCCAAAACTATAGATCGGGTTGTAGTAGCCCATCAACACCAGGGGGGTGTCCGGGATCTGTTCCCGAAGTTCTTCAACCATGTCCATGCAGTCTGCCAGGGTGATCTCTTGTTGCAGAGCCAGAAAGCTGGACTGCTGGATAACCGGCCCTTCAGCTAAAGGGTCGCTGAAGGGAACCCCAAGCTCGATTGCATCGGCCCCGGCAGCCACCAGCGCCGGTACTAGTTCCAAAGTCGCCTGCTTATCCGGAAACCCGGCGGTCAGGAAAACTATCAGCCCGGTTCGTCCCTGCCGTTTGATGGCGGCAAATGATTCTTTTATTCGGTCTTTGTCCATTTCAGGTCTTTTTTAGTCTATCCATGATGGATGTAAATCGTAGCCAAACACCCGGATTTCGGTCAGCATTTCGACCAATTTATATCACATCCGTGCGGTTGTCTAGCCCCCGATGATGACCGCGGACACAGCCAGGGCATTCTGCCCCGCATGGGCGGCGATACCAGGCCAAAGCGAACCTGTGCGATGGTACAGCCAGGCCAATAGAACACCGGTGATGAATATTGGGACCAACACGCCCAGGGCCAGATGAAATGCGCTGAACACCAACGCGCTGACAATGATGGCCCGTGGTATCCCCAACCGTGGCGCCAACCCGGCGAAAACGAAGCCCCGGAAGAATATCTCCTCAGTTATCGGGGTCCACAGGGCCAATGCCTCGTACGTGGCTAGGGATGCCACACCGGGGAAAACAATGCCGTCGGGAATGTCCGGAGGAGCCAATATTTGCCACCCCAGGTAGTCAACCAAAGTGGTGTAAAGAAAAGTTGCCAGCAGACTGGCGCCCAACGCCGCCGCCGCCAACAGCCCGGATAAGCGGACGGAAGTGGTGGGCGGTCGAAGACCCAGTGACGAGATGGATAGGCGGCGCGAACGAAGGCCGAAGCGCCACACAATAATGAGAATCGCCAGTCCCATCAGATGGCTGCTTTCCCATGCTCCGATGGCCGTTTCGAACCGTCCGGCAAACTTTCCCGAGAGGATCGCGATACCCGTCACCGGGATCACGCAGAACAGGATCAGCAGGATACCGACGGCAACTTCCCGGCCCCGCCAAGTGACCGTTCCCGGCTCGGCCTCAATCTGCTCGACGACGTCCGTCTCCGGTCCAGCCAAGGGCTTTCCGCAGCTAGAGCAGAAAGTGTCGCCATCCCTTCCCACAAAGCCGCAGACATTGCAATTCAACAGCGATTCTCCGATTTCATATCGATAGTGGAAGTCAGCAGAGATGCCGTGCGACCTCTCACCTGATTGAGTATATCAATACAGGCCTATCCACTGACCGCCTAGAGCTTATGTTAATCGAATTCCCTACACCGACGCTTACGATGATTCGGCCCAGCACTTCGATTATTGATCCCCACTGGGCAGATCGCCCACTGCGCCAATCACGATTGCCAGATGGCCCTCCGGAGAGGATAATATCCACCAATCCAAGGCACGGAGAATCTACAAATGGCAACGGAACCAACCTTTAACCGGCAGGCGTTTCTACATCTGGCCCAAGAAGCCGGCTTGGACGTCCAAAGCCCCCACATGGACGAGCTCTTCAGCTACACGCAGGTCGTTCTGGATAGCTTAAAGTCTCTCCACGATTACAGTGTGGACGGGTTTGAACCGGACATGGCCTTCTCACCGCCCCGGGATTAGCCGGGTGAGATGTACCCAACTGGAACCGATCGAGTGTACACCTGATAACGCGCGGGTCGACCACTTCGGTTTAGCCGTGACGCTATCACATCGGCACAAGATTCGATAGAGATTCCCCACCCTTCCCCGCTAGACGCAACCTTTTTCACTCACAGTTAAGGACGAATCGATTCGACACGGGCGGGTCTGAACCAAATCCTGAATTTGACTGATGCGAGGACTGAAACGATGGACGCCTTAGATATCTGTTATGCCAGCGCCGGGGAGCTCGCCCCCTTGATCAAGAACAAGGAATTGTCTCCGGTTGAGATAATCGACGCTCATCTGGCCCGCATCGAGGCGACCGAACCGGTCCTGAACTCATTCATTACACTCCTGGCTGACCAATCCCGAGCGGCCGCCCGGCAGGCTGAGTCGGACATTCAGAAGGGCAACTACCGGGGACCTTTACATGGTATTCCTGTTGCGCTGAAAGACCTTTACAACACCGGCGGGGTCCGCACTACTTCCGGTTCGCGCGTGTTAGACAACTTTATTCCAGAAGAGGATTGCACCGTCGCGGCCCGGTTCCGGGACGCGGGGGCCATCCTGCTGGGCAAGCTGAACATGCACCAGTTCGCTTACGGCCCCACCGGGGAGAACCCGGACTACGGTCACATGCACAACCCATGGGACCCGGAAAAAGTAACCGGCGGATCCAGCGGCGGCTCCGGCTCAGCCACGGCGGCCGGCCAGTGCACCATCACCACCGGTAGCGACACCGGGGGTTCGATAAGGATACCCGCCGCGCTCTGTGGCATCGTCGGACTGAAGCCCACCTACGGATTGGTCAGCCGCTACGGGCTTACACCGCTTTCCTGGAGCCTGGACCACCCCGGACCCATGGTCCGCACGGTGGAGGACGCGGCCCTCACCATGAACGTCATCGCCGGGTATGACCCTAAAGACGTCGCTTCAGCCCAGGTGGACATACCTGATTACACGTCGGCCCTGACCAATGACGTGCGGGGCCTGCGCATCGGGATTCCCAAGGAATACTTTGAGGCGCCCCTCGACCCGGAAGTCTCCCAGTCCGTCCGCGACGCCCTGGACCTTCTGGAATCCATGGGCGCGGTGGTCACCGTGGTGGATCTGCCGATGTACAAGGACACCCAGGCCATCTCCACGGCTATTCTCATGGCCGAGGCGTCCGCCTACCACCAGGACTTACTGCGCCGTGACGGCGACAAGCTGTACCCGCCGGTCCGTCTGCGCCTGGAAGCCGGTCTGTTTATCACCGCCGCCGACTATCTCCGGGCTCAGCAAGGACGGACGATATTCAACCGGCAAGCACGCCGGCTATTAGACGACGTGGACCTGCTGGCCGGTCCCACCGAGCCGGTGACCGCGCCCCAATTGCTGGCCGAAAGAGTACAGGTGGGGGAGCATGAGATGGGGACCGTCGCGGCGTTGACCCAATACAGCCGCCCTTACAACCTAACCGGCTTCCCAGCCATCGCTATCCCCTGCGGATTCTCTGAGTCGGGCATGCCAATAAGCCTACAACTGGCGGGACGTCCCTTCGATGAACTCACAGTCCTGCGCGCGGCCCACGCCTACGAACAAGCCACCGATTGGCACAAGCGCCGCCCGCCGATCTGATCGGCCGTTTATAGCGCCACAGAGATACAGAGAACACGGAGGTTTTTATTTACCGATGTGAGGGTCTAGGGGCCATTATCCAATAACTCTGTGCTCTCCGTGTCTCTGTGGCAAAAAACCCACCAGTGAGAGGAACACTCGGATTGCCAAAAATAACCGCTGTAACTTTCGACCTGTGGCAAACGTTGCTGCTGGACAATCGGGAATTGGGCCGGGCTCGGGCCCAGATCCGGTTGGAAGGCGCCCAGACTGCCCTGGCGCGTTTCGGCGAGTCTTACGATATAGAGCACATCCGGGAAGCCTACCGCGCCTGCTATCAGGAGTGCCGCCGCATCCGGGAACAGTCTCTTGATGTTAGCTTTCGAGAACAGGTAGAAATTTTCATCGACAACATCAATGACGGCCTGGTCGAACGGCTGGATGAGCAAACCGTTCAAGAGATCGTCCGGTCCTATGCCGATTCATTTTTCGTTCACCCTCCGGTCCCCCACGCCGATGCACAAGCGGTGCTTCAGGACGTTAAGGCCATGGGTCTTAGTATCGGACTTATATCGAACACCGGTATGACCCCGGGAGAAGCCTTTCGAAAGTACCTGGACCAGCAAGGTCTGCTAGAGTACTTCGATGTGCTCACTTTCTCCGACGAAGTCAAGATATCCAAACCGTCCGGCGAGATATTCCTGATGACGCTCGACGCGATGGGCGCCACGCCGGCCCAGACCGTTCACGTGGGGGATCACGTCAAGAACGACGTCGTAGGAGCAAATCGCTGTGGGTTGAAGACGGTCTGGATAACCGGTTTTTACGAGAATGAAGACCCCGACGATCCAGAGACCCAGCCGGACGCCACCGTCGACGGCCTAGGGCAAGTGACCTCGGCGATCTCCAGACTGGACGGCCTAAGGCCGGGTGGGTAGACTGATCAACCTTGACAACATCAGGTCGAAATGTTTCCCTATTCAGGGGCTTTACACGTTCCTTGATCATCCTCAATTACCACACGTTGTGACCATTTGTCGCTGATTCGGCCATGACTCCGGAGGATAGGGAGCTTAAGGTGGTTGACGGGAAAGGGGAGGCGCCCAGCCAGGACGGCAACATGGCAGAGCTCCAAGAGCTTTGCGAAAGGGTGCTTTCGCAACGGCCCCTGCTTCTGGCGAGCAACCGCGGACCCGTGGAACACCAGATGACTCCGGAAGGCCGCCCCGAGGGGCGTCGTGGCAGCGGCAGCGTGGTCACCGCATTCAACTTCCTGATCCAATCCTCCGAGTTTACCTGGGTGGCCAGCGCCATGGGGGAAGGCGACCGGGCCATCGCCAACAACGGATTGGCGCCTCGTCTGAAATCGCCCCTTCCGGGTCACAAGGTCAACCTTCGCTACGTAGTTACGCCCCGGCGCGTCTACCACAAATTTTACAACGTATTCTGCAACCCCTTGCTGTGGTTCTTGCAGCACTACATGTGGAACCCGCCTTATAACCCCAACGTAGACGCCTCGGTCCATGACGCTTGGGAGACGGGGTACATCCCGGTCAACCAGGCCTTTGCCAAAGTAATAGTTGAAGACGCCCGGCGTAACGGAACACCCCCCATCGTGATCGGACACGACTACCACCTGTACCTGATTCCCGAGTTCGTGCGGCAGGAGATTCCCGAAGCGATCATCCAGCACTTCATTCACATTCCCTGGCCGACACCCCGGTACTGGCAGATGATTCCTGACTACATCACCCATCGAATCTGCTCAGCCCTTTGCCACACGAACATTCTGGGGTTTCAGACGCCCCAGGACCGCCGTAGCTTCCTGGACACTGTCGAAGAATTCCTCCCCGGCGCTGAGATTGACCACCATAACTTTACGGTGGAATGGAAGGGCAACCGAACGGAAGTGAAGGTGTACCCCATATCCATCAACGTAGGCGAAGTACAGCGCATCGCCAACTCTCCCCGCGCCCTGGAATCCGAGGCAAAGTTGTTGCCCCTGTGCAACGAAAAAACCATCGTGCGCATCGACCGCGCCGAGCCTAACAAAAATATCGTCCGGGGGTTCAAAGCCTACGAGTTGATGCTGAACCGCCATCCCGAACTGAAGGGCAAGGTAACGTTCCTGGCTTTCCTGGTGCCGTCCCGGACCCACATCCGCCAGTATCAGCGATACATGGACGAGATTCAGCAAGTGGTTCAACAGATAAATCGCTCCTTAGGCTCCGAAGATTGGCAGCCCATTCAGACATTTATCGAAAATAACTACACCCAAGCCATCGCCGGAATGAAGCTATACGACGCCCTGCTGGTCAACACGATCATGGAAGGGATGAACCTGGTAGCCAAGGAAGGTCCTGTGGTTAACGAGAGAAACGGGGTGCTGATCGTGTCCGCCACTAGCGGAGTCCACCATCAATTAGCAGAAGGCGTACTGACTGTTTCGCCCACCGACATCGAGGGGACGATGAAGGCGATGTACCAAGCCATCACCATGACTCCCGAAGAACGGGAACAGCGTGCTTCCTTGCTAGCCGAGTCCGTCCGCCGGGAAGACATTACCAACTGGCTATACCGCCAATTCCAGGACATCGCCGATCTGCTGTAGGCCAGCGTCCGGCAAGGCAGCCCGGTACCGGCAGGACTGGATAACTAGCCCATTGCGGGGTAAAGTAGTAAAGCAGGGAACGATTAGACAGGAAACCGTGGTCCAATGGGGCCATCCCACAAGGAGAACTCCTCCCAATGGATGAGTTGTTCAATTCGCAGCTTCCGGATGGCCAACGTCCGGACATCCAGCTCTGCATATTCCCACACCTCAAGGAATTCTTGGTTGTTGATTTGCGGGAGGACCCCAAACGCGTCCTGCTGATGAACACTGGCGATGTTTTTGTCGACGAGTTTTTCAAAAGCGTCGAGGCCGAATTTTCCGAAGTGCTCCGCGAAGAAACCGCCTTCCCCTTCAGTCACTTCATCAATCTGCCCCTGCGGCTTGAAGAGGTCATGCGGGAAACCGCCATGACTTTCATTCTGGACCGGCTGGACATCCAGTTAGGTGACGAGGAGGAGATACCCAACGTGGTTGTCTTCGTCATCAGCGGCGGCGCACTAACCTCCCGCGCCGACCAGGTCTTGGACGGCCTGCGAGAACTGTTGAAACCCTTTATCGGCGAAGGGGCATTGGATGATTGGGAAGAGACGATCGCTCGTTTGGTCTCCGAGGAAAAACGGGTGTTGCATCAAGAAACCATGCACGACCTCAGCGACGCTCTTCGCGGGGACTCGCCCGATTACTTCACCCTGTGGGAGAGCCGCAACTAGCGATGAGTGCCACCGCGCTAACCCTTAGCAGCCGCCAGGACATCCCCGACGACGACCTGATAGCCATTGCCCAACTGGCGGACCGGTTGGGCTACCACACCTTCTTCACCGGCGAGTCATGGGGGCGCGACGCCTTTACCATCCTCACAATGATTGCCTGCCATACCCAGTCTTTGCGCGTGGGCACGGGCATCGTACCTGTTTTCAGTCGCAGTCCTGCGCTCATCGCCCAAACCATCGCCTCACTGGACCAGATATCCAAGGGAAGGGCCACCCTGGGGCTAGGCTCCAGCGGGCGCCTGCTCATTGAGCAATGGCATGGGCAAAGCTTCGAAAAGCCGGTGGCCAGGACCCGGGAGTACATCCAGATCATCCGCAAAGCCCTGGCCGGCCAGCCGTTGAACTACGAAGGTCAATTCTTCCATCTGGGGCGCTTCCGCCTGGGCGCGCCTCCCTTACAAGAAAACATCCCCATCTATCTGGCAAGTTTAGGGCCGAGAAACCTAGAACTAACCGGACAGCTTTGCGACGGATGGTTGCCCATCTGGCTCCACCACCAACGTCTACTCGAACTCAAAGCCGAGATAGGGGAGGCCGCCAGCCGGTCGGGGCGGGACATCTCCCAGATCACGGTAGCGCCTCAAATCATCTGCCACGTGGCCGCTGACTCTGACGAACTGGAGGAAACCAAACAGCAGGTCCGCGCACACATGGCTTACTACATCGGCGGTATGGGGCAATACTATTACAACTTGTTCTGCCGCTCCGGCTTTCAGGACGAAGCCGACGCCTCGCGTGAGGCTTGGACGGCCGGAGACCGGCCCAAAGCCACCGCCGCCATATCCGAGGACATGCTGGAAAACATCACCGTTATCGGGGATGCCGAGTCCTGCCGGGCCAAACTCGACCGGTTCCGGAGCAGCGGCGCGGACATGCCGGTGGTCGCTTTTCCCCACGGCGCGTCAACCGCCGCGATTCAGCGCACCCTGGAAGCGCTGGCTCCAAGTACATGAAGATCGGCCTCATCTCCGATACCCACTCCGCCGGCTCCGGAAAAGACCTCCCTTCTCAAGTACTGCACGCCTTTGAGGGTGTAGACCTGATACTCCACTGCGGCGACTTGGAGTGCCTGGGAGTTCTGGACGTTCTGGAAAGCGTGGCGCCGGTGCTGGCGGTGCGAGGCTACGAAGACCCCATCGAACCCGGAGACCGTCTGGCCCGGACAACCAGGGTGGTTCAGACTGAAGGTATCGCCATCGGCATGATTCACGATATCCAGTGGCCCGGCCCTCACGTCGGGACCGGCGCCAACGGCGACTATCTGCACTTCCCTCCCGGCTCGGCCAGGGACCTTTTGACACGCAAATTTCAGCAACCGGTCGATGTGGTAATCTTCGGAGACACCCACGAAGAACTGATCTGCCTTCGTGACGGTGTGCTATTGGTTAATCCAGGCAGCCCCACCTATCCAGGCCTCCGCCACCCACCCGGCAGCCTAGGCACCGTGGGGTTGCTGGAGGTCCAGGGAGCGACGGCGTCGGTCAGATTGGTCAAGCTTACCGGAGAAAGGTAGCAGGCTAACCCCGGCTCATCTACAGGCTCACGCGAAAACCTTGGCACCGGCTACGGCGTCCGCACATATGGTCAAAGACAGCTAAACGGACATCTTAAAACCAAGTGTTTTTCGTGCATTTTATACGTTTCGCGACTACACAGGTTAGGACTCCCACTGTGGAGCCGCGCATTGCTCATTTTGCTTTGCGGCGGCTGTATGGGATCAGTGGACAAGCCATCTCCCTCGACGTAACATTCCCTCAAGTTGGCTACCCAAGTCTGCAAATCAACTAACTTCCGGTAGTAGTTGCATGGTAGAACCCCAACCCACTCGCGACATTGGCCATATGTTTATTGGCCGTCAGCGGGAGATGGCCGAGCTTAGAGCGGCCCTAGATGATGCCCTGGGAGGCCGGGGACGGCTGGTCATGCTGGCTGGCGAACCGGGCATTGGCAAAACCCGCACCGCCCAAGAGTTGGCCGTGCTGGCCGAGCAGCGAGGGGCCCTGGTCCTATGGGGCTGGTGCTACGAAGGCGAGGGGGCGCCGCCCTACTGGCCCTGGGTCCAGCTCATGCGGGCCTACGTTCAGGAAGCCACTGCGGAACAACTTACCGGGGAGATGGGATCCGGCGCCACCAACA
>Ga0208391_1000456_pt1 | contig 22265 bp, 16 predicted proteins | sample Knorr_S23_td_Bot_FD_185612 | JGI IMG/M metagenome (GOLD analysis project Ga0208391, IMG submission 185612) | Marine microbial communities from Southern Atlantic Ocean transect - Knorr_S23_td_Bottom_ad_3770_LV_A (SPAdes) (version 2) | ecosystem: Environmental > Aquatic > Marine > Oceanic | place... | reverse complement strand
TTCGGTCGTTTGCGGTTCGGCGAACAGTTTCTTTTCCTCGTCGGTGTAGGGGATTTTCTCGGCCTCGAGAATCTCGAGGCGTGACCGCAGAGTGTCGATCCGGTTCTGCAACTCAGCCACTAGGGCATTCTCGGCCCGGCCTGATTTTTGCCAGTTAAAGATGCCGGTAAGCCCCTTCCTTTTGCTGGCGGGGTTGGTGTTTTTACGCTCGGCCTTGGCCAGGCGCTTCTCGAGCGAGTTGATGTAGTTGCGCATCTCCTTTTCTCGGGAGCCTTTCTGGAGTGACTTGAGCTGGTCCTCGAGTGAATCGTTGCTGCTCTCGGCGGTAGCCAGGTTGCTTGCGGTTTCCTTCAGTTTGCTGTTGCTGTTGGCCAGTTGTTTCTCGAGGGAACCGACCTCGGCCTCGAGTTTCTTTTCACGGTTGCCTTTCTTGAACGATTTGAGTTCCTCCTCAAGGGAGAGCTTGTCGCTTTTGAGCGCAGCCACATCGCCCGAGGCTTTCTCAAGGTCTTTATGGTTGTCGGAAAGTTCTTTTTGCAGCGACTCAACTTCAGCCTGCAGGTCTTTTTCGCGGCTTCCTTTTTTGTATGACTTGAGTTCCGACTCGAGAGCTTTGTGGGCTGTTGTGAGTGAGGCCAATTCCTTTTCTGTTTTGTCCAGGTTTTCCTGCTTGTCGGCCAATTGTTTCTCGAGACGCTTGGCTTGGCGGTCGTTCGCTTTTGCCTTGGCGGTCATTTCCTCCGCCACTTTATTGATGAAAATCTCATGGCCGGCCTTGGCCAAGGCCAAGCTGGTGTTGGCGTCCTTCAATTGATCGGTGGCTTTGTCGATGGCGCTTTTGAGGTTGGCGTTTTCCTGGCGAAGGCCGGAGAGGTCGGTCTCAAGCGTGGCGAGTTGCAGGGTCTCCTCCGCCGACGGGACGGCGGAGAGAGCCTCCTTAAGTTTGGCGTTCTTGAGGATGATATCGTTGTCCAGCCTCTCGATCCTGCGCTTTAGGACGGCGATCTCGCGGCGGGCGGCGGCGGGGTCAAGGACGGCGGGCTTGGCCGAGGGTGGCGCCGTTTCAGGAGCCTCGTCGCCGAGGGCCTTGAGTTTCTGATCCACGTACTTGATGCGGAAACTGACGACACCGGCATTCCAGTTTGGGTAGCCGGACTGTAGGGCGGCGAGGTCATTGTGGGCCTGCCGGTATTTCTGGATGGCGGAGTTTTTCTGCCCGAGCCGGGACAGGTTATCGGCCTGTGCGATGAGCGTGTAGGCTTGGATGAATGAATCGTCGGGCCCCGCAGCCTGGGCTGTGAACAGGAGGCCAAGCGAAAGGACGAGTGTTGTAATGGATGAAAACCGTTTCACGCGGGCGATTTAGCCAAAGGTCATTCGAGTTGGCAACCATTGAAAGAGACGAAGGGTGGATTCGCTTGGCCAAGCCGGGGCAATGTAACTTTTTCGTGACAACTGCGTATTACGCGTTAAATTGCCCTGCCTTCGGGCTTTTTCGGGGGGAAAGGTGCTAAGGAGGGGGTGCGTCCTTTCAATTGATGCGAAGTTATTTTGGCGGACAATTTGCAAAAACAACGTTACGAGTACAAGTACATCATCCGGGAGGATGTGTCGCTGGCTTTGCGTGATTTTGTGTCGTCGTATCTTGATCTTGATCCTTTCGGCGCGACCCAGCCCAATCTCTCCTACCCTGTGCACAGCCTTTATCTGGATTCGCCGGGGTTGCGTCTTTACCACACGACGATCAACGGGGATAAGAACCGCTACAAGCTGCGCATTCGCTTTTACGAGGATCGACCGAAGACGCCGGTTTATTTCGAAGTCAAGCGCCGCACGAACAACACGATCGCGAAGCAGCGTGGCGGCGTGAAGCGCGAGGCCTTGGAGCAGATGCTGAGTGGTCAGTTGCCGTTGCCCGGACAAATGTCCAGCGGGGAACCGGCACACCGGGCGGCTGTCGAGCAGTTCATCCATCACATGCAGGAATTGGAGGCCGAGCCGAAGGCTCACGTGGCTTATTTCCGTGAAGCATGGACGAGCCGGCATGACAACTCGGTGCGTGTCACGCTGGATCGGCAGACGCGGATTGAGGTTGAGCCCAAGGCGCATTTGGTCACCCAAATGAAAGACCCGAAGTTTGTGTTTGGCGACAATGTGGTGCTGGAGTTGAAGTTCACCAACCGCTTCCCGGACTGGTTCCGCGAACTGGTCAGGATATTTGGCTTGGTGCAATGTGGCGCGGCCAAGTACGTCGATGGCGTCACCGTGTTGGGTGAACAATCCGTCCGGGAAGGTCTGGATTCCAGCGGTAGGCCGATCCCTCACTCAAGGGAAGGGGTTTCCGTCACCTAACGATTAATGGATCACTGGTTTTTACAGGGAGACTACACTCCAATTCCCACGGATGTTCCCATGATGCTCATGGGGTTGCTGCTGGCATTTGTCTGCGGGCACGCCATCGCTTGGGTTTATATGTTCACCCATACCGGGCTGTCCTATTCCAAGTCGTTCGTGAACTCGCTGGTGGTGATCCCCACGATCGTCTCGATGGTGATGCTCGTCCTGTCCAACAACCTGGTGACGGCTTTCGGCTTGATGGCCATCTTTGCCATCGTGCGTTTCCGCAATGTTCTCAGGGACACGCTAGACACCTCGTTTATCCTGTCGGTCATCGTCATCGGCATGGCCTGCGGCACGTTAAAGTTTGCAACGGCCATAGCCGGATGCATGATGATCTGCCTGATTATGTTTTACATTTGGTTGACCTCGTTCGGTACCCGGCATCGGTACGACACCATTCTCAACCTTCATTGGGAGCGCCCTGCCCCGGAAATTAGAGCGTTGGACGATATATATGGGCGCCATACCCGCCGTTCCCGTTGTGTGAGCGAGCGAACGGTTGACGGTTCCTCAGGGGTGGATTTTTCCTATCGGCTGCTTTTGCGCGATCCTTCACGCCTGGAGGATCTGATGGTCGAGTTGCGAGAGATGGACGGCGTGTCCCGAGTCACCGGACTGAAGGCAGAGGCGGAATCAGAGGTCTAGCATATGAGCGATAAACAGCCCATCCCCATCCCAGCCGAACAAAGATGGCAGGACTTCCGGCAGGTCATTCTGCCGGTCATCGTGTTTCTGCTCTGCATCGCCGGGGTGATGGTTCTTTGGTTGAACCGCGTCAGCCCGTCCTCCGTGGTGGGTGAGGCGCGTTCCGAGAATATCATACTCTCCAGCCCCCGCGCCGGGTTGTTGACAAAGGTTTCCGTTGGCCGTTTCGATACCGTGAAAAAAGGCGACCCGATCGCCTCCATTGATTACTCGATGGATCCGAACTTTGCCGACGCGACCGTGGAGTGGGTCCGGGCACAGGTCGATTTGCTCACCCTGACCATCGACCCCATGCAGCGGGCGCGAACCGCCTTGAGCTACAACCAGCTTCGATTGGACTGGTTGAACGAGCGGACATCCGTCGCCGCCTTGAAGATCGAACTCCAACATTCCGAGAAAGAGTTTCAGCGAATTGAGACCCTGTTCGAGGACACGCTCGTTTCAGAGTCAGTTTACAACAAGGCCATGACGGATCGCGACAGCTACGCCGTGCAGGTCCAGCAAAAAACCGAGTTGGTCGCCTCGATAGAGCAAGCCCTGCGCGAGGCACAGGACAACGATCCGGCAAGCCAGTTGGACCAAGAACAAATCAAGCGACTCGACCAAGGCTTGAGCCGCGTGGAGGAGTTGCTGAAAGACATTATTTTATTGTCCCCAATCGACGGCGAAATCGGGAGCATCAGCAAACAAACCGGCGAGAGCGTCCGGCCGGGTGAGACCATCGCCACCATCAGTTCCTCGCAGGTCAAGAAGATCGTCGGGTACGTCCCGCAGCCCATTTACCTGGAGCCCAAGGTGGGAATGGAGGTTGAAATAAGGACGCGGCGTCCCACCACATCCGGCCTCTTTTCCTGGTTGGGAGTCGACAGGCAAGTCGCCCGGGCCAAGGTGTCCAAGGTCAGCAACCGGCTTGAGGCGGTCGGAAGCGGTGTGCTGAGGAACCGGGCCGCCTACAAAAAAGTCTTGCCGTTCACGATTGACTTGGTTGACTTGGTCGATGCCGAGGGCGAACCAATCAAGCTGGACATCCATCCGGGCGAGTTGGTCGATATCCACTTCATCGGAGCCGGCGAGTAGCTCGGCCCCCTGGCAAAGCGTTACCCATCCACGACCTTAAATCGTGTTTTCCACACCGCTCTTGGCGATCGCTTCCGACATCAGGCCAAGCGTCTTGCTGCGCGACACCGAGCCAACCAAGCGCATCTCCCGGTTCGAGTTCACCACCGGGATCATCTCCATCTCAGAGCCCATGATCTCAGGCAGGGCATCCATCAACTGCCGGTTGGGTGTGAGCACCGTGTCCACCGGCCGCATCAGATCCAGCGCGATCACCGCCCGCATCTCGTCCCCCGCATTGAGGTGGGCTTTCACATCTTGAAGCGAAATCGCCCCCACCAATCGATTGTCTGCGCTCAATACCGGCAGATAGTTTCGAGGACTGGCAAGGAAGATTTCCGAGATTTCCGGCAAGGCTGCCGTATCCTTGATCGGCGAAGTCGGCCCCACCATCACGTCACCGATGCAACGGTCGGTGGCCGATCCCATCCGGCGATTTTCCTGGTCCACCACCAATCCGCGCCGATGAAGCGGTGCCGAGTAAACCGATGCCTTAAAAAACTTCTGCGAAACCAAAGTCGCCACCACGCAGCCAATCATCAGCGGCGGCATCAACTCATATTTCAGCGAGATTTCAAAAATCAGGATCATCGCCAACAACGGCGAGCGGGTGGTTGCCGCCAAGACACTGCCCATGCCGACCAATGCAAAGGCAACCATCGGTGTCTCTTCCGCGAAGCCGAGCAGGCCAAGCGCTTGGCCAAAGGCCGCCCCAAGACCTGCTCCAAGAAATAGAGTCGGGGTAAACACCCCCCCGACCGTTCCAGCGCCAACCGTGACAACCGTGGCGACGAACTTGGCCACCAGCAATCCGGCCAGCACAACCAGCGGAATCTTCCAGGCATCGAGACTTTCGAGAACAGAACCCTGTACGAGCACCAAAAACCCGGTTTCCGGTGATTCAGCCTTCAAAATCTGGTTGGTGATCTCGTAGCCGTTACCCCAGACACCCGGAAAAACCAAGGCGATTAAGCCAACTGCCAAACCGGCCAAGCCAAGTTTCACCCAGCTTGGCCAAGCGCTCTTCTCGGTCGCGGACTCAACTTTCTGAATCGACTTTAGGAAAAAAGCACCCCCAACGCCGGATAGTGTTCCCAAGATTAAAAACCAACCCATTTGGGAAAACCGGGCCGCTTGGCCAAAATCAATCGATTCCGGCAACACATACCAAGGCTCAATACCGAACCAAAAGCGGGAAACCATCGTGGCCACCACCGAAGCCATTACCAGCGGCGCAAAAAGATTCATCGAAAAATTCCCAACCAACACCAAGGCGGCAAAAAGTGCCCCGGCAATCGGAGCATTGTAGGCTGCCGCCAGCCCAGCCGCCGCTCCACAAGCCACCATCAGTCGAAGCCGATAGGGCTGCCATCGGTGGAATTGCCCCCATTTAGAGGCAAAAGTGGCTGTTAATTGAGTGATGGCCCCCTCCCGCCCAATCGAGGCACCTGTCCCGATACTTAAAAGGGACGACCAAGCATGAATCAGCGTTGCCCGCATGCCAAGCCGACCATCTCCAACGGCGACTGCCTCCAACACATTCGTAACCTTCTTGCTCCCAGAAAGATGTGTTCTAAGCAAAAGAACCAATCCAGCCAACAAACCACCCAATGTCGGAATAATAATCCTCTCAAAAGCGCTCAACCCCTGAGCTAAAACCGCTGGAGAGTCAGATTGCCTAAAAACGATCCATTGAATTGAATTCACCAAATACAAGAACACCAGGTTCACCAATCCACCAATAACCCCAATAAAAGCAGCCAATACAAGGTGAAACGCCTCCTCATTAGCCATGATGCGATTGATTAGTTTCATCTCAAAAAAGCAGTAAACGGCAACCAAGCCGCCCCTCTTTTCAAGAACTTAACGAATTATGAGGAGTGAGTCAATTTGACTCAGTGAATCTAAGTCAAAAGATGAGTTTGGCCCGTCATATGCTCCGGTTCAGGCGCAATTCACGAAAGTGAATGTCTCAAAAAACAGGGGAAATTATTTAGGTTTGCTCAGTTGTGGCGAACTGACCGGGCGAAGCCGTTCGTCTCATCATTTTTATACACTCAACGTTCTTGTCTCAAATCAAGTCGTTTCAAACCAAGCCATTTGAACACATGAGACTAAAGGGCACTTCTGGAAACCTCTGAAATAATTGTTGAAGCTTATTGGCATAAAAGGTAAATTCGATAGGTTTCGGCATGCGGTACCGTAAAGCGTCGCCTCAACTGGATGTGTTCTCAATGTTGTCCCATGAGCAAGCTGTTACTCAGGCTGTGAAGGGCATAAATAAACTGAGCAAGGTAATTGACAGGGAGTTGTTTCGGGAGGAGCTCGAGCCGGTTTTGAGCTATGCCCAGCGGGATTGGAGCAAGGGAGGCCGTCCGCCCATTGATCCGGTGCTGATGTTCAAAGTGCTGGTGTTGCAGAAGTTTCACGGCTTGAGCGATGAGGCGTGTGAGTTTCAGATAAGAGATCGGTTTAGTTTCATGAATTTTCTGGGGTTGCATCCCGGGGATGCGATACCGGATGCCCGGACGATTTGGGACTTCAAGCAGGCGCTGGAACGGGATGGCAGGGATGGCGCCCGGCGGTTGTTCGAGCGGTTTGACCAAATCCTCACCGAGGGAGGGTTGATAGGGAGGAAGGGCAGTATCGTGGATGCGAGTTTTGTGGAGGTGCCGCGCCAGCGCAACAACCGGAAGGAAAACGAGCAAATCAAGGAAGGGGAAAGGCCGGAAGGATTTGAGGAAGGAAGCGCAAAAGGGGCGGCAAAAAGACTGCGATGCGCGTTGGGCGAAGAAGAACAACGAGACGCACTATGGGTACAAGAATCACGTGAAAGTGGATGCCAAGAAAAAGCTGGTTACGAAGTATGAAACAACGGGAGCCAACGTGCACGACTCGCAGGTGTTCGACAAACTGGTGGATGAAAATGATGAAGCGGTGTTGGCTGACAGCGCGTATCTATCCGAAGAGGCAAGGGAGCATTTACTCGAGTGTAATTGTCAGGATTTCATACAACTCAAGGGCTACAGGAACCATCCGTTAAGCGAAGAGGACAAGAAGAGAAACAAACTGAGAAGCCAGATCCGGGTAAGAGTGGAACACGTATTTGGAAGGATGAGCCAACTGGCGATGGATCGATTGCGAACGATAGGAAAGTTGTGTCTTTGTGTCTTGCCGGGCTTGGCCAAGGGACGGCCCTTGTTTAGGTTGCGGCTTTCCGTTTTTGGCTAGTCGCTTGGCCAAGCGGATGATTACATGAAAATCAATAGTGTTGAGGCTTTTCTGGTTTCCTGCCCATTGCCGGAGCCGTTGGTGCTGTCGTTTTATGGCGGTGTGCGAACCGTGCTGAAGCGGGACGCGATGTTCATTTGTGTCACAGCGGACAACCGGCTTCAGGGGTTTGCCCCGGGACCGGCGCATGAGCGGGCTGAGCGGGAGATTCGTGAGATTATCTCTCCGTTCTTGGAGGGGCGCGATCCCAGCGCTTGGACAAGCTTTGATTTCAAAGGAGACTTGGAACTGACCAAGACGTATCGGGCCGTGGAGATTGCCGTGATGGATTTGATGGCCCGGTTTGAGGGGTGTCCGTTGAGTGACATCGCGGGCGGGGCCAAGCGGGACCGGATCAAGCTTTATGGCAGCGCGGGGATGTACATGGAGCCGGAGCGATTCGCGGAGGAGGCTGTGGCGATAGCCGGGATGGGCTTTTCGGCCTACAAAATGAGGCCGGCGCGAGGGCCGGATGCGGATTTGGAGACGGTGCGGCAAATGCGTGCTGCCGTTGGTTCTGATGTTGGTTTGATGATCGACGCGCATTCGTGGTGGCGCATGGGCGATAAGACCTACTCGCCGGAGACGATTTTGGACTTGGCCAACGCGATGGCGGAGTATCAGCCGACATGGCTGGAGGAGCCTCTACCGCCGGAGGATCACGAGGCGTACGCGCGGTTGAAGGATGCTGCGAAGTTTCCCATTGCCACTGGGGAACATGAGCCGGATGAAGGGGGCTTCATGGATTTGTTTGACAAGGGTTGCGCGGATTTCATCCAGATGGATGTATGCTGCCAAGGTGGCTTCGCGATGGGTCGCCGAATCTTTGAGAAGGTGAAGCAACATGGCCTTCGATTTGCGTTTCACAGTTGGGGCACAAATCTGGAAGTGCTTGCGGCGGCGCATCTTGGTGTTTGCTGGGAGGAAGATGTTGTTGAGTGGCTGGAGTTCCCCTGCTACTCGAATGACGGCCGACCGGGGATGTATCCGTTCCCGGCGGCGGATGAAATTCTAAGGGAACCGCTTGCGATGGAAGACGGTTATCTGGTCTTGCCGGACGGGCCGGGGCTGGGTATCGAGGTGGACGAGAGTATCGTCGAGAAATACCCGTTCATTCCCGGGCCGTGGTCTTATTTCAAAATCGACTCGCCACCGGAGACGGTGGCCGTGACGGGCGACCACAGCGTCAAGTGGGTCGAAAGTGATCAACCAAGTTAAATTCAAATGGATCCGCTGATTATTTTGTTGATAGGGATGGCCGTGGTGATCGGAGGGATCTTGTGGTTGCGGTTGCATGCTTTTGTGGCGCTGATCGGTGGGGCGTTGGTGGTTGGTTCGTTGGCAACGCCGGATGCCATTCAGCAGTCGGTGATGAATGATACCCGGATTGAAAAAGACATCCGTAAACAGGCGACCAACCGGCTTGGCCAAGACGATCCAAACCTAACCAACTTGGTTCAGGAGTTGCAAAAAACCCAGGCGAAGCACACGGCGGCGCAGTCTGTGATTTCCCGGGTGACGGGCGCGTTTGGGAAGGCATGCGGCAGCTTGGGGATTCTCATCGCGATGGCGGCGATCATTGGCAAATGCCTTTTGGAGAGCGGTGGCGCGGAGCGGATCATTCGGTCGGCGCTGGGGCTGCTCGGCGAGAAACGCGCGCCGCTGGCTTTCACCGGATGTGGCTTCCTGCTCGGCACACCGGTTTTCTTCGACACCGTTTTTTATTTGATGATCCCGCTGGGCAAAGCGCTGGCGATGCGGTTTCGCGAAAACTACGGGCTATACATCATGACAATCGTGGCCGGTGCGACTATGGCGCATTCGCTGGTACCGCCGACGCCGGGGCCGTTGTTCGTGGCCGTTCAACTCGATGTCGATCTAGGGCTGATGATCCTGATGGGGCTGGTGGTCGGTTCGGTGGCGTGCGCGACTGGTTATGTTTATGCCAAGTTCGTCAACGGGCACGACAAGTGGCGTGTGCCGTTGCGCGATTCGGCCGACTCGCCTTTGGCCAAGCTGGAGGAGATAGCACAGCGCGACAACAAATCGCTGCCGCCGCTTGGCCTGTCATTGTTGCCGGTGCTACTGCCGATCGTGCTAATCGCCGGCAACACCATTCTTCAAAAGCTCATCGCCGACCCGCCGGTCGGCTTGGCCAATTTCCTGGGCTTGGTCGGCGACAAAAACATCGCGCTGATTATTTCGGCGGCGGTTGCGCTTGGCTTGTTGGCAATGCAAAAACGGGGCGACAAGCAGGCGCTGTTCGACTCGGTGCAGTCTGCGCTGGCAAGCGGCGGGGTGGTGATTTTGATCACGGCGGCCGGCGCGTCGTTCGGGACGATGCTGCAGCAGACGAACATCGCGGCGCGCATTGGCGGTTTGGCGGAGCAGTTTGAAATTACAGGGTTGATGGTGTTGCCAATGGCGTTTTTTGTGACCGCATTGATTCGGACAGCGCAGGGTTCCGCCACGGTTTCGATGATTACCTCGGTGGGCATTTTTGCCGGGATGGCGGCGACACTGCCGTTTCATCCGGTTTATCTCGCGATGGCGATTGGCTGCGGCTCGAAGCCGTTTCCGTGGATGAACGACAGCGGCTTCTGGGTGATTAACCGGATGAGCGGAATGACGATCCGCGAGTCGATTCGAAGCGTCTCGTTTCTGATGACTGTGATGGCGATCGACGGCTTGGTTGCCGTGATGCTGCTCGCCTGGCTGTTCCCGATGAGTTAGCGCCGCCCGCCGCGTGGCCTAAACCGCGAGGTCGAGGAAGTTTTGCATCATCGTGTGGCCGTGTTCGGTGAGGATGCTTTCGGGGTGGAACTGCACGCCCCAGATGGGGAGTTCCTTGTGCCGCAGCCCCATGATTTCGCCTTCCTCCGTTTCCGCAGTGACCTCCAGGCAATCCGGCAACGTCTCGCGTTTCACGACGAGCGAGTGGTAACGCGTGGTGACGTAGGGGGAGGGGATGCCTTTGAATAAATCCTTGCCGTTGTGGGTGATGGACGAGGTTTTGCCGTGCATCATCCGGTAGTTCACGACGACCTCACCGCCGAAGGCATGGCCGATGCATTGGTGCCCGAGGCAAACGCCCATGATCGGCAGCTTGCCGGCAAAGTGCTTGATGACGTCGTTGGAGATGCCGGCTTCGCGCGGGGTGCACGGGCCGGGGGAGACGAGGATGCGCTCGGGGCTGTCGGCCTCGATCTGCTCGATGGTCACCTCGTCGTTCCGGTGCACGAGTACGTTGGCCTTCAACTCGCCAAGATACTGGACGAGGTTGAAGGTGAACGAATCGTAGTTGTCGAGGACGAGAACCATCGGCGGGCAAGGTACAATTCAAATCCAGCTTGGCCAAGCGCGGAGGGGAGATCAAAATTCGAATTTTACGTCACCCAAGCGGGAGGCGATTTCGTTGATCACGCGATCCTCATCGGCTTCGTCCTTCGCGTCGAACGTGACACTGAAGCGGATCGCCGACTCGGCGTCGTCCCACGGCACGGTGGAGATAAGTTTTTCGCGGATGAGCCACTGCGAAAGGGCTTCGCCGTTTTCGAAGTCTTCACGCTTGCCGTCGGCCTGGACCGCCGCCTTGGCCGCGCTCATGTAGAGGAAGAATGAGCCGCCGGATTTGCTGATCTGGAAGCCGGCGTTTTGCAGCACGCCTACGAGCTTGTCCATGCGGCGCGAGTACTTGGCGGCGATGGCTTCGGTGATCTCGGGATGATCGTAGCAGTAGGCGGCGGCGTTTTGGATGGCGAGGAACTGGCCGGAATCGCTGTTGTCCTTCACATCGCCGTAAGCCTTGACGAGCAACGGGTTGCCGACCACGAAGCCGCAGCGCCAGCCGGTCATGTTGAAATTCTTGCTGGTGGAGTGCAACTCGATGCCGACATCTTTCGCACCCGGCGTGGCAAGGAAACTGAGAGGTTGGTTGCCGTCGTAAACCAAGCCGATGTAGGCGGCATCATGGACGACGATGAGATTGTTGGCCTTGGCGAAGTCGACGACCTTCACAAAAAACTCCGGAGTGGCGCTGGCACCGGTCGGGTTGTTCGGATAGTTCAGCACGAGCACCTTGGCTTTTGTCAGCACGTCGGCCGGGATGCTGTCGAGGTCCGGCAGGTACTTGTTCTCCGCCGTCAACGCGAGATTGTGCACTTTGCCGCCGTAATACTTGGCGTGCGTACCGAACACGGGATAACCCGGAATCGTCATGATGACGTAGTCGCCCGGGTTGATGAACGCCGCCGGCAAAATGGAGAGTGCCGCCTTGCTACCGATGGAGTGGAGCACCTCGGTGTCGGGGTCGGTGCCGCTGACGCCGCAGACTTTATCGAGGAAATTCACGGCGGCCTCTTTCAGCGCTTGGCCGCCGTTATCGGCGTAACCGCGGTTGGCCGGTTTTTGGGCTTCCTCGTGGAGTTTGGCGACGACCTCCGGAAAAGCCATTTCGTCCGGCTCGCCGACGCCCATGTCGATGATCTCGGCGCCGGGGTTGGCCTCAAGCACGGCATTTTTGGCGCGCTTGATCTTTTCAAACTTGTAGATGGCCGTGTCTTTTCCGTAGTCGACGCCGCCGATTCGTTCCGCGAACAGATTCTGAATGTAGCTTTCGGACATTGTTTATTTTGGAAAACAGCGCTTGGGCAAGCGGGGCCAAGCCGCGCAAAGCTTATTCGCGAACAAAGATTGTGCAAGCCAGTGTGATTCCAGCTTGGCCAATTGCGTACTTAAATGACACGAAACAAGTTGGTTAAGAACTGGCTGTCGTGGTGAAAAAACAAGGAAGTGGGACATTTTGACCTAGTTTCGTGGATTTGAGTTGCTTTGTGAATAATTGAGGGTAGAATCGCGCCAGTTTGTCCCTATTGGGGCTTGGATTTGAACGCTAAAGAACAGCAGGCTTATGGTGAGGTCATTCGCATTTACGACCGAAGGCAAGTTGCACAGCAAGGACATCGAGTTGTTCCTGATGCCCACGCTGTTGGCGGATACCAAGCTGTTTCTGTGGGTTGACCTCGAGGATCCCACGCCTCAGGAAACCGATTTTCTTCTTAAAAACGTCTTCCATTTTCACCCTCTGTCCATTGAGGACAGTGTGACAGAGAGTCCGTCGCCGAAGGTCGAGGAATATCTGCCGAAGGAGCAGGACGAGTTTTCACCGTACCTTTTTATGGTGATCCACGCGGTGGATTACAGCCGCAAGGACGGGGTGTTTGCGACGTCGGAGTTGAGTTTTTATCTTGGCGAAAATTTCCTGGTGACTTTTCACAGCAAACCGTTGCGGCCGGTTGAGTTGGCTGGGGAGATGTGCTTTCGCAACACAGCGGACATCGCCACGGAACCGGGCCGGGTGGCCCACACGCTGCTGGATTTGATCGTCGAGAACTACAAACCGGCGCTTGACGAGCTCGCTATGGAGGTGGCGGAGGTGGAGCAGAAGGCGTTGGCTGATCCCGGCAAGGAGACGCTCAACACGATTTTGCAGATCAAGAAGGAAGTGCTGCAACTGCGGCAGATCATCGGGCCGCAAAAGGAAGTGCTGAGCCGGTTTGTCTGCGGCGAGTTCAAGCTCATTCGATCCCACCTGATACCGTACTATCGTGATGTTTATGACGGGCTTTACAATATCGGCGAGTTGGCGGCGCGGTATGCAGAGTCTCTGACAGGTGTGCTGCAGGTTTACCTCAATATGTCGTCGAACAAGACCGGCGAAATCGTAAAGTTGTTGACGGTATTCACCGTGATAACGACGCCGATGATGTTGGTGGGCACCTGGTACGGGATGAATTTTCAAGACAACATGCCTGTGATTGCATCGGGCAAAACCGGGTACTTTGTGGCTTTGGCGGTGACAGGTGTGTCCACGCTGGCGACCATTGTGTATTTCAAAATCAAAAAGTGGCTCTAAGCCGCATGCCCTCGACCAAGTCCAGTTTTATTGAAAAAGTTCTCGGACGCATTGACGTCTTGAACCCGGAGAACTTGCAGTCGTTTGTCGAGCGGCTTGCCCGGGACCGGTCGTTTCTGGAAACGCTGTTCAACACGATCGAGGACGGTGTACTCGTCGCCGACCGGGAAGGGAAGGTCACTTACCTTAACGCCGCTGCGAGTCAGTTGACCGGCTTTGAGGAGGATGCGGCGATGGATCAGCCCGTGACGCGACTGCTCCCCGAGCTCGACTGGGCCTCCCTGCAGGCGGCGGATCACGAAGGCGGCCGGAGTGTCATGCGGCGGGAGTTCGAGCTGGATTATCCCCGGAAACGCTTCATCCGGCTTTACGCCGCGCCGCTCGATGGCGAGGCCAAGGGCAGCACCGGCATGGCGCTGATTCTGCACGACGCCACCGAGGCGCGGGAGCAAACCCACGAGGCGATCGAGAGCGAGCGTATCCAGGCCCTGACCCTGCTGGCGGCCAGCGTGGCGCACGAGCTTGGCAACCCGCTGAACGCCCTGAGCATTCATCTGCAGTTGATGGAGCGCGAAATCCGCAAGCTTGGCCAACCGGCGGTGGGCGTCGAGGGCGGCTTGGCCAAGCGCGAGGGCGACCCCGACGAAGTGAGCGACATCGCGGCCAAACTGGAAAAATACATCGGCGTGGCCAAGGGCGAGGTCAACCGGCTCGACTACATCGTGACCCAGTTTTTGCAGGCCATCCGCCCGGGCAAGCCGAAGCTTAAAAAAAGCTCACTCAACGACACGATCGAGGAGACGATCGAGCTGCTGCGCCCGGAGTTCGACAACCGAGGCCAGGCGATCAAGCTGGAGTTCGCGAAGTCGCTGCCCTTGGCAGTGTTTGACGCCGCGCAGATCAAGCAATCGCTGATCAACCTGATGAAAAACTCGATGCACGCGATGAGCACCGGCGGCGAGTTGGTCATCAAGACCGGCGAAGCCGGCGGCGGAGTCTGGGTGAGCCTGACCGATACCGGCGGCGGGATTCCGCAGGAACAGATCAAGAGGATTTTTGAGCCGTACTACACGACGAAGGAAAAAGGCTCCGGGCTTGGCCTGATGATTGTGCAGCGAATCGTGCGCGACCACGACGGGCGGCTGGAGCTTGTGAGCCACGGCGGCAAGGGGACGACCTTCCGGATTTGGCTGCCGCAGGAGGAGCGCCGGCAGCACCTGCTCGAGACGGCAGCCAACGAGGCATGAATCCGAACCTGCTCATTGTTGACGACGAGAAGCCGACCCGCGACGGACTGCGGGCCGCGCTGGAGGATCGTTACGAGGTGTACGTGGCCGAGGATGCCGCCTCGGCGGCGAACCTGCTCGAGGCGGAGTCGTTCGAGGTGTTGCTGACTGACTTTCGGCTGCCGAACAACGAGGACGGGATGAAGCTGATCGCCCGAGCCAAGTCGCTGGCCAAGCCGCCGATCTGCATCCTGATGACCGCCTACGGCTCGGAGGAGCTGGCGGTCGAGGCGCTCAAGCAGGGTGCTGACGACTACTTGGCCAAGGGGCGGATGCAGATTGACGAGCTCGAGACCCGCATCGCCCGCGCGCTCAAGCTGCGCACCCTCGAGAGCGAAAACAAGACGCTCAAGCAGCAACTCAACAAAAAGTTCGGGCTCGAGAACATCATCGGCGAGTCGGAGCCGATGCAAAAGGTGATGGACATCGTTCGGCAGGTGGCGCCGTCGCGGGCGACTGTCTTGATCCAAGGCGAGAGCGGCACCGGCAAGGAGCTTTTAGCCAAGGCGATCCACCAGCTTAGCCCGCGCTCGAGGCGTCCGATGGTCACTGTGCACTGCGCTGCGCTGTCGCCGACGCTGCTTGAGAGCGAGTTGTTCGGCCACGAGAAGGGGGCATACACCGGCGCGCACGAGCGTCGCGTCGGGCGGTTCGAGCAGGCCGAGGGCGGCACGTTGTTCCTCGACGAGATCGGCGATATCGACGAGACGACGCAGGTCAAGTTGCTGCGGTTTCTCGGCGAGCGCACCTTCGAGCGGGTCGGCGGCAACAAGACGTTGACGGCGGACGTGCGAGTCGTCGCGGCGACGAACAAAAACCTGAAGGAGATGGTCGGCAACGGCGAGTTTCGCGAGGACCTCTATTTTCGGTTGAACGTGGTGGAACTTTGGGCGCCGCCCCTGCGTGAGCGCGCGTCGGACATCCCGATGTTGGCGCTGAGTTTTCTGCGCGAGTTCGCCGAGGAGAACGCCAAGCCGGTGAGCGACTTCACCGCCGAGGCGCTGGAGGCGATCATCCGTTACGCCTGGCCGGGGAACGTGCGGGAGTTGCGCACCGCCGTGGAGCACGCCGTGGTCCTGGGCAGGGGCGACATGATCGAGTTGGCCGGCCTCCCGCAGTCGGTGCAAAGCCGTGGCGTCATCCAACACGAAAAACAATTGACCCAACCGCTCGTCGACAAGGGCGTGACGCTGGAGGAGGCGGAGAAGCAGTTGATCATCCGCACGCTCAAGGAATGCCGCGGCAACCGGACGACGGCGGCCCGGAAAATCGGCATCAGCCGGCGGACGCTTCATCGCAAGCTCAACCGCTACGGCTTGGAGGGAATTTGAACGCGACGGGGCATCAGCGCATCCAAGGGTGACCAAGCGTCGGCGTAACAACGGATGATCCGGGTTCAGGAAATCATACACAGCCTCGAGGAGGGCAAATGGGCCAAGCGCATTCGTGGCTTGGTTTTGCTGTTGCTGATCGGGAGCCTGGGGCTGGTTTACTACCTTAACCTCACGCGCAACTTCACCGCACCCGAGGCGATGGACGCCGCGCAACTGGCCCGCAACATCGCCGAGGGACGCGGCTACACCACGCAGTTCATCCGGCCGCTGAGCCTCGATATTTTGCGGCAGCAAGGCGCTGTCTCCGATGTGGAGCTTCGCAGTAAATTCCCCGACATCACCAACCCGCCGGTGTACCCGATGCTGTTGGCCGGGTTGATGAAAGTGTTGCCGTTTGAGTTTGAAATCGATCTCCAAAAGGCAAACGAGTTTAAGCGATATCAACCGGAATTTCTCATCTGGCTGCTAAATCAGGCGTTGTTTTTTGTGGCGCTGATTCAAGTCTTCCGGCTGGGCGAAAAGCTGTTCGACCCGTCGGTGGCCTGGTGTTCGGCACTGGTGTTTTTAGGGACGGAACTTTACTGGAAGTTCAGCACCTCCGGCCTCCCGACGATGCTGCTGCTGGTGCTGTTTCTGGCCTTGGCCAAGACGCTCGTGAGGCTGGAGGAGCGGGGGAATGACGTGGTGCCGCGAGGCGGCGGCTGGTTTACCGGGATGGCGCTTTGGGCCGGCGCGCTGGCTGGCTTGGGCGGGTTGACCCGTTACGGCTTTGCCTGGGTGATCCTGCCGGTGTTGGTTTATCTCGGCTGGTTTATGGGCCGACATCGGGGCCGGACGGTGGCGATGGCGCTGCTTGGGTTTCTGCTCGTGATGTCGCCCTGGCTGGTGCGGAACGCGCAACTGAGCGGCAACCTGTTCGGCACGGCCGGCTTGGCCCTGTACTCGCAGACAGATACCTTCCCCGAAGACACGCTCGAGCGAACCTTGTTTTACGAGCCAAGCGATGCACCGGTGAACGGTCGGGATGAAATCAAGGTTAAGGTGGCGGATCATGTCGGGTTGTTGGACATCGCGAACAAGCTGAAACGCAACCTCCGCCATCTGCTGGTTCATGAGTTGCCGCAATTTTCCGGCAGTTGGTTCGCGGTGGTTTGCCTCGTCGGCTTGGTCGTGCCGTTTCGGAACCGCTCGCTGCGTCGGCTGCGGGTTTTTTTGTTGATGACACTCGCGGTATTTGCGCTAGGCCAAGCGCTTGGCCGCACACACCTCTCGGCAGCCAACGGCACGCTGGGTGAGTTGTTGGCGAGGTCGCTTGGCCAAGGCGCCCCGGTGACGGCTGCGTCGGGCGTGAATGGCGAAAACCTTTTGGCCATTCTTGGGCCGGTCTCTTTCCTGTTTGGGGCGGGGTTGTTTTTCTCGCTGTTGGATCAGTGGAGAGTGGGCCTGCCGGAAATGCGCTTGGCTGCATCCACCGGGATGGTCGTGGCCGCTTCGCTTCCGATGGCCTTGAGCTTCCTGCTGCCGCATCCGCATCCCGTGGCCGATCCGCCGTATCACCCGCCACGCGTGAAACACATTATTTCGCTGCCCGGGAGCACCATCAGCGCCGGGGACTTGTTGATGAGCGACATCCCATGGGCCGTGGCGTGGTACGGCGATCGGGATTGCTTATGGCTGACACGCAGCGTCCAGCCGGATTTTTACTCGCTCAATGACCAGTTTCGGCCTGTCAGAGCCCTTTATTTTACAGAAGCCACCACCGATCAACGGTATGTGAGCCGGGTGTTTTCCCCGATTGAGTCGAATTGGGAGCGATTTGTGTTGGCCATGCAACTTGAGGGGGATTTACCCGATGAATTCCCGTTGCAGGGGGTTTTGAACGATTTCTCGCCCGGTCAATGGCTGCTTTTTGCTGACCCGATAGAACAGCCATAGGTGCTTGATGGCGACAAGGTTGAGACAATGAAAAAAATCAAAAAACTTTAACAATTGGGGTTGACAGGGCCGGATGAGCATCGACAATGCCCCTCCATTCAGCCCTGCTGACCGTTCGGGATGTTGAGTGTGAGTTTTCAAATAAGATTATGAACAGAAAAATTGTTACCTTGGGAGTCGCCGCGTTCAGCGCAGCCGGATTGCAGGCTGCTGACGCCGGTAAGGTCTGGGAAGTGACCGCTTCGCTGCGAGGCTTTTACGACGACAACTACACGACCTCGCCTGAGGCGCTCGCCGAGGAGAGTTGGGGCATCGAGGTCAGCCCCGGTTTCAACCTCACCATTGGGGAGGGAACGGACCTGGAGTTCAGCGCCGGGTACGCGTTCGGCATGCGGTACTACGAAGACCGGGAAAGCGACAATGAGGACTACGGCCACGAGTTGGGCATCAGCCTCAACAAGGCGTTCTCCGACACCTCGCTTTTGCAATTGTCGGATAGTTTTGTGATTGCCCAGGAACCTGAAATACTGAACGGGGGCACCCCGCTGCGTACCGAGGGTGACAACCTGCGCAACACGATTTCAGCCAGTTACCGTCAGGTTCTTGCAGGGAACATTTTGGGGGAACTCGGATACGGAAACTCCATCTTTGATTATGAGGAGGCGTATCACTCTGCGCTGCTCGATAGATCCCACAACCAAGTGAACCTTGATGTGATTTACGACATGGGGCAGACTGAATACTTCGTAGGTTACAAGTTTGCTTCGACCGATTTTGACGGTGGCGAGTTGAAGGTGCCCGGTTTGGATTTCAAGTCGGATGCCCGCGATAACGACTCCCATTATGGGTATGTTGGCGTTCGCCACCAACTGAACAAGGAGTTTGTCGCCAGCGCCCAGGTGGGTGCCCAGTACGTCGACTATTATAATTTCGACTTGATGCCCGGTTTGATACCGGAGGATGAGACCAGTCCGTATGTGAGTGCTGTCATGGAATGGGGGTATGCCGAGGGGAGTCAATTGGTGGCGGGGCTAAGTTTGGCGCGCGGTGCCACCGACTTGCAGGCTGCTGATCAGGAAATCAGCGCAGTCTATGCCCAGTTCCTCCACAAAGTCACAGCCAAAGTTCATGGGACTTTGACCGCTCGATATCAGGATTCGGAGATTAGCGGAGGTGGTGTGAAAGTGGACGGCAAGGAGGAGTCCCTACTGTTGTTGGGAGCCAGCCTCACCTACGCCATCGCCGACAACATCTGGGCCGAGTTGGCCTACAACTACGACGAGCTCGACTCGGACATCCCGCACCGTAGTTTCGAGCGGAACTACATGTCCATCGGCATCGGCACGAGTTATTGATTTCCTCGAACTAAAACTTTTCTTGGGAGGCCAGAAGTGCTTATCTGGCCTCCCTTTTTTTTTAGGTTGTAGAAAATGGATAAAACCCCAAGTACAGATCAGTCCTCCGACAAGCTCCATATTCTGGATTATTGGCGGATCATTCGCGTTCGGTTCGTAACCATCCTGCTCGTCTTTTTGCTCACCGCCGTGACGACCACTGTGGTGACACTCTTCCTGCCCAAGACCTACATGAGCCTCTCCCGGATATCCATCGAGAAGGATACATCGGATATTGCACCGTTGCTTGGCATGCAATCTGGGCCAACGGCATTCGACCCTTACTTCATCCAGACCGAGTTCGAGAAAATTCAGTCACAAAAGGTCCTGGACAAGGTGGTTGCCAAGTGCAATTTGACTGAAGATTGGAAACGCCTCAACGGCGGCAATCTGTTGTCTACCATCGAGGCCCGGAAAATCCTCAAAAAAGCGATAGATATTCGCCAGTTCCGGAACACCAGCATCATTGAGCTTCGGGCGTATGATCGGATACCGAGGAAGGCTCAAGAAATTGCCCAAGCCCTTGCAATGGTATACCAAAACCACAGGAAGGATGCCCAGACCGCACGTGTGAAAGAGGGAATCAAGGCGCTCGAAGGCAGGAAGGAAGAAACCGACAAACAGATTTTAGTCATGCAGGCCAACGTGGATAAACTGCGGACAGACTTGAACATATCCGATGCGGCCGGCGAGGATAGCTACTCCATCATCGAGCCGGAAATCGTGCGTCGTTATGAATCCGAGTTGATCGACGTGAAGGGGATTCACACGACGATGTCCACTTTGCTTGATGGACTCAAGGCGCTATCCGCCGAGGAGTTGCGTGCCTCCATACTGACTGCGCACCCGGATCCCCAGTTGGATGTTCTGATTCGCGAATTGCACACCGGCCAGCAAACGTTGGCCAATCTTAGCATCGACCTTGGGGAGGAGCACCCGAGAATCAAAGGGTTGAAAAAGGTGGTGGTCACGCTCGAGGAGCAGATAGATAACCGGATTCAGGGCATCCTTGCGGGACTGGGATTGCGGGTCAATTCTTCCCAGGCTCAGGTGGAGCAATTGCAGCGGGATGTCAATGCTGCAATACAACGGGAATCCGCCATGCGAAAGACAGGCCGGGAATACTTCGACGCCAAGCGGGAACTCTCCAACACCACGCGCATGCGTGACACCATCCTTTTCCGGGTCATGCAGGAGGAAGTGGACTTGGCACTTCCCAAGGAATCCACCGTGGAAATCACCGACGATGCGGACCTGCCGATTAAGGCAGTACGGCCGAACATTCCCCTGAACATCGCACTTGGGGTTGTGGTCGGCCTGGTTTTGGGCGTGGGTTTGGCATTCTTTATCGAGTATCTCGACACCAGCGTGAAAACCATTGACGATGTCGAGCGTGCCCTTAATGCCGCCGTCCTCGGTGTCATTCCTCAAAATGTGGGTTCCCTCCTGGACGAAGGGGACGAAAGTCCCCACGCGGAAGCGTACCGGGTGCTGCGCACCAACATCCTTTTTGCCGGGCGCAAGGATGAGAGCCAGACCACGTTTAGCGTGGTGAGCGGCGGCGCGGGCGAGGGCAAGACAACGACCATGTTCAACCTCGCAGTGGTGTTCGCGCAGCAGGGCGACCGAGTCCTGATTGTGGACTCCGACCTGCGCCGGCCCTCAATGCACCGTTTCTTTAAGGTGTCCAACAACATTGGACTGACCAACTACCTGCTCGGGCAGACCACCATCGACGAGGTCATACAGACATCAGAAATACCGTCGCTCCATTTCATCCCCAGCGGCAAACTGCCCAGCAGCTCCATGGGCATCCTCAGTTCGGCCAAGATGAAGGAGTTCGTGGCCGAAATGAAGAGCCGGTACGACTACGTGTTTCTGGATGCCCCGCCCATCATGGGGGTGAGCGATGCCTCGGTTCTCGCCAGCATGGTGGACATGTGCGTGCTGGTGGTTCAGTACCGCAAATACCCGCTACTGATGACCCAGCGGGCAAAGGACATGGTGACCAAGGTTGGCGGTGATCTCGTGGGCGTGGTTCTCAACAACATCAACATTTCACAGGATTCCTATTACTACTATTACAGTGGCTATTACTACGATTACTACTACAAGAGCCGCGAAAAAGAGGAGTTAGCCGACGAGGCCCAGGACGGAGAGCAGGAAGCCAAGCTGCTGGCCAAGGCTGACATCGGCGGGGAGGATGAGAAGCCCAAGTATTGATGGCCGCAGGGGAACCCGGGCAATGGGTTGTTCGAAAATGGATTTGATAAGCTGTTTAATGAAATATATTTGCAGGGTTTTTTTGGTTGCAGTTGTGTTGGTGGCTGCGGGTTGCGAGACCACGCGCCCACGGCCCGTGAACCCGGGCGCCGGGACGGGTGTCATGCCGTTACCCGTCAACTCCACGGACAGCCTCGAACCCGGGAACCAAATCACCATCACCTTCAGCGGGTTAAGCACGATTCCCATTCCATACAGTTGCCGTATTCGGGAGGACGGCACCATCAGTCCGCCATACCTGAAAAACCCCTTTATTGCCGCCGGGAAAACCATCGGTGTACTAGAGCGGGAACTCGAGCGGGCGTACGTGCCAGACATCTACAAGACCATCAACGTTACCATCAGGACAGCCGATCGATTCTTTTACGTCGGAGGGGAGGTTCGGCAGCCAAGTCGCCAGATTTTCATCGGCCGGATCACGGTTACCCAGGCCATCCAATCCGCTGGGGACTTCACCGATTTTGCGAACCAAAGGGAGGTCCGAGTGATACGGGCCAACGGCAAAGTCGATGTCATCGACTGCAAGGCGGCTCTGGATGACCCGACGAGGGATCTGCCGGTGTACCCGGGTGATAATATCGTCGTGGGACGAAGGCTTTTTTGAAGATTCGACTTGAGAGAGTTGACG
>Ga0208391_1000452_pt1 | contig 22428 bp, 19 predicted proteins | sample Knorr_S23_td_Bot_FD_185612 | JGI IMG/M metagenome (GOLD analysis project Ga0208391, IMG submission 185612) | Marine microbial communities from Southern Atlantic Ocean transect - Knorr_S23_td_Bottom_ad_3770_LV_A (SPAdes) (version 2) | ecosystem: Environmental > Aquatic > Marine > Oceanic | place... | reverse complement strand
TAGGCTTGGGATGTTGGTTTTGCCATGCAAATCCAAAAAAGTAAACGCCATCAACAGCACATAAATGCCTGTAAAAATCTGTCCGCTTTTTTTCAAGGAATCCCGTTCAAGGGCAAATAAAAACGCAATAAATGTCATCAGGAAAATCGAATAGCGTCCGGAATGCTTGAGCGCTATTTTCGGATAATCACTCATGATCGCACCCAGCCACATCCAGCAAAAAAGGAATGCAAGTACGATCAGTGGCAGCCGAATTTTTTGCCAGATTTCGAGAGCTCGTTTTCTGTTCCAAAAAATGCAAAACAAAGCCACTGGAGGAAGAAACAAAGTGTAAAGGCTAAGTCTGATTGGAAAGGAAAAACTCAGTAAACTTTCCAATGTTTGCTGAAGTGCCGGAAGTTTTAAGGGCAGCGAAAACAAAATCAACAAACCAACTAACAGTGGATTAAGCCATGGCTTCAGTTGTTTAAGTAACATTTGTCGATGACTGTGAAAAGTGGTATTTTAAAATCATTAAGAAGCAACTCAATGGAATCAGGGCTTCCGTAATCACTGTGGCAATCGCCGCTCCGGATGCTCCATATTCCGGAATCAACCAGAAATTCAGGAGAACATTTAGCAATAAGCCTGATGCTGTGATGAGCAGATAAATTCGATTATGATCCAGGGCGACTAAGGATTGAGTCATCAAATATCCCCAAAAAACAAGTGGAATGGCAAATGCCAAAATTTTCAAAATATCGGCGGAGTTTTGAAATTCTGCCGCAAAAAACCATAGAATTATCGATTCTGCCAACAAAAATACGACCGCACCTCCGGCAATTCCGGACAGTGTGAGCAGCAGCACTCCTTTACGGAAATATGCCGAAAACTGTTTGACTTTTGAAAGTCCCGGAAAAATGGCGGCCATCACAATTGTCGGAATGAAAAATGTTCCTTCCATCAAATTAAAAGCTACTGAATACAAACCAACTTCACTTTTTGAAGAAAGCACACCCAGCATGATGGTGTCAATCCGGAAATAAAACTGGATCAAAAAAAGTACCAATCCCAAGGTCACGGCTTCACGCAAAAGTTGAGACTGTTCCAAGACCAAAGTGACAGTCTTGTTTTTTTTCAAATTGGACAGATATTTTTTCCAGATGATTCCTGAAACAAAGATCGTTCCGGCAAACCTTGTCAGCATCAAAATCAAAGAACCAATCCATGGTTCTGCAATCTGCTGAAAAACAAAAAATCCTAAAACCGCACAGGCTAACAAATTCTGCAGAGCCACCGTAAACGACTCCGGACGTAAATCTTCAAGTCCCCGCAAAATTCCAAACAACGATTGTTGAAGCGTGTTGAATAGAAAAAATCCAAGTACTGTTACCAAGAGTATTAGGCTGACTTCCAGCCACCAGCCAATTATTAAAACCAGCGGAATCAAACCAAGCGCGGTCAAACCTTTGATACGAAATGAAAGCCGGACGACCTCGGTGTTACCTCGACTTACCCATTTTGTGATTAGTTGATTTAGACCTAAATCCAGAGCCGGTTGCAGAAGAATCAAGCCTCCTACAAAAACAAAGGAAAATGCGCCGTAACCTGCTGTTCCTACAAGATTTGCGAAAACGATGTGAAAAATTAAAAGGCTGATTTTTGCGACAACTTGCCCCGCAAAATTCCAACTCAGATTGGAGCGCAAGCTTCTGTTTTGATGCGATTCGGCGAGGTCAGACATTGGGGAAATTTTCTAATTTCTTTACAGGAAAGGACTGAACGGCTTTAAAAAGTGAAGTGTGGTGCTTTTTTGCCGGCATCACACTTCATTTTCGTCATCAGTCAAACTCCGCCAAGGGCCGCTTTTTGTAAAGGAGAGGCGGGACTCAGGCCTTTGGAGCGCATTTCCAGTCGATTGAGGGCATTCAAAAAAGCGAGTGCACTCGCGATTACAATGTCAGTATGTGCGCCTCTTCCGGTTAGTCGCATCCCATCTTTTTCAACACCGACGCTAACTTCGCCTTGCGCATCGGTTCCGCCGGTAATTGCTTTGACAACGTATGATGTGAGCGTGCACTGAATGCCGGTAATTTCCTTAATCGTGTTCAGAGCGGCGTCAACAGGACCGTCGCCAAAGCCGGCTTTTTTTATTTTTTTCCCATCAACTTTCATCACAATTGTCGCAGTTGGAACAGCAGTTGTTCCGGAAGTAACAATGAGATCCTGCAAAACAAATTTATCCGTTTGCTTGCCAATTCCATGTGTTACCAATGCCTCTATGTCTTCGTCAAAAACCTGTTTTTTGAGATCAGCAAGACGTTTGAATTCTTTAAAAATATGATTCAGATCAATGTCGTTTAGATCAAATCCCAATTCTTTGATCCGTTCACCGAGGGCAAAACGACCTGAATGCTTTCCCATCACCAAATTGCTGGACTTGATACCAACTGACTGCGGAGTCATAATTTCGTAGGTCAAAGGATTTTTGAGCACGCCGTGCTGATGAATTCCTGCTTCATGGGCAAAAGCATTTGCGCCGACAATCGCCTTGTTCGGCTGAACATCAACACCGGTAATTTGTGAAAGCAGTTTACTGGATGGAAAAAGTTGCTCCGTAACAATGTCGCTTTCGAAACCGAAATATTCCTGCCGCGTTTTGAGCGCCATTACTATTTCTTCAAGCGAGGCATTTCCCGCACGTTCTCCGATACCGTTGATTGTACATTCAATTTGCCTTGCTCCAGCCCGAATGGCTGCCAGAGAATTTGCTACACCTAATCCTAAATCGTTGTGACAGTGCACGGAAAAAATGACCTTATCCGCATTGAAAACTTCATTCCGGAGACGTGTGATCAAGTCAAACATTTCATCCGGAGTGGTGTAACCCACTGTGTCAGGTATGTTCAGAATTGTCGCACCAGCACGTACTGTTTCGGACAAAACTTCTACTAAAAATTTCGGATCACTGCGAGTTGCGTCTTCGGGACTGAACTCAACACAATCCGTAGCTTTTTTTGCACGCTCTACCGCTGCGACTGCCATTGCCTTTACGTCTTTCGGTTCCATCTGCAACTTATGTTTCATGTGCAGTTCGCTAGTAGAAATGAAAGTATGAATGCCCCAATTATTGGCACCTCTCAAAGCTTCAATCGCAGAATCGATATCGTTTTTGGAGGCGCGACAAAGTGAGACAATCGTCGAGTTTTGAATTTGCTGGCCGATATCCCGGACACTTTCAAAGTCTCCCGGAGACGATGCCGCAAATCCGGCTTCAATTGTATTCACGCCCAGGCGTTCCAGTTGCTTGGCAAGGGTCAGCTTTTCTGGAGCCGTCATGGAACATCCGGGGGATTGCTCTCCATCACGGAGAGTCGTATCAAAGAATTTTACCTTTTCCATACATCTCCTTGCATTTAATTCAGCCTCTGGGCTGCTGTTAAAAAACACTTGAACCAAAGTGGATCAAGCACCAAACGCCAGAATGGATTTTCTGACGAAAAAATAAATTTATGAAAATTCCTGGTCCACTTCCAAACGACTTGGAGTCGCTCCGCTTTGACCGCCATATTTTCCACAATAAGGTTGTTCTGCAGGCTGGCTCATTTGGACAAAAACAATCTGACAAATCCGGACACCTTTTTTTAAAACAATTGAAAATCCGGATTGATTTTCTAATTCCAAAGTTATTTGTCCATGAAAACCGGCATCTATAAAACCCGCGTTTTGCACCTGTAATCCTAAACGTCCAATACTCGAGCGACCTTCCACATAAGCCGCCATGTCGTGTGGAACACGGATGGATTCTGCAGTACTGGCCAGCACAAAATGATTTGGTTCTAAAACAAATTCGTCTGTTCGCACTTGTTTATGCGGCACGCTTTCTCCCAGAGTGATTGTTTTTTTGAGCGGTTCCGGCCAACTGAAAGAATCCGAAAGTGTTAAGTCCACACTTGAAGGCCCAATTGTCAAGCCGGCAGGCAAATAACCTTCCTTAACTAATTTTTTGATGCCGATATCAGGTATAATCACTTTGTGATGAAAAGAAAAGTTATGTTAAATCAAGGCACAATTCATGCGTTTCCTGCAACAAACTTAACATATTAACAAAATACTTGAAAGCAAATGTTAATTTCAGATTTAAAAAGACCCTGCGTAAAGTGTGATGGCAGCGGATTTCAGGCAGGATTTGATGAATGGGGAAGCATTCAGACTAACTTGCGGAAGTCATGTCCGGCTTGTTCCGGAAGAGGGCACAACCTCACAGAACTAGGGCAGAACTTATGGAAATTATATCGACCAATGCTGCAGGATTTGATTCGTGAAGAACTGCAGAATAAAAGTACGATTCTGGAATAATCAAAATCAAAATCCGAAGCCAATCCCGCTAAATCCGGTTTCCTGTAAAAAATAAACTATCAATCCACCAAGGCATAGAAAAGGCGCAAAAGGGATTTGTGTTTGCAGCAAATCCGGAATATTTTGATTGGCTTTTTTTTGTCTAAGTAACGAAATTCCACCGATTACAATTCCGCTTAAAGCCGCAATCAGCAGTACTGTTCCAAGTCCCTGCCAGCCGACCCACATGCCGATCAAACCAAGCACGGCCGCATCTCCTTCACCTAAACCTTGACGATGGCGGAAGGTTTCATACAAAAAACCGATCAAATAAAGAAGCCCTGCTCCGATCAACAATCCAGCCAGAGAATCAAGCATTTGGTGAGGCGCAAAAAATGCGAGCCAAAGCAATCTTAGCGCCATCGCTAAAGCTACCATCCGGCCTTCAATCAACAGTGTCTTCCTGTCAATCCACGCAATTCCAACTAGCGCTGTTACTAAAACAAGGTCATTCAATAGTTCTGGACTCCACTGTCTCCACCCGCAAAGAACGGCAGCCGCAACCGACATTCCAGCAAAAATAAACCAGCTTGAAATAGGTCTAAAATGATTCTCAGCGGTTGTTTGCGGATACTCCTCCGGATCCGTGGCGGCATGCTGTTTCAAAAAAAAACCAACCCAGCGCTCAAGAATCCAGGCCATTCCAGCTCCAATTAACGCACCTACTGCAAGGTTTGTTATTTCAAACATTTGATGAATTTGTTTTTGGTTTTAGTGCTCTGGAAGATTATAAGACTGAATATTTTCTTCTGCCGTTGTTTTTCGCAATGTGTTTGCGGCGTTCATGAACTTTCAAGGGTTTCTAAATTTCACTTTGAATGAACCACCCTGCAAATCATCATAACCATATTGATCAATTATTGCACGAAACGTGACTGAACCTTCAAATGTACGGTCGTCCGGACGAGGCGGTTTTACTTCTATGCTGGTTTCTGCTTCGCCGTTCGCATTAAGTTGAATGGAAGCAGGAAGAGACAGATTGTAGTAGTCGCTGCTCAAAAGCACTGGTCCGGATCGATTCACGGTACGATCTGTTCCTAAGCGTACAACCTGAAAGTGTAACTTAAGTTTGATAGCTTCCTTTGCGGAAAAAACTGGAGCGGAAGGTTCAATCCGGAGTCTCAGTTGATTCGGAACGGAACTCACTTTTTGCCGTAAAGAATCAGTTCTTTGCACATGATAAAGTCGTTGTCCCTTGAGTAATTTTACCGATGAAACTTTGTTAAAAACCTTGACGATCCCGGAAGATACCGAAATGTTGTTGCCTGTTTTTTTCTTTGTGAATCTCAGTGATGCGTCCGAAAGCTGCAAACGCAAACCTCCACCAGCAATTTCCACGGGATTTTTTCCGCGTACAAAATTTCCCCAAAAACTGCCGGAACGCAGCACCAGTCGATAACGCACCCAGCGTGAGTTGTGACTCTTTCTCGCGCCAATTGTGATTTCTGTTGAACCGAACAAACGAACTTCGGAACCATCATTGAAAAAAATTGTTACGCCAGCTTTTTTCCCTGTCCGGACTCTGTACCTGTTCCAAAGCATTTTTCCGCTGAAGCCCACCGTCATTTTTTTAGCGGGACCAGCTTTCACCTCACCTTTCAGTTGCGAAAGTACTGCCAGCGCCGGAGCAGTTTTAGCCAAAGCACGCACCGGAAACGAACTGCTCAGCAGCAAAAAACTAATTGAAATTAAACACCAGCGGAAAAATTGCATAATCTGTTGAGGAGCTTTAGTTTGAACGGTCCCGACGTGTAAATTCCAGTAGATGTTTCATAATTAATTCGGAACTCCAGAGGCCGTGGCTGTGCAGAACTTTGGGAAGAATCACATAGCGCCCATAACGCAACCGTTTCCCTGCGTCTCTGACAGATAAAAATCGTGGTTCTGCTTTGGCGGTAAACAGCAAAGTCGTGGTTCCAAGTGATGTCAAGTCGTCCCCCAAACCTTCCCAGTTGATGGATGCTTCAAGTCCAAGCGCGTAAGCTTTCGTGTTGCCCTGCAGAATTAGCTCTTCCTGATTTGCGGATAAATGGTCTAAAGAATGCCATTGCTGTAGATAAGACCTCAAATTTCCTGAGCGTAATTGGTTCAGTTTTTCTTGCAAATATTTTGCTTCTTCAAGTTCCTGATATGGTTGCGCACCGACAGAAATCAGGGAACGAATTCGACGTGGAAATTCTTTAGACATTTGAAAACCGACTTGTGCGCCCAATCCTACACCAAAAAAAAATGTATAATCGGCCTGCACTTCCCGTAAAATATCGAGGATGTGACGTATTCGTGAAGTGATTGTGTAATGTGAAGCATCCTCAGGTGCATCGCTCAACCCCTGACCGAGGGGCTCAATCATCACCAGCCGAAAATCCTCCTCCAGTTGTTTCACATATCCACTTTCCCTCCAGGCACTCATTGGAATCATGTGTGGAGGGTGCAACAACATCCAGGGGCCTTTATCGCCCGCAAGTTCATAGTGTATCTTTTGCTTATTTGAAACAACGACGGACATTATTCTGCTTCTCTTTTTCAGGTTTTAAATTTCAATTTTCGGATTTAATAATTTCTAATTCAGTTTTGAAGAACTCTCTATTACGTACTGCTCCAGCGCTTTCATTTTACGCAACTCTTCTTCAGAAGGGCGGTGTCGCCAGCGACGATGAAACCAAGCCCATTGCTGCGGATTTTCGCGGATACGCTGTTCCAGATGCAGATTCATTTTCCTCGTGACTGCATACACATCCTGTTCCATTTCAGGATGTTGCCGGACAAAATTTCCCAACGTTTCAAATCTCATTCTGAAAGTTCCATTTGCCTGCCGAATCACATTGTAACTCACTACAGACGCACCTGTTTTTAAGGCAAACACTGCGGCGCCAACAGGAGTCTTTGCGGGTATTCCAAAAAATGGAACCCATGTGCTGAGCACGTTTGTGTCTTGGTCTATGGCCAAAACCAGCACCTCTTTGTTGCGCAGACAACTCAGTAATTTTCTGATTGCCGTGGATGATCCACGACGCAGAATTTCCATGTTTCCATGTTCGCGTTGACTTTCAATCAGTTCGTTTACGCGCGCATCCGGAAAATTGGTTGTTGCCGCGTTCATCTTAAGTCCGGAGCGTTTTGCGTATGCGGAAATCAATTCCCAATTACCCGAATGCATGGCCAGCAGAATCACACCTTTTTCCGCCTGGACTGCATTTGTTAACGCTTCTTCATTTTCCACTTCAAGTAAATTTGCTTCATTGAAAACAATTTGTGGTAAGCTCAAAAACTCAAAAAGCATTTGCCCAAAATGTCCGAAACACTCCCGCGTCCATTGATTCCGCTGTTCAGCATCAAATTCCGGAAAAATAAGTTCGAGCTGTTTTTCAACAATTCCGCGATCCTTCCGGAGCACTCGATAGGCAAAACTGCCTACGCCACGTCCCATTTTTTGCAGCTGCGGAAGAGATAATTTCCTACCCAAAAACAAACCAAAACGAAACACGGCATACTCGATTCCGCGTCTCAGGGAGGTCGTCCATACCGGACGAATTTTTTTAAATTCATCGTAGGTCGGCTGACGGATTTCCGTTTCAGCTTGTGGTCTGTCAGAACTCAATTTTTATTTTCCGGTTTTTATTTTCGGCATCAGAAATAATGAAAAACTCTATGCTTCAAGTGTTTCAAGGATCACTTCCTTAATTTTTTCCGGATCAGCCGGAACGGTTTTGCAATGTGTTTCCAGGTTTTCCAAGACGGCCAATTCATCCGGAAGTTCCGGTACATTTCCCATAGCTTTCCGGATTGTTTCACCAAATTTCGCAGGATGCGCGCAGGCCAGGCAGATTACCGGAGTCCGGATTTTTATTTTTTCAGCAGCACAGACACCGACCGCTGTGTGCGGGTCTAATAAATATCCGTTTTGCTGATGAAATTTCCGGATCGTTTCAACTATTTCTTCGTCATTTACACTTGCGGAAACGAAGTCGTTTTGAGCAATTTTGAGGAGATCGCCCTCAATTGTCAATTTTCCGCTTTGTTCAAAATCTTTCATCCAACGCTGAAGTTGTTCCGTGGAGTTTCCGGCAAGATCAAATAAATATCGCTCAAAATTACTGGAAATTTGAATGTCCATTGACGGACTGAATGTTTCTTTGAGCTCAGTTCGATGGTATTCTCCTTTACTGAAAAAGCGGTGCAAAATGTCATTTTCATTTGTGCCGATTACCAGTTTGTCTATGGGCAGTCCCATGCGCTTGGCGTAATATCCCGCCAGTACATTTCCAAAATTTCCGGTAGGCACCACGAAACTGACCAACTCCGAATCGTCCTTTGACACCTGAAACCATGCGTAAAAATAGTAAACGATTTGAGCCAGAATGCGCGCCCAGTTGATTGAATTGACTGAACCTAAATAATAATTTTTTTTAAAATCCTGGTCATTGAAAAGCCTTTTCACAATTGCTTGCGCGTCGTCAAAAGTACCTTCGATAGCCAAGTTGTGAATGTTTGGATCAAGGACTGTGGTCATTTGCAATTCCTGCATTGGGCTGACCCGTCCTTTCGGATGAAGCATAAAGACATCCACGCCTTTTTTCCCATGCAGACCGTGGATGGCAGCGCTGCCGGTATCTCCGGAAGTTGCTCCCAGAATTCTCAAAGGATGATTACGTTCCTTTAAAAAGAATTCAAAAAGGTTTCCTAAAAACTGTAAAGCCACGTCCTTGAAAGCAAAAGTCGGTCCATGAAACAACTCCAAAATATGGATTTGCCCCACCGATTTAACAGGTGTGATTTCGGGATGACGGAATGTGTCAAAGCTCCGCTCGATTAGTTTTTTAAGTTCATCCCGTGGAATTCTGCCGCTCGTAAAGAGCAGCATAACTTCCAGACTTAATTCTGTAAAACTTAATGCTCGCCATTCCGGAAGTGTGTTTCGTATAAGCGGAATTTCATTTGGAACCAGTAAACCACCATCATCCGCGAGTCCCATCATTACCGCTTCTTCAAAGAGAAGATTTTTAACTTGTCCACGTGTACTTGAATAGCGTGCCATTTTGTTGTATGTTTGTACTTGTTAAAGTTGGTAGTCTCAGCTTTTTCCGGAAGATTCACGGAAGTATTTTCCGCTGCTTTAAAAACTAATTATATCAAATTAAACGATGTCATTTCCAAAACATTTATTATTTATCCTTTTTTTAATTACAGCAAATTCTCCGGTTTTTGGCGCATCATTCCCCATACTTCCGGAAGCACAAGTCTATCATACAGTTGGAAGTAGAGGAAGCACTTACAGCACCGGAGCACTTGGATTGTCACTTCATCTTTATGATGAACCGGCTGGCCCCGGACGTTATATTCACCTATTGGCATTGAGCATTCCTGCAAAAACTATCGGCTGGAAAAGCAGAGTTGGAGATTTATTTTTGAGTGAAAACGGTTCCGGATTTGAAATTGGTGTACACGATCAATGGGTAAATCCATCCGGAAAAGGCGCGACATTGTCGTTGCGGAAAATACAGTGGCCCAAAGTTCGTCAGGGTGATACTGAATTGGGGGAAGCCACTTCAGACATTGTTCACATGGGTTGGAGTTGGATCACAGGAACTCCCATAATCACGGTGTGGTTGTTGGGACTCGATATTGCCACCCTGAATTTACCTCATGATCGGAAACTGGAAATGCAGTTTGCACTGGGAATGCGGACAGCATTTTGATTCTGCTCTCCCATCTTCTTTTCAATAGCTAATCTGTCTTCAGCGAAGTTCAAAACGTTGAACTGACACGTCATATCTTGTTAAATTGAAGACCTTTGGTTGAAGCTCTGCGTTCGCCATGCTCCAGATTAGCCTTGCCGTTTAGCACGAATAATGATTCAATAACACCCTGATTTATTATAAAATTTTCATTTTAGAGTTCCATTTTGCTTGATCCCACAGTTCTCATTTTTTTAAGCAGCGGCCTTTTTCTGGGTTGGTCACTTGGCGCAAATGATGCGGCCAATGTTTTCGGTACAGCAGTCGGCAGCCGTATGGTTCGTTTTACAACCGCGGCGATTATTTGCGGTGTTTTTGTGGTTCTCGGTGCGTTTGTCAGCGGAACAGGCGCGGCGCAAACTTTGGGAAAACTTGGTGCGGTAAATGCCATAGGCGGCTCCTTTATGGCTGCTCTGGCCGCGGGTTTGACAGTTTATTGGATGACTAAATTAGGGCTTCCTGTCTCAACCAGTCAGGCGATTATCGGCTCGATTATCGGCTGGAACCTGTTTAGTGATTCCTATACAGATATTTCTTCCTTACTTAAAATTCTTTCGACTTGGATAATTTGCCCATTGTTGTCCGCTGTAATCGCAGCAATTTTGTTTACTTTGTCCAAATTCTTTGTACGGAAAATGGGAGTCGGGTTGATACGTTTCGACGGTTATACACGTGTGGCTTTAATCTTGGCGGGAGCCTTTGGTGCCTATAGTTTGGGCGCAAATAATATTGCCAACGTGATGGGAGTTTTTGTTCCCGTGGCTCCGTTTCCGGACATGCAGTTTGGACAGGGCTTTAGCATTTCTTCGGCGCAGCAACTATTTTTAGTGGGGGGACTGGCGATTGCGGTTGGCGTCTTCACCTATTCCAAACGTGTGATGATGACAGTTGGCTCAGAATTGATGAGACTTACTCCATTGGCTGCGTGGGTGGCCGTGATGTCACACTCGATTGTGCTCTTCCTTTTTGCCTCTGAAAGACTGGAACAATTGCTGGCCAACATGTCTCTACCAACCATTCCGCTTGTTCCAGTTTCAAGTTCTCAAGCTGTGGTTGGTGCGGTGATTGGAATTGGAATGCTCCAGGGCGGCAGGGAAATCCAGTGGCCTCGTGTTTACAGCATTGTCAAAGGCTGGGTTATCACACCAGGGATTTCATGTTTGCTTTGTTTTGTTGGTTTGTATTTTCTGCAAAATGTTTTCCAGCAAACCGTACAGCGTGATTCAACTTATCTGCTCTCTGCAAGTGTCATCGAAAAGTTTCAAAAAGAGGGAATTGAAACGTCCGGACTACAAGAATTAACTGGTACCGTTTTCCGGAGTTCTGCCGAAGTTGTACGTTCAGTTGAGGAAAAAGTGATGTTGAACAGTACGCAAGGACTGAAAGTGGTTGAGTACTCTTTACAAAAAAACATGGTTGTCACGGCTGAAAAAATTGCGGAAATGGACAAAAATGGACTTTCTTCTGCACAGCTGGATGCATTGAGTAATTTGGAGGGACAAACCTACAACTTCCCTTGGCAACTGGGAGACGCTTTGGCGGAAATCAGCACGGAATGGGTAGTCCGTGGAGGAGGATTGAAGAACAAGTTACATGACCGTAAAATTAAACAGAAACTGACCTATTTATATAGAATATTTTACCGGAGATAAAGATGAATCCTTTGAGTTTGTTTTTTAAAAAACAGTATGCAATAGAAGAAAAAATTCAACGCCTTTTACGTTATCTTGAAGATATGGCACATCTTTATCAAGAAGCATATAAGGCTTTTCTCGATGGGAGTTTAGAAGATTTAACTCAAGGTAACGAGGAGCTTGGTCAAATTGAAAAAGAATTGGATGATATTGGACGTCAAATTCAAATGTCATTGCTTCACGAGTCTTTGATGCCGGATTCGAGGGATGATCTGCTCTGGTTTTTGACTAAACTTGATAAAGTGCCAAGCAGTTTCAAGCATTCACTTGCGGATATTGTCCTCGAAAAACCAGAGATTCCGGAAGACTTTATTTTGCCTCTTAAAGATATGTTATCTCACACTCATGATGCGGTGCAAGCTTTGGCAAATGCCACAGACTCACTTTTTTCAGACTTGAGGGCAGTTAGGCAGCATGTGGAAGAAGTCAGTCGGCAGGAAAGCATGGTTGATAAAATAGAATATAAACTGCTGCAAGCTGTTTTTGAGAATGAAAAATTTGAATTGGCGCGGAAGTATCAACTGAAAGGAATATTGAAACAACTTGGAGCGGTCACAAATCTTGCCGAAGACGTCGCGGATGCGGTGCTGATTCTGGCAACAAAGCACTCCACATGAAAGTCTTCTGCGAAAATCAGGAGACACAATTCATTGGACCGCTCTTGAAAATTTCGAATAACCCCAGTTGCGGAGAACAATGCCGTGTCGGGATGGATTGTGCAGGTTGTTCAATCTTCTGCAAATCCTCCGGACAGCGGTTATGACACAAGAAAAAAACCAACATGTCCCCTGGTCAACACTGACTCAGGAAGGGCATCTGCCACGCGTGCTGCTGCTGTGTTTCGGGGTATGGCTCTATGCGGCGGATTCCACCCTGGTGGCCACAGTGATGCCGGTTGCTGTGGAAGACATCGGCGGGTTGCCATATTTGAGTTGGACTTACACACTCTACCAGCTTGGCTCCGTGGTGACAGGAGCCATCGCGGGTTTGATGGTACTCCGCACAGGGATTGCCAAAGCGCAAATCATCGCCGGAATTATCTATGTTCTCGGCTGCGCCATCAGCGGTTACGCCCCGGATATGACAACCATGATCTTCGGACGTCTCTTGCAGGGCATGGGAGGTGGCGGTTTGGTTTCATTGGCCTTTATTGGTGCATCCACTTTGTTTCCAAAAAAATTGTGGGTACGGATCATTGCCGTGATAGCCGGAGTCTGGGGAGTATCCTCCTTGTGTGGACCGTTGATCGGTGGTTATTTTGTGGCAGCGGGAAACTGGCGTGGAGCGTTTTGGGCGTTTGCCGCACAGGGCTTGGTTGTCGTGCTGGTGGCCCCACCGCTCCTAAGTCGGCAGTTCAAATCTAAAAAGGAACAAATCCAGAAGCTGCCTCTGGCCCGGCTTGGTCTTTTAAGTGTTTCAGTGTTGGCGATCTGTCAAGCAGGCGTGATGACCTCCACTTGGTTCGCCAGCGTAACATGTGTGGGAGGTGTACTGCTGCTGCTGGTTTTTCTGAAACTGGATGCGGGTAGCCAGAACCGTATTTTCCCACAAGGGATTCTAAATCCCCGTACGGCTTCCGGTTCCGGTATGCTGATGATGTCGTCCCTCTTCATGGCAACCATCTCGCTGACGGTCTATGGCCCAATTCTCATGTACATCATTTTTGGAGCAAAACCTTTGATTGCAGGCTACATCATTGCCTTGGAATCGTTGGGTTGGACAGTCGTTGCGATCAGCACGTCCGGTGTCAGTGAGCGAATTGAGTCGCTTTTGATCCGGCTGGGAGCTGTCTTCGTGAGCAGTTCAATGCTGGGTTTGATCTATGCAATGCCCGCAGGTCCGTTATGGTTAATCGCTCTGCTTGCTACCGGCATGGGTATGGGCTTTGGGATGTCCTGGAGCTTTGTCTCAAAACGTGTCATCGACAACGTTCCGGAAGCAGAGCGCACCCAGGCATCGGCTTCCATCCCAACGTTTCTGCGGGTGTCAATGGCGTTAGGATCGGCACTTAGTGGGATCATTGCAAACTTCTCCGGTTTTTCTGAGGACAGCAGCGTGGCGGTTGCGCAAAACGTTGCGTTCTGGTGTTTCGCCGCCTTCATTCCACTGATGCTGGTGGGACTCGTCACCGCTTGGCGCGTCAGCCGTTAGTGAAGTGATTTCCTTGAAAGAACATACTTTTACCTTGAACCAAGTTCAAAGCGGAACCAGCCGTTACTGTCACGCCATTTCTAGATTTTTCTAAAACACACCAAAACCTGAGATTTATTAACCTAATTTTTTCAGTGCTAAAAATCTGCCACTAGGTTTTGAGTCTGCACTCCCAATTTTTCAACACCGAGTTTCATTTTTTGTCCGGAACGTAAGTAGATCGGTTCCGGTTTTTGACCCATCCCAACTCCAGGCGGGGTTCCTGTGGAAATAATATCTCCGGGATGGAGAGTAAAAAATTGGCTCAGATAATGGATCAGAAAAGCGACACCGTAAACCATCGTTCTAGTGTTTCCGTTCTGGTAGCGATTACCGTCAACTTCCAACCAAAGGTCCAGGTTTTGCGGATCGCCTACTTCGTCCGGAGTCACCAACCATGGACCGATAGGGCCGAAAGTGTCACAGCTTTTGCCCTTGATCCATTGTCCGGAACGTTCAATTTGAAATTCACGTTCCGAAATATCATTGATCACGCAGTAGCCTGCGACATGATCGAGTGCCGATTTTTCATCAACGTACTTGGCCGGTTTGCCGATGACGACACCGAGTTCCACTTCCCAATCAGTTTTAACCGAATTGCGTGGAATGACCACGTCATCGTTTGCTCCGCAAATTGCACTGTTTGCCTTGGCAAAAATTATCGGTTCAGGCGGAACATTAAGTCCTGCTTCTTTTGCGTGATCAGCATAGTTGAGGCCGATGCAAATGAATTTGCCGACCTGTCCCACACAAGGTCCGAGGCGCGGATTGCCCGCAACTTCCGGAAGTGACGCAGGATCTATTTTTCGCAGACGTTCGATGTTTTCCGGAAGAAGCGTTTCTCCTGCAATGTCATCAACCATTCCGGAAAGGTCACGCAGAACTCCCGTGTCATCAAGCATCCCCGGTTTTTCATTTCCGCCGGAAGCTCCGGTGGCGGACATTCCATATCTTAGTAATTTCATAGCAGTTCCATTGTTTAGTTAGCATGTTATCTTCAAGTCATACCCCCGTCGATGCTCCATGCTACGCCGGTCGTGTAGGAGGATTCATCTGACGCCAGATAAACTGCCAAGGCGGCAATTTCTTCTGGAGTTCCAATTCTTCCGATTGGTTGACGCGCAATGAATGCCGAGAGTACATCTTCGTAATTTCCGCCCTGTGCTTTTATCCTTTGTTGAAGAGAAGGGGATTCCACGGTTCCCGGACAAATGGCATTACAGCGAATGCCCTGAGTTATAAAATCCGCAGCAACAGATTTAGTCAAACCTACCACTGCCGCCTTGCTGGCACCGTAAACGAAACGGTTCGGTAACCCTTTAACACTTGATGCAACTGAAGACATATTCACAATACTTCCACCTCCGGATTCCAGCATCGCTGGTAAGAAAGCCCGGATCATGAGGTACATCGAACGCACATTTAGATCGAAGGAGAAATCCCAGTCGTTTTCTTCACAGTCAAGTACTGTACCATGATGCACAAAACCTGCACAGTTAAAAAGTACGTCGATGGACCCTGTTTCTTCAGCTAATTGTCGAATTGCTTCGAGATTGGTTACATCTAGCAAACGAGTTTCGATGTCTGTTGCGCTTCCCGGAAGTTCTGTTTTGAGAGAAGCCAAGCTTTCCGGATCGATGTCTGTCGCCAAAACATGTGCGCCTTCGCGGGCAAACGCAAGCACAGTGGAACGTCCTATGCCCTGTCCGGCCGCAGTTATCAGAGTTTTTTTGCCTTTAAGTCTTCCGGACATAAATTCCTTTATCTTCAAATGTTAAATTAATATAAGGTTAATTGCTAAAAAATGGTAGACCGCTTCCAGTTGAAAAGTCTTGATTGAAACTCTAAACTACATAACAGCCCCAATTTTCCATGGTGCAAATTCATACTCACCAAAACCAAATTCCTCACTTTTAGTTAATTCTCCTGAAGCAGTTGCTAAAATCTTTTGAAAAATTATCGAACCCATTTCCTGAACATCCATTGTTCCGTCAATGATCTTTCCGCAGTTTAAATCCATATCTTCAATCATTCGATTATACATTAGAGAATTGGTGGCCAGCTTGAGGCTGGGGACTGGCTTACAGCCAAAAACAGAACCTCTTCCAGTTGTGAAACAAACTACATTTGCTCCGGAAGCAACTTGTCCTGTGACGGAAACAGGGTCATAACCGGGCGAATCCATGAAAACCAAACCTTTTGTTTTGATCTGCTCTGCATATTGAATCACGTCCACTAACGCCGAAGTTCCACCTTTTGCAACGGCTCCCAAAGATTTTTCCAGGATTGTACTGATCCCGCCGGCTTTATTGCCTGGAGATGGATTGTTGTTGAGCGAGCCTTGAAAGATTGCCACATATTTTTCCCACCAATGGATTAAATCCATAAGTTTGTTCCCCACCTCGGGTGTGACTGCTCTTTGGATGAGCAAATGTTCTGCACCATAGATTTCTGGAGTTTCACTCAAAATTGCGCTACCCCCGTGTTCTACGACCAAGTCTGCTGCCGCACCTAAAGCCGGATTTGCGCTAATTCCGGAGTAAGCATCAGACCCCCCGCATTCTAATCCGATACATAGATGTTTTGCCGAAACGGTTACTCTTTGAAAGTCTTTAGTTCCCTCCAGTAATTTTCGTACTATTTTGATTCCATTTTCAATTGTTTTTCTTGTTCCACCATTTTCTTGAATAATAAGTGTACGGATATGTTGTCTGTCTTTTGGCTCAAATTTTTTGAGAAGTGAGGAAACCTGGTTCACTTCACATCCCAAACCGATGATTAAAATTCCTGCAAAATTTGGATGTTCTGCATAACCAGTCAATACTCGCTGAAGCAGAACGAGTCCCTCTCCTTCGATTGACATTCCGCAACCACTATCGTGGGTCAGGGCAATGACTCCATCTGCACTCGGGTAAGGCGCCATGATATCGTTGAAAGATTCGCCATAAGACTCACTTTTGAAATAAGCTGCAATCCTTTGTGAGATTGTGGCTGAACAGTTTACAGTACTAAGTATCCCAATGTAATTTCTGGTACCAACTTTCCCGTTTGAGCGTAAGTAGCCCTGAAAATTTGCAGTTTTATCTGGTTTGGTATTTTTGTTTTGAAACACACCAACTTCCGGAAATCTTTCAAATGAATGAAATTCAATATTATGTGTGTGGACATGATCTCCGACGTTAATTTTCTGAGAAGCAAAACCAATGGTTTGATTATATTTCCGGACAGCGTCCCCTTTTCGAATTTCGGCTAAAGCTATTTTATGACCGGCTGGAATGTTTTCTTGTGCAATGACGTTTTCAAAAGAACAGTTCTCTTTTATTTTCGTCAAGGCTAAGCCCACATTATCTTTTGGATGTAATCGCATTTCGTTTTCTCAGTCTATTAAATTACTTAACCGCGCCTGCTGAAAGACCTTTTACAATATAGCTTTCAAGGAAAATTCCAATAATTGCCAGTGGCGCGATGGCCGCTGTTGAAAGTGCAGCCATGGACCACCAGTTGATCCCTTGTGATCCTGTTTGACTGGCCACCATCACCGGTAAAGTTTTTGCGTCGGCACTCGTCAGGAGCGCTGCAAAAAAATATTCGTTCCAGGTCAACACAAGACAGAGAATGAAAGCCGCGACCATTCCCGGAAAGGAAATCGGCAACACGATCCGCAAGAATACTCCCCAAACACTGAGGCCGTCCACTAAACCCGCTTCTTCAAGTTCAATCGGAATTGTACTGAATTGATCCCGCATTATCCAGATCACTATTGGTAGAACCATAAGTCCATAAAGCATAACCAGACCAATAGTTGTATCCAGCAATGCTAACTCGCGGTAAAGGACCAGAAACGGTAATGCGAGGACTACCGGTGGGAGGATCATCTGCGACAGGAAGAAAAACGAGATGTCTGAATTTTTGAAAAATCCTAACTTATATTGGAAACGACTGAGTCCATAGGCAGCAAGTGAACCAAGCATAACAGCTAATATTGAAGCACTAGTGGAAGTTATGACGCTGTTAACGAACCTTTTCAGGAACTCATCACGAACCGTTGAAATCTGAAAAATAGTTTCGGGAGACATTCCCAGTGAACGAAAACCAATCCATTTTGGTGTAAAGTCAATCCATGGAATCAGATGACCTTGTGTAACACTGACTGCGGTTTTGAAGGATGTCGTGATTGTCCAATAAATGGGGAACAAGCATAAAAAAGCCCAAAACAATAGTGCTCCATAAATCAGGATGCGATAGACAACAAGGTTCACGCCGGGAGAATAATTGTTTTGACTCATGTAACTTTTTGCATCCAGCGGTCAATAAGTTTTAACATTAGCGTCATAAGTATGATGATAATAATAAGATAAACGACAGCCATCATTGTTCCGTATCCCACATTTGAACGGTCTCGGTACTCCCGGAAAATAAAACTGGTAACGGTATCCGTTGCGCCTCCGGGCCCTCCGGAAGTGACAGTGATGACGATGTCCGCAAGTTTCAATTTAAAAATAATCCGTATTACAGTTGCCGTTATACTCACGGGAAGCATTAGCGGGAAGGTGATTTTCCAGAAATGCTGCCAGTTGTTAGCTCCATCAATTCTTGCGGCTTCATTGACTTCCAAGGGCAATGCCTGCAATCCTGCGAGTAACATGATCATCATGAACGGAATAAAAGTCCATGCATCCAAGATCATTATGCTCAAGCGTGCGATTTCCGGTGTTGAAAAGAATGCAGGACTTTCCCAACCTAATTGTCGTGCAAGAGCGGCCGCTGGGCCAAAACGGAACTCCATAAGTGACTTGCCAATCATCCAACTAACGGCAACCGGACTTAGCATTAACGGCATCAGGAATACTACCCGGAAGAATTTTCTGGCTACGATTTGTGCGTTTAGTAACAGGGCAAGTCCGAAGGCTATTGCATATTCGAATAGTATTGCAATTAAGTAAAAGAGCATGTTCAACATGGAGTTCCAGTAATAGGTGTCTCCAAGTAAAGCCATGAAATTATCAACTCCGTTGAACTTTGGTCCATCGAATGCGCTAAGATTCCAGTCGTGCAGAGAAATGTATACACTAAAAATGAGAGGGAAAATCACCATCGCAATTGTGAAAAGAAAGGCAGGCAGAACAAAAAGCGCACGTTGGCCGCGCTCGCCTTTGATCAGGGTAATACCCCAGCATAGAGCTATTGACCAAATCAGGTATGCATAAAGGACAGGACGCCAGTTTTCAAATCCTGCAGAAATGCTGCCAGCTTTATGTAAAACTTGTGTGAGAAAAAGAGCAACTAATAAAATAGTAGCAATGAGGATCATTGCCTGTCCGAGGGCTTTCCGTTTAGCAGGGATATGATCCGTGCGGACGTAAGTCGATGTCATCTTAATTTAATTCAGATGTGTATTCGATAAATTTGCAATCGTGGTAAAGAATCATTGAAAGCAAGCAAGACCGACGACTTTAGTAACAAGTCGCCGGTCAAACTATTGTCTCTGGATTTGTGTTTTATTATGACAAACCGAGAGAGGTTCGGTAAAGCTCGAGTTGCTTTTTCCTGCCTATCTGATCCGTAAGTTTCTCCCAGGCAGCCGCAATGTTATCAGCGCCTGACTGAGCACCAAACTTACCGGCATATATTTTAGACAACTCATCTTCTGCAACGCTGTAGTACTGAAAAATCCCAGGAATACGAGGCTCAATTGCAGCATTAGGATGGTTGTAGGAATTTGACTCAGATTCCAAATAGGAAGTGATAAATTCCCTGTCATATCCAGCATTAACCCATTCATCAATGTTGAAGTGACTATTACGATAAGGTTGGAAACCGGATGGGTAAGCAGAAGCCCAGAGAGAAATGTCTTTGCCGCCAAGGTGGGCTGCAGCGCTCCAAGCGGCCTTACGCTTTTTGGAATTACTGTCCACACGGGCCATGACATATACTCCCCAGCCTATGTAGGCCATATTTGGAGCATAGTTTGGACCACCGGGCAGGGTATCCCATTTGCCAGTTTGGGAATTATAAACATCGTCTGATCCCGGAAGGATATCGAAACCAACAACATCACCAACTACAGAGCCATCACTGGTTTTTGCCATCGAACCCACATCACCCCACCAGGAAAGCATTGAGCCTGTTCCTGCAAGAAACTGCTGAAATGCAGTAGTGCCTGGATCAGCATTCAATTGGTTGGCTGGTTGTGAAGGCAATACGTCAATTACATCCTGAATTGCCCGAACCCAAGCAGGATTGTTGACACGGGGTTTCATCGTATCTGCGTCAAACAGCCACGCCGGATCATTCGGATGTTTGGCGTAGGCAGTCGCACGGCTGGCCAGAAAATAGAATCCGAATCCTCCCCAGCCTTTGCATGGGTCTAGATAACCATATGCATCACCACCGAAGGTTGGATCTTTTTTACCTTTCAGGAATTTACTCACTTCCTGAACTTGCTGCCAGGTTTGTGGTACACCCCAGGTACTCATGTGACCTTCAGCTTTCCAAGCTGCTGCAAATCCAGCATCTTTGAAATAATCGGAACGGTAGTTGAAATTGTGGCAATCTCCGTCAATTGAAATCCGATAGGTTTTTCCTTTCCAAGTTCCAACTGGAGCCTTCAGATAACCGACATAGTCATCCATTTCTATCTGTTCTTTGACCCACTCAGGCATTTCAGAGGCAAGCCCTTTTCCACAGACATCACCCTCAAACGGAGCACCCATTTCTAAAATATCAAAGTCCACCGTTTTAGTAGCAATGGATTGTTGCAGACGTGCGTTGTAATCTGCTTGTGCCAGATCAATCCATTTTATTTTTGCACCAGTGTATTTCTCCCAGGGCTTTAGAAATCCTCTGAACAGAAAGTTATGCAGATTCTGATTATTCAGTCCCATGAAGGTCAACTCAACCCCATCAAACTCTCCTTTAGAGACACGCGCCTTTGTCGGATTAAGGCACATTGCTCCGACTTTTTGCCAGTCAGAATCTGTAGGGGATCCCTTCCCAACTCCTGGGATTTTCAAGATATCACTTCTCAGATTACTTGCAGCAGAAGCACTCTTGGCGAACAGGCCAAGACCTGCACCTGATCCGGCGGCAATCACACTTGCTCCGGCAACAACCGTCGATGCATCTTTAACAAATTGGCGACGGTTTATTTTTTTTGCTTTGGTCATGATTCTCCTTTTTGGATATAATTAAAAATCATTTGCAACACTGTATAGTGCATTTTGCGTCATGCAATATTATTACGCAAATGTTTGCGTTACACCACTCCTGCGTGTTTCGCAGAAATGTAAAAAACGGACGCACAGCGCCCGAAAAAACCCACAGTCGGGCTAAAGTATACTAAAATATTCAGTTTTCTCTCAAGTTTTAATTATACTTTGTTTAACATACTAAAATAAAAAAACACCTTTTTCTAAGACTTTTTTGCCATCCAGATAAAGCGCACCTTCTTCACGCAAATCTTTGATCAAGTCCCAGTGAAAAGCAGATTTGTTGACTCCGCCACATTCAGGATATGCTCTTCCAAGAGCAATGTGAACTGTACCTCCTATCTTTTCGTCAAAGAGCAAATCGTAACAGTACCTGCTGATACTGTAGTTTGTACCTACACCAAATTCGCCTATTCTCTTGGCACCTGCATCCATACCAATTAAATCCAAAAGGAGTTTCTGGTTCTTGTCAGCAGACGCTTCAACCACCTCACCTTTAGAGAAGTGTAAGCGAATACCTTCGATAAACTGTCCGGCAAAAACTGCGGGAAATTCGAAAGATATACTTCCCTCAGCGCTGTCATCGGTCGGTGCTGTATAAATTTCACCTCCTGGCATGTTGATATGTCCGTCGTCAATCTGGTAGGTTCTTCCCTTCGTATTTAAGCTCAGGTCAGTACCATTGCCGACAATCCGGATTTGTTCAGTTCTTTGCATTTTTTCCCTGATGGCGTCGTAACGAATGCTTTCTTCTTGCCAGTCGAGCAACGTTGCGTTGAAGAAGAACGCCATCATTTCGTCTGTACTAAATCCGGCCTGTTGTGCAAAAGATGCGTTAGGTACTCTAACTAGAACCCAGCGGGTCTTTTCTGTCCGTAAGGCTGAAATTTTCCCCAAGGCTCGCCGGAAGGCTGTTATGCGGTTCCGCTGCTATACCATTCAGTTCATGTGGATTACTTGCTCCTCGTAGTCCGATGTATACGTCTGCCCACTCCATCCCCTTTCTTTGCAGCTCATGTTCATTATCAAACAGGTTTGGATCTCCTTCCAGCATCAGGTCCCGTTGTAGCAGGGTGGACTGAAATTCAATATGCGGATGAGCGCCAACCTTAACAGCCGCAGCATGAACGGCACGAGCTAACGGCCATGTATCTGTTTCCATCATAGTGATCAAGACTCGGTCGCCCCTCCGGGTCGTGGTCGAGTAATTAACCAGGATATCAG
>Ga0208391_1000451_pt1 | contig 22551 bp, 29 predicted proteins | sample Knorr_S23_td_Bot_FD_185612 | JGI IMG/M metagenome (GOLD analysis project Ga0208391, IMG submission 185612) | Marine microbial communities from Southern Atlantic Ocean transect - Knorr_S23_td_Bottom_ad_3770_LV_A (SPAdes) (version 2) | ecosystem: Environmental > Aquatic > Marine > Oceanic | place... | reverse complement strand
TTCAGGTCCAAAACACAAACCGTTATTTAAAATTGGTGTTCGATTGAAAGACACTCAATTTGTTGAAGGCATAGGCAATTCCAAAAAAAATGCAGAACAAGCAGCCGCTAAACTATATTTAAAAAATTTGAATCGATAATGCAATTGGAAGATAAAGGATATTTATTATCAAAAAGTCGCTATAATGAAAATTCAGTAATAGCTGAAATCTTTACCAAAAATCATGGCAAGATTTCCGGTATTATTTTTGGAGCTACTTCAAAGAAGTTAAAGAATTATTTACAAATTGGTAACAAATTCCATATAAATTTTAACTCCAAAAATGACTCTCAGTCTGGTTATTTTAAAGTCGAAATAGATAAAGTTTTAACGCCAATATATTTTGAAAATAAAAAAAAATTAGCATGTATTATTTCTGCCATGAACTTAATTAAATTATTAACAGTAGAACTTCAAGAAAATACAAACATTTTTAAATTAATTAATAATTTTTTTGAATTATTAAAAAGTGAAAATTGGCTTAAACAATTTGTGTTATGGGAACTTCAGTTTTTAAAAGTTATTGGTTATGATTTGGAATTAAAGAACTTAGTAGATAAAGAAATTGTTAATGGAGAAAAAATTTATTTTGTGAAATCAAATAATGAAAAAAAATTAATTCCAAATTTTTTAATTGATATTGATGATCATGTATATGATGATAAAACTTTATTGAAAGGATTGAAATTAGTAGGCGACTTTATCGATAAGTCTATTTTAAAACCGAATAACATAACATATCCTAGTTCTAGATTGGAATTTGTGAATCTAATAAAATTATAAAAGTTAAATTAAATCTTTAGCAATTATTTCCGCAAAGTAAGTTATTACAGCATTAGCGCCAGCTCTTTTAAATGAAGTAAGTGATTCAATTATGCTATTTTTATCAATAATACCTCTGTTTATTCCATTCATAATTAAACTATATTCACCAGATACTTGATAAGCTAATACTGGAATCTTAAAATTTTCTTTAACCATTTTGATTACATCAAGATAGGGTAGGCCCGGCTTGACCATTACCATATCGGCACCTTCTTTAATATCTAAAGACACTTCCCTTAGAGCTTCAATACTGTTTCTGTAATCCATTTGATAAGTTTTTTTGTCACCTTTAAGCATACTTTTTGAACCAACCGCTTCTCTAAATGGTCCATAAAAACTGGATGCATATTTAGCAGCATAAGATAAAATTTGCACATTTTTATAATTTTTTTTGTCCAGAGCTTTTCTAATTTTACCAATTCTTCCATCCATCATGTCTGAAGGTGCTATTACGTCACATCCCATTTCTGCCTGCAGTAAAGATTGATTTATTAAAACTTCAATAGTTTCATCATTTAAAATTTCATCTTTTTTAATTAAACCATCATGTCCATGGGATGTATAAGGATCAAGTGCTACATCACACATTATACCAATTTTATTTTTATATTTTTTTTTAATATATCTTATAGCTCTACACACTAAATTATTTTCATTTAACGCTTCAGAACCAAAATTATTTTTCAATTTTTGATTAATGTATGGAAAAATTGCAACCATTGGGATTTTGTAGTTTACAGCTTTGTCGAGAATCAATGGTATATTATCAATGCTATATCTATAAACTCCTGGCATGTTTTTTATTACTTGTTTCTTTTTTTTTCCCTCAACAACAAATATAGGTAGAATTAAATCATTTACTGATAAGTTATTTTCTTGAGTTAACCTCCTTGACCAATCAGTTTTCCTATTTCTTCTAAGCCTCAAATTTGGATAATTTCCAGTGATAATCATTCTCAACTAAATTTTATATGTGCAACAATAGTTATATATAATATAATAATCTATAGGTTATTAATAAATTTTTTATGTCGCTACAATTAAATGATTTTCATAAACAAAACATAAAGTTTGATGTTAACAAGCTTAGAGAAGCTTGTGATCAAGTTTTAAAAGTCAAGGGATTTGATACAAGTCTTGGTATACCTCATTTTGCAAGTATATCTCTCAACCAAATACCTGGTGACCATGAGTCTATAAAAGGAAATAAAACAAGAGGAGTTTATTGGACAAAACCAGATTCTACTGGAAAAGAGGTTTCAAGAGATGTTGGAATTGACGAGAGCAAATATACTGAATTTGTTGAAGATTACAAAAATACTTATTTTGAAGAAGTGTATAATGTTCTTAAAAAAAAATATAAATTAGGCAGAGTAAGATTGCTTTTAAAAGAGCCTAGATCTACTCTTAGTTGGCACAGAGATCCTGAACCAAGATTACATATTCCAATTTATACTAATCCAGGCGCTATCATGGTAATAGATAAAACGGCTCATCATATGCCTGCTGATGGTTCTGTCTGGGTAACAAATAACTTAAAATATCACAATGCTTTTAATGGTGGAGAAGAAAATAGAGTGCATTTAGTTGCTTGTATATTAGATTATAAGTTTAATTAATTTGAAAAAAATTTTTATTGCATCAGATCACGCCGGATACAATCTTAAAAAAAATATAATTAATCATTTTTTAAAAAAAAATAATTTTAAAGATTTAGGAACATTTAATTCAAAGAAATCTGTTAATTACCCTGATTACGCTCATAAATTATGTAAAAAAGTTTCATCTAATACAAAAAATATAGGGATCCTAGTATGTGGGTCTGGAACGGGCATGGCAATGTCAGCTAACAAACACAAAAATATCAGAGCAGCACTTTGTTATTCAATAAAAAATACCAAATTATCTAGATTGCATAACAATGCGAATATCATTACATTGGGCGCTAGATTAATTGAAAAAGATACTGCCTTTAAATGCATTAATGCTTTTTTAAACACGAAGTTTGAAGGTGGTAGACACACTAAAAGAGTTAAAAAAATTTAATACTATAAAAGATTTTAAGATGTCTAGTGAAGGTAAATATTTAAATTCAAGTTATCAGAATTTTTTTGAGAAAAGTTTGTCTGAAACTGATCCGGAATTATTCAAATCTATTCAAGATGAATTAAAAAGACAACAACAACACATAGAGTTAATAGCTTCTGAAAATATTGTATCTAAGGCTGTATTAGAAGCACAAGGTTCAGTATTAACAAATAAGTATGCAGAAGGATACCCTGGAAAAAGGTATTATGATGGGTGTGAACATGTAGATGTAGCTGAAACTTTAGCTATAGAAAGATTAAAAAAATTATTTGATTGCAGGTTTGTTAATGTCCAGCCTCATTCTGGAGCACAAGCAAATGGAGCTGTGTATTTAGCATTATTAAAGCCAGGCGATACCATAATGGGTATGAGTTTAAATTCAGGCGGTCATCTTACTCACGGTTCTAAAGCTTCTGTTTCTGGGAAATGGTTTAATTCAATTGCATATGACATTGATAAAGAAACGGGTTTAATTAATTATGATGATGTTGAAAAATTAGCTTTAGAATGCAAACCTAAACTTATTATAGCTGGTGGAAGTGCTTATTCTAGAATAATTGACTTTAAAAGATTCAGAGAAATTTCAGATAAAGTTGGAGCATATCTTATGGTAGATATGGCCCATTTTTCAGGTCTAGTGGCTGGTATGGGATATCCAAACCCTGTTGAACATGCTCATGTGGTAACTTCAACTACTCATAAAGTTTTTAGAAGTGCGCGTGGTGGAATAATTTTAACGAATGATGAAACATTAAGTAAAAAAATTAATTCTGCTGTATTTCCGGGTTATCAGGGTGGTCCATTAATGCATATTATAGCTGCTAAAGCCGTAGGCTTTCATGAAGCATTAAAACCAGATTTTAAAGATTATATTAAATCAGTATTAGCTAATGCTAAAGTTTTAGCAGAAACTTTAAAGAATAATGGTTTTAAAATATATTCTGGAGGAACTGATACACATTTAATGCTAGTTGATCTGAGACCATTTAAAGTAAAAGGAAATATAGCTGCAGAAAGTTTGTGTAGAGCAAATATTACTTGTAATAAAAATGGAATCCCTTTTGATACAGAAAGTCCAATGATTACTTCTGGTATAAGGCTTGGTTCACAAGCAGCTACTACAAGAGGATTCGGCCTAAAAGAATTTCAAAAAGTTGGAGAATTAATCACAAAAGTAATTAAAGGATTATCAAATGATCCAAATGATAATTCAAAAATCGAAAATGAAGTTAGAAAAGAAGTTGTTTCTCTTTGCACTTTATTTCCTATATATAAACATTTAAAGTAAATAATAATGATTTGTCCAATTTGTAAAAAAGGAGAAACTTCAGTAGTAGATTCTAGGCCTACAGAAGATGGTACAGCAATTAGAAGAAGAAGACTTTGTGTCTGTGGTGAGCGTTTTACAACATTTGAAAGAGTTCAATTTAGAGAACTTATGGTTGTTAAGAAAAATGGCAGAAAATCTCCATTCGATAGAGAAAAACTTTCAAAATCTGTTTATATAGCACTAAAAAAACGTCCGATTGATACAGATACAGTAGAGAAATTTATTACTAATATTTCTAGATCTCTTGAAGAATTAGGACAAAGTGAAATTTCTTCAAATACAATTGGAACAATGGTTATGCAAGGATTAAAAGATTTAGATCCGGTAGCTTACGTAAGATTTGCATCTGTATATAGAAATTTTAGAGAAGAAAAAGATTTTATTCAATTTGTAGACAAAATTAATGTCTTCAAAAAAAAGTAATTTAAATTCAAAAGACCATCAATATATGAATCTTGCTATTAACTTAGCAAAAGATCATATAGGTTTGACCGGATTAAATCCATCTGTTGGGTGTTTAATAGTAAAAAATGATGAAATAATTTCTACTGGTCAAACGGGTTTAAACGGAAGACCACATGCCGAATATAATGCGATCAAAAATAATAAAAGAAAAAATCATGGATCTACATTATATGTAACTATGGAACCATGTACACATCATGGCTTAACACCACCCTGCACAAGTCAAATTTTAAAATCAAAAATAAAAAAAGTAATTTATGCTATTGATGATATTGATCACAGAACTTCAAAAAAAGCATATTCATTATTAAAATCAAAGAAAATAATAGTAAAAAAAAATTTACTCAAAAATAAAGCAGTCAAACTATATAAAAAATATTTTTATCATAAAAAAAATAAACTCCCTTATGTAATTGGTAAAATAGCATGTTCGAAAGATAAATTTATATATTCAAATAAAAAAACTATTACAAATAAACATTCAAAAAAAGTTTCTCATTTGTTGAGATATCAAAATCAAGGTATTTTAATTTCTTCCAGAACATTAAATATTGATAATCCAAAGCTTAATTGCAGAATTAATGGTCTTAGCAATTATTCTCCTACAAGATTTATTTTAGATAAAGATTTAAATTTTAAAGCAAACTCATATTTAATTAAGAATTCAAAAAAAACAAAAACAATTTTTTTTTACAATAAGGCTAATAAACAAAAATTAGAAATATTAAAAAAAAATAGAATCTCATCAATTAGATTAAAATTAAACTCCAAAAATCAATTTAATTTAATAGATTTATTAAATACAATTTATAAGTTTGGAATAAGTTCATTATTAGTAGAAGGGGGAAAAATTCTTACAGAAAATTTTTTAAAAAATAAACTTTTTAACGAATTCTATTTATTTCAAAGTAGTGAAAACTTGAATAAAAAAGGCAAAATCAAGATTTCTAATATAATAAAAAAACTACTAATTACTTTTAATAATAAAAAAAATATCGATACATATCTAGATAAAGATCAACTTATCTATTATTACTAGCAAATGTTTAATGGAATTATTTTTAATCAAGGCACAGTCAAAAAGATTTCAAAAAGAAAGAAAGGTATCAATCTTTTTTTAAAATCAAATATAAAATTAAATAATCAAGACTTGGGAATTTCTGTTTCATGTGATGGCGTATGTTTAACGCTTACATCGATTAAAAATAATCTAATGGAATTTTACTTATCTAATGAAACAATAAAAAGGTCAAAGTTTAAAAATAGTAAAATTGGAGATAAAATTAATTTAGAACTTCCTTTAAAGTATGGTCAAAAAGTATCCGGACATATATGCCAGGGACATGTTGATACAGTTGGCACGATTAACAATATTATAAAAGAAGACAAATCATTAATTTACGATTTTAAAATAAACAATAATTTTAAAAGATATCTTATTGAAAAGGCTTCAATACTTATAAATGGAGTTTCTTTAACAATTTCAAAAATAACAAAATTAGGTTTTCAAGCATGGGTTATTCCACATACATTGAAATTGACTAATTTATGTAAGGTTAGGAAAGGGGACCTTGTTAATATAGAGGTAGATGTTTTATCTAAATATGTAAAAAAATATTTTAATGAAAAATAATAAGTTCAGTAATATTGAGAGAATTGTACAAGCTGCCAAAAAAGGTGGAATGTATATTCTAGTCGATGATGAAAATAGAGAGAACGAGGGTGATTTAGCTTTTTGTTCATCCGATGTCACTTCAAATAAAATAAATTTTATGGCTAAATATGGAAGAGGTTTAATTTGTTTAACTTTAAATTCTAACCAAGCAAAAAGACTAGATTTAAATTACATGTCGCCAATCAATCAATCAAGAAATCAGACAGCATTTACTGTTTCTATAGAAGCAAAAACTGGAGTAACAACTGGAATCTCTGCCAAAGATAGAGCTAGGACTATAAAAGTTGCAACAAAAAAAAGCGCAACTAAAAAAGAAATTGTATCTCCAGGACATGTTTTTCCAATTATTGCAAAAGATGGAGGCGTTTTAGTTAGAGCGGGCCATACCGAGGCATCTGTTGATATTTCAAAGTTAGCAAAAAAAAATAATGCAGCAGTTATTTGCGAAATAATGAATGAAGACGGTTCAATGGCTAAAGGCGAACAGCTACATTTATTTGCAAAGAAACATAAATTAAAAATAGGAAAAATAGATGATTTAATTGCTTATCGTTTAAAAAAAGAAAAATTAATTAGACTAAAAAAAAGTTCAAATATTATTGTTAAAAATCGAAAATTTAAAATCAAAATATTTGAAAATTTATTAGATGGATCTGAACATTTTGCATTAATTAAAGGTAATATTAAAAAAAAAATAGTTCCAAGGGTAAGAGTAATATCTTCTAATGTAGTTCAAAATTATTTAATTAATCAAAAACTTCCCAATTCTTTTAACAACACTTTGAATTATTTTAAAAAACATAATAATTGTGTATTAGTATTTATAAAAGATCCAAATTTAAAATCTGTGTCTCAAACTTTAAGAGACTATAAAAGTAAAAAATTTTATAGAAAAGGACAAGATAAACTGATCAAAAACTATGGTATTGGTGCACAAATAATTAAATCTTTAAAAATTAAAAATATGATATTGGTTACTAGATCTAAAAAGAAAGTTGTTGGACTAGATGGATATGGAATTAAAATAACTAAACAAGAAATTATTAAATGAAAAAAAAAGTACTAATAGTTATCGCAAATTATTATGACAATATTTCGAATAATTTAGGTGTAGGTGCACAAACAACTTTAGACATGGCTAAAATAAAATATTCAATAAAAGAAGTACCAGGTGTTTTTGAAATACCTGTAGTTATTTCTAGAAATATAGAAAAATATGATGCTTTTATTGCTTTGGGATGTGTTATCAAAGGTGAAACTCCTCATTTTGATTATATTTCAAAAACAACTTTTGAAGGTTTGATGAAATTATCAATAGAAAATAAAAAACCAATTGGTAATGGAATTATTACTGCTCTAAATAAAGACCAAGCTCGTGCTCGTTGTGGTTCGTATGATGTAAAAGATCACATAAAAAATGGCAAAGGTGAAGAAGCAGCAAATGCTGTCATTGCTGTATTATCTAAATAAAATGACATTACAATATAGTCCTAAAAATAATCCCAGAGTTATTATAATTCAAAAACTTTATGGAAAGTTTTTCAATAAAGATGAAGATTTAACATTTCCGAAACATAGATTTAAAAAATTTATTAAAGATGTTGTAAATGGAACAATTGAAAGAGAAGATATTATTAATGAGGAAATAAAAAACCATCTTAATTCTGATGTAAATTTAAAGAATTTAGACAAAGTTTTTCAAGTTATTATTAAAAGCGCTATATTTGAGTTTTTATATAAGCCAAAAACATCAGTTAAAATTATTATTAAAGAGTATTTAAACGCTTCAAATTTCTTTATTGAAGATGCACAAACAAAATATTTAAATGCTTTATTAGATAAAATATCTAAAAAATTAAGAAATTCCAATGAATGAATTTGAATTAATTAAAAATTATTTCCAAAAACTCACTAAAAATAATCCAAGTTCTAAAAAATTAAATGATGATGTATTTTTTGATAAAAAAAAAAAATTAGCTGTATCTATTGATACATATAATGAAGGTGTACATTTTCCAAATTTTAAATATCCAAATTTAGTTATTAAAAAAGTATTAAGATCAGCAATTTCTGATTTAATATGTAAAGGTGTTAAGCCTAAGTATTATTTTATCTCTGCAAGTGGAAATAAAAAAAGTTTTACAAAAAAAAATCTAAAATTAATTTCAAAATCATTAAAAGAGGAGCAAAAAAAATATGATTTGAGATTGTCTGGTGGAGATACTATTAATTCTAATAAAGTTTCTTTCTCTATTACAACAATAGGTTTTGATAATCGGATCGTTGAAAGAAATAAAGCAAGAATAAATGATGATGTATATGTAACTGGAAATATAGGAGATAGTTATTTAGGTTTAAAAATAATTCAAAAAAAAATTAATGTTAACTCAAAATTAAAAAAATATTTTTTCAATCAATATTATTGTCCACACTTACCGTTTAATATTCATAGCTCTATTAAAAAAATTGCTAATACCTCTATGGATATATCTGATGGTTTAGTTTCTGATATGAGTAAGTTAATTAATAAACAAAAATTATCTTTTGAAATTGATATTAATAAAATTCCTATTTCAAATATGTTAAAATCATATTTAAAAAAATATAATCTAAAAAAAGATAGATATTTATTTAAAGGTGATGATTATCAAATTCTTTTTACATCATCAATAAAAAATAGAAAGCTTATTAAAAATATTTCAAGAAAGATGAATCAAAAAATTACAATTATAGGTAAAATTAATAAAAGGTTTAAAAAGAACTTACTATTATTGGACAATAAGCCTATAAATTTAGTTAATTTTCAAGGTTATTCACATAAATTTTAAAAAGTTAAATATTGCGTTTTATTAATTATTTTGTAATGTCCGCATTTTAAAAACTAAGATACAATATTTTTATTAAGGGATTTATGAATACTTCAACAGAGACAATTTTAATTTATACAATTTTAGCAGGTCTGTTATCCATAATTTATGGATATTTTACAGGTAAGAACATTTTAAGTTCAAGCCCTGGCAATGCAAAAATGCAAGAAATTGCGTCAGCTATCCAAATAGGTGCAAGAGCATATTTAAACAGACAATATAAGACGATCGCTATAGTAGGATTAGTTGTTTTAGTTATTATTACTTATGCATTTAGTATTCTTGTTGGACTAGGCTATTTGATAGGTGCAACTCTATCAGGCTTAGCAGGTTATGTGGGAATGTTAGTATCTGTTCAAGCAAATGTAAGAACAGCTGAAGCATCAAGGAAAGGATTGTCCCAGGGACTATCTATAGCTTTTAAATCTGGAGCGGTCACAGGAATGCTAGTTGCTGGCTTAGCTTTGTTGTCGATAACAGTATATTATTATTTTTTACTTAAGAATGGTACAGAAGAAAGGGAATTAATTAATGCACTAATTGCTTTAGGATTTGGTGCATCATTAATCTCAATTTTTGCGAGATTAGGTGGAGGTATTTTTACTAAAGGTGCCGATGTTGGAGCTGATCTAGTAGGTAAAATAGAAGCTGGTATTCCAGAAGATGATCCAAGAAATCCTGCAGTAATAGCTGATAATGTTGGAGATAATGTTGGTGATTGTGCTGGTATGGCGGCTGATTTATTTGAAACCTATGCAGTCACAATTGTTGCTACTATGGTTCTTTCTTCAATTTTTTTTCATGGAGATATGAATATGATGATTTATCCATTAACAATTGGTGGTGCATGTATTCTTACATCTATTTTAGGAACTTTTTTTGTCCGTCTTGGGAAATCTAAAAATATTATGGCTGCATTGTATAAAGGTTTTATAGTAACGGCTATAACCTCCTTGTTTGTATTATATCCTGTGACTGATTGGGTGATTGGTCTTGATAAAGTCTATACAATTAATTCAGAAGGAAATTTACTTAAAGAATTTAATGGAATGAGTTTATATTATTGTGGTGTAATTGGTTTAGTAATAACTGGTCTAATTATTTGGGTAACAGAATATTATACAGGTACTAGTTATAGACCTGTTCAAAGTGTGGCTTCATCATCAACTACAGGTCATGGTACTAATGTAATTCAAGGACTTGCTGTTTCTATGGAAGCAACGGCTATTCCTGCTTTAATAATTGTAGCGGGTATTCTTTTTACAAATTCTATAGCAGGACTTTATGGGATAGCGATAGCCGTAACTACTATGTTGGCTTTAGCTGGAATGGTTGTTGCTCTTGATGCTTATGGTCCTGTAACTGATAATGCTGGTGGAATTGCTCAAATGGCAAATCTTCCTAAAAACGTCAGGAAAACAACTGATGCATTAGATGCGGTAGGAAATACAACAAAAGCTGTAACTAAAGGTTATGCCATTGCTTCTGCTGGATTAGGAGCTCTTGTTTTGTTTGCAGCTTACACTGAAGATATAAAATTTTTTTCACAAGTAAAAGGATCTAACTTAGAAAATGTAGTAGTAACTTTTGATCTTTCAAATCCTTTTGTAGTTGTTGGTCTACTAGTTGGTGGAATGTTACCTTATTTATTTGGATCAATGGGCATGCAAGCTGTTGGAAGAGCAGGTGGTTTGGTTGTTATTGAAGTTAGAAGGCAATTTAAAAAAATTCCAGGTATTATGAAAAGAAAAGCAAAACCAGATTATGGTAGGTTAGTTGATTTGCTTACTAAGACTGCAATTAAAGAAATGATTGTTCCATCATTACTTCCTGTTTTATCACCAATTGTTTTATATTTAATTATTTTACAAATTGGAGGTCAAGTAGCTGCTCTATCTTCACTAGGGGCAATGTTGTTGGGGGTAATTATAACAGGTTTGTTTGTTGCAATATCAATGACTGCTGGAGGTGGTGCATGGGATAATGCAAAAAAGTATATAGAGGACGGTAACCTTGGTGGAAAAGGATCCGAGGCTCATAAGGCAGCTATTACGGGTGATACAGTTGGTGACCCTTATAAAGATACAGCTGGACCTGCAATAAATCCAATGATTAAAATTACCAATATAGTTGCATTGTTACTTTTGTCATTTATAGCTGGTTAAATTATTTTTCTTTTCTCTTACGTACTGGAGCATTAATTTTATCTCTTAAACTAGATAAAACTCCATAAACAAATGAATTTTGTGAAAAATCTTTTTGAGTAGCTTTTTCAACAAATTTATAATCATTCATATCGTCAAGATTATATAGTTTTTTTTTAGCTAGAATTCCTTTGTTATCTAATTCTAAGACTAATACATTATTTTTTTCAATTTTTTGTTTACCTAGTTTAAAAATTGATTGATTAGTTTTTTTTCTTTCAATATATATCCAAATATTGTTATCAAAACTACTCTTTGTGGATGGCGGACCAAGTAAATTTAAAATGTCATTGCTATTTGATTTTTCTACAACTATTTTATTAAACTTATTATTTAATGATAAAACACCATGATTGTTTTTAACTTTATTAGTTGAACAACTTAAAATAAATATAAATGCAATAATAAATAAAAGTTTCATATGAAAAACGAATATCTTAATATTTACAATAATTTAATTAAATTAACTAGAAATAAATTGCTGTTTGAAAAAATTACTAATAAAGATTCTTTTTCACATAGATTAATGGTTTTTTTGTTTCATTTTGCCTTTTTTTTAAAAATATATAAAAAGGACAATACAAAAAAATACCTTCAAAAGATTTATGATTTTAATTTTAGACAATTAGAACTTTCTGTAAGAGAAATAGGTTATGGAGACTCAACAATTAACAAAAAAATGAAACAATACGTTAATATTTTTTATTCAATAATAGATAAAGTTGAAAATTGGGAAAAATTAAATAATGATCAAAAATGTAAAATTTTTTCTGAATTTATCGGTATAGACGAAGAAGCTGTTTTTTTAGTCAATTACTTTGAAAAATATAGAATATTTTTAAAAAATAATACTTTAAATCAATTTACAAAAGATGTAATAAGCTTTAAATTTTAATATATGGCTGTACCAAAACGTAAAACTACTAGATCAAGAGCAGGGAAAAGAAGATCACATCTTAAATTCTCTACCAAGAATGTAATTGAAGATAAAAAATCAGGTGAATATCGTTTATCACATCATTTAGATTTAAAAACTGGATTTTATAAAGGTAGACAAATTCTAGATTCTAAAGAATAATTTTTTCATGACAAAATCAATTACAATTGCAGTTGATGCAATGGGTGGTGAAAACTCACCAATAAAAATTATTGATGCTATAGAATTATATCATCGAGAAAATAAAAATATAATTTATAAAATATTTGGTAACCAAAATATTATTGAAAAAATAATTCTCAACAAATCTATTAATAAAGAAAATTATGAACTCATTCATACAGAGGAAAAAATTGAAAATGAAGATAGCCCTTTGTTCGCTGCCAAAAGGGGTAAGAATACCAGCATGTGGCTTGCTATTGAAAGTGTAAAAAATAAATTATCAGATATAGTTTTATCAGCTGGCAATACTGGAGCTTTATTTGTTATTGCAAAATTAAATTTAAATATGATTGAAAATATTGATAAACCTGCTCTATCGGGATTATGGCCAAATAAAACAGGAATGAATGTAGTTTTAGATCTTGGTGCAAATATTGAATGTAATGAAAAAAACTTAATTGATTTTAGTTTAATGGGTTCAGCTTTATATAGAGCTCTCTTTGATAACGAAACACCTAAAGTCGCTCTTTTAAACATTGGATCAGAAAAATTAAAAGGAAATACTGTAATAAAAAATACTTTTCAGAAACTAAATAATTCAAATCATCCTATTTATGAGTTTCATGGCTATATAGAGGGAAACCATATTATGGACGGCAAAGTTAATGTAATTGTTACAGATGGATTTACAGGTAATGTGGCATTGAAAACTGCAGAGGGAACTGCTAACTTTATTGCTTCAGAACTTAAACAAGCTCTTACTTCAAGTGTTGTTGGAAAATTATCTACATTATTAAACATTAAAAATCTAAATAAATTTAAAAAGAAATTAGATCCAAGATACTATAATGGCGCTATATTACTTGGATTAGATTCGCCCGTGATTAAAAGTCATGGTGGGACAGATCTAGTTGGTTTTGCTAATTCATTAAAAGTATGTGAAAAAATTGTAAAAGGTAAATTAATTGAAAAGATAAAAGAAAATATAAATTAATTAATGAGAATTAATCTTACCAAAAAAGATATAGTTAATGCATTATATATGCAAATTGGGTATTCAAAAAAGATATCAGAAAACTTACTTGAAGACATGTTTGAGCTAATTTTACAAAATCTAATAAAACATGAAAAAGTAAAAATAGCTAAATTTGGAACATTTATTTTACGAAATAAATTAAGTCGGATTGGAAGAAATCCTAAAACAAAAGAAAACAAAATTATTTCAGAAAGAAAAGTGATATTATTTAAGCCATCGAAAGAATTAAAAAAATCAATTAATTTCATAGAATGAATGTCAAAAAAGAAAATGCTTACAAATCAATAGGTGAAGTAGCAAAATTATTAAATCTTGTTAGTCAAAAGACAGGCAAATTAAATACACATACAATTAGATTTTGGGAAAAAGAGTTTAGGCAAATCAGGCCTAAAATTTTTTCGGGAAAAAGAAGATATTATGATAATAAAACTATTGAAATTTTAAAAAAAATTAAGTTTCTGCTTAAAGAAAGGGGTATGACTATAAATGGTGTAAAAAAGTACTTAATAAATAAAAATTCTTTTGATCTTGACGAATTTTCGAATACCTCTATAAACAGCAAAAATAATAATTTGAAATCTCAAATCGAGAAAATTTCAAAGTTAGTCAAAGAAATTAAAAAGTTAGGATAATATGGCAAAAAAAACTTATGTAAAAATAAGATTGGTACCTGAATCTAAACCAGATAGTCCATTTTTTTACTACACGAAAAAGCCATCAGGTGGAGAAAAAGCTAAAGTTAAATTAAAGATAAAGAAATATAATCCTTCAACAAGAAAACATGAAGTTTTTGTTGAGAAAAAACTTCCACCTCATAGCAAGTAAATAATTATTTTTCTTTAAAGTTCTTTTTTTCAAAATCAATATAGGACCAAATCATATTTTTCCAAATTCTATTTGTAATTTTAGGATCAATATTATTTTTTAGGGATTTATTTCTTATATTAGATAATACTTTATTTATTCTTTTTTTATCTACTATTTCATATTTATATTCTTTTGTACTTAATACTTGTTTTACTATGCTGGTTCTTTTTTTAATAATCTTTAACAAATCATTGTCTAATTTATCTAATTGTTTTCTAAGTGAGTTTAATTTTTTTTTATTTTGGGGCGACATTTAATCTATTTGATAATAATGAAATTATTATATTTTACGAACATGAATGTAAATAAAAACATTAATATATTATCATTAAAAATTTGGTTAATAACAATGATCACATTAGTATCGTTAATAGTTTTTGTTGGTGGACTTACTAGACTCACAGAATCAGGATTATCAATAACAGTGTGGGAAGTTTTTAAAGGAGTTTTTCCTCCTCTTAATTTACAAGAATGGAATAATTATTTTAATGATTATAAAAAAATTCCTGAATACAAATTATTGAATACTGAAATGTCTTTAGATGAATTTAAAGTAATATTTTATTGGGAATACAGTCATAGAATGCTAGCTAGACTTCTTGGTTTTTTATCTATAATCCCGTTAATTTATTTTTCAATCACGTATAAAGGATTCTTAAATAATTATAAAAGATATTTCATTTTATTTCTTTTAATTGTTTTTCAAGGTTTTATTGGTTGGTATATGGTAAAAAGTGGTTTAGATAAGAATCTTGATGTGAGTCATTATAGACTTGCAATACATCTTTCGGTCGCATTAATTATTCTATCTTTATCACTATGGTTTTTCTTTGATATTAATAATATAGAAAAACTTAATATTAAATTACCATTTAAATTATCTACTGCCATTCTTGTCTTAATAGCTTTACAAATTATTCTTGGTGCTCTCCTTGCAGGACTTAATGGAGGTTTAATTTATAATACATGGCCAGATATGAATGGTTATTTTTTACCAAATGACACAGCTTTAAATGATTATTTTAAATTAACAGTGTTAAATAATCCTTCAATTATTCAACTCCTGCATAGAATTATTGCTTATCTTTTATTTTTTTTAATTATATTTTTAAACATTTATTACATTAAATTAAATTTGGATTTAAAAAGTCTTTTACTTTTTGATATTGCTATATTAATTCAAATTTTTTTAGGAATTATTACTTTATTAAGTGGTATGGAGATTAAGTATGCTTCTCTACATCAAATTGGTTCAATCTTAGTTTTAAGTAGCTATTTATATATTTTTTATAAAAACACTTAATAACTTTAACTCACTGCTTTCAAATTAGCTTTTCCTGATGCTTCTAAAGCTTGGTCTAAATCAGATATAATATCATCTGGATGTTCAATTCCTATTGAAAGTCTAACATAACCAGGAGTTACACCTGCTGCTAAAAGTTCTTCTTCATTTAATTGGCTGTGGGTCGTAGTAGCAGGGTGTATTGCTAGACTTCTTGCATCGCCAATATTCGCAACATGATAAAACATTTTTAAAGCTTCTATAAATTTTTTACCAGCTTCAACACCACCTTTAACTTCAATCCCAACTAATCCACCATTACCACCATTTAAGTATCTTTTGGCTCTGTCTCCAATTTCACCTGTGTGTAGATTAGGATATATAACTTTTTCTACATTTTTATGTTTAGTTAAATAATTAACAATTTTTTGTGCATTTGAACAATGTTGTTTCATTCTTAGTGGTACTGTTTCCAATCCTTGAATGATACCAAAAGCATTATCAGGAGCTAAAGGTGCCCCAAGATCTCTTAATAAAACTACTCTTGCACGTACAGCATAAGCAACATTTGCTCCTGTTAACTGAGGTACTACTTCACCCCATACAGCGCCTCCGTAACTTGCATCAGGCTCATTAAATAAAGGTTGTCTTTTTTTATCAGTTGTCCAGTCAAAATTTCCTCCATCTATTAAACATCCTCCAATTACAGTACCATGACCACCAATATATTTAGTAAGTGAATGAACTACTACAGCAGCGCCATGTTCAATCGGTTTACAAATTATTGGTGAAGCAGTGTTATCCATTATTAACGGTATATTATGTTTCCTTCCAATATCAGCTACTTCTTTGATAGGAAAAACTCTTAAATACGGATTTGGTAAAGTTTCAGCATAAATAGCTCTAGTTCTATCATCAATAAGTTTTTCAAAGTCTTTTGGATCAGTAGGATCTGCATATCTAACTTCTATACCAAGTCTTTTTAAAGTATGAGTAAATAAATTTACTGTCCCACCATACAAATCTGTAGAACTGATAAAATTATCTCCTGACTGACAAACATTTACCAAAGCAAAAGTTGAAGCAGCCTGTCCTGAACCAACAGTTACACAAGCCAAACCACCTTCTAAAGCAGCAAGTCTTTTCTCCAATACATCATTTGTTGGATTCATGATTCTTGTGTAAATGTTACCAAACTCTTTTAAGGCGAATAAATTTGCAGCATGATCAGTATTGTTAAACTGATATGATGTTGTTCTATATATAGGTACTGCTACTGCAGTTGTTGCAGGATCACACCTATAATCGCCACCATGCAATACAATAGTTTCCGGATTTTTTGATTTACTCATTTTTTTCTTTTTTTTTAGTGTTTAATGCCATCAATAAGGTGCAAATCGGCTACAGTTTTTTACCAGGCAGTTATAAAAAAACAAGCAAAATATAATAAATTGACATTATATATATTTGTAAGTACTACTCCCGCACACATGACAAAATTTGTTAAAAATAGCGAGATCCAAAGCCAATGGTATGAAATTGATGCCAAAAATGCTGTAGTTGGTAGATTAGCTACAATTATTTCAAAGATTATTAGAGGCAAAAATAAAAATACATTTACTCCTCATATGGATGATGGAGATTATGTGATAGTTAAAAATACAGAACAGATTAAGTTTACTGGTAAAAAATTCAAAAATAAAAAATATTATAGACATACTGGATATCCAGGCGGAATTAAAATAACTACTCCAGAAAAGCTTCATAGCAAAAAACCTGAGGAAGTATTAAAATTAGCAGTAAAAAGAATGCTTCCTGATGGACCATTAGCAAAAAAACAATTAACAAAGTTAAAAATTTATTCTGGATCTGAACATCCTCACTCTTCACAAAACCCTAAGATAATTGATTTGTCGAAACTTAATAATAAAAATTTAGTTAGAAATTAAAAAATGGAAACTTCTCAAGGTACATCAGAAAAAATTAAATTAGATTTTAAGGACAGTAAATATGCTACTGGTAGAAGAAAAACATCAATTGCCAAAGTATGGTTAAAAAAAGGTTCTGGAAAAATTTATGTTAATGGAAAAAACTATGAAAATTATTTCAAAAGAGCAAATCACAAAATGCAATTGTTAAGACCTTTTGAAATAATAAATCAATCTACTGAATATGATGCTAGATGTAATGTTAAAGGTGGTGGTTTAACAGGACAAGTTGGTGCGTTGATTCATGGCATCTCTAAGGCATTACTAATGTTTGATTCAGAATTAAAATCCACATTAAAAAAAGAAAAACTTACGACTAGAGATTCTAGATCAGTTGAAAGAAAAAAATATGGTCGTAAAAAAGCTCGTAAAAGTTTCCAGTTTTCTAAAAGATAATTTCTTTTTTATTTTCAACTGTTATACTGAATTATGTCAAAGCTTAATGTACTTATTGCTGGCTCAACTGGTTATATAGGAGTTCAATTAACTAAATTACTTTTAAAACATAAAAATGTAAAAATTAAATTTTTATGTGGAAGTTCATCAAAAGGTAAGCTTATTTCATATTATGATAGATCTTTAAAAAACAAGAATCTTCCTAAAATTACAAAATTTAAAAAAGAATTTTTAAAAAAAGTTCATGTAGTGTTTTCAGCCTTGCCTGATGGTGAAGCTCAAAAATTATCAAATTTTTTGTTAAATAAAAATATCTTAATTGATTTATCTGCTGACTTTAGACTTAAAAAAGCTAGCGATTATCTAAAGTGGTATAAAATAAAACATAGAGCAAAAAACAATATTAAAAAAAGTATTTATGCCTTGCCCGAAATAAATAAGAAAATTATCAAAAATTACAAAATTATTTCTTGTCCTGGATGTTATCCAACTTCAGTTCTTTTACCATTAGTTCCATTAATTAAGAAAAATTTAATTAGTTTAAAAAATATTATAATTGACTCGAAATCAGGTTATTCGGGCGCAGGAAGGGGCATACATAAAAAATATGCAAATAAAAATTTATATGAATCTTTAAGTGCATATGGCGTTGGATTTCACAGACATAATTCTGAAATTCAACAAGAACTTAATTTAAGTACAAGAAAAAAAGTAAATTTTACTTTTACACCTCACTTATCTCCAATGTTTAGAGGAATATTAAGCACTATTTATGTTGAATTAAATAATAACTCAAACTTTTTAAAAATTATTAAAGCTTTAAAAACGTTCTATAAAAATGAATATTTTATTAAAATTTTAAAACCCAATTCTTTATTAAGTACCAATGATGTTATTAATACGAATTATTGTCATATTTCTATTTGCAAGACTAAATTTAAGAATAAAATCATTATTTTATCTGCAATTGATAATTTGATAAAAGGTGGAGCAGGGCAGGCAGTTCAAAATTTTAATATATATTATAATTTTCATGATAATAGAGGACTTAAATGATTAAAAAATTATCAGTTATATTATTTTTGTTATTTTTAACGAACTGCTCTTTTGACACTAAATCAGGTATATGGGAAAACAAAAAAAAAGAAAAAAAAATTACAGAATTAAATATGGATGATTTAGATAAAGATTTATCTATGGAGGAATATAAATTAATAATTATTGAGTACGGAAAAAATAGTGAATATCCAGATATAAATAAATAATTATGAATAAAACTTTAAACATAGCTGTTATTGGACTAGGAAATGTAGGCTCATATTTATTAAATGAGCTTAATAAAAAAAAGAAAGAAATTGAAATCAAAACTAGTAAAAAAATTAATGTAGTTGCTATTTCAGCACGAAATATTAATAAAAAACGAAAATTTAAAATAAATAAAAAAATTTTTTATAAAAATCCTTTAAAAATTTTAAAGGAAAAGAAAATAGACATTCTTTTCGAACTTATTGGTTTATCAGATGGAGTTTCAAAAAAAATAGTTGAACAATCACTAAAGAAAAAGATTCACGTGATTACTGCTAATAAAGCACTAATAGCAAAACATGGTGAATTTTTAGCTTTTCTTGCAGAAAAAAATAAAGTTAATTTAGAGTTTGAGGCATCTGTTGCTGGGGGAATTCCTATATTAAGAACAATTAAAGAAGGGTTGGTGACTAACAAAATTAACAAAGTTGTTGGAATATTAAACGGTACTTCAAATTATATTCTTTCTGAAATGCAAGAAACTAACAATAGTTTTAAAGATGTATTAAAAAAGGCTCAGAAATTAGGTTTTGCCGAAACTAATCCAAAATTTGATTTAAATGGACAAGATGTATTATCAAAAATTAAAATTTTATCATCTCTCTCTTTTAATAAAAAAATCTCTAAAAATAAAAGTTTAATGAAAGGAATAGAAGATATTGAACTAAAAGATGTAAAAATGGCTAATAGTCTAGGAATGAGAATTAAATTGTTAGGCATTACAGAAATAATTGATAATAAGCTTTTTGAAAGAGTTCATCCATGTCTTGTGAGTAAAGAAAGTTACATCGCAAATATAAATGGTGTTATGAATGCTGTTATTTTGAATGGTTCACCCGTTGGCGAATCTGTTTTACAAGGTGAGGGTGCTGGACCAGGCCCAACATCATCTGCTTTAATGTCTGATTTATTGTCTATTTTAAGGGGAAATATAAAATACCCTTTTGGAGTTTCGTATAATAAGAGAAAGATTATTAAAAATTATGATTTAAATAAATATTCTAATTCTTTATATTTAAGATTTGAAGTGAGAGACAAACCGGGTGTTTTGTCTCAAATTACAAAAGTATTAGCTAGGTTCAAAATATCTATTGATCGATTAATCCAAATACCTGATCATAAAAATAAAAGAGCTTCCATAGTTATTATTACTCATAAAGCTAACGAACTTAATTCCAGTAAATGTTTAAATTTACTAAAAATAAATAAAAATATAATTAAAAATCCTACTCTTATAAGATTATTTTGAGATGGAAATATATAGCAAGCTTTTTGAGGTATTATTTCCTGTATTTTTATCCATAGGTATTGGATATTGGTATGGAAAAAAGGACGCTAAATTCGATACTAATTTTATCACCACATTCTCAGGTAATATAGGATTACCGTGTATAATATTTTATTCTCTAACATTTTCAGATATAGATTTTGATGTTTTTTTAAAATTTTCATTACTTACTTTTGTTTATGTTGGAATCTTTTCAATTATTGGACTTATAGTTTTAAAATTATTAAACAGAGATATTGTTAGATTATTACCACCACTAATTCTTCCAAACACAGGAAATATGGGAATGCCTTTATGTTTATTTGCATTTGGTATAAAAGGATTAGCAATAGCAACAGCTATAACATCTACAATTTTAATCCTTCACTTTAGTCTTGGCATATTATTAGCAAGTAGAAAATTTTCTATTCAACCATTAATTAAATGTGTGCCTGTTTATGCTATATTATTTTCACTTTTTTTTGTTTATTATAAAATTCCAGCACCAAAATTCCTTGAGAATGCAACATTTTTAATAGGTTATTCAGCTATTTTTTTAGTACTTGTTTCTTTAGGTGTTGCTTTATCAAAGTTAAAAGTTTTTTCTTTTAAAGAAACTTTAATTTATTCTTTAATTAGGGTTTTAGTCGGACCTATTATTGGCTTTGCATTTGTTAAATATTTAAATTTAACAGGAGTTGAGGCTGGTGTAATGTTTATTCAAGCCTCTATGCCCTCAGCAATTCTAACTTATTTAGTGGCTGAAATGTATTCTCCAAAAGAAATAACTGATAGCATTGCTAGTACAGTGGCTCTTTCTACATTTTTATCACTATTTACTTTAGTGTTAATAGTTTTTTTAGCACTTAAATATTTTAGTTAAACTTAGTGAAAGCAATTATTTTAAATTTATCTGCTTGGGTAATGCTTCCAATAATGGATGGCTTCGCTAAATATTTAAGTTCAACATTGCCAGTATTACAAATTACTTGGTCTAGGTATTTTTTTACAATTGTAATTACTTTACCCATTATGCTATTTTTTTTTAGAAAAAATCTTACTTGGACAGAGCAACCCAAGCTTCAATTAATTAGAGGCTTGTTATTATTCTGTGCTAATATCTTATTTTTTTACTCAATATCAATTATATCTTTGGCTAAAGCTATTACATTAGCTTTTATTGCACCTTTAATTGTAACCGCTTTGTCTCCTTTTTTATTAGGAGAAAAAGTGGGTTATAAAAGATGGGCAGCAGTTATAACTGGATTTATTGGCTCACTAATTGTTATAAGACCAGGTTTTGTAGAGCTAAATTTAGCAAGCATTGCAGCTTTAGGAACAGGAGTTCTTTATGGTTTTTATTTAATTATAACCAGAAAGTTACATGATTCAGATAATCCACTTTTAACTCTTTTATTAACTGGAATAGTAGGGGCTGTGTTAGGCTCATTAATTATGCCTACTGTATGGGTTTCACCAACAATTACTGAGTGGTATATGATGTTTGCAATAGGTTTTTTTGCTTCTCTAGGTCATTTGTTCATAATATTATCTCTAAGGTACGCAGATGCCTCTAAATTGGCTCCATTTGGCTATTTTGAGATAGTTACTAGCATAATAATAGGCTATTACTTCTTTAATCACTTCCCTGATAGCTGGACTTTCTTAGGATTATTCATAATCATCTCATCTGGTATCTACATATTCAGAAGAGAGCATAAAATAAGGTCTAATTAATTAGTAACTATTTCATCTCTATTATATAATACATTGCTTTAATTAGTATATTTATATTATTGAATTTATTGAATAAATTAC
>Ga0208391_1000445_pt1 | contig 22729 bp, 20 predicted proteins | sample Knorr_S23_td_Bot_FD_185612 | JGI IMG/M metagenome (GOLD analysis project Ga0208391, IMG submission 185612) | Marine microbial communities from Southern Atlantic Ocean transect - Knorr_S23_td_Bottom_ad_3770_LV_A (SPAdes) (version 2) | ecosystem: Environmental > Aquatic > Marine > Oceanic | place... | reverse complement strand
CAAAAGACGATAAAACGAAGATTGAGCTAAAGTTGGTCTTGGTAAGTTTATTTCGTCCAAATTTTCCATTATATCGCCAAAAACGGTTCCTTGTCCGCATCCGGTTGTCACAGTACGTTTATTTAGTTTTTCCTCCCAATTTTGAGTTCCATTCCGGGTGACAACTACCGCCGAGTCAACGTCCCAATCAACTTGTACCGCTTTTATTTCTGCTGCTTTTTTTATGAAACCCTGATTGTGCAAATAACCTATTACCAGCAATTCAGGATATTTACCCAGAGTCATTAAGGTGACGATTTCCTGTTTGTCAACATAGATTGTTAAGGGACGTTCACCGGTGATATGGGTTTCACGGGTGTTCCCATATTCATCCGTTACGGTAACCGGATATGAGGCTTCAATTCCGGCATTTGTCATTTCTGGTCGGTAGTTGTTGCTTTGTTGAGTCATTGAACCTTCACCTTATTATCTGTTTCTTGTTTGCTTGTGTACTTAAAAAATATCGTTTAAAAAATATCTTACTGATGAGTCATTCGTAAAAAAAGTCACAAAAAAGTGTCATTTCGAGCAAAGCGAGAAATCTATTTTATGTTAAGAACTAATATCATTAAGATTTCTCCCTGAGGTCGAAATTACAAATGGTGAATTTCAGACTTTTTTTCGGAAACAACATAATTTTTAAATCGCTAAGGAGCTCTATATTGAACGACATGTTTGAAATAGTAAACCCAAATACATTTTCAACAACCCCACAATATCAGTGTACAAATTATATCGTTGCTTTTTAACTCTATCTTAAGGGCATCTCTAAAAACCGTTCCCTGAGCGCGATGTCCTGAGCCTGTCGAAGGGGAGTCGAAGGGATTTTTAAGACTTAATTCAGGTTTCGACTCCGCTCAACCTGCGGATTGCGAAAGAATATGTTAATTATAATTACTTGAAAAAGTGAGTTTTTTGAGGTTCCCATAAGTAAAAATAGTCCTTGAATATGATATGACTTGGAACAGCATTTAACAGGGATACAGTATCATTTGGAAGGGAACGTTCAAAAAGAAATTCTATCCCGTTAATAATTTTGGTTTCTTTGGAATCTAAATACTCCTCTTGTTCAAAATGTCTGTAATCATAGCAGGGCTAAGGTATCGCATACACTCCTATTCCTACCCCTTGACAAAAATCTTGTTAATTCTTGTTAATGATTGTTTCCTCACAAAAACATACAATAAACAGATTCAAAGCAAAAGATATTAAATTAACGAAGAAAAATTCTTAATCAAACTCACAGGAAAAATGAGAACAAATCTTGTTATAAATGATGCGTTGATGTCCGAAGCAATGAAACTCAGCCGTCTGAAAACTAAAAAGGAAACGGTCGAAGCCGGGCTACGTTTGTTGGTTCAACTCCAAAAACAAGGCGATTTGAGCAAACTTCGAGGTCATCTCAGGTGGAAAGGTGATCTTGAAGAACAGTAGATTATTTGTTGTATTGAGATTCCTTATGGACTTTGATTTGCAGATGTGTTCACCTCGCCAAATTCATTTCCAGCAATTTAGCTAAAATATCATCATCCGGAAGGTCAGCGGGGAATCCGTAAGCCGCCGCGACCGCCTCATCGAGTTGGCGGTGCGTGTCGTCCTTTTTATTTCAGCGACCTTTCCAAACAGCATGTCGTTTGTTGATAAAAGCATCCACGCCTTCCGACACATCTTCCGCCATCATGTTGCAGGCCATGATATCTCCGGCATAAGCGTATGCGTCTTCCATCTTTGTTTCCAGTTGTTTGTAGAACATTTTTTTACCGGTGAAAACCGCCACAGATGATTTTGCCAGAATTTTGTCCGCCAGTTTTTGTACTTCCTCATCCAGTTTTTCCAACGGTGCCACTCGGTTGAGCAAGCCCCAGTTGAGCGCGGTATTTGCGTCAATGAAATCGCCTGTGAGCAATAATTCCATTGCCTGTTTTCGTGGAATGTTGCGGCTTACCGGAACCGCCGGAGTTGAGCAAAACAAACCGACTTTGATTCCGGACGTGGCAAAACGTGTGTCATCTGCCGCCACTGCCAAATCACAGGCAGCGACCAGTTGACATCCCGCCGCGGTCGCAATTCCATGCACTTTTGCAATGATCGGTTGAGGCATTTGATTGAGCGTCATCATCATTTTACTGCACTGCATAAAAAGAGTTTGATAGTACGTTTCTTTGCGGGTGGCAATCATTTCTTTCAAATCATGTCCGGCACAGAAAACCTTACCGGCGCCTTGCAGAATTACCAAACGCAGCGATTCGTTTTTCGCGATGGAATCTAATTCTTCCTGCAATGTTGTCAGCATTGCTTCGGACAACGCATTAAATTTTTTTGGACGGTTCAAGGTTAAAGTCGCAACGCCGTTTTCTTCATGACGGAGAACGAGAGCTTCTGTTTCAACTGCGCTTTCCGGAATTTGTTTTTCTACAGGTTTCATTTTTCTCCTGAATGGTTAAGGTGGTTTTCGTGAAGCATAATCAAGTATTGTGCAATCGTCGGCACTATACACTGTGCAGTCAAAGTAGGGAAAATGTCAAACGCATGTTCCACTAAAGGTAAACGTAAAAAAGCGGAATGAGGCACTTTTTCGTTTTGCAGTGCCTCCCAGAATTCTTTAGTTTCTGTTGCTGAAATCAGTGCGTCAGTTTCTCCATGAATCACTAAAAACGGCGGTGTCTGTTTTGAAATCCAGTTGGCCGGCGTAATTTGTTGATAACAATCAGGCCGCGTTTTCGGTGTTCCTCTACAAAGTATTTTCAAAACTTTGGCCTTTGCAGGAAAGGGCGATTTTTCATCAAATGGATCAGTGAAATTGAATACACCGTAAACAGGAACACAGCCTTGAATGCTCGTATCCGCCTTTTCAAATCCCGGCTGAAATTCCGCACGGTTTTGAGTGAGTGCCATCATTGAGGCCAAATGACCGCCTGAGGAACCTCCTGTCGCAATGATGAAATCGGGATCCAATCCGTGTTCTTCCGCATTATTTCTGATCCAGCGCAGCGCACGTTTGACGTCAATTAGATGTTCCGGAAAAACGATATCCGGGCTGAAGCGATAGCTCACAGAAAAACAGACCCAGCCTTGCGCTGCCATGCGTGCCATCAAAAATGAGGCTTGCCGTTTGCTGCCGGTAATCCAGGCTCCGCCGTGAATTTGTAATATTCCCGGATGCTTCTTTTTTGTATTTCGGGGACGGTAAATATCCAGTTTAAGCTGAAATCCTGCTTCCTGATGAAAAACTCGATCACGGATAATTTCTATCCGTGGATCATCAACTGACTTATTTGGATTAAACCAACTCTGCCAGTCAATTTCGAAAATGTTGCGTGGAGGTACGAAGTTCGGCGAAATCTTTGTCCATAGATTTCCCAACTGTGCTTCCATTTTCAACTTAAGGCGCGCCGGTAGATTCAGTATAATCCAGAGACGGAGCATCAAAATTATCCATCCCGAAACATGCACAACAATTCCGCCCCATCCCAGAGGCATACTGAAAATGTCTGAAAATGAAAAAAGGAGGAGGAGGCCTAAATTGAGCAGAATCCATTGTGGTAACAAATCACCGACAAGCCAGCCCGAAACAAAGGAAACAAGAATGGCGCGAAAGGATGAATTTGAACGCTTGGCGAGAGGCCGGAAAACATTGAGTGTCAAAAACACAGAACCCAATGTCCAAAATAAGAAAATGAATGTGACCATGCGGCTTCATAAAAGCGGTGCAGAGTCCTCTATTTTAACTGCCAAGTTAAAGTTGCTTTTGTAAAAATTCCTCGGGAATTTACGAGTACTCAGCAGTTAAAATAAGATTAAGAAATCAGCGTTTAGAAAATTGATATTTTTTGCGGGCGCCAGGTTGTCCGTATTTTTTGCGCTCAACTTTGCGAGAGTCACGGGTCAGCATTCCTGCTTTTTTGAGAACAGCACGGGAGTCTTCAATTGCGAGCAACAATGCACGTGAAATTCCATGTCGAATTGCACCAGCCTGACCAGACAATCCACCGCCGTGTACGTTGATAAAAATATCAAATTTCTCGAGAGATTCGGTCAGTTCCAAAGGTTGCCGCAACACCATTTTGAGTGTTTCTCTACCGAAATAATCATCAACAGGTCGTTTGTTAACAACTATTTTTCCTTTTCCGGGACGGAGATAAACGCGGGCTACGGAGTCTTTTCGACGTCCAGTTCCATAGTACTGGACAGAGGTTTCTTTTGCCATAAATCAAATAGTAAGGGGCTGAGGTTGTTGAGATTCGTGCGGATGCTCCGAACCTGAATAAACTTTTAAACGAAGCAGGGAACGTCTGTTGAGAGTGTTTTTGGGCATCATGCCTTTGACCGCGCCTTCTACTATACGTTCAGGATGTTTTTCCTGTAATTCATAATATTTGGCGCTCTTGATTCCACCAGGATAACCTGTATGGTGGTAATACATTTTGTCTTCTTCTTTCTTTCCACTGACATGGACTTTTTCCGCGTTAACAACAATGACAAAGTCTCCTGTATCAACATGCGGTGAAAAAAGTGTTTTGTGCTTTCCGCGAAGTACATGCGCAATTTGGGTTGCCATCCGGCCTAATGTCTGACCTTCTGCGTTTACGACCCACCATGCTCGTGGATGTGTGCCGTTGTAGAAATCTTCTTTTCTGGCAAATTTAGTGTTCATTATTATCTCTAATTTTTTTTGTATGAAATCTGGCCAATTCTTTTTGACAGCATAAACAATACTATCGCTAAACCCATTAAGGATGCGGTAAAATAAGTCTTTTTGCAAGTCCTTTATCTATATTTTGTAAATTCTGCTAAAAGGTGAACTAGCCAAAATAAGAATATCTGCCTTGTTTATCAAAACAAACGCAAAATTTCCACTAAAGGAACTCACATTCGCGTTTCAATGATGAGTATTTACAGGGAGACTGAGATGCTCATTAAAACTTAAAGGCGTTCAGCAGCAACCACCATGTTTCTTCCAGCGGCTTTTCCTTTGTATAAGCAGTCGTCAGCTTTTTTCAACAAAAGTTCCTTCGTGTCCGCGTCTTCTGGAAAAGTTGCCACCCCAAAAGTGCAGGTAAGGTTACCCATTGGTTGTTGTTCCTGAAAAGGTATTTTTTCCTCAGCAATTGCCATACGCAGTTTATGCCCAATCTGAACAGCATTATCCTTTTTGCAATTTGGTAAAATGACAACAAATTCTTCACCGCCAAATCTTGCGGCCAGGTCGCCTCTCCGGATATTGTTTTTGAAGATGGATGCAACCGAGGCCAAAACGACGTCTCCCAGTTGATGGCCGTGTGTATCATTGTAATGTTTGAAATGATCTACATCCGCGATTATAAACGAAAAAGGCTTCTTCTCTTCCGGAAAGAGAGTAAGCATCGCGTCCAAAAATTCATCCATCCTGCGGCGGTTCGCCAGTCCCGTAAGTTTATCTGTATCTGCTGTAATTTCAACTTGTTCCAACTCTTTACGTCGATAATGATCTTTACGGAATTTGGTAAGCAAATGCTGCAAGTCAAATGCAGAAAAGGGTTTCTGTAAAAAATCTGCAACACCAAGTCCAGCAAGAAATTGACGCTTCTCCTCTTCTTTGCAGAATTGACTGATAACGAGCATTGGCGCCAAATGCGAACTGCAGATTTGAATCAAGTTGCGGATTGAGTCTGTTTGAGTAGAACCTTCTGCAATATTTTCTGGATCAATAATTAAAAAATCGAAATCATTTTGAAATGGCTTCGCAAGAAATTCCTGAAATGATTCAAGTTCAATCACATCTGCCTTTTTCCAGACTTTTTCAAGTGCGGATTTAATTTTTACACGGGAATCATTGTTCGGATCAAGAATTCCAATCAGCGGCTTTTGAGCTTCGTGTGTACGAGCATTTTTTTTCAACAGGGTCTGGGCTGTTACGTGTCTAAGTTTTTCCGCGAGAATGTGCGAAAAAATATAATATGCAACAGAGACTTTTGTGTCATCTTCTGCAACCTTAAAAAGGTGATTCGGAAAAATCACTACCTGAGAATCGTCTTCCGCAATTACGTCAGTAAATGGTTTTGGATTAGATGAAATTATTGACATCTCACCAACTACATCACCGGAATTATTAAGACGCATGATGAAATTATCCTGTGCTGTCAACACAAGTGAACCTGCAAGCAAGACTATTAATTCCGGAGGTTTGGGTTGATTTTTACGGATGAGGTATTCCTCCGCGTTCAAAGTGACATATTCACCCTCACGCAGCATCTCCTTGAGAAGAGAAAGGCTGATTTTACGAAAATAACGTCCGGACTTGATGATTTCAGCAAGTCGATTCAAATCCGGATTTTCCCTGTTTGAAGAGAGTGATTTTCGTTGCATTGGATTCTTTCTTGTTTTTCTTCTAACATGTTGTAGGCACCCTCTTTCAACATGTAAGACTGATGAGTGTTTGCCTGAAAACTATGCCATGAATTTGAAGTAATCACAACACATTGTCTAAGATTGAATGCTGCCTATACTCGGAATTGTGCTTGTACCCGGAATCCTTTGGGGCTGGGTTTTTTATCATGCACAGCGTTACAAAAAAGTTTATTTGCCGCTGTTGCTCGTTTTGTTTCTTGGCGGAATGTGTTCCGGATTGCTGGCGCTCGTCTTAAATCATGTGGTTGAAAAATACACCATTTTCTGGCCGGAAGCACTCTGGCCGCAGATTATTGTATTCGGAAAGTTTATTCCAATTCTCAGTTCAGGATTTTGGTTTTTAGTGGGATTAAATGAAGAATTTGCAAAACTACTTGTCTTGCTGGCAGTAGTTTATCCGAGCCGTCATTTGGAGGAACCTTTTGATGGAATTCTTTATGCCGCCGTTGTTTCTGTTGGATTTGCGACACTGGAAAATTTTTATTATCTGGATCAATTTGGTATTGCTGTTGTAGCCGCAAGAACGATCATCACCATTCCTGCACATGCTTTTATGAGTGTGCCGATGGGATATTTTGTCGCAAAATCACGTCTGCTGCTGGAGTCCGGCAATGAAACAAAATTCAGGTTTTATTTTCCGATGATGACGATTATTCAGGGCTGGATTATTTCCGCGTTCCTGCATGGCTTGTATGATTTTTTTCTGTCTTTGAAAATGGAGAGAGAAGCGTATTTACAGATTTTCGTGATGGGTGGAATCAGTTTTTGGCTGGGAAGGAATGCTTTGCGTGTCAGCAAAAGAAAGATTGGAGGTTGAAATTTGTTATGCAACTCTACAAAAGTTCCATTTTCAGAGTGCCGATAAGCTGCAGAACTTGTGGGCGAACTTCAGTTTGATCGTAGAACTTCTCAAAATCTGTCAGCAGGTAATTGAGTGCTTTCTGCTGTACTTCCGGTTCTTTGTTAAGTGCAACCACGCTGCCCAGCAAATTGATTAAATCCAGGGTTTGTTTCGTTGATGTAAATTTTTCAAGTCCTGTCTTAATCAGCTCCACACTTTCTAAAAGCATTTTGGAGTCTCCCAGTTCATTGGAAATGTTGACCAATTCCTGAATCAGGATGAAACGATCTTTGTCGGTGGACTGCTGGAACTGTTCTTGGAGCATGGTGTAATTTGCCAGATTAAGGTAGCGCTGGGCTTCCGCGTAATCAGAAGAGTGTAGAGGCACCTTGGACAATGCAACAACGGCAAGCTGGTATTTTTTTTGTTCAAAAGCCGCCACGCCTTTTTTGAAAGGCACCTTTTGAATCATCCAGACTGCCTGCGAATAAAATGGAGAACTTGGGGTAATTTCTCGAAAGTGAGACTTAGCTATTTCATAATTACCTTCATTGAGAGCTTTTTTACCGGCCTCATAAGAATCATTTGTCGGTTCAGAAGATCCGCCAAACCAGCTGCAACCGGCCACTCCGCCGGCAATTAGTATTACTACAAAAAAATTTCGTAATTTGTTGTTTCTTTTCATAATTTGCGTCAGTTTTGATTTTTTCCCGCGGCCTCTTTTTGCCGTCGTTTAGCCAGCAAGTTTACGGTAACACCGATCACCAGTATGAGACCGGCAAGAATCAGCAAAAAGACAGTCCACGAAAAAGCTTCTTTGAACACTACCAGAAAAACTATACTGAATAAAAGTAGTGTGGGAATTTCATTAAACAGCCGAAATTGTTTTCCGCTCCAGCCGCATTTTTCATGTAGCAGCTTTTTGCGAAGGTGTCCGCACCACAAGTGATATACCACTAAGAGGAAGACCAAACCAATTTTCCCATGAATCCACGGTGGCAGTCCCCACTCCATTAACATGGCGGTTCCGAAGAAAATTGTGATGCACAGGCCGGGCCAAGTAATTCCGTAATAAAGCCGCTTTTCCATCAGTGCAAACTGCGCTTTCAAGACACCGCGTTCCGCTTCCGGACGCTCATCCGCCTCACGGTGATAAACAAACAAACGACCTAAATAAAACAGTCCCGCAAACCAGACAATCACTCCAATGAGATGCAGTGCCTTGAAATAAAGTAAAGACATGTGAATAATATGGTGTTTATGTTTGATGTATTCGTGAATAGTTGTCTTTCCCGCGAAAGTTGGAATCCAGGAACTTGCAAGAATTTGAAATTATGGATTCCCACTTTCGCGGGAATGACAAACAAGTGTGTCATCAGGACTTTTTTAGAAACCATCATGTTTCAGTTTATTATTTTCAATTTTTTTTATTAGGAGCATCTACTGTTAAACCAAGTTTATTTAATTCTGTTTGAATGTTTGGTTCCTGCAGCAAGTTTAAAAACAGAGTCACTTCCGGACGTTTCAGGCGCTTGTTTGGAATGATAAAATCGTATTCCTCATCCTGCAAGGGAAAAAACGCCAGACCGGAATCTTCTGCGACTGAGCGGATCGCAATACCCCAATCCGCGCGTTTTTGAGCAATTGCCGCCGCCACCGAATTGTGTGATTTTGCTTCCTGGAAAAAACCCAAAGGCCGTTGATCCGCTAATAAACGATCGAGCAAAACGCGTGTGCCGCTACCGCGATTTCTATTTATTATCCGTAATTCAGGATCATCGATAATTTGCGGAATCGCCTCTTCAAAATTCTGCTCGACTACCGCGAAACGTGAATCATCTTTGCGGAACAACAAACCCTGACTGCGGCGGTATCCCTTGTGCAAATGCAGTTCCGGCGTGAGCAGATGTCGGTTATATTGATTTGAATCTTCATCCAGCAAATGCGTTCCCGCCAAATCACACTCTCCACGCTGAGCCGCCAGAACGCCGCCCATGCTTCCAACCGCCAGAAATTTACAGGAAACGCCTCGCTTCTGCATTTCGCCAATTAAAAAATCAAGCCCCACGCAATGGCTGCCGATGATCATCAAATCCGGAGGACGCGCGGATTCTCCCAGTAAATGGATGGTTGTTTCTTCGCCGGCTTCCAGCATTTCGGTGTTGCGCGGAATTTCCATAAAACCGTCCGCCCTGGCAAAACCTGTGATGGAACCGGAACCTTTTCCGGTGGAATACGCGCTGAATCCATCCTCGTTGCGTAACAGATGGACAAGGTTAAATTCTGTGCGCCCTTTGTCGGAATTCAATCGCAAAGGAATTTTTGCCTGAACTTGAGCGCCTCGTTCCGGTGCAAGTCCGGCCATGGCACGCAGAACCGGTGCGATAAATTTGCTGAAAGTGAATGTTGCGGATGTGGGAAATCCGGGCAGGATGGCCGCCGGTGTTCCTTCTAGAACGGCCAGGCAGAGCGGTTTTCCGGGTTTGAGTGACACTCCGTGAACCAAAACTCCCGGATTGTGAAACTTTTCAAAGACGTGGTAATTCAAATCTCCTTCGCCTTTTGATGTGCCTCCGGAAAGCAGTACAAAATCCAGTTCAAGTGCTTGACGCAGAACCGCTTCCAGTTGCGTTTCGTCATCAGGAACAATTCCAAATCGTATCGGCTCGCAACCGAGTTCTTCCACAGCATGGGCAATCACGGTTGAGTTTGAATCATAAACTTTCCCCATTTCCATTTGCTCTCCAGGAGCAATCAGCTCATCTCCGGTGGAAATAACTGCGACTTTTGGCCTTCGCCAAACAGAAACATTTGCTTCACCCAAAGCAGCCAAAGTTCCGGTTTCGCGATAACCCAGACGGTCGCCGATCCGCAACACCACTTCACCTGCGCCGATATCGGAACCTGCGAGAGAGACTCCGGCGTTCGGCACAATCGGTTTCAGAACCTGAATCAGGTTCTTTCCGGAATCTGTTTTTTCATCCGGAAAAGTATTTTCGATCATCACTATTCCATCTGCGCCGCGGGGAAGCACACCGCCAGTTGAAATTGTGGTGGCCGTTCCCGGAGCAAGCTCTTCTTGCGGAACCACACCGCAGGACAGAATTTCCGGATTCAATGTCAACAAAACCGGAGCAGTTTCCTGTGCGCCAAATGTGTCTTCCGCACGTAGCGCAATACCATCGAAATTACTGCGGTCAAAATATGGAACGTTATGCCGTGCCAGGACATCACAAGCTAAAATTCGACCATGAGCATTTTCCAGCAGTACCAATTCTTCGCCTAAAGGTTGGGGCTGAACTGCTTCCCAAAAACGTTCTTCGGCTTCTTCAGCGCTGGCTAAATTTAAAAATTGCTGCTGTTTCATTTTGAAAAATAAATTTGCTTCATTTGGATTTGGTAGTTGGTATTAAACTGCTAGAAGCTAATTGAAGGAGTGGCGTGTTTTTTACGAAACAAAAACTGTTTCCTGTTTCGTCAAACATCACGAAATCTTTGCATTCCATGAAAAAAAGGATACAACAAATTTGCGCGGTTTGTCAATCTTGTGAATTCCAAACGATGGCATAAATTCTATTTTATTTCTACGGCATGTCAATATAATTTGCCCCTGAGCTTGTCGTTTACCATGAGCGTGGCTCTTGAGCGGAGCCGAAGGGAAGGGAAGTGGAGACGAAAGACCGAAGCAGGGATACGCAATGGCGTAGGGGCGAAAAATCTTTCGCCCTTACAAACGAGGTGAGGAGCACGGAACGAGTTATTAGAATAATAAATCGCTTTTCCGGGTTACGGCTTTTGCCTAACCCGGCATACATATTTTGATTTTATTATTCTGGTTTTCTGAACACCATTTTAAATTGAACGGTAGCCCCGGACGCCGTTCCGGGGAAACGCAATGCAAGGGGATACGCAATGGCGTAGGGGCGAAGAATCTTTCGCCCCTACAAACGAGGTGAGAACCACGGAACGAGTTATTGGAATAATAAATAGCTTTTCCGGGTTACGGCTTTTGCCTAACCCGGCCTACATAATTTGATTTTTATTTCTTCGTTTTCTGAACACAATTCAAATCGAACGGTAGCCCCGGACTACGCGCCGGGGTAGATTCTTGATGTTCCATATCCCATTTATTATTTTAGTTTTAATCTACCTTATAATTAACACTTCTGGATTCCCGCTTGCGCGGGAATGACAAATGAGTTTTAACGTAAATGGGAAAATCTAATTTTGGTAGCCACTTACCGTAGCGGGGAAAACGCAATGTAAGGGAAAGCACAATAGAGTATGGCTGAAAATCTTTCGCCACTACAATCAATCGAAATGAACGGGGTTTAGTGCAGCGTCAGGTTCAACTAACGGAATATGCTTCAAGGATTGTTTCGGCAAGTTCCACAAATCCGGCGGCAGTTCGATTTTTTGTGATCCAGCGAGGTTGCTGTTCCAAATCTTCGGCGTAATCCAAAACATTGGCCACGCCAACAGAATTTTTAAAAAAACCGAACATAGGCGCGTCATTCGGTGAGTCTCCGCAAAAGACAATTTGATCCTGAACAGAATCCATTTCAGTCTGAAAGCATTCGGCCAAGAAAATTCTTGTCATCGCAAGTTTGTCATAATCGCCAAACCAACCGTTGACATGAATGGAACTGACTTTCGAGACCGCTCCGGCTTGTTCAAAGATGTTCACGATTTGCTCAACTGCAGATTTTGAAAGTGCAGGCACATCCTCGCAAAAATCAATCGCCAAATCCGCTTCCCGAAAAGCTTGATCGGAAGCAACGGCGCAACCTTCAACTTTTGCTAAAATTTGCTTCCGGACTTGATCGAGCAGTTTCCGGTCGGCCGTTCTTTCACTTTCGTCTTTCCAGAATCGTTTTTTCATTTTTCGTTTGACGGAATCATAAACGAAATAGAATGCACCGTTTTCACCAACGACTCCATCCACCGGCCACATACGCGCAATATGGTCACACCAGCCTGCAGGACGTCCGGTAATGGGAATAACTTTTATTCCGGCTTGCTGAAGACTTTCGAGGGCTTGATAACTTTTTGCAGGAAGACGACCGTTTTCAGTCAAAGTATCGTCAATGTCGGTCAGGACAAAGCGAATTTTTCGGAGGGCATTATGAGTGAAATCAGCAAGAGGTTGCATGTCAAACGCTACTCAAATGATGGCGTGACGCACCTTGGCGGAGATCCATTCGCTGAAGATGACAGCCATTAAAATTAGTATCAGAATCAGTGTAACTTGAGGCCAGGCAAGAACATTGAGGGAGGCATTTAACTGGAGGCCGATTCCACCTGCTCCCACATAGCCAAGCACGGTAGATTCACGAATATTGATGTCCCAACGGAAAACGCTGATTCCAGCAAAAGCAGGAAGTATCTGCGGGACAATTCCAAAAACAAGTGTCTGAAGTCCGCTTGCTCCTGTGGCGGAAATTGCTTCAACTTGTTTTTTATCTATTTCTTCAATTGCTTCATAAAGCAGTTTGGAAATGAAACCGATGGAGCGCAAACTGATCGCAACAATTCCGGCAACAACTCCAGGGCCGATAATAGAAACGAGCAGAAGTGCCCAAATCAAGGAGTTGATTGAGCGTGAAGAAACAATGACCAGCAAAGCAATCGGACGCACGAATTTTGTGCTGGGTGTGGTGTTTCGGGCTGCCAGGAATGCAATCGGAATTGCCATCACAATCGCCATCATGGTACCGATGGTGGCAATGTTAAGGGTGTCCCAGAGTGGTTCCCACAATTCGTTGATGTAACTCCAACGCGGCGGCATCATCCGTGAGCCGATGTCTGCGGCAATTCTTGGTGCATCCCAGACGAAAAACCAGGTTGTGTTTTCTGAAACTAATTGCCAGCAGTACACGAAAAGCGCAGTTCCAAGCAGCCAGATGAACCATGAAAGGAGTCGCTGGTTGCGGTTTCTGAGTTGCCAGACTTTAGGTGTGGAATTAAGTTCTTCAGCCATCACTGCACTCTTGCTCGAATGTAACCGGAAATGTATTCTGAGAGCATAACAATACCGATGATCAAAATGAGAATAGCGGCGGCCGTGTCATATTCGTAACGGTCAAATGCCGTGTTGAGCGTTGCGCCGATTCCTCCTGCACCAACTAATCCTACAACTGCGGATTCACGAAAATTGATGTCCAGTCTGTAAAGCGAAAGTCCAATCAAACGTGGCATTATCTGCGGCTGGATTCCAAAATTAACCCATTGCCACCATGGCGCTCCTGTTGCTTTTACTGCTTCGGCCTGTCTTTTATCAATACTTTCAATGTCTTCCGCAAGCAATTTGGAAAGGAAACCGATAGTTGCAAAAGAAAGTGTCAGCACTCCTGCGAGGGGGCCAAAGCCGAAAATTGCCACAAAAAGGATGGCAACAATGATTTCCTGAAAACTACGTGAAAGCGCAATGATTCCTCGGCAAAACAAATAAACCGGTAAAGGCGCAAGATTACTGGCTGCACCAAAAGCGATAGGAATTGAAATCACAATCCCAATTGCAGTCGAAGTAACCGTCATCACCAGGCTTTCAATCATGCCTTCACTGATGTCAGTCCAGCGTCCGGCGAAGTTTGGATTCATGAATCCATAAACAAATTTTGCTCCGCGGTCCAGTCCTACATAAATACGGTTCCAGTTTACATCAAGTGAACCGATAGACAAATACAAATACACCACAAGACCCAGCAACAAACCCCAGCGTAAAAGCGGATTTTTGATAAAGGGCGGAGGGTTCCAGGTTTCAGGAAGTGCTACGGATTGAAGTCCGGAAACTCCGGAATTTGGTAAAGTTGGCTCGATACTCATGTTACATCATTTCAGCCATGTGGTCTTCAGTTACGGATTCATCTTCAACTTCGGAATCCGTTCCTTTTTTCGCTTTGCGTTTACGAACAGCAGTCCAGTCTTCTTCACCATAAATTTCGGTAAGCACAGCAGGTTTTAAATCATCCGGAGAACCATCATAAACGATGCGTCCTTCACGTAAACCGACAATTCGTTCGGCAAACATCTGTGCCAATGCAACATCGTGGATATTGATGATTGCCGCCAGTTGCTTTTCTTCACATAATTCTGTAATGAGCCGCATAATCTGTCGTGAGGTTTTTGGATCAAGACTTGCGGTTGGTTCATCAACCAGCAAAATATCCGGATTCTGAATTAATGCTCTGGCGATTCCGACTCTTTGACGTTGACCTCCGGAAAGTTCATCCGCGCGTTTGTTGACCATCTTTTCCAGACCAACTTTTTCTAAAAGTCTGAACGCTGCTTGAACATCAGTTTGCGGAAATTTGCGCAAATAACTCCGCCAGAATCCTACATAACCGAGTCGTCCGGAAAGTACATTTTCCATGACAGTCAGTCGTTCAACGAGCGCATATTCCTGAAAAATCATGCCCATGTTTCTACGGGCTTTGCGTAATTTTCCGGAACGCAATTTTACAATGTTTTCACCATTGAGCCAGATTTCTCCAGAAGTTGGAGTTTCGAGCCGATTGACGCAACGGATCAAGGTGCTTTTTCCCGCACCGGATGGTCCGATCAGCGCCATTACCTGACCCTTTTCGACTTTCAAATCAACACCATTAATGGCAAGGTCACCGGTCTTGTATTGTTTTACGAGTTGTTTTATTTCAAGCATAGATTTTTTTATCACGCAGGAGCGTGTTCGGTTCCAACAGAGAAAATCCGGTAGCGGAATTCTATTGGAACCGATGAGGTAATTATTTGCAAGCGTAAGAAACACCGTTTGCTTCGTCGATGGTGCGAATAACAGCCCAATGTGTTTTATAGGAGATTGGAATGAACTGCCCTTCTTTGGATTTGGAAAATTCCTCTTTGAGGGAAGTCGGCACCATTTTCTTCTGTGCCCAGTCTGGCTTGTCCCATTGGAAACTGAAGAACGTTTCTTGGATTTTCGCCTTCAGTGCCGGATTCAGGTTGTGGGCATATCCAAAACCGGTGGTCGGGAAAGTCTGGGATTTGTAAATAGTGATCACGTCTTCTGCTTTGATCACACCTCTTTTGATCATCCGTGATTTAACAGAGTTTGCAATTGAGGCAGCCACATAATCTTTGTGGGCAACACCAAGAATTGAGTTGTCATGCTTACCGGAGTAGACCGCCTCAAAATCACGGCCTTCAATCATATCGAACTTGCTCTTCAAAATCGCTGACGGGGCTTTTTTGCCGGAATTCGAAGTTGGCGAAGTGAAGGCCAGAGTTTTTCCACGGATGTCTTCTACTTTGCTGATGCCACTACCTGGATAGGTAATGATTTCCATCTCATAACCGAAATGCCCTGTAAGACTGGCCATGATGGTGAAGGACTCAAACCCCGCACAATTGACCGCAAGTGGATTGGAACCGGTGTTGAATCCGGCAATGTGTAAGCGTCCGGAACGCATGGCTTCAATTTGCGCGGCGTTTGATTGCACAGGAAAAAATACTACTTTCTTCCCAGTCACACTTTCCATGTGAACCAGAAAATCTGCCCAGACTCCTCTGTAAACAGCAGGATCTTCAACCGGAGTGTAAGCAAAAATCAAGGTGTCCGGATCCACCCATTTGCTTGAATCCGTCGGCGTGTCTGCTACCAAATCGCCGTTTACGTCACAGTAGCGCTCGTCCAAATCACCACGAGGACATTCTGCTGCCAAAGCCGGTAATGCCAGTAATCCCAGCAAGCTCGTGCTCAGGATAAATTTTTTGAATAATGATTTCATTTTACTTTCCCTTTTCTTATGAGTTAAAAAAACAGCATTTAAGTAATTATTACTGTAAATGCGTAATTGAAAGCACTAATTTATAATTCTCTAAATCAAAAGTCAACACTTTATATTTTTGTAATATGATATTTGATAATTATTATTGCAAAAGACACATTTAAAGTTTTAATAAAAAGTTCTTGATTTATATATAAATCAATGTTTCTATTATATTATCGAATCAGTAGAAGTAGTCTTAAAGCACTTCGTAATTTTACCAGGTTGATTCCCTAGTTATCTTAATTTTAACCTTTAGTATGCTTAGAGAGATCTGAGTATAGCGTGTTGTTTGAATCATGCTTTGCATGTGTCGGCTATGTTTGGAACAGTTAGTCACATAAATAAAGATAAAAGTACTTAGATTCAAGAAAATATTTGCTAAACGAGTGAAGGACTGAAGTGACAGTAGCGAAAAAAACAGACGAAACGCTGGATACGATTCCTAAGTTATTGTTGGACCATGCAAAGAAAAGAGGTGAAAGTACTGCGAATAGACTTAAGGATTTTGGCATCTGGCAATCATGGACATGGTCAGAAGTTTCAGAAGAGGTCCGTAACCTGGCTTGTGGGCTGGCAAAAATTGGTTTTCAAAGAGGGGACAAACTTGCTGTGATCGGCAACAATCGTCCTCGTCTTTACTGGTCTATGGTTGCGGCGCAAGCGCTGGGTGGAATTCCGGTTCCGCTGTATCAGGATTCTGTTGCTGAAGAAATGCTTTATGTGTTGGAAAACGCTGACGTAAAATATGCCATTGTCCAGAACCAGGAACAGACCGACAAACTCCTCGAAATAAAAGATCGCTTACCGCAACTTGAGCATATTTGCTACGAGGAACCCCGAGGTATGCGTGACTACACACAAGATTTTATCCACTACTACAAAGATATTCAGGAAAAAGGCCGTACTTTTCAAAGTGAAAATCCTGATTTTTACCTGCATGAAATTGAGCAGGGTCAAGGCAGTGACATTTCCATCTTCCTCTATACTTCCGGAACTACCGGCAAACCAAAAGGCGTAGTCCTCACAGCCGATAATCTAATCATTACGGCACGCAACAGTATTGAATTTGACAACCTTAGCAGTGAAGAAGAGGTGCTGGCCTATTTACCAATGGCCTGGGTTGGTGATAACATTTTTTCTTTGGCACAGGCTTACGTAATCGGCTTCTGTGTGAATTGTCCGGAGAATCCGGAAACCGTGATGACAGATTTAAAGGAAATCGGGCCAACCTACTATTTTGCGCCTCCAGCTATTTATGAAACCGTACTTACCAAAGTGATGATCCGCATGGAAGACGCAAGCAAAATTAAGCGTTCCATGTTCAATTATTTTATGGATCTGGCAAAATCTGTGGGAATCCGCATTCTTGACGGAAAATCCGTTTCCTTTACAGAAAGAATCCTTTACGGAATTGGGCATTTGCTGGTTTATGGACCGTTAAAAAATAATTTGGGTTTGAGCCGTACCCGTTTGGCATACACTGCAGGTGAAGCAATCGGTCCGGAAATTTTTGAGTTTTACCGCTCACTGGGCATAAATATCAAACAGCTTTACGGACAAACGGAAGCCTCCGTTTTCATCTGTGCTCAACCAGATGGTCAAGTAAAAGCGGACACAGTAGGAACTGCTTATCCGGGGGTTGAACTGCGTCTGGCAGACAACAATGAAGTTTTTTACAGAAGTCCGGGAGTCTTTCATTCATACTATAAAAATCCGGAATCAACAGCGGAAACAAAAGATGCAGAAGGCTGGGTGGCTACCGGAGACGCTGGATTTTTTGATGACGATGGACACTTGAAAATTATCGATAGGGCAAAAGATGTTGGACAGATGAATGATGGAACCATGTTTGCGCCAAAGTATATTGAAAATAAACTCAAGTTTTTCCCTTTTATCAAGGAAGCAGTTGCTTTCGGAAATGAAAAAGATTATACCTCTGCCTTCATTTGCATTGACATAGAGGCAGTTGGAAACTGGGCTGAACGTCAAAATTTGGCCTACTCCGGTTATACAGACCTTTCTGCCAGAGTAGAAGTTTATGATCTGCTGCAGGAATGCGTTGAGACTGTTAACGCGGATTTGGCCCGTGATGAAAAACTCAGCGGTTCACAAATCAAAAGATTCTTGTTAATGCATAAAGAGCTGGATGCAGATGACGGTGAACTCACCCGCACCCGTAAAGTACGCCGGAGTATCGTTGCAGAAAAATATGAAGAGCTAATTGCCGCATTGTATGATCCTCAGCAGACTCACTGTGAGATTGATTCACAAATGACTTTTGAGGACGGCCGTACCGGGATGGTTCACGCAGATTTGCAGATTCGTGAATCAGCACGAATCGAATCAAACGTCCAAACTCTCGCCGCATAAAATCCAAATAAATTACTAATTTTTGTCCATGGAAAAAAATACCGGTGAATTCCTGTTGAGTGTTGACCATATTAGTTTGTCATTTGGAGGAGTAAATGCCCTGACAGACATTAGTTTTGGAATCCGTGAAAAAGAAGTATTTGCTATCATCGGGCCCAATGGAGCCGGAAAAACATCCATGCTCAATGTAATTAACGGATTCTATCATCCGCAGGAAGGCGAGATTACCTACAAAGGGGTTCATCGTAAACAGATGAAATCGCATGATGCCGCAGTTCAGGGAATCTCGCGCACCTTCCAGAACGTCGCTCTTTTCAAGGGTATGTCAACCCTCGACAATATAATGACAGGCCGCATCATTCGCATGAAACGCAACATATTTTGGCAGGCCTTATATCTTGGACCTGCACGAAAAGAGGAAATGGAAAATCGGGCATTTGTTGAGGACATTATTGATTTTCTCGAAATTCAAGCCATTCGTCGTACACCTGTGGGACGCTTGCCTTATGGTTTGCAAAAGCGAGTTGAGTTGGGAAGGGCACTGGCAATGGAACCGGATTTGTTGTTGCTGGATGAACCGATGGCGGGGATGAATATTGAAGAAAAACAAGACATGTGCCGTTTCGTACTCGACGTGAATGATCAATACGGAACTACTATCGCCTTGATTGAACATGACATGGGTGTGGTAATGGATATTTCGGACCGTGTCGTGGTTTTGGATTACGGAAAAAAACTGGCGGATGGAACTCCGGATGAAGTTCGGGAGAATCAAGCTGTGATTGACGCATACTTGGGCGTACCACATTGATTTATTAGAAAAATTTATCATAAAAATTTATGTTTCAGGCAATATTTGTTGACCCATTCATTATGATTTACGATGCGCCTCTTTTTTTTGTAGAGGTGTTCGTAAGCGGTTTAATGGCAGGAGTGATGTATGCACTTGTCGCCCTGGGTTTTGTCCTCATCTATAAAGCGTCAGGGGTGTTTAACTTTGCCCAGGGTGCAATGGTTCTATTTGCCGCACTGACCTTTGTGGGGCTGTGGGAACTTGGAGTGAATCCCTGGCTGTCCTTGATTCTCTCTTCTCTGGTGATGATCGGAGTTGCCTTTACTGTTGAGCGTATTGTTCTCCGGCCTTTAGTCAATCAGGATCCAATTATTTTTTTCATGGCAACAATAGGCATAACCTATTTTCTGGATGGTTTCGGACAGACTATTTGGGGCAGCGAAGTACGTCCTTTGGACATTGGAATACCGAACGAACCTTTTATGGATTTCGCAGATTGGTCGGGACTTTATATCAACAAATTTGATGTATTTGCAGCAGCAGTTTGTAGTGTGCTGGTAGCACTATTGGCGGGATTTTTTACCAAAACGAAAATCGGCCGTGCTCTGCGTGCGGTTGCAGATGATCATCAAGCTGCGCTTTCAGTGGGCATTCCATTAAAAACAATTTGGACCATAGTTTGGTCTGTAGCCGGAATAGTGGGATTGGCTGCAGGAATCCTCTGGGGTGCAAAATTGGGCGTGCAATTTGCATTGGCGCTGATCGCTTTTAAGGCTCTTCCAGTGCTGATTCTCGGAGGATTCACTTCAATTCCAGGAGCAATTCTCGGAGGACTGATAATTGGTTCCGGAGAGAAAATTGCGGAAGTTTACTGGGGCGAAGCATTGGGAGGTGCGATTGAAGACTGGTTTGCCTATGTGTTGGCGCTGGTATTTCTCTTGTTCCGTCCACAAGGTTTGTTTGGTGAAAAAATCATTGAACGAGTCTAAAACATAAAAATACTGAAAATATCTTTGATATGATCTATAGAGAAGCTGGACAATTTAAAACATCTTACAAGTCAGATCAGGCGCTGCTGCCCATTGCACAGGATCGTTTTTTCGTGATAGGTCTTTTAGCTGTAGCCTATATTGTGATTCCCATGGTTGCGAATGATTATTGGCTCAATTCCATATTTTTACAATTCTTCATCTTTTCCCTGGCCGCGCTGGGGCTTAATATTTTAACGGGTTATGCCGGACAGCTCAGTTTGGGTACCGGTGGCTTTATGGCCTGCGGCGCGTTTTCCGCGTTCAAGCTGGCAACCTCATTTCCCGACATGCATATTGTCTTCGTGCTGATTTTGGCAGGTTTAATTACTGCGGTAGTGGGAATGTTTTTCGGTATTCCAAGTTTACGGATAAAAGGCTTTTATCTGGCAGTTTCCACTTTGGCGGCACAATTCTTTTTGTTGTGGCTTTTCAATCGTGTTCCCTGGTTCACCAACTATTCCAGTTCCGGAGTTATTTCTCCACCTCCAATCAAGTTGTTTGGAGACTATTACATCACTGGTACTCAAGCTACTAATCTAACTCAGTATTTTTTTACACTGACGCTTGTAGTAGTGCTGGCTTTGGCTGCAAGAAATATTATCAGGGGACACATCGGACGTTCCTGGATGGCCATCCGCGATATGGATATTGCTGCCGAAATCATCGGAATTTCACCCCTGAAAGCTAAACTGTCTGCATTTGCGGTAAGTTCGTTTTATTGCGGAATTGCCGGTGCATTGTGGGCTTTTTTATATACTGGAACAGTGGAACCACTGGCCTTTGAAATTAATCAGTCTTTTAAAATATTATTCATGATTATCATCGGTGGATTGGGTTCAATTTTGGGTTCATTTATTGGGGCAGCTTTTATCGTGGTTTTGCCGATTTTTCTCAATTCTGCTCCAGCGATGTTGGGATTGCAGTTGCCTGGAGCATTGGTAACGCACATTGAATTTATGGTTTTTGGCGTGTTGATTGTGTTTTTCCTGATTGTGGAACCGCACGGTTTGGCACGCTTGTGGGGAATTGCCAAAGAAAAATTACGACTTTGGCCGTTTCCGTATTGACCGTGTTGACCAAGTGGATTAGTATCCTTATGGTTAATCATGTCCGTTGTTTTCGGATTCATCTCGTAGGTGGGTTAAGAAACTCCGGAAATTTAATTGCTGGATTTAATGTTAAATTCAGCTAATTTCTCTAAAATAATAAGAAGGAGAGAAAATGAAGAATCTAGTACAAAAAATCACGATAGTCATGTTTTTAGGCGTCGTGTTCAGTCTGACAGGACTGGCCCAAGCAGCGGAAAAAATTTATGTTCCGATGCTGACATACACAAGCGGACCTTATGCTCCGGGGGGAATTCCAATTGATCAGGGTTTTCGGGATTTTTTCAAGTACACCAACGCCACAGGTGGTGTGAATGGGGTGATGCTTGATTGGGAAACCTGCGAGTATGGTTACAATACCGACCGTGGCGTGGAGTGCTACGAGCGGATTAAGAGTAAAAACGGCCGGATGGGTGTTGCAGTATTTCCACTATCGACCGGTGTTACATATGCCTTGATTCCCCGAACCAAAGCAGATGGTTTGGTTTTGCACTCAATGGGCTACGGTCGCACAGATGCTTCCGACGGACGTGTCTTCAGCCATGTTTTCACTGCGCCGATGACGTATTGGAGTCAAGTGACTTCCATTACTAAATATATTGGTGAACAATTGGGTGGTATGAATAATCTGAAAGGCAAAAAAATCGCTCTTGTCTATCACAACAGCGCTTATGGGAAAGAGCCGATCAAAACTTTGGAAGTACTTTCCGCTAAATACGGATTCAAGTTTCTAAAGTATCCGGTGAACCATCCCGGTCTGGAGCAGAAGTCCACTTGGCTCAAAATTGGTCGTCAGACAAAACCTGACTTCACCATCATTTTTGGCTGGGGAGTGATGACTCAAACTTCCATCAAGGAAGCAAAAGCCAATGGCTATCCTGTTTCCAAAATTATCGGCAACTGGTGGTCCGGTTCTGAAAACGATACTCGACCGGCAGGTTCCGCAGCTGTTGGATACAAGGCTGCGGGTTTTCACACCATCGGGAAAGAATATCCGCTTCATAGAGGTATTCTTGACAAAGTGTATGGAGCCGGAAATGGATCTGGCAAGAAAAGCGTGGTTGGTGAAGTCCTTTACAATCGTGCGCTCGTTCAAGGTGTAATTTTTACCGAAGCGATTCGTGCCGCTCATAAGAAATACGGCAACATTGCCATCAACGGCAAGCAGTTGGCGTGGGGTTATGAGCATGTGAATTTGACTGCAGCCCGCTTGGAAGAACTGGGCTTGGGTGGATTTATGAAGCCTCTCAAAATTACATGTGCCAACCACGAAGGTGAAAATAACCTGCTTATTCATGAGTGGGACGGCAACAATTGGATTAACCCTTCCAAATGGTATAAACCAATGTATGACGTAACTCGTCCGATGATTGAAG
>Ga0208391_1000439_pt1 | contig 22929 bp, 29 predicted proteins | sample Knorr_S23_td_Bot_FD_185612 | JGI IMG/M metagenome (GOLD analysis project Ga0208391, IMG submission 185612) | Marine microbial communities from Southern Atlantic Ocean transect - Knorr_S23_td_Bottom_ad_3770_LV_A (SPAdes) (version 2) | ecosystem: Environmental > Aquatic > Marine > Oceanic | place... | reverse complement strand
CGCTATTCCGCGGTTTCCAACGGCTCTTACGCTATTGCGGTTTCAGTCTCGGGAACGAACAGCGTTGCGCTCACGGTCGACTCGGTTTCTCTCGCGTCCCTGCTGTCTATGGCCGACGAGACTAGAAACAGGATCACCAGCGCCAGGATGATTGCCAGGAGCATCCAGTATCCGATCGCCTCGTATCGCTTCCAGAAGCCGGAACGGCCTCCCGCCGCCTCGTTCTGCCGGGGCCTGACCGGTCCGATACGCATCGGAATATTCGACCACCGTCGCGACCGCGACCGCCATCTCGAGAAAGTCCAGGCCCGCCATCAGCACGGCACGTTGCTTTTCGACATCGAAAAGCGCCGAAAGGGGGTGCCCCATTGGGTGTGGTGTCAACAGTACCCGCGCGTGGCTCATCGGCACTGTTCGGTCTTTGAACACAGTTGACATGATTATGACGCTCGGAATCCCCGCGTCCTCAAACGCCCTGGCTACGTGCCCGACCGACACGTGGCACACAGGTCAGACCGGAACCAGCACCGCGCCCTGGGCACCAGCCGACTTCGCTCGCTCTGCCTAGGCGGGTGCAATCTGTTTGCGCAGACGTAGCTGCGAGGTCAGTCCAACAAATGAAAAAGCAGGGTCCACGAATTTACCGATCACACCGTCTTTTTCGAGTTCCAACATGCGGTCGATCGGGAAGGAAGTGTTGCGATCGGCTTTGGCGGCCCGGATGTCGTAACAGGTGTGCCGGACCCGCGTCCTGTCGCGCGTTGTCGACACCGGAACTTCAGAGAGTGTCGGATCGGCCTTGCTCATCTCGACCGACATCTTCACGACCTGGCCCTGTGTCAGATTTTCCATGCCGAAGGGGTCGGGATCGTCACCTTCGGCAAAATGACCTGTAGTCGTAAGCAGTGCGACTCGGCTTTCCGATAGCGGTTGCTACAGTGTTGCGAACGGCCCGGTGTCATAAACGAAGTGGCCCGCTCCTGCGTACGCTTTCGACTGGGCGAGCACGATGACCTCGACAATTGGCTCGGTATCGCCGTCGTCGATCAGCTGCCCGGTCAGCCGCAGGAGTTCTTGAAGATATTCATCGGCAATCTCCTCGGGCCCGGCTTTAAACCACTTGTGGAAGAGGTCGGTGCGAGAACCGCAAAAAAACGAATTGCGAAACTCATCGAACGATTCAGTCGCATCCTGCCCGCCAGGATCCTGGTCTGCGGGAGTAATCGGAGCCGAGGGTTTATCTGTGGTCACCAAGCGGCAAGTCTACTCACCTTGTGGGCAAAGGGCCAAACCGGCAAAAGGGCGTGCCGGTCGGTCCAGCCAGCCGACCAGTTACGCCATCAGGCCCACGGTGCCATCGGCATCGAGCTCGGCTTCGGTTCGGGCCTGCACATCGTCGAACGACCACCCCGGTGCCACTTCCTTTAATACGAGGCGGCCGCGCGCCCTGTCGATTTCGATCACGGCAATATCGGTGACAATCTCATCGACGCAGGCCGGGGCCGTCAGTGGGAACGTGCACTCGTTAACTATCTTTGAGATATCACCTCGAACTGTGTGCTCCATCGCAATGAGCACGCGCCTGGCATTTGCAGCGAGGTCCATCGCCCCGCCGATGCTGCCTATCCCGCGCTTTGGAATCATCCAGTTTGCAAGGTCCCCGTTTCTTGAGACCTGCAGCGCTCCGAGCACTGTCACGTCGATGTGACCGCCGCGGATCAGGTTGAACGATTCGACAGAATCGAAGAAAGCCATCCCCGGCACGTATCGCGGGAACTTTCCGCCGGCGTCCATGAGGTTCGGGTCGCCCTCGCCCGGAGGTGCCAGGTCTTCAAAGCCGAGAACGCCGTTTTCGGCGTGGTATCTCAACTCGACTCCGGCGGGCAAAAAGTCGGCGCACAAAGCTGGAATGCCAATTCCCAGGTTCACGGTCGATCCGTCAACGAGGTCGCGTGCGGCCCGCTTTGCGATGGCTGCCCGGTCAAGGCGCGGAGCGGGATCGATCAGGTTCTGTGTCACTTAGAAATCATTTCTCTATCGATTCTTCTCCAGGGGAAGAGAGGGGCTGGCTGTCGTTCTCCCTCCCTTGCAGGGTGGGAGTTAGAGGGTGGGTTGGTTGCCATCGGCACGCGTGGTGAGCCACACGGCGACCAATGTTGCCGCCCGCAAAGCGACCAGCCACACCCTGACCCTCTCCCTGCAAGGGAGAGGGGATTAACCCACCTCATGGCAAAGGATCCCCCGCCTCCCGCTGCACAATCCGATCAACATAAGTGCTCAGCGTGCCGACCCGCTCGGCGTCGATCCCGCCCGGTTCAACAATCTCGTCGACCTCAACGATCGTGACCTTTGCAGCGGTTGCCATGGCGGGGTTAAATGCCCGCGATGTACCGATGTACTGCAGATTGCCCCGGGTATCGGCCTTCTGTGCCCGAATCAGCGCGTAGTCGGCATGCAGGGCGTGCTCCAACAGATAGGTGCGACCCTCGAACTCCCGCGTCTCTCGTCCCTCTGCTGTGGGAGTCCCGACGCCCGTCGGCGTGTAGAAAGCGGGAATGCCGGCACCGGCCGAACGAATCCGTTCGATCAGAGTACCCTGCGGCACGATATCGACCTCCGCACGATCTTCGCGCCAGGCCTTCTCGATTTCGCTCAACGGGTTCGTGGTACTGGGTACGGGGAAGGAGCAGATGATCTTCGTGGCCTGGCCGCTCTCGAAAAACATCCCCTGGTCGATCGGCTCAAGGTCATCGGGCCAGCCGTACCCAGTCGTTTTGGATATTCCAGCGACATTGCCGATAATCGTCAGGTCGCCAACACCCAAATCTCGCAGGGCGAGCATCAGCCTGGTCGGCTGTCCGCCCGCACCACCGAAACCGCCGATCATGATCGACGAGCCCGGTGGGATGTCGGCAACGGCATCGGCGAACGAATTGAATGTTTTATTGACTGGCACGGCGAGATTGTACGGCGATATTGACCGGTGTCACATACACTTCGATGAATATTCGCCCTGACTGCTGCCGAGTTTTATAACCCCGTTGCCCGGTAAAAACAATAATCCCGAATTCACCCTGATCGCCCACCGAGGGGCATCGTACGACGCACCCGAAAACACTTTCGAATCGTTCGACCTCGCACTTGAACTCGGCTTCGACAACTTTGAAACTGATGTTCAGTCGACGAGTGACGGCGTCCTGGTGCTGATCCACGACGACACACTCGACCGAACGACCGACGCCACCGGCCCCGTCGCAGAAACCTCGATTGCGAAGATGAAGTCGTTGAACGCCGGGCTCTGGTTCGAGGGACCTGAAGACGGCGCTGGCGTTCACGGTCCGCTGGCCTACCCCGAGGCGTTCGTGCCGACACTCGACGACTTTCTCGAGCGGTACGCTGGCAGGGCCCATGTCCACCTCGAGCTCAAATCGATACAGCCCGAACTCGCGACCACCGCCATGAAATCGCTAGACCAGTGGGGCTGGCTCGACCAGCACACCGGCGACAGCGTAGCACCCGGCGTGACGATCTCATCGTTCCACTTCGAACAACTTGAACGCTCAATTGCGCTCATGCCAACCATCGCCCACGGCTGGTTAGTTCAGAAAATCGATGGGGGTACAGTTCAGGCCGCAACAAAACTCGGACTCTCAGGCATCTACCCGAACGCCGGCAGGGTCACTAAAAAACAAATGACCGACGCGAACTCGGCAGGGCTGGTCGTGCGCACGTGGGGCATCGACAATTCGAAAGCTGCGCTCAGGCGCGCGTACCGATCGGGAGCGGTTGGGACCACTGTAGATTGGCCCGCAAAGGCCCGCGAAATAATCGAGTCGCTCCAGAAATAGCCCGCCACGCCAGCGTGCATGAACCGTTTGCGGTAAAGTCGGCCGATCATGTTCTGCTCGCAACCCTAATCCTCGGAATTCTTGAAATTATCGAAAACAGAGAAGCAAAAACATGAAGATCGAAAAAATCAGGCTACGACACGTTTTTGGGACTATCGAAACCGATGGCCGATTCTGGGAAGAGCGACTCGTACAGCCGCTCGACGTGTACCCGGAATTCCGCGATACGGCGAAACGGGTGGAGTGGAACGACCAGACGGCCACAAGTGAAATCGCCCACGATGCCTACTTTGTGCAGATCGAGACCGACGAGGGGGTAGTCGGAATCGGCGGTCCGATGGATAAAGCGATCGCGTTCATCATCGAAGACCAGTTGGCAAGCTTCCTGATAGATCGCGATCCGCTGGCAACCGAGTTCATCTGGGATGTGCTCCACCGTTCAGCAGTACACGGTCGACAGGGCAACACGATGATCGCCATTAGCGCCATCGACAACGCTCTGTGGGACCTCAAGGGTCGCTACCTCGACGTTCCTGCCTATTCGATCATCGGCGGCCCCACGCGCAGCGAAGTTCCCGCTTACGCATCCATGCTCGGATACGACGTGCTGGACATGGGACTTGTCGCCGAGCGGGCAAAACAGTTCCAGGAGCTTGGTTACACCGCCCAGAAATGGTTTTTCCGACACGGCCCGATGTCGGGCGCCGAAGGATTCAGGAAGAACGTCGAACTGGCCGAAACGCTACGCAAAACACTTGGCGATGACGATGACATCATGCTCGACTGCTGGCAGTCGATGGACGTGAACTACGTCATCAAACTGGCCGAGGCGATCGAAGACACACACCCGAGGTGGCTCGAGGAAGTCGCCATGCCCGACCGTATCGATTCTTACCGAAAGATCAGGGAAGCAACGAACATTCCGCTTTCAGGAGCCGAGCACCACTACACCCGCTGGGGCATGAAGGAATTTATCGACGCAGAGGCGCTCGACATTCTGCAGCCCGATATCTACTGGGCGGGCGGAATGTCGGAGGTCCTCAAGATAGCGGCGCTTGCGACCGCGGCCGACCTCATCACGATCCCGCACGGCCACTCGACCAACGCGGGGATCCACTTCTCGGTCTCGCAGTCGCCGATTCACACTCCGTACCAGGAGTACCTCATCAAGTGGAACACGATTCACCAGCACTTCCTGAAGGACGCGGTAACACCCGAAAACGGGATGATCGCGCTGCCCACAACGATCGGAATGGGCATGGACCTCGACCCCGATAAGATCGAGAGAGAAGAAGAGCCAAACTTCGGCTCGTAGGCCGCCGCCGCCGACTGAAGTCAAGATGCACAGGTGGGATTGCAGCTACATGCCGAACCCCGGCAGTGCGCGAGTTCGTACTCCTTCGACGAACCGACCGGTCAGTCGACCGGAGCAGATCCGGTGCACTGGCCGGTGGGGGCGTCGATGGCACCGGGCAGGATCACCTGCATCCTGGTCCCCACGTCTACCGTGCTGGAAGCTTTTATCTCGCCACCGTGAAGCTCGACAAGAGTTTTTGATATGACCAGACCGAGGCCGGTACCGACCTCATTCCGAATTACTTTCCGATCCGACCTGAAGAACGGAGCGTAAATCTCGGCCATGTCCTCAGGTGAAATCCCAAAGCCTTCGTCCTCAACGGAGATAACCACCTGGTCGCCCTGCCGTCCGATCTGTACAGAAATCGAAATAGAGGGCGGGGAAGACTTGCACGAATTGGTGATCAGGTTCGATATGACCTGGGTGATCCTTCCCTGATCTGTGGTGATCCAGATCGCGCCTGGCCGAACGCTCTTTTTCGGCCTCAACTCGCTCTGTAATGTCGCGCCGAACACCGATATACCTGGCAATTTCGCCATCGTTATCGAAAACCGGTGTCACGGAGGTTTCAATCAGGCATTCGGAGCCGTCTTTCTTTTGCGCGGTGAGAGTGCCGGACCAGGGTTGCCGCTGCGGGCGGTCTCCCACATTTCTTCATAAACGGTCGGCGAATCTTTGTCTGAACGTAGAAACGGTGACTTTCTGCCTATCGGTTCATCCCTGGAATACCCGGTGTCGCGCACGAACGCGTCGTTGCCGTATTCGATTGAACTGTCGGGCTTGAGAATTACGACGGCATCGGCCGAAGCATCAAGGGCCGCTGCCTGCTTCCTGATATCCGAAACAGCTTCTTGCAGTTGCCGATACTGATCGGCCGTGGCAACGGCACCCGCGATCTGCGCGCCGATCTGTCTTGGCAGATCGACTTCGTGATCGCCGTACGGACTGGGCATCAACGAGCGGAAAGACAGAGTGCCAACGACAGTACCCTTCCATGCAAGTGACACAACGAGTAATGATTTCAGGCCAGAATCGAACCGGACCATTTCGGATGTGTGTGTCTTGACAACGAACTCGTATGGCGCGCCGTTTGCGACCAGTACTTCGTTATTTGCGATGACACTTTCTTTCACATTGTTTTCGATCGGGTGAATGCTCCCGGACTTTCCATCATCGATCGATTGGCCGCTAATAAATGCGTCCTTGATGGTTTCACCGTCTGAATTCACCAGTGAGATAACCACACGATCTAACGGAACTAAATGTGCGGCCTGTTCGACAAACGCGCTGAAAACGTCGTCGAGATCCAGCGTTGAACTGACCATCCTGCCAATCTCCGCTGTGCGCAACTGTTCTTCGGCCAACCGCTCCCGCTCCCGCGATTCGCTCTCCAATTTTGAGTACTGGTTCGACGCAGAAATGGCACCGGCGATCTGATTAGCGACCTGCCAGGCAAATTCAATTTCGTGCTCACCGAACGCGGCAGGCTCGAACGCCCGGAACGTCAGGACGCCGTGCACACCGGTTTGCCACACAAGCGGGATGATAAGCAGCGATTTAAGGCCCACCTGCAACCGCGCGACTTCCTGTTGTGACCGCTTTTGATATTCGTCCATGTCAGAATCCGAGACTAGGAAATGGTTTTTTCGACGAACACCCGCCTGTACTGGTCATCGCGGACGACAGGAGTACGTGGTTCCTCGGTCGGATCATTAATTCGAATCCCTCCGACGTACTGTTCAACCATCGCCGACTCATTTTCTGAAAATGTGGCGATTATCATCCGGTCGAAAGAAATCAGGGCGCGGGTATGCTCGGCGGAACTCGGGTAAACCTCGGCCGGGTTTAAAGTCGAACTTATTACCCGACCAATTTCAGCGATGCGCCACAACTCTTCGACAAGCGAATCGTGCCGATCAAAATCCGGCGGGACCGCCCGACGTTCTTTAACCATCTATTTCCGCTATCAGTACGTTCAACAACAGGTACTGACCTCCCGGGACGCTCCTGAGTTTCTCAGTGATTCATCACCCGCACGTGCGTGAACTCCCGATGCGGACAGTCGGGCGCCAGACTGTACGTTGCAACGTTAAATGCATCCATTTCGCACCGACTATCCCGTATAACCGCGATTAGCGCCGTGAGCAGCGGTTGCTAATCCGAACCAACAAGCTCACGAGCGTATTTACGTTCCATTTCGGAAAGTTTGTCTACACGCCTGCGAAAGTCGGGATCCGACGAGAATTCGGCATTCACAAAAGCTTCAAGAACCTCCTTCGCAACTGCGATCCCGATTATCCAGGCCCCAATGCAGATCAGGTTCACATCGTCGTGCTCGACACCCTGGTGGGCGCAGTGGGTGTCATGCGCGAGGGCGGCCCTGATCCCGGGGACCTTATTTCCGGCGATCGCAGCACCAACTCCGGTTCCGCACACCAGGACACCTCGATCCGCTTCTCCCGAGAGGATCGCAGCGGTGACTTTCTGCGCGATATCAGGGAAGTCGACCGGGTCTTCCGAGTGCGTTCCGTGGTCAGTCACTTTGTGACCCAGCGATTTCAAATGCTCGATGACCGGGGCTTTCATAGGAAATCCCGCATGATCGCCACCAACGGCTATTTTCATTTCAACCTCCTGGTCTGTTAGCGCTCACCTGCACATTTATGCGACGGGCGATGATTCAACCACGCTCAATTGTTCGACCCGATAGCGCAGGACAAATCGCCGAAGCGTCACCAGCGACCAGACCGCCTCAATGACCGTAATCGGGTATACCCCGGCCAGCGCACTGTAGACCGCAGTGGCAGCCGATGCCGCCGCGAACACGAGTAACAAACCACCTCGAACGGGCTTCCAGTGTGTAGGACAGCATCATTATCGAAACAGCTATAGAACCGAACAGGGTGAGCATTGAACTTACCTGCGCGTTATGATCGGGTGGGCCAGAGTCGCAACAGTCTACGTGCAGTAAGGACGTATTGTTGCCGGACCTCGGAGGACTGATATTGCAAAAAATGAAAATCGCCCGCATCTACACAGGGGATGACAACAAATCGCATTTCGATGAGATCGAAATAGAAATCGCACCGAACCTGTCCGGCCTCGTTTCGGAACTAATCCCAGCGACCGGAGTCATCTTCAGAGAGACCGGCGGCGATTACGATTACGATTTCCATAACGCCCCACGACGGCAGTACGTCGTGAACCTCGATGGCGCAGTCGAAATCACCCTCGGCAGTGGCGATAAACGAGTTTTCGGCCCCGGCGAAGTATTTCTTGCCGAAGACACCGAGGGACAGGGTCACATCAGCCGCGCGGTCGACGGTAAAGTTCGGCATTCTCTCTTCATCGCCCTCGATTAAGTCGCTTCGGGCTCGAGGTTCGAGCGGGCGGCACTCAGCATCTCTTCGAGTCGGATTTCGCCGACTCCCAGTGTGCGTGCAGTCGCGGCGTCCCGTTCCGATTTATCCTGATCACCGCGCTCGGCGTACGCAACGGCACGGTTCGCATAGGCCTCGCCCCAGTTGGGTTTGAGCCGGATCGCCTCGGAAAAGTCTTTTATCGCATCGACAAGGTCACCCAGGGCGTAGCGCGAGTTGCCGCGGTCGAGATAGGTGTCGGGGTAGCCGGGGGCAAGTCGCACAGCAACGTCGTAATCGATTATCGCTTCGCGGTGCTGGTCGTTCAGCGCAAAGGCATCGGCACGGTGGTGATAAAGCTTGTTCGATTCGGGTGCGGCCGAAAGTGCTTCGGTGAAATGCCTGATGGCCGCGGCGTAGCTGCCCCGCTCAACTTCTCGAACTCCCCTGTCATAGGCATTCAGCGTTTTCTCAGCCGTCGAAAGATTGCGCTGCCGAAATCGTTCGATAAGGCCAGACAACCAGCCCGGTACAGGAGCTCTCACGGCTAGTTGGCCGTCGACCCGGCGGGTTTGTGATCGCGCGAAACCATTTCGAGCCAGTTGCCGTCGGGGTCCTGAAAGTAGATCGCGTATCTGGCCCACGGGTATTCGAGATCACGTTCGTACTTCGGACCAAACACGTTTATCCCCTCAGCTTCGAGTCGTTCTCGCCAGGCTGGCACGTCGTCCACAACCATTGCGGCGTGGGCCGAGCCGGGCCGGTTGCGATCGGACTGGTCAGAACGTGCTTCGCCCCGTGGTAAGACATACTCGATCAACTCGATCGAGTGGCCGTCGCCGACACCCACGTAGGCCATGTGCATTTCCACTTCTTCGTACCCGACAACCTCGGCCAGCCAGGGCGCATCGGCAACCACGGGTTCTCTTTCGATCACCATACCCAGCAGACCCGTGTAGAACTCGAGTGCCCGCTCCAGGTCGTTGACGACGAACCCGGTGTGGTAAATGGTTTGAACTTTCATAGTGACAGGCGATGCCTTCTCCGAGATGTCGGACGCGGTTGGTTGATAACTAGGATTGTTCGTCGGGAAGGTGCGTAGTTTACTTTTGCGGGACTGGAATCGGGGCAGGTTCTTCGGCCGACTCGACCTTACGTGGCCGCGCGGCTATCGACAGCGCCACCGCCATCAGCGCGAACACGACCACGAGTAAGAACCCAATGCGCCAGCCCGCCATAAACGCCTCTGTCGCCCCACTGCTCCCGGAAACGTCACTCAGCGGAATGTCGAACCCGCGGCTGACCATCACTCCAACGACGATAGCCGTCGTTATTGCCTGACCGACCACTACACCGACGTTGCGCACCAGGTTGGTCAGCGCTCCGACCACGCCCATTGCCGACACGGGAACCGAACCCATCACAACGCTGTTGTTCGTTACGTTCCACGTGCCCATCCCGAATCCGCTGAAGAACAGGATTGTCATCACGATCCATACCGGCGTGCCGGCAGTTAAAAACATTAGTCCACCGGCAACCGCTGCTGTAGTTGTAAAACCTGCGATGAGGAATGGCAACGTGCCAAATTTATCTCCCAGTCGACCCGATAATTGTGCCGCGATGGCCACGCCGACCGGGGACAGGAACAAAATGCCGCCTGCAAGCGCTTCGTCAAATCCCCTGAGGCTGATCAGGTACACAGGCATCAGCAAGAACACCCCCGAAGAACCCAGGAATCCGAACAGGCGAGCGGTCGAGTTCATACTCAGAACTCGATTCCGAAACATCCTGAGGTCCAGCATCGGGGAGTCGCTGTTCAACTCCCACCAGACGAAGTAAGCAAACAGAATGACTACAGAAATTGCTCCACCGATCATGAGCGGCGAAACCACCGCGATGCCGAATGGGTTGTTTATCAGGATGACGGCAAGAATGACGACTAATGCCGATACGACGGCGCCGACATAGTCGAATGGCGGTTTCTTCGCAGCCATGCCCCTGCTCACCTTGCTCTCGTCGAGCACCGTTAGCGCGAGGACGATTGCGAGTCCGATCGGGATCAGCAGCACCCAGAAAATCGCCTGCCACGAGAAGAACTGGATCAACAGCCCGGCTAAAATCGGTCCAGTTGCCATCCCGATCGCCACCATCGTGGTTTGTGTGCCGAGAACTTTTCCTCGTTCCCTCCCCGGGAACACAGAGAGGATCATGCCGGTGGTGACCGACTGAAGCATGGAGTTGCCGACGGCCGCGACCACACGCGCCCCGATAAGAAAGCCGAACCCGGGTGCGGTGGCCGTGAGCACTGTTCCTGCTGCGAAGATAACGAGTCCGGCGAGGTGGACCTTCTTGCGACCGATAATGTCGCCAAGTCTTCCCATCGGCATCATCAGCGCGGTGATGGTCAGTCCCTGCACTATGACTACCCACGCGACGGAACGCAGGGTCACGCCGAAATGGTCGGCGATCTCCGATAGCGCAACGGCGATCATCGTCATGCTCGCCACCATCACGACAAGTGCAATGCCGATGGCAGTGAACGGAATCCACGGGTTCGATCCGTCCGACTGGTTGTCGACGGTCGGTGAGGAAGGCTGGGTCAAGAGCTTGAGGTGATTGTCGTAACTAATGCAGATTAATAAATGGCGCGTGTGTACCAATATTCGGGCGACATACTACTCCTGCATCGGGCCAGATTCATCTTGGAACCGAGTTACCCGCCCCGAGCGGAGTGCAGCCTGAGCATGTCGAAGGATCCCGAAGCCGAGGGGCCTGGTGCGGAGTTGCGCGTGCGGCATCAAACGATGGGAATGGCTATTTGCCGATTCGGCACTGCAAACCCTATATCTTGTAAAACCTTTCCGCGTTGTCGTGGAAGAGCATTGCCCGATCTGCATCTGAAAAGTCGGATGTGATATCGCTGTACGCGTTCCACAACGTTGTGTAGTCGCTGAACAGGCTATCGACCGGGAAGTTCGAGGCAAACATACAGCGGTCGGCGCCGAGAATGTCGATCGCATCAAGCACAAACGGCGCGATCGATTCGGTCGTCCACTGCTGGTCCAGCATCCCCAGCGCCGAAATCTTGGCCGATATGTTAGGGCCCGTTCCAAGCGCTTCAAGGCCCTTTCGCCACTCCCGCAACTCACCGGGGGACCTGCCGATCGGCATGGCGGTATGGCCAAGAATTATCTGCACTTCGGGAATATCGTTCGCTAGTCTGGCCGCATCCTCTAACTGCCACGGCCAGATCTGCACCTCGAACGACCCTCCGAAAACCTCCAGCAGCTTAAATCCCGAACGCCACTGCGGGTCTCTCATCAGGTCGCCCGCCTCCGCGAACCGGAAGTTGGGGCGGTCGTCCGACCAGTTCAGCATGTGGCGAATGCCGCGCCAGTTCTGGTGCTCGGCGTGTCGTTCGAGTACGCCCTCTACGTTGGGGTCGGAGAGGTTTGCATACGCGATGATGGCGTTCGGCATGCCCCTCGATCCGGGGTCGTCCGCAACACTCTGCAACCACGCGGTCTCGCCAACAGGGTCGACGTTGTGGTCCCACTCGGCCTGCACGTGAACAGATTTCCTGAGCGGGATGTCTTTGGCGCCCTCGTGCAGATCGCCGATCAGCCACGACTTGCGGATGGCCGAGTAGTCGCCAACGAAATGGTCAATCGGCTCCATCAACCACGGATACGGGTTGTTTTCAAGGTCCCATAGATGATGGTGGGTGTCGATGAAGGGTGGGACGGTCATGGTGTGGTACCTGGTGCCAGTGGCACGTTTACTGAGGGGTTGTATCCTGTCTTCGTTTGGTGCAGCGGCAAAAAATCGCTAGCCTGTGCCGAATCAATCCTGTTACTCGCAACCGGCCTGACCGGGCCCTCTGTAAGCCGCGCTCCGGCTACATTGCAGCGATTACTCTCGTCGTGCGAGGAGCGATCCGATTATCTGCGGTGTAGCTTCGATGGCGCGTTCATGGATCTGCTCGGAGGTCAGGCTGCCTATTGGATGCTGGATCAAAGCGAACGGGTAGTCGGGTATTCCGCCGAGGTTTGCCATTGCCCGTGCACCCGATTCAAACGGTTCCGTGCAGATGGCTATCGCCGGTACGCCCAGGGCTTCGAGCTTCAACGAGTCGTACACACTGGACGACGAGCAACTTCCTCAGTCGCCGTTTGCCAGTAATGCCACATCGACCTCGTTGGAGAAATCGCTGAGGAATTCCGGTTCGGCCGGTCTCGAGGCATCGCCCTTGTTGATCCTGTGAGAAGTCGAAACGTCGAAGCGCTCCGCCAGAACGTCGTATATGGCGTCGAGAAGCGCTTCCGAGTTGAGCTTGTCGTTAGAAAGCAGGCCGATCCGCTTGCCGGCGAGCGAATCCGGCCGTTCGGCCATGCCATCGGTTGCTATCGACAGAGTACCGGTCGGGTCGAGAACTCGAAGTGTGTTTTGATCTGCCATTTCGGACTCCTGCTATGAAATATTACCTGACTGCGTTGATCAGCCGTGTAACGGCCTTTGTCTTTGCACCCAAACCCCACATCGGAATCACCGAGCTCCACGCTCCGCCCGCGCCGCCGACCACGATCGGCACCGCGGATTCTGGTGTTCGCAGGGTGCTGGCCAACTCTTCGCCACCACTCCCGGGTTCAGCTCCGTTCTCCTGCCGCACCCCGCTCGGCATGCCCGCATTAGCCCACTCCGAAGCAGGTTTTCGGGTGTTTTCATACAGGTACTGCCCGACCTGCGCTTTACTCCATCCGGCGCGGGCGAAGTGCTCGGCATGCTCGGGACATACGACCAGTACTACCTCGTGACTTCCGGGGCCGAGGGCATACAGCCGCTGTGCGAAAGCATCGAGTATTCCCTCGGGGGTGCTGGCCTCATGCTCGCCAAACTGAAGCCCGCTGAGTCCGGCGAACACCGTCACCGCGCTGTCGTTAATATTGTGCCCGCGAGTCACATGCAGCGGTTCCCACGGCAGGCTTGCTTCGTTTTCGGCCACGCACCAGCTGTATTTTCCCGGATGCCCGAGAGTGGCCTTGTCGAGACCGTCCCTGCTGCTGGTGCCCAGCACATTCATCACGATGAGCCTGATCGCCCGCCCGATCGTTGCATTGGCACGGTGCCCCGGCCCGAATGCCGAAACACCGGAGTTTATTTCCAGGGTCTGTGCGATCGGACCGTTCACGACCAGCAGAATCGCTGCCCCCATTGTCGAAACCGTTATCGCGTGGAGGTTGAACTCGTCTGCGGTGATCGCTTCGACGGCCGCAGCAACCACCGGCATGTACTCGGGTCGGCACCCGGCCATGACGGCGTTGATAGCGGCCTTTTCAGCAGTGATTACCGCACCCTTGATAGGCTCGACTCCGAGGAGTGTATCGGGCGCAAGTTTCACCGCTTCAAGCGCAGCAGCCACTGCTTCGGGGGTCGGCGGCACGATGGGCAGGCCATCGGACCACCCGCGCTCGAAGTAAGCCTCGATCGCCTCGAACGCGTTGGCAACCTCGATGGAGTTAGAATTAAGGCGGTTAGCTGTCATACGTGGTTCCTAATCCGTGTGGAAAACCTCTTCCCACTCGATCATGTTCTCGTCGGCATGTGCGCCTTCGGGTAGCTGGAAGTATGGCGACATCATGTCCTGCCACTTCTGGTTGATCTCCTCGCCAGCCATGCCAGCAAGCGACGCCTCGAACGATTCCTCGACCTCAACGTACCCGAACAGCTGACCATCGGGCTTGAAAAATATCGAGTAGTTCCGCCAGCCGTGCTTGCGCAGTGCGTCGAGCAACTCGGGCCACACTTTCGTGTGCCATTCCTTGTACTCGTCGGCCATCTCCGGCTTTATTCTTATTTCGAATCCGATTCGCTTCATTACTGGCCTCCCGGGGGCGGATTACGAGTTGCATGAGTGCGCCAGAGTGTAGGCTATGCGCCCACCAAAATCACTTTACCGGACTAGCCATCCTGAGCCTGCCTGCCCTGAGCTTGTCGAACGGGTCGAAGGGTCAAGATGGCAGGAGCGGTGAGTCAGCGGAGTCAATACCAATGTCAAAGTCGATTGCACAGGTGCTCGACCTCAAAAACAATCCAGAACTCATCGCAAAATACGAGGAATACCACCGCAACGTGTGGCCCGAAGTACTGGAGGCACTCAAAGGCATCGGTATCGAGCGGATGGAGATTTTCCGCAGCGGAAACCACCTGTTCATGTACTGTACCGTCCCCGACGATTTCGACCCCCGAAAAGACTTCCAGGGCTACACGGCCTCGAGGCGGGCCGAAGAGTGGAACGACCTGATGATGGAATACCAGCAAAAGGTCCCCGAAGCCGAAGAAAACGACTGGTGGTACCCGATGTCGCTGGCCTTCGACTCGGCCTGGGAGGCTTAGCCTCGTTTAATTTCAGGAACGAACGAAGTGGCGCGAAAAATCGCCAGAACAGGATAAGTGCTTGATATGACCGAAAAGATTGTTGGGCTGGACAACCCGGAGTTGAATCAAGAGGCGAACGACATCTGGGACCGCATCGCCGGACCATGGGACGAGGATTTTGGACCTGACGGAAACCAGCACAATGCCTAAATAATGGATCTTGTAACCGATCGATTGCTTGACTTGAAACAGGGCGAAACGGTGCTGGATATTGCTTGTGGTGCGGGTCGGTACGCCCGGCGGATGGCCGAACACGGAGCGAACGGAGTCGGCGTCGATCAATCAGCAGAATTTCTCAACCTCGCCAAGACGAATTCGAAACAAACCGGTGTAGATGTCGATTTCAAACGGGTCGATGCCACCGATTTCGACCAGCTCATCGCCTTGGGCGAAGAGAGGTTCGATGCCGCCAACTGCACCATGGGCCTGATGAATATGGCGTCGATAACCCCGCTGGCCCGGGCCTTGCCAGGATTAATCAAGCCGGGAGGCCGATTCGTGTTTTTCGTGGCTCATCCGGTGTTCGGCAGGGCAAGTGCCAGGCGGAAAATCGAGGATGACCACAGCACGAGGACTTCGCGCCACACGATAACAAGCTGGGATTATCTCGACGCCACCCCGGATATGGGACTCAGCGTTCGAAAGCAAGCTGAAAAACAGTATTTCTTCGATCGTCCAATCGGAATGCTGTTGAACGCGTTTTTCGAGCACGGCCTGGTGATGGACAGGCTGGAGGAACCGGTGTTCCCTGACGAGGTGGAGAACCCACGGCCTACCGGGTGGGCAAATTTCAAACTGATGCCGTTCTCGATGGCGTGTCGGTTGCGACGGATCGCGGTTTGACGATGGCCGATTCGACGCGTAAAAGGCTTATGCATTGCAGCGTTTGAACGGTCAATAGACGCCGTGCGAACTCCGATAGAAAGGGCCGGGCATTTGCAGGCGAGAATCGTGAATAAGCTCGATCGCCCGTGGCTCTGGGGAGTGCTCTCATTCGCGTGGATGGCGGTCATCTACGCGCTTTCGGACAGGCCGGCGGTTGACTACGACGGTGTGGACGACTTGACCTCATGGCTTCCCTTCGCAAGCTCAATTGCGCACGTCGGTCTGTACTTCGTACTCAGCATGTTCGTGTTCCGCACCATCACCATCACGAAACGTCTCGGTTTCGGGATGACCGTGTACCTGACACTGTTTACGGCGCTCGCATTCGGCGTCCTCGATGAGCTGCACCAGTCGAACGTCGAGGGCAGGGCATCAGAGGCCACAGATGTCGTTGCAGATGTTTTCGGCGCGGTGCTTGTAGTGGTATTTTGGTTCGGCCTCAGAAAATATCGGTCGAATGCGAGCGGATAAACGGATGCCAATCAAGGAAGCGGAAGAACTCTGGCCCACGGGTCCTGAAGTTCTCTTAACGCTCGAAGAAGCGGTGCAGATGGCCGAGGAGATGAGCGCGCCCCCGGCCGAACGCTGGGTCGCCCGCACGATCAGCGACAAACTGATCCCGAGCCTGTACGAGGCGCGTACTTATATTGAAGTCGGTCAGCTGAAATCACCCGAGATCCGCCTCGGTATCTCGCGGGCCGCGCTCGAGGCCGGCGGTCTCGCTGATGTCGACTCCCGATATGCCCCTCTTTATTCGAAGATTCGCGTGCTCGCCGAGGAAGCCGCAATCGCGTCTCGAACCAGCTGACGTCTAGTCCGGAATTCGTGGACCGACGTGCTAGCATAGCCTCACCTTGTTCTCCCCTCTCGACCCCGAGGTATTTCTTTCTGAAGATGGCCGTGTCGAGGTCGTTTTTGATCTCGATGAGCTCTCGGAATCGAATATATCACTCGTTTTGAAAGCCGCAGTCGCTGCCCTTGATGCCCAGCACTGGGAAGGGCCGCGTATGCTCACAGTCATGATTACCGGCGACGAGGAAATCAGAGACCTGAACTATATTTTCAAGGATGAAGACGAAGTAACGGACGTTTTATCGTTCCAGGAACGGAGCGGTGTACCGGGTATCAGGACTGACAATGAGGAGTGGCCTGTTTTCCCGGAAATCGGCGATTCGGATTTCGTGAACACCGAACGACTCGGCGATATCGTAATTTCGCTGCCGCAGATCGAACGCCAGGCGGCGGGAAACGGGAAATCGACAGAACGAGAGCTCGCAATGATCACTATCCATGGGGTATTTCACCTCCTCGGGTACGATCATGCGGAACCTGAAGAAGAGAAGATAATGTTCGGCAAGACCGACGTGGTTCTCGCCGGAATATTCGGGGATTAATTCCCGTCGTAGATACTTTTGGGACCGATTGTTAAGTGACGACCAACCAGGTTTTTTACAGGAAGTGGCGCCCTACTCGTTTCGACGAAGTAGCAGGGCAGCAACACGTCACCCAAACCCTGAAACGGGCCATCACTTCCGATCGCGTCTCGCATGCATACCTCTTCACTGGCCCGCGCGGAGTCGGCAAGACATCGACCGCGAGAATTCTTGCCAAGGCGCTGAATTCTGAGGTCACCGAAGAGGGCGAGCCGATCGCGGATTCAGAGGTTTCGATAGCGATCGACGAGGGTCGGTATCTTGACCTGATCGAGATCGACGCCGCCTCGAACCGCGGGATCGACGCAATTCGAGAACTGCGTGAAAACGTCCAGTTCCAACCGGTTTCAGGCAAGTACAAGGTGTACATCATCGATGAAGTGCACATGCTGACTCCCGAGGCGTTCAACGCACTGCTGAAGACGCTGGAAGAGCCGCCACCGCGCATCGTGATGATCCTGGCCACGACCGACGCCCAGAAGCTGCCGGCAACGGTCATCAGCCGCTGCCAGCGGTTCGACTTCAAGCGACTCTCCAACGATGACGTAATCGAACGGCTGATCGAGGTTTGCGAGGCTGAAGAGATCGAGGCGGATCCCGGCGTCCTTGAAATGATCGCCCGAATCGCATGGGGCAGCCTGCGTGACGCCGAAAACCTGCTTGAACAGCTTTCGATTTCGTACGGACAGGCGGGCGATGACGGTGAGCCGGCCGAGATAACGGAAGAACAGGCGCGCGAGTTGCTCGGGCTCGGCGATACCGCTACCAGCACCGAACTGGCGACGGCGTTGCTGGAAAAGGACGCCGCGCAGGCCCTGACAATCATTAACCGTGAGGCCCAGCGGGGTGCCGACCTCCTCGCCCTGCGCTCGGGTACGGTCGACGCGCTACGTGTGGCTCTGCTGTTGAAGGCAGGCGTGGAGGATTCGATCAGCCAGGGATCGGAGTTCTCTGAAACGATGGCGACCGCGGCAAAACCCGTCCGACTGAACCAGATACTGCATATCCTGACATCGCTCGGCCAGGCCGATATGAAGGCAAACTCGTCGTCACCGCTCTCCCTCGAACTTGCGGTGTTGAAGGCAACCACAAGGCTGGCGGCAAGTGCCGCTCCGGCCGCCCCCACCCCGGCTTCCTCAGGGGCCGCACCGGCTCGACCACAGGCCGCGCCGCAACAGGCTTATGCGCCCGCTGCCAGCACCACGAGTCCGGAGTCAACCCACCCTGCTCCGCGCCGTGAACGCACACCGAGCGAAGAACGGTGGGGGAAGGTCGTCTGGGCGATGCGACGCACGAAAAACCGCCGCTTCGTAGTCGGGTCGCTGCTGCGAAATATCGAGGCGCCGGAACCGGCCGACGGCAAGATCGCACTGCGTTTCAAGAGCAACGCCCTGAAAAACAATTTCGTCGAAGAGATGCAGGATCAACGCTCACGCGACGCGTTGAAAGCCGCGATCACCGAGGCGTACGGCTCTGAACTGGACCTCCAGATCAGGTCGCCGCACGAGGCCGGCGATAGTGATGAGGCCGCTGCGGGGAACGCATCTTCGCCCGAGACCGGCCAGCCAACGTCGGCCGCACAGGAAAGCGCCATGGTGCGCGCCGCCCTAGCAATGGGTGCAACAGTAGTCGCCGAAGAAGACGCTGAAGCACAAGCCGACGCCGGTGAGGGTGAAGGTGCGCTTTCCGAAACGCCAGATACCGATTCCTGAGTCGAGTTCTTTATCACCACCGCGACCACCAGACGGCTCCTGTCATTCTGAATCTGCCTGCCCCGAGCGGCGAACAAGTATGATTATCGGATTCGCCTTTACTCTCCGCACCGCTCACTTAATACGACGAGCAGGACTCAAAACTTCATGATGAACCGCAACATGCTCAAGCAGGCCCAGCAGATGCAGGCCCGCCTTGCTGCCGTGCAGGACGAGATTGCGCAGGCACGCACAGAAGCCTCCTCGGGTGGAGGGGTGGTGAAAGTCTCGGTGATCGGCGGCTCGCACGTCGAATCGATCGAGATCGACCCTGAAGTTATCGACCCTGAAGATGTCGAAATGCTCCAGGACCTCATTCTCGCCGCCGTCAACGAAGCTATGGAGAGCGCGCAGAAGCTGGCCGCCGACAAGATGGGCGAAATTACAGGCGGGATGAATATCCCGGGCCTGATGTAGCTCAAATCGACCCAGTTCAACCACACGTAACCAGGCCCCGAATACGGGCCTGATGTGGTTCAAAAAGGACCCTGATGGCCCCTTCTGAAATCGCACCGTCCGCCGCCCCGCCGGTAGCCCGCCTGATCGAGGCGTTTCACAGGCTGCCCGGGATCGGCCCGAAAATCGCGCAGCGCCTCACTTATCACCTGATTCGTATGCCGCAGGAAGAAGCCGAAGAGTTTGCCGCGGCCATCCTCGGCGTCAAGGACAAAGTTGTTCTCTGTGAAACCTGCGCCAACCTCAGCGAATCGCAGGAGTGCGTCATTTGCAGCGACCTGCAGCGGGACCGCACCAAAATCTGCGTCGTCGAAGAACCGCTCGACGTGGTCGCAATCGAAAGGGCGCACGTCTACTCAGGCCTTTACCACGTTCTGCACGGTGTCATTTCGCCGGTAAACGGCATCGGCCCCAACGACCTCAAACTACGAGAACTGCTCGAGCGGCTGCGTGACGGTTCGGTGACCGAGGTGATCGTCGCCACCAACCCGAACCTCGAAGGCGAAGCCACCGCGATGTACATCCAGCAGCTAATAGGCCCGCTCGGAGTATCGATCACTCGCCTGGCAAGAGGCCTCCCGAGCGGCTCCGACATTGAGTATGCCGACGATTCAACCCTCGCCCACGCCCTGGAAAGCCGGTCGGAAATCTCTTCACGTCCGGACGATCCAATTTCCGGACCGTGATCGGCCGCGTAGAACCACTGCCACACGCGCGGCCGGGATCATGTACACGGTATCGGTACCGGTGAACTTCGGTTGAAGATTGCTCGTAAATACACGGTAACCGCCGCGTTTCGAAAACGGAACCGGGGCCTTACGTGGAGTCGAAATATCCTGAGCCGTGTAGGTAGTTCGACAGGTACGATTTCAGAAATGAAATTCCTTCAATACGTCCGACATCGTTTTGCGAGAGCATCCCGGTCGAGTACAAAACTTCCGCTAATGCTCGGTTCAGTTGTGATCATCGCCTTCCTGTTTCTCAGCGCGTGCGGCACAGAACCGCTACCGGCCGCGGGTCGGCCCGAATTCCCGCAGCCGACGTTTGTTTCAGTCGAAGTAACCCCCGCACCGGTCTCGGTCACCGCCACGCCCTGGCCGAATTTGACAGAAGACGGCGTGCGGATGATTCCACCGGGTCTCGACCCCGAACTGTACTCACGGGCAGATCGCGAAGAAATTGTCGATCTGTGGACCCAGTTCCTGACCGGTTCGACCATGCAGGCAACTTCAGGCAATTTTTTCTTCCGCAGACGCCCCCGTTTCGAAGGAGAACTGCATCTCTGCCCGGGTGGGGCTGGATATCTCGAAGGCGAGCCGCAGGGACCCGCCAAATGGAGCGTGAATGCGTCGGCAGGGGCCTGGCATGAAGTGACCCTGACCCATGAGATACCGTTTTCTGGCAACAGCATAACCTTCGCGCTCGGTATTCACGAAGGCATGCCCGCACGTTCGGGTAGTTCAAGCACTATCGAGTTTGTTGATAGCGATCGCTGCACTCTTTCCGAGCCGGGGATTCAGCCCGCGTTCACGGCCGACGAGCGCAAACTCACCGAGCCGGTCGAGCTGTTTGTCGCCGAGATCGAGGATATCCCGTGGGTCGATGGCCGCAGAGAATTCCCTGCCCGGCTGACAATTGAAGGCTCACAGGAACTGGATGAGGAACAGGGCATCAACTACTGGTATGCTTATCTTTCAGGCAGTGTTGTCGACGTGGTGGCGTATAACTACAGCACCCGTGCGGTGTCCCAGGCCTTCTCGGGTTCGCTCCACCTGTGCGACGGGCGGGTTGCGGTGCTGGACGGCGATCCAGCCGGTATCGGCGAGTGGGCAGTGCAGTCGACGGGGCCGCACACTTATGATGCGAAGATCGTGTTCACGCTTCCGGACGACCCAACGTTCAGGACGCTTGTACTTGGCGTGATCGGCGAGGCTCCGGTCCGGATGGGCCGTTCAGCGGTGTCGGGTTTGATCGAGGCGACTCCACTCGAACTGAGCGAATCGGACGAGTGTGGGGGGTAAATGTGGATCCTCTTCCCGACCTTTGCGGAGGGATGCTTATAGACGGGAAACGACGCCCAGACCACCGTTCGGCACCCTTGTCATCCTGGACTTGATTGGCTCAGTCGACGCGACGCGGACGCAAGAAGTTGTCATCCCGGACTTGATCCGGGAACTCTCTCGGATGCGACATGAACCGCGGCGCGTGAGCAAGATTGCCCCGTTCTCAGATGAACGGTATTCGCTCACCAGAAAGGTTCTGAATCCAGTTCAGAATGACTATAGCTACGCTGCGTTACATCGCACAAATGAATCATCTTTCGATCATGTCAACAGAGCTAACCCGATTCAGGACCGATGCCCGGGGCCGAGCGTCCTCATAGAATCACGTCTCACCAGACTCGCCATCTGAGACGTTCCGATTGCGCCGGGACGACTCCTACCAACACCTCTATCATTGAGCCACGATGACTTCGAGGCGCCCGATCACATACACCACCGACGGGGTCGTCGTGCGGGTTCTCGATCTTGGCGAGGCCGATCGCATAATCACGCTGGTGACCCCGGTCCACGGCCTTGTGCGCGGCGTGGCAAAGTCCGCACGAAAGCCGGGGTCGAAGCTCGGCGGGCACCTCGACCTGCTGCGGCACGTCAGCGTTTCCGTACGAGAAACCCGAACCCTGCACGGCCTGAGCCAGGTCTCGACAGTTAACGGCTTCAGGGGTTTGCGAGACGACCTCGAAAGGTTCTCCAGGGCTTCGTACGTTTCAGAAATGGCCGAGCGCTTTTCCGTTGAGGGAGGCTCGAACCAGCCGCTTTTTCGGCTATTAACTCAGGTACTGGGACTACTTGAAAAAACTGAAAACCCCGAGATGGTGGTTCGCTATTTCGAGATGCGGTTGCTGCAACTCAGCGGTTTTGCACCGGAGCTTTCGCGGTGTGTCGAGACCGGTGTCGAGTTGAAGCCCGGCGACCACCTGTATTCACCCGATCGTGGCGGACTGGTAAGTAGCGAATCTCGCCCCGTCGGCGAAACGGCGCTTCTCCCGGCAAGTCTGAACACGATCAAACTTCTGCGGTTCCTGGCCCGCACCGACGCAGAACAGGCCGACAAAATGAGCGTCAGCGAAGACAAGAACAGGCAGCTTTCCCGAATCCTACGGGCACAGGTCCATCACGTACTGGACCGCGGACTCCGATCGGAGGCCTTCATGGACGAAGTCAGAACGCGGCCGTACGGGGGCTGACTCACATGGTCCCTTCCATCCGAAACAACATCATATTTCCCGAGCGTGATCGGGGGATGTGCCGCGCGAGTAGTCCCTTCTCCCGCGGGGAGAAGGTTAGGTTGAGGGGGAACGCCCACGACACAGATCGCCCTCCAAACACCTCCAAAGGCGATGCA